>MKWU01006697.1_pt1 | contig 11509 bp, 10 predicted proteins | sample 809101 | NCBI WGS metagenome assembly MKWU01 (sample SAMN05860141, study PRJNA318959) | sponge metagenome | host: Aplysina aerophoba | place: Slovenia: Piran, Adriatic Sea, Gulf of Piran | collected 2013-05-07
GCCCTGCTCGATGTCGCGGCCCAGGCCCCGGCGGATGCGGACGCGCTGGCCCATTGCCGGGGGGTCACGCAAGGCATGGCGGCCGGGCGGCTCGGCCCCGGCCTGCTGGCTGCCGTGGCGGAGGGCAAGGCCGTCTCGCCCGAAGACCGCCCGCAGCCGGCGCCGCAGAGGGAGCGGCCCAGGGGTGTCGGCCCTGCAATGGAACTGCTGCGCGTGCTGCTGAAGGCTCGGGTGGAGCATGAGGGCGTCGCGCAGAAGCTCGTCGCCAGCAGCGAGGACCTCGAAGACCTGGCGGCCGGGGCGGAAGACGGGCCCCTGCTGCGGGGCTGGCGCAGGGAGCTGTTCGGCGCGGACGCCCAGCGCCTGCTGCGCGGCGAACTGGCGCTGACGGTGAAGCGCGGCCGGGTAACCGTGTCAGAGCTCCCGTAAGTCCGGAGAAAGGTCGAGGGCCGCAGCGAGCGCGGCGAGCCGGCGTTCGACTTCCGGGCTCATGAAATCGGGATGGACGAAGAGCGCCAGGGATTCCGCCTCGCGCCGCAGCCGGGCTTCCGCAATCCCCGGAGCCAGCGTCATGGCCAGGCGTAGCGCGAGACCGATCGACAAGGCCCGGTTGCGGTCGTCCTCTTCGGTCAGCGTCCACGCCGGTTTCGTCCAGCCCTGGTCGATGCGCCCGTCGTAGCGCGCCGCCAGCACGAGCCCGAGAAAGGCGCGCTCCGCATGCTCGATGGCCACAGCCTGGAGCCGGAACGCCCGCATGAAGGCGTGCTCGGCCCGGTAGGAGGGATGCTCCATGCCGGCGATATCGACGAGACGGCAGGCCGCCTTCGCGATACGTTCATCCGCCGGTGAAAGGCCGAGGCCGAGCGCCGAGACCCAGGCCATAAGGGAGCCAGGTGTCATGCGCTGGCGGGCGCCGCTGCGGCCGATGCGGGTGCAGGCGGTGAGCAGGGGGTCCCGCTTGCCGGGCTTCGTGCGCCGGCTGTGCAGCATCAGCCCTTCGCGCAGCCCGGCGCTGGAAAAGACGACCCGCTCCGGGACGATGCGGTCGACAAGCTGCAGCATGATCTCGGCGGCGGCCGGCAGGTGCGGCCGGCGCCGGCTGGACACCTGCGTAAGCTCCGCGAGGCTGCTGTCGCTCATCCGGGTCAGCATGGCGCAGAAGTCGCGCGCTTCGCGGGCCGGCACCGCAAATTGGTGGACGATATCCAGCGGATGGCGGCTGTGGCTGAGGTAGAGCCGCGCCCAGGCCCGCCAGGAGCCGCCGATGCAATAGAGGCTGCCCGGCGGGTCCGACGGTTGCAGCCAGTCCGTGCGGTCGAGGCTGGCGGCGACATGCCGGGAGAGGTCCTTGCGGCTTCCGATATCGGCGAGGCGCAGCACGCCCAGCGGAAAGCTGTCGCTGTCGGCGGCGCGCATGTTCGCGACGCGCACGAGTTCGAGGCTGCCGCCGCCGAGGTCGCCGACGACGCCGGTCGCATCGGGAATGGCCCCCAGAACGCCGCGCGCGCCCGCCATGGCCTCGTCGGCGCCGCTCAATATCTCGATTTTCCGCTCGCTGATCCGCTCGAGATGGCGCGCGAATTCGGCGCCGTCGCTGGCATCCCGGATCGCCGCCGTCGCATAGGCCTCCAGCCTGTCGACATCGAGCAGGGTTGCGACATTGATGAACCGCTGGAACGCCTGCTCCGCGAGCCTGCGCCCTTCCGGATTGAGCTTGCCGGTCCGGTTGAGATCGGCTGCGAGCCGGCAGGTCGCTTTATCGTTGAAGAGCGGGCGAAAGCTGTCCGGCCGGCTGCCATAGATGACCAGCCGCACGGAGTTGGAGCCGATATCGACAATGCCGACCCGTCTGGCGGCCCGCGTCTGCTGCAACATGCGGTGCGCTTGCCGGCCTAGACGGGAGCGGGCAGGGGTTCGGGCTTCTTGGCCGAGCGCTCAAGCGCGCTGCCGCGCCCGGAGAGGCTCGGGTTCGTCATGAAATACTGGTGCGCCGAGAAGGGCGCCGGGCCGGCCTCGACCCGGGCGTAGCTGCCGTCCGGCCCCAGCAGCCAGCTCTGCTCCGTGTCGTTGAGGTTGGCGACCATGATCTGGTCCAGTATCTGGCGGTGGACCGTCGGGTTCTCGACCGGCACGAACGCCTCGACGCGGCGGTAGAGATTGCGCGGCATCCAGTCGGCCGAACCGAAGAACACCCTGGCGCGCGGCGACGGCAGGCCGTGGCCCGCCCCGAAGCACGCGATGCGCGCATGTTCCAGGAACCGGCCGACGATGCTCTTCACCCGGATATTGTCCGAGAGGCCGGGAACGCCCGGCCGCAGGCAGCAGATCCCGCGCACGACAAGGTCGATCTCGACGCCGGCGGAAGACGCCCGGTAGAGCGCGTCCACGACCTCGGGATCGACGAGCGCGTTCATCTTCGCCCAGATCTGCGCTGGACGGCCGGCCTCGGCATGGGCGGCCTCCTCTTCGATGAGTTCGAGCAGTCTCGGCGCGAATGTCAGCGGCGAGACCGTGATCTTGTCGAAGCGCTCCGGCTCGGCATAGCCCGTGGTGTAGTTGAACAGCCGCGTGGCGTCGCTGCACAGGTCCCGGTCGGTGGTGAAGAAGGACAGGTCGGTATAGATGCGCGCATTGATCGGGTGGTAGTTGCCGGTGCCGTAATGGGCGTAGCTGCGCAACCCCTCGGCCTCGCGGCGGACGACCAGCGACAGCTTGCAATGCGTCTTCAGGTCGATGAAGCCATAGACGACGAGGGCGCCCGCGCGTTCCAGGTTCCGGGCCCAGCGGATATTGGCCTCCTCGTCGAAACGGGCCTTGAGCTCGACCAGCGCGGTGACCGACTTGCCTGCCTCCGCCGCCTCGATCAGCGCGGCGACGATGGGGGAGTCCTCCGAGGTCCGGTAGAGCGTCTGCTTGATCGCCACCACATCCGGGTCGCGCGCCGCCTGGCGCAGGAAGCGCACCACGACATCGAAGCTCTCATAGGGATGGTGGACGACAATGTCCTTGGCCCGGATGGCGGCGAAGCAGTCTCCGCCGAAATCGCGGATACGCTCCGGGAAGCGCGGCTCGAAGGGCTTGAACAGCAGGTCGGGCCGCTGCCCGTCGATGAGCTGGTCCAGGTCGCCGAGGCCGACCGGTCCTTCGAGGGTGAACACATCGGCGATCTCGGCGTCGAGCCGCCGGGTCAGCGCCAGCGCCAGGGCCTGCGGCATGCTCGCGGCGATCGACAGCTGCACGACATTGCCGCGCCGTCGCCGCCGTAACGCCGATTCGAACAGCCGGACCAGGTCCTCGGCTTCCTCCTCGATCTCCATCTCGCTGTCGCGGATCACGCGGTAGCTTCCGGATCCCCGCAGATCGAACCCGGGGAAGAGATGCCCCAGGAACAGCGCCACCATGTCCTCGATGGCCAGATAGCGCCGGGCCGGGCCGGGCAGGGCGACGAACCGGTCGAGCATGCCGGGAATCGGCACCAGGGCCTCGAATTCGCGCCCGTCCTCCCGGTAGCGCAGGTCCACGGCCAAGCCGAAGCCGGAATTGGGAATGAAGGGGAAGGGGTGCGCCGGATCGACCGTGAGCGGTGTCAGCACCGGGAACACGTCGCTCAAGAAATAGGCTTCGAGCCAACTGCGGTCTTCATCGGAGAGGGTGCGGTCGTCCACCAGGTCGATGCCGGCCCGGCGCAGTTCCGGCTTGAGGCGCCGCCAGCACGCCTGCTGGCCGTCCACCAGGCGGCGCGCGCGGCTGTCGATAGCCTCCAGCTGCTGGGCCGGCGTCAGGCCGTCGGCGCTCGGCGTGCGCACGCCGGCGGCCTCCTGGCCCTTCAGGCCGGCTACGCGCACCATGTAGAATTCGTCGAGGTTCTGGGCGGAGATCGACAGGAAGCGCAGGCGCTCCAGAAGCGGATGGGCCGGGTTCGACGCCTCTTCCAGCACCCGCTCGTTGAAGGCCAGCCAGGAAACCTCGCGGTTGATGAACCGCGCCGGCGAGTCCAGGCCGGACCAGTCGAATGCGCCTCCGTCTATCGGCATGGCGGCATGCGGCTCCTTTGCGACCCCGCGCGGCGGACAATCCGCGCTTCGCACGTCTCCGGCAGCGCGGAAACTTGCGGCGTTTATACACCAACTCGCGAGCGGAAGCGCCCGGCGACATGCGCGCCGCCCTGCGCCTCGGCATCGGTAGCGTTCGCGCGCGCCGTGGGCTAGCTTGTGCGCGTCGATCCGATTGGAATAATAATATGGCGGGTGTCTCTAGGGCCAACGGCCACCGCTTCAAGGGTTTGCAGACGACCGAAAGCGGCGTGCCGGAGAAGCTGCGGCCGAACCCGGACAAATGGCCCTTCGACCTCGACGAGGCACTGGGAGCGGTGTTCGCCTATCACGCCGATATCCCGGAGGAAGCCTTTACCGCCTCGACGCTCGGGCAGGAACGCGAGGGCAATGCCGTCCTGATCGACGACAAGGGCTACTTGCTGACGATCGGCTACCTGGCGACGGAAGCCGACGAGGTGACCCTGACGGATGTCGAGGGAACGCAATTCCCCGCCCGTGTGGTCGGCTACGACCAGGTGACCGGCCTCGGCCTGCTCCGCGCCGACGGGCCGCTGGATCGCCGGCCGATGACGCTCGGCAGTGTGGACGACTTGCGCGTGGGCGACGAGGCCATTGCGGCCGCGGGTGGCGGCCTCGACGTCGCCATGGTGGTGTCGGTGGTCTCGAAGCGGGAGTTCGCGGGCTACTGGGAATACCTGCTTGACGAGGCGGTGTTCACCTCTCCGCCGCATCCCCGCTGGAGCGGCGCGGCGCTGATGTCCCGGCAGGGCGTGCTGGTGGCGATCGGCTCGCTCTATGTGCAGGACAGCCTGCCGGGAGAGCAGACGCGGCCAGGCAACATGTTCGTGCCTGTCGAGCTGCTGCGCCCGATCTTCGACGAGCTGGCCTCCTCGGGCCATGCTGCGCGTCCGCCGCGTCCCTGGCTCGGCATGTTCGGCGCCGAGGTCGAGGACCGGGTGGTCATAGCGGGCCTTACCGATGACGGGCCGGCCGACGATGCCGGGCTCAAGGTCGGCGACCTGGTGCTGGGCGTCGCCGGCGAGCCGGTCGGGGGGCTGTCGGACTTCTACCGCGCCGTATGGGCGCTCGGGCCGGCCGGAGTGGAAGTGCCGCTGGATGTCTATCGCGACGGGGAGCTGGTCCATGTCGCAGTGCATTCGGCCGACCGCCGCTCCTTCCTTAAAACTCCCAACCGACACTGACCGGGTTTCGGGGATGAATGAATCGGAACGCATATACCTGCTGGAACGCCTTGAGCGCCTGGGCGCGGAGGACGATGCAGACGCGCTGCAGGCGGCGCGGGAACTCGCCGCGCGGGTTTCGGACGGCGGTCTCGACTGGGACGACCTGATCGCTCCGGAGGACCCGCCGGAAGACGATTTCGTCTCGGACGACTTCGACCTCGAAGAAGGCGGCGAAGACGAGGCGGAAGACGGTCCGCCGCTCGAGGGCGACGGCTCAACCGAGATGCAGCTCCTGCAGAAGCTGCTGGAGCGCAAGGGCAATTCGCGCGCGTTGAAGGAGGAACTTCAGGAGATCCGCCGGGACGCGGCCAGCGAAGGGTTGTCGGATATGGACCGCCGGTACCTCCAGGCGCTTGCGAAGCGGCTATCCGTCAGGTGATGCCCCTGCGGGGGTAGCGGGCGCGACATCGGCGGCGGCGGGGCCGAGCTGCTTTACGAGCCCGTCGATACGGTTCCGCACCGATCCGAGCCAGGCGGCGTCGGCCCCGGAGGCGGCCTCCAGGCCGCGCCAGAGCGCCAGCGCACCCAACTCGTCGCCTGATTGCAGGCGTTCGAGCGCCAGATAGTGCCAGGCCTTCGGGTGCCCGGCCTCCCTCCCGAGCGCTGCGCGGAAGGCGGCCTGCGCCTCCGGCGTGACGATACCGGCCGACGCTGCAGCCCGCGCTTCGCCGTAATCCGCCAGAAGACCCGCCGGGGCGGCGTCGAGGCCGCCCTCCGCCTGCACCGCCCGGGCGAGCGCGTTTGCGGTTTCCTCGGTCCGCCCGAGGCCGCGCCAGGCTGCAGCCAGCACCCGCCAGCCGCGCGCATCGTCAGGCGCCGCTTCGAGACGCGCTTCGAGATCGCTGGTTAGACGGAGCAGCTCGGCTTGCTGCCTGGTTTCCACATCCCGCGCGCTGAGGGGCATGTCCGGCAGGCCGGGCTGGCCGATCCAGACATAGAGCGCGAATGCAAGGACGGCCGGCGCAGCGGCAAGCGCCGCGGCCGGCAGGGCGCCCATGCCCGCCCGCGCCAGCGGCCGCAGCACCAGCAGGGCCGCCCCCGCCGCCAGCGCGCCGACCACGGCCCAAAGCCAGATTTCGCCGCTCACTCCCGCCGCCTGAAATAGCGCAGCGCCAGCAGCGCCGCGATGGCGGCAAAGCCGGCCGGCGCAAACCAGAGCACCCAGGTCGCCGGCTTCAGCGGCGGCTCAAGCAACACATAGTCGCCGTATCGGTGCGTCAGATAGGCAAGCGCCTCCTCGTCGCTGTCGCCGGCCAGCAGCCTTGCGCGCAGCGACTGGCGCAGGTCCCTGGCGAGGTCGGCGCCCGAATCGTCTATCGACTGGTTCTGGCAGACCACGCAGCGCAGTGTCTTGGCGAGCGTGCGGGCGCGCGCCTCCAGGGCCGGGTCCGCGAGCATTTCGCTGGCGTCGAGGGCCGCCATAGCCGGTGCGGATGCCAACGCCAGCAGGAACGCCAGCATTGCCGCCGGCCGCGTCACCGCCCGAGCGCCGGGAGCAGGTCGCGGCGCACGGCGTCGGCTGTCAACGGGCCGGTATGCTTGAAGACGACCGTGCCCTCGGCGTCGAGCACGAAGGTTTCCGGCACGCCGGTCACGCCCCATTCGACGCCGGCCCGGCCGTCCTCGTCGAAACCGATCCGGCGGTAGGGATTGCCGAGTTCGGCGAGGAAGGCGTTCGCGGCCTCGGGCTTGTCCTTGTAGGCGACGCCATAGATGACGACGCCTTCCTCCTCCGCCAGGTGGGTCAACAGCGGATGCTCCGCGCGGCAGGGCACGCACCAGGACGCGAAGATGTTGACCAGCGCCGGGCCCTCGAGATCGGCGGTCGCGAGGCCATCGACGGCGAAAACCGGCGCCGGTCGCCCGACCAGAGGGGAGGGAACGCGGGAAGGGTCGCCGCCGAGGCCTACATATAGATAGGCGCCGAGCGCGGCGAACACCGCCAGTGGCAACAGGAACAGCAGGCGTCGCATCAGGCCGCTGCCGGTTGTCGCCGCCGGCGCGCCGGCGCGGCCAGCCGCAGGCGGCGGTCGCTCAGCGAAATCAGGGCGCCGAAGGCCATGACGATCGCGCCGATCCAGATCCACGGTACCAGCGGGTTGTGGTAGAGGCGCACCGTGCGGCCCGCCTGCGCATCTTCCTCGCCGATCACCGCATAGAGGTCGGCAAAGAGGGTGGTGCGGATCGCGGCTTCGGTCGTGTGCTGGCGCTCGACGGGATAGAAGCGCCGCTCGGGGGTGAGCACGGCCGCCGGTGCGCCGTCCCGCAGCACCGAGAGCATCGCCCGTTCGGCCCGATAGTTCGGCCCTTGGACCTCGGAGACGCCGTCGAAGCGGATTGCGTAGCCGGCGATCTGGGCCCTGTCGCCGGGCTTCATGGCGAGGATGAGTTCGGACTGGAAGCACTGCGACGCGGTAATGCCGGCGACGACGATGGCGACGCCCAGATGCGCAAGGCCGCCGCCCCAGGCGGCGCGCGGCATGGAACGCGCGCGCCGCCAGGCCTCCCCTGCGGGCGCACGGCCGAGACGCAGGCGTTCCGACCACTCGACGAGCGCGCCCAGGCCGATCCAGGCAGCGGCGCCGAGCCCGAGTGCGGCCAGCGTCTCTCCGTAGGCGAGCGTTGCGCCTGCGGCGAGAGCGGCCCCCAGAGCGGCCAGCCAGAGCCGCCCCAGCGCGCCGGCAAGGTCGCCGCGCTTCCAGGCGAGCATCGGTCCGATCGCCATTGCGACCAGCGCCGGGGCGATCAGCGGCACGAAGGTTGCGGTGAAATAGGGAGGCCCGACCGAGACCTTGCCCGCATCGAAGGCGTCGAGAAACAGGGGGTAGAGCGTTCCGAGCAGCACCGTTGCGCAGGCGGTGACCAGCACGAGATTGTTCAGCAGCAGCGCGCCTTCCCGCGAGACAGGACGGAACGGAACGCCCGTGCCGAGCGCCGGCGCCCGCCAGGCGTAGAGGGCGAGCGCACCGCCCGTGGCGATGCCCAGCAGCAGGAGGATGAAGACGCCGCGCTCGGGATCGGTCGCGAAAGCATGCACCGATGTCAGCACGCCCGAGCGGACCAGGAAGGTGCCGAGCAGGCTCAGCGAAAAGGCGACGATGGCAAGCAGCACGGTCCAGGATCTGAGCGCCTGGCGCCGCTCGGCCGCGATCGCCGAATGCAGAAGCGCCGTCGCTGCCAGCCAGGGCATGAAGGAAGCGTTTTCCACCGGGTCCCAGAACCAGAACCCGCCCCAGCCGAGCTCGTAATAGGCCCACCAGCTTCCAAGCGCGATGCCTGCGGTCAGGCCCGCCCAGGCCGCCAGCGTCCAGGGGCGCACCCAGCGCGCCCAGGCCCGGTCCACCCTGCCTTCCAGCAGGGCCGCGACGGCGAAGGAGAACGCCACCGACAGCCCGACATAGCCGAAATAGAGAAGCGGCGGATGGAAAGCGAGGCCGGGGTCCTGCAGGAGCGGGTTCAGGCCCGCGCCGTCCAGCGGCGGCGGCCAGACGCGCGCGAATGGGTTGGAGGTGAGCAGCGTGAAAGCCAGGAAGCCCGAACCGATCATCGCCTGGACGGCCAGCACGCGGGCCTGGAGGGTCTTGCGCAGGCCGCTGCCGAACACGGCGACCATTGCGCCGAACAGCGTCAGAATCAGAATCCAGAGCAGCAGAGATCCTTCGTGATTTCCCCACACCCCGGTCAGGCGATAGAGCAGCGGCTTGAGCGAATGGGAGTTCTGCGCCACCGCCGAGACCGAGAAGTCCGAGTAGACATACGCCCTGGTGAGCGCGCCGAACGCGATAGCGGCGAGCAGGAATTGCCCGAGCGCCGTATGCCTGGCGAGCTCCATCAGCGCCGGCCTGCCCCTGGCGGCCCCGTAAAGCGGCAGTACCGCCTGCAACAGGGCCAGGCCCAGCGCAAGCGCGAGCGCGAAATTGCCTAATTCCGCGGTCACGACCCGTCCGCCTTCCCTGCGCGGCGCAGCGCCTCCGCAGCTTCTGGCGGCATGTAGTTCTCGTCGTGCTTGGCGAGGATTTGCGTTGCCCGGAAGGCTCGGCCACCGTCCAGGGCACCCATAGCCACGATGCCCTGTCCTTCCCGAAACAGATCCGGCAGCAGCCCCGTATAGTGGACGGTGACACCGTGCGCGCCGTCCACGACCCGGAAGCTGATGGATGTGCCGGACCGTTTTAGCGACCCCTCTTCCACCAGCCCTCCGAGGCGGAACTCGCGGCCGGCCGCGACCGCCCCGGCCGCAATCTCACTCGGCGAGTGGAAGAAACGCATCGTGTCGTCGAGCGCTGTCAGGGCCAGCGCCGCGGCCCCTCCCAGAAGTGCGAGTGCTGCGGCCAGCAGGGCAAGGCGCCGGCGCTTAGGACGCATCGCCCGGGCCTTCATCGGAGGCTTCCAGCGCCGCCAGCCGCCGCTCGACCCGGCGCAGCCTGGAAAGACTCTCGGCGAGCAGGCCCCCAAGCACAGCGGCGGCCGCGCCGTAGGCCGGCCAGACATAGGCGGCATAGCCACCCATATTGAGAAAATCGCTGAGCCCGCCCATCGCCGCCGCTGGATAGCACGGCCGGGCGGGCCGTCAAGGCGGGAGGGCTGAAAGCCGGGCGTCCCGACGCGGAATCGTCACGAGGCCAGCAGCCGCGCGGCCAGGCTCCGGGCTTCGTCGAGCTCGCCCACGATCCGGTCTTCCGCAACGTGCCGCAACACATCGAAGGCGTTGAGGATGGACTTCAGGTCGTCCGACATGCCGAGCACGATGATTTCCGTCTTCTCCTTGATGGCCCGGTCGAGGAGCAGTGCAATCACATGCGCGGCAGTGTCGTCGATATAAGTCATGTGCGAGAAGTCGAAGATCACGATTTCATGCTCGCGAATATCGGCGCCGACCATCCGGACCAGCTTGCGGGAAGAGGCCACCGTGAATGCACCCCGGAAGGCCAGCAGTCCGACGCGGGCGTCGTAGCGGCCGGCATCGCCTTCATCGGTGCCCGCAGCGAGGAAGGTCCGGTCGAGGAGCGGTGCCGAAATCACACTGTCCAACTCCAGCCTCTCGAGCCGCACGGCGTGGGCGATGCCTGCGGCCACGAGCCCGAACGCTACCGCCGTCAGGGGAGCGACGAACGCTGTCAGCGCGAGCGTCAGCAGCATCACGGCCGCATATCCTCGCTGCATCTGCCTCAGGCGTCGGAGAAACCGCCAGTCGATCAGGCTCAAGCCCACTTTGATGAGGATGGCGGCCAGCGCGGCGAGCGGAATCGGTTCGGCGTAGCCGCCGAGACCCATGAGCAGCGCAAACAGGCATACGGCGCGGACAATGCCGGCGACGACCGTGCGGCCGCCGAACTGCAGATTGATGAGTGTGCCCGGATTGGCGGCGCCGGGCATGGCGCCGAATATGCCTGCCGCCATGGTGCCGATGCCCTGGCCGACCAGCTCCCGGTTGGGATTGTGCTGCCCGCCTGTGATGGAATCGGCCACCAGCGACATCATCAAGCTGTAGATCGAGCCGATCAGGGCGATCAGGAGGGCCGGTTCGACCGCGGTGAGCAGGAAATCGAGCGAGGGCAACACCAGGTTCGGGACCGGCAATCCGGTCGGCAACGGGCCGATCACCGCGACCCCGTCCAGCCAGAAGGCGCCGAGGGCCGTCCCGGCAATCAGCGCCGCGATCGGCGCCGGCAGCCATTTCTCCAGGGATCGCGGCCAGAAGATCAGGATCGCCATGGCGACTGCTGCAACGACGGCGCTGTCGGTATCCGCCTGGAGAATGGCGGCGGGCAGCGCCCCGATCGTTGCGACCGCGCCGCGCGCGGCTATGTCCGTGCCGAGCACCGTCTGGACCTGGGACAGGATCAGGATGACGCCGATTCCCGAAATGAAGCCGGACAGCACCACATAAGGTATATACGCAACGAAGCGCCCGACCCTGAACAGGCCGAATAAAATCTGAAACGCCCCGGCCATCGCGGCGATGATGCCGATTTCGGGCAGGGTTGCGCCGCCTGAGGCGAGAATAACCGACACGATGACGGCAATTGCAGCGCTCGGGCCGCTTGACTGGGCCCTCGTGCCGCCGAACAAGGCCGCGAAGAAGCCGACAATGACGACGCAGTAGAGTCCCGCGAGCGGCCCCATGCCTGACGCGATTCCGAGCGCCATGCCGCCGGTCAGCCCGGTGGCAAGCATCATCACGCCGCTCCGGGCGTCGGCCCCGAACAC
>MKWU01006699.1_pt1 | contig 11506 bp, 10 predicted proteins | sample 809101 | NCBI WGS metagenome assembly MKWU01 (sample SAMN05860141, study PRJNA318959) | sponge metagenome | host: Aplysina aerophoba | place: Slovenia: Piran, Adriatic Sea, Gulf of Piran | collected 2013-05-07
GGACCACCCAATCCCCCTTCGCCTCCTCCACCACCCCCACCTCGTCGGCCCCGACATCGTGCCACGCGCCCCCCACCTCGATCCGCACGGCACCGCCCCCCCGCACCACCTTCAGCGCCTCGGCGTCCAGCGCCCTGATCCGCGCCGCGGCTTCCTGGGTCAGCTTCCCGAACCGGCGACCCACCGCCCGGAAGTCGGGACGGGCCACCAGCGTCACCAGTCCCTCCGCGTCGGCGGCGAACTCCACCCTCTTCACGTTGATCTCGTCGAGGAGCAGCGCCAGCACATCTTCCCCCGGGGGCTCCCCCGGCACCACCGCGAGCAGGCGCCCCAGCGGCTGCCGCACCCGGATCCCCACCTCCTCGCGCGCGGCCCGGCCCAGCGTGCTCAGCGTCCGCACCCGGTCCATGTCGGCCTCGAGCCGGTCGTCGATCCTGCCCTCGTCGGCTTCGGGGAAGCGCTCGGTGTGGCTGGAGCGGCCCGTGAGCGCGCGGTGCAGCCAGTCCGAGGTGAAGGGCGTGACAGGAGCGATCAGCAGCGCAACCGTCCGCAGCGCCTCGTGCAGGGTGGCGAAGGCCGCCGCCGCGTCGCCCGTCTCGGTATTGCCCCAGAAGCGGGAGCGGGCCCGCCGCACGTACCAGTTGGAGAGCTCGCCGTCCAGGAAGGCGGCCACCGCCCGATAGGCGCGGGTCGGGTTGTAGCCGTCGAGCTCGTCGCGAACCGTGCGAATCAGCCGGTGCAGCCGCGACAGGAGCCAGCGATCAAGGACAGTCCTGCCGCCCGCCGAAGTGCCCTCCTCCGACTGCCATTCCTCCAGATTCGCATAGAGCGCGAAGAACCGGTAGGTGTTGAAGAGGGTGTCGAAGAAGCGCGACGCGGACTCCTTCACCCCTTCCGGGTCGAAGCGGGTGGGGAGCCAGGGGTTGCTGACCGTGATCATGTACCAGCGCACCCCGTCGGCGCCGTGATCCGCGACCGCATCCCACGGGTCGACCACGTTGCCGCGCGACTTGGACATCTTGCGACCCTTCGCGTCCAGGATCAGATCGTTGACGATCACGTTGCGAAAGGCGGGACCGAGGCCGAGCATCGTCGAAATCGCATGCAGCGAATAGAACCAGCCGCGCGTCTGGTCGACCGCCTCGCAGATGAAGTCGGCCGGGAAGTGGCGCCGGTACATCCCGCCGTTCTCGAACGGGTAGTGCCACTGCGCCCACGGCATGGCGCCGGAGTCGAACCAGACGTCGATCACCTCGGGTGCCCGGCGCATGACCGACCCGGATTCCGGACAGCGCCAGGTCACCTCGTCGATGAAGGGACGGTGCGGATCGAAATCGTCCGGCAGCCCCCCCGCCCTCTCGGCGAGCTCCTCGAAGCTCCCGATCCACTCCACGTGCTCCGGGTCGTCCTCCGAGATCCAGACGGGGAGCGGCGTGCCCCAGTAGCGGTCGCGCGAGAGCGCCCAGTCCACGTTCCCCTTCAGCCATTCGCCGAAGCGCCCCTCACCCACCTGGGCGGGGTGCCAGGCCACCTGCGCGTTGTTCTCCAGCAGCTCGCGGCGCAGCGACGAGGTGCGCGCGAACCAGCTGTGACGGGCCATGTACACCAGCGGCGTGTCGCAGCGCCAGCAGTGGGGGTAGGAGTGCACCTCGCGCGTGGAGCGGAAGACGAGTTCCCGGGCCTCGAGGTCGTCGGTGAGCAGCCTGTCGGCGTCCTTGAAGAAGATGCCGCCCACCAGCGGCAGTTCCGCCGCAAAGGTGCCGTCGGTCCGGACCGGCTCCAGCACGGCCAGCCCGAAATCCTTGCCGGCCTGGTAGTCGTCGGCGCCGTACGCCGGCGCCATGTGCACGACGCCGGAGCCCTCCTCGTCGGAGACGAAATCGCCCGGGATGATCTCCCATGCTCGCCCGCGCACCCCGGCCGCGGGGATCAGCTCGAAGGGGCGGCGGTATTTGCGGTCGAGCAGCTCCCCGACCTCGACCCGCCGACCGATCCGCTCCTCGCCGAAGAGCGCCGCCGCCCGGCTCCGCGCCAGGATGAGGCGCCTGCCCCGATGGTCGACCTCTACGTATTCGATCGCGGGATTCACCGCCAGCGCCACGTTCGACACCAGCGTCCAGGGCGTGGTTGTCCACACCAGCAGGTGGCGCCCCGATCCATCCAGAAGTTCCAGCATGACCCAGAGCGAGGGGTCCTCGACGTCGCGGTACCCCAGCGAAAGCTCGTGCGAGGACAGGACCGTCTGGTCGGCCGGGCACCAGGGGACGACCTTGTGGCCGCGGTAGAGCAGCCCGCGCTCCGCAAGCTGCTTCAAGATCCACCAGACCGACTCGACGTACCCGGCGTGGAAGGTCACGTACGGACGCGAATAGTCGAGCCAGTAGCCGATCCGTTCCGAGAAGCGCTCCCATTCGTCCTTGTAGGTGAAGACGGACTCCTTGCAGCGCTCGTTGAACCACGCGATCCCGCGCTCCTCGATCTCCCGCTTGTCCTCGATCCCGAGCCGCTTCTGCGCCTCGATCTCCACCGGAAGACCGTGCGTGTCCCACCCGGCGATGCGGGTGACGTGCCTGCCGAGCATCGTCTGGTACCGGCAGACCAGGTCCTTGATCGCGCGACTGATGATGTGGTGCAGCCCGGGACGGCCGTTGGCGGTGGGCGGACCCTCGAAGAAGACGAATTCCTCGCCGTCGCGCGTGGCCTCCAGGGTGCGCCCGAAAGTGTCCTCCTCACGCCACCGCTCGAGGACGGCTTCCTCAAGGGACACGAGGGAGGATGGCAGAGCGGGATAGCGCATCAGGCAGGGGCCCCGGCGGGTTCGCGCACGGTGTCCGCGGCTCCGGCGGCGGCGGCCGCCAGGACCCCCGAGACCAGCCGGGTAAGCTTCGGTCCGGCGGCCACGGCGGTCGCAATGATCGTCTCCACGTCCATTTCCTCCAGCGCGTCGGGGAGGCACTGGTCGGTGACGACCGCCACGGCGAGCACGCGCATGCCCATGTGACGCGCGGCAATCACCTCCGGAACGGTGGACATGCCGACCACGTCGGCCCCCATGCGGCGCAGCATCCGGTACTCCGCGCGGGTCTCGAGCTGGGGACCGGGCACGGCCACGTAGACCCCTTCCCGCAGCGGGATGCGCTCCTCGAGCGCCACCGCCGCCGCGATCTCACGCAGGCCGGGGTCGTACGGCGCGGACATGTCCGGGAAGCGGGGCCCCAGTTCGTCGAGGTTCGGGCCGACCAGGGGGCTGTCCCCCATCAGGTTGATGTGGTCGCTCAGGAGGACGAGGTCGCCGGACGCCCACAGCGGGTTCATCCCGCCGCACGCGGCCGAGACGATCAGGGTGTCGGCGCCCAGCAGCCGCATCACCCGCACCGGAAAGACGATCTCCTGCAGCGTATAGCCCTCGTAGCGGTGAAAGCGGCCCTGCATCGCCACCACCTGCACCCCGTTCAGACTGCCGAGCAGGAGGCGCCCATGGTGCGTCACGACCGTCGAGACCGGAAAGTGCGGCAACTCCTCGTAAGGGACCGAGACCTCGACGTCCATGGCATCGGCCACCCCCCCCAGCCCCGTGCCCAGCACGATCCCCACGCGGGGCGCACCACCCCCCAGCTCCTGTACGGCGCGCACCGCCTCGCGGATCCGGGCCATCTCCCGGCCGGCGCTCACCGGGGGCGCTCCCCGAACAGCGTCGTGCCCAGCCTGACCATCGTGCTCCCCTCCTCGATCGCGATCTCGAAGTCGTTGGACATGCCCATCGACAGCTCCCGCCCCTCGAAGCCGTCGATCCCGGCGGCGGCCTCCAGCAGGCGGCGGGTCCTCCGGAAGGTATCGCGAAGCGTTCGTACATCGGAAGTGAAGGGCGCCATCGTCATCAGGCCCAGGACACGCAGCCCCCCCAACCCCACCACCCTCGCGATCCCGTCCAGCGCCTCCGCCTCCCGCCTGCCGGGGCCGCGACAGCTTCCCGGCCAGGCGGATCGAGTCCACGCTGTGGATCAGCGCGGCAATACGGGCGGCCCCTCCCGCCTTGCGGCGCTGAACATGCCCGATCATGTGCCACCTCACCCCGCGCCCCTCGAAGCGCGGAGACTTCCCCACCAGCTCCTCCACGCGGTTCTCGCCGAGGTCGAGAAGCTCCTCCGCCAGCGCCGCCTCCACCACCTCGTGCGGATGCCCCTTGGTCACGGCGACGATCCGCACCGCCGCCGGATCACGGCCGCTCCGCGCGGCCGCCGCCGCAACCGTCTCCCGTACGCGGGGCAATCGCTCCCGCAGCACGCGCTGGTACCCTTGCAGATCTGTCATCACGCTCCCGTGTGGTGGGCGTTTCCGCGGCTACACGAAAAGCGCCCCGCCGACCCGGCGGGCCGGCGGGGCGCTTCCGCCCTCTTCGCAATCCCCGGCCCTGGCCTAGTTCGCCTTGAAGGTAATGTCCAGCGCAATCCAGAGCGCGACCGTCTTGTCCCGGTTCTTCGCGGGGCTGAACCTGGCGACCGTGACCACCTTGAGCGCTGCAGCGTCGAGTCCGGCGTGCCCGGAGCTCTCCTTCACTCGCTGGTCCTGCACGACCCCCTCTTCGTCGATGAAGAGCCAGACGGTCGTCTTGCCCCCGATGCCGGCGTCCTTGAGGAGCGCGGGATACTCCCGCTCAAGGACGCGGTTCACCTCGTCCTCGTTCATCATCTTCGGCTTGAGCGTGTGCACGACGAAACCCGGCGCGTCGGCACCCTTCTCCGCGTCGGCCACCTTCGGGGGCGGCGGAAGGCCGGGCCCGTCACCCAGGATGGTGTTGGGAACGAGCGGCAGAACATCGTCGATCGGGACGGTGCTGATCACCGGTTGGGCCGGCTGGCGAACCGCCTCGGGAGGCGGAGGAATGTCCACATCCGGCGGTATGTTCACGACTGTCGTCGTTGTCGCCTCGGAACCCGAAACCGCAACCGCCATCGACGGAAGGTACGCGAAGATCGCGAAGTGGAGGACCACAGCGGCGGTGATGGATCCCCAGAACCAGGAGGAGAACGAGCGCTTGAAGCGTTCGTTGGCAAACCCCTCGATTTGAGCGGTCAGGTCCGGCCGGCGACTCGGTTGGTTCATCATATCCGCCTCCTCATGGGCATCTTCGGGTAGCGCAGCGATCGTGTTATCGCGTACACTCCGTGATACCCCGTTTGGAGCCGGGGAGTTCCGGCCGGGTCCGGTTTTCCTGGCCTGCGGGAGAAGTGCTAGTTCGCCACGAACTTGATGTCCATCGAAATCCAGAGGGCGACCGTCTTGTCCCGGTTCTGCGCGGGGCTGAACCTGGCAACCGTAACGATCTTCAGAGCCGCGTTGTCGAGCCCGGCGTGCCCGGAACCCTCCCGGACTTGCTGGTTCTGCACGACCCCCTCTTCGTCGATGAACATCCAGACGGTTGTCGTACCCCCGATCCCGGCATCCTTGAGGAGGGCGGGATACTCGCGCTCGAGTGTGCGGTTCACGTCGGTCTCGTTCAGCAGCTTCGGCCTCACCGTGTGCACGACGAACTGGGGCGCCTGCGAGATATCCGCCGTCTCGGCCTCCTCGGGGGGAGGCGGAAGGTCGTCCGTGGTCCAGGTGTCGAAGGTGGTGGTCTCGATCGTGAGGTCCTCATCGATCGCCGCCGTGCTGATGACGGGGGTCGCCGGCCGGCGGATAGCCTCCGGGGGAGGCGGAATATCCACATCCGGGGGCGGCGCCACGACTTCCATCTCGTCCGCGTTGATGCTCACGTCCGCCGTTTCCATCTGGGGCCAGAACTCGAAGACCGCGAAGTGGAGAACCACGGCGGCGGTGATGGATCCCCAGAACCAGGAGGAGAACGATTGCTTGAAGCGCTCGTTGGCTGTGCTCGGGGCGGCTGCGACCAGGTCGGACAGGTTGTTCTCGTTCATCGTCTCTGCCTTGTCATGGTGTTTTCGAGTGTGGCGGTAAACATAACCTTGAGGGCTCCGGCCGACTGCAGTTCCTTCTGCAGCTGGTCGATGTAGTGGTACGGGGCGTTGCGGTCCGAGCGAATCGAAACCACCAACTCCTGGTTGGCGACGTAGATCGGGAAGACGATGTCACCGACCTCCTCCAACGGGTACTGGACGTCGTTGATGAAGACTGCGCCGGTTCGTTCCACCCACAGATTCAGGATGTCCTTCTGCTTCTTGTCGATCTTCTCGATCGCTTCTGCCTGGGCAAACTCGATATCGCGGTTCCGGTCCTTCTGGAAGACCGTGGAGACCATGAAGAAGATGAGAAGCAGGAAGGCGATGTCGGCCATCGACGAAGAAGGGATCTCCGTCGCCGCCTTCGATTTCCGCTGCAGACCACCGGATCTGACACTCATGTTCGGTTTACTCCTCCAGCAGGTTTAGCGAAATGCGGTCGGCACCCGCCGCTTGCAGCGCATCGAGGACATCGATCATCATGCGGTACGGAGCGTCGGGGTGCGTGTTGACCGATGCGATCAGATTGGGATTCGCCTCCACGTCCTGCCGCCAGATGGACTTGAGCGCGTCCGCGCGCACGGTCTGCTCCTGCTGGCTCTCGCCGCGCTTGATCACCACCTGGCCGCCGGGCTGCACGATGATGTGGAGGACATTCTTCAAGCTGACTTCCTGGGTCTCCCCCTGTTGGGGAAGCACGAGCTGCAGCCCCTTGTCCTTTGGGAAGGTGGTGGTGACCAGGAAGAAGATCAGAAGAAGGAACGCGATGTCGGCCATCGACGAGGATGGGATCTCGTCGGAGATCTTGGACTTCTTGTTACCGAGAACCGCCATGAATGTTTTCGCCTCCGTTCCGACTGAATATGTGTCCTACCCCGTTTGGGCCGCCAGGTTCCCGCCAGCCCGTGGTGGCGGACCCGCAACACCGCGGCGCTCCGTTCAGGCTACGACCCTGAGCTTCCCCTCGCGCTCCAGGTCCCACGCCAGATTGAGCACCTTCTGCGTGCTTTCCTCCATGTCGACGATGAGCTTGTCGATGCGAGCCACGAAATAATTGTAGCCGATATTGACCGGAATCGCGATGGTCAGCCCCGCCGCGGTGGTCAGCAGTGCGACCTTGATGCCCCCGGCAACCGTCGCCGGCTCGACATCCCCCGAGGATGCGATCGAATCGAAGGCCAGGATCATGCCGGCCACCGTGCCCAGGAATCCCATCAGGGGGGCCACGTTCGCAATGGTGGCCAGAATGACCAGGCCGCGCTCCAGGAAGCTGAGTTCGATGGCGCCGGTGGTGGAGATGACCTGCTCCAGCTCCCCCTTGCGGAGGTCGGTCTGGCGAATCCGGCGAATTCCGGCAAGCAGGATCGCCGCGGCGGGCCCGGGTGTTGCGCCCGCGATTTCCGCGGCTTCGTCAAGGGATCCGCCCCGCGCAGCCTCTTCCACGTTCTCCATGACGTTGATCGCACTGCGGTGCGCGACCCACAGAGTCCAGGTCTTGGCGATGATGACGCCGAGGCCGATCAGCGAGCAGATCATGAGTGGATACATCATCGGCCCACCGTCCGCGAAGAGCTGTGAAAGCTCGTAGCTGCTGTCCAAGGTTTGCTCCTGGTGAGCGGTTTCGGTTGAATCGGGAACCCGCGCCAATGTAGGGGGCCGGGGCCCGGTCGTCAACGATAATCCCGGTCACCTCTTCCGCCGCCTGTTATTCTTCCTGGTTATGAACGGCATTCCGCAGCAGCTGCAGTTCCTGCGTCCCGGGTGGACCGATCTGGTCGAGATCGCCATCGTCTTTCTGCTCATCTACCGGATCCTCCTGCTGATCCGCGAGACCAGGGCGATGCAGATGCTGCTGGGCGTGCTTCTGCTGGCAGGCCTCTACCTGATGGCCCTGATCCTGGACTTCTCTCTGATCCGGGGTCTCCTCCAGGCGCTCTTCGAGTACGGCGCGATCGCGGCGCTGGTGGTCTTCCAGCCCGAGATGCGCGCGGCGCTGGCCCGCCTCGGCCAGACCCGACTGGTGCGGCTGCTCGGCCAAAACCGGGAAGCACGGATGGTCGACCGCCTCGTCGAGGGAGTCGAGCGGCTCAGCCGCCAGGGCGTGGGGGCGATCGTGGCGGTGCAGCGGGAGACGGGGTTGAAGGAATACGCCCGCACGGGACGCCCGGTCGAGGCCACGCTCTCCGCCGACCTCCTCGGGACGATCTTCGCGCCGCAGTCCCCTCTTCATGACGGCGCGGTGATCGTGGTGGGCGACTCCATCCGGGCCGCGGGCGCGATCCTGCCACTGACCCAGAATCCGGTGAGCGACCGGTCTCTCGGCACGCGCCACCGGGCCGCCATCGGTCTCAGCGAAGAGACGGACGCCGTAGTCATCGTGGTCAGCGAGGAAACTTCGCGCGTTTCCCTCGCGCACCGGGGGCGGATCGAAGTCGGCGTTACAGGCGAACGGCTGCGCGAGATGCTGGAGCGCTGGCTGCCGGAGCCCGAAGGACTGCGGGCGGCCCCCCTGTTCGGCGAGGCAGGTTAGCCCGACGGTTCGGGGCTAGCCCGGCGAGGGGAGCGGGTCCGGCGGTGCCAGCCCGGGCTGCGGTTTCACCACCACCTTCACTTCCCGGTCCGCCGCCGTTTCCGGCGTCGCATCGGAATCGAAATCGGTTGCGAGAGGCGGTAGTTGCTTCCCATCCACGAGCAGCCGGATCTCGTCGGCGTCCAGCGTTTCCCGGTCGAGCAACGCCTCCGCGATGTTCTTCAGCAGATCCCGGTTTTCCTCGACGATCCCGCGTGCCCTGCGGTGGGCGGCGTCGAGGATCTGCTTGACCTCCTCGTCAACCTGCTGCGCGGTGTACTCGGAAATCCCCCGGCGCTGAACCAGTTCGCGTCCCAGGAAGACCTCCTGCTCGCCGTCCCCCACGGCCATGAGGCCGATCCGGTCCGACATGCCGAAGCGGGTGACCATGCGGCGGGCCATCGTCGTGGCGCGCTCGATGTCGTTGCCGGCTCCGGTCGTGACGTGTTCGGGGCCGAAGGCCAGCTCCTCGGCGACCCGGCCCCCGAAGAGCATGGCGAGCTGGCCGTTCAGCCATTCGCGTGTGTGGGAGTGGCGGTCCTCCTCGGGGAGCGAGGCGGTCAGGCCCAGCGCGCGGCCGCGCGGTACGATGGTGACCTTGTGAACAGGGTCGAGGCCGGGAACCTTCACGCCGATCACGACGTGGCCCGCTTCGTGGTAGGCGGTCAGCTCGCGCTCCGAGTCGGTCAGCACCATGCTCCGCCGCTCCGTGCCGAGCATGACCTTGTCCTTGGCCTGCTCGAAGTCCTCCATCGCAACTTGGTCGACGCCCCTGCGCGCGGCGAAGAGCGCGGCCTCGTTGCAGATGTTGGAGAGGTCGGCTCCGCTGAGGCCCGGCGTGCCGCGCGCGACGAGGGACAGCTCGACATCTCCGCCGAGGGGCAGCTTCTTGGCATGGACGCGGAGGATCCCCTCCCGCCCCTTCACGTCCGGGAGGTCGACCACCACCTGGCGGTCGAAGCGGCCCGGTCGCAGGAGCGCGGGATCGAGCACGTCGGGACGGTTGGTCGCAGCCAGAAGTATGACGCCCTCGTTGGCCTCGAACCCGTCCATCTCCACGAGGAGGGCGTTCAGCGTCTGCTCGCGCTCGTCGTGGCCGCCTCCCAGCCCGGCGCCGCGATGCCTTCCCACGGCGTCGATCTCGTCGACGAAGATGATGCAGGGCGCGTGCGCCTTCCCCTGCTCGAAGAGGTCCCGCACCCGCGAAGCCCCCACGCCCACGAACATCTCGACGAAATCCGAGCCCGACATCTGGAAGAATGGGCGGGCCGCCTCGCCGGCGACCGCGCGTGCCAGGAGCGTCTTCCCCGTGCCGGGCGGGCCCACCAGCAGGACGCCCTTGGGGAGACGGCCCCCGAGCCGGGAGAATCGGGGCGGGTCCTTCAGAAACTCGATGATCTCCTCGAGCTCCAACTTGGCCTCTTCGGCTCCGGCGACATCGGCGAAGGTCACCTGCGGGGTGTCCGGGCTGATCAGCCTGGCCTTGGAACGCCCGAACTGGAAGGCGCGGTTTCCTCCGCTCTGCATCGCCCGCAGGAACCAGATCCAGAACACGATGAAGAGGAGGAAGGGGAAGATCGAGAAGACCCAGGTTCCCCAGCCTGGCCCCCGGGGCACGGAGTTGATCTCCACCTCACGCTCCTGCATGCTCGCCGTGAGGCTTTCGCCGACGCCGGGGGGCAGCTTGGTGACGAACTCGTTGATATCCGCCTCGTCCACCGTGATCGTGTTCTTCAGCTCTCCCTGGACCGTCTGCTCACCGTGGAATGTGGCTTCCAGGATGTTGTCGTTTTCCAGCTGCCGGAGGAGTTCGGAGTAGTTGATTTCTCCGGTGTCGCGGTCCGACGCGCTCATGAAGTTGTAGCCGAGCACCGCCAGGAGCCCGACCAGGAGCCAGACGGACGCCGCCCGCGACACCTTGCGGAGCTTCGGTGGTTCCTTCTGTGGCGGTTTTTTTGGTTCCGACATCTGCCTCTCCGAGGCCGTCTCAGATGGAGCCGATATAGGGAAGGTGCCGAAAGTCCTCGGCAAAATCCAATCCGTAACCTACCAGAAAATCGCCCGGCGCGTCGAAACCGACCCAGCGGACGGCCCACTCGAGCTCCGCCACCCGCTTGTGGAGCAGGGTGCAGATCTCGAGGCTGGCCGGCCTTCGTTCGGTCAGCAGGGGCATCACCCTGTTGATCGTGGTGCCGCTGTCGACGATGTCCTCGACTAGGATCACGTGCCGGTTCTCCATCGATGCCTTCGGGTTGTACACCAGTTCTACGTCGCCGGAGCTCACGCGGCCCTTCCCGTAGCTGGAAGCGGCCAGGAAGTCGACCTGAATCGGTATGGGAACATGACGCACCAGGTCGGCGATGAAGATGAAGGACCCCTTGAGCAGGCCCAGCACCAGAATGTCGGCGCCGGGCGCGTACGCCTTGCCGATCTCGCGGCCCATCTCCTCCACCCGCCGCCGGATCGCCTCGGCGGAGTACACGACCCGGAGCAGTCTCCGGTCCCCCAGACGGCCATCCCTGGTGGTGTTCACAGGCAACCTCCTTGTCAGGAATTCAATGGTTGGGTGACGGGCGATCCAGACGGATCCCCACCCAGCAACCGGGTCGATCGGCCGGCCCCCGCCCCCGACCGGCCGGATCCGCGGCCTCGGCATCGTCGCGGGCCGGATCTGCGATCCCCGGAATCCAGACGACGCTCCCGGAGGCATCGGCGACCACGGGGAGGCCTTCCCGCACATCCGCCGCCACGCGCGCCTCGAGCAGGAGCTTCTTCACCTTCTTGCGCCCGTAGGGCATCGCCATCCGGTCGCCCGGTCGCCACGGCCGCACCGTGAGAGGGAAATACATATTTTGCGTAAAATACGCAATATGCGTAAAATCGTTCGGGCGATGGGGCCCCCACCCCACCTCCGCCACCCACCCCCCCCCCGCCACCACCCCCTCGCCGCGGCCTCCATCCACGCGCAGACGGCCCG
>MKWU01006701.1_pt1 | contig 11503 bp, 6 predicted proteins | sample 809101 | NCBI WGS metagenome assembly MKWU01 (sample SAMN05860141, study PRJNA318959) | sponge metagenome | host: Aplysina aerophoba | place: Slovenia: Piran, Adriatic Sea, Gulf of Piran | collected 2013-05-07
TGCCTGAGCCAGCTGAGAAGCCCTCACTTCAAGCTTTATATAATTGCCCAGTTTCATGCATAATGGGAGCATAATTATAACTTTCTGTTTTCTGCAGTGTCAAACACAGATTTAGAAAATGGCGAATGATGACTAAAGAAGCCTAAATTTACTAAATTTCTCAAAAAGGTAAAAGAAAGGTTTCTGCAGGGAAGCTGTTCTGCCCTACATGCAGAGACGTTTCTCTGAAGTTAAGTGGAGCATCATTTCCAACCATGTTTCTAGTACCAAACATAAGCGGGGCAAATTGGAGCTGGCTAAGAAGGATAGCAGGGAGAGTGATATAGCTGACAATGAGCATAATTTTGAGCATCATTGGCGCAGTTCATGAGCAGTGCAGCATAGCATCTCTCTTGAAGCTTGAACATAATAGGCTCAGCACTACCCAGAAGATCACCTTTCTATGACATTTCAATCTGTTTGTGGATGTTTCCCAGAGCTGCCTTATCGATTCCCTCACAGAGCTACAGATCAATGTAGTGCTGACTGAGGCGGTTTCCCTCAGCCCCTGTGTACCCCGCCCCTCTGTTGCTAGTGACTCTCAGCTCTCCTCTTTCTCTGCATGACTTAAGCATCATCCACCCTTCCTTTAGCCTGTGGACCTTGCCTTTCAAATGATCACAAGGAGCCCCCACTGACTGGCATGAACACCCCATGGGAATTACCTCACCGTGAACGTCGCCATCATCCCTGACCACTACTTGAACTCACATTCGCAGGACTTTGCCTTCAACCTCCATGGTTGTACAACCTTTTCAAAGATTGATTTAGTATGGGCTTGCTACCAGATCCCGGTAACCCCCGAGGTCATTGGAAGACAGCCATTACAACCCTCTTTGGCCTTTTTGAGTTTGTCCAGATGTCCTTCAGAAGCATGTTAGCGCTAGATTACGCACTATTTGTAGGCACTGCATTTGCAAGCCAAATGCACGTGGTTGAGTGTCAGAGCAGCTGTCTCATGAAAATGGATACTCTAGTAGAACTGGTGAAACTCAAATCATTGGATGGGGATGGTATTGTAGTGCATTGGAGCTGTCTGTGACAGAGAGAAGGGGCAAATGCAGACTACTTTTCTATACACTGTGGAGAGATATGGCTTGATAATCTGAACTCTCTCTGATATTGAAAGTGCAATATCAGCAGAAACAACAGATGACTCTGATCATTCTCTGTTCACCATTCTGTAATGACATAATGGGCCTGCAGGCCAGCCCAGTCAACCCATTAAATGTTAGGTGTAAATGTGCCCGTTGCAAAATACAGAACTTACCATCACAAACCTCAGAATAAGAGAGAGCTCCTTCTGTGAGAGATTTTCTATACACTGTAGCAGATAACCATAAACTATTTCCTCATTTGGATTGGAGTATGTGGACGACTCGACAAATGACTTGGCAATTCTTTTCGCTGAATCAGCCATACCTTGCATAAGGCTTATTTGTTGTCAGTAAAGACCAAAAACTGTGTATGCTTAGCAGGGATGCCACTGTGAATCAAGGGGAACACAGGCAGGGGCTGGATTACAGAGAGAAGCTCCACAATGTCCTTTATCAAGCTTCTCAGGTTTCCTTTTGATGGCAGCTTCCTGGTGCCAAATCTGCCTAGAATGCTTTCCACTGCCGAGGTCTGGGAAAAATCTTTTACATCTAAATGCTCTACTTCTGTTAGAGCCTCACTGATTATTTCACCTTCATAAGGAGGCAGGAAGTCCATGAAAGTTAATAAAAGTACTCTATCTGAGATTGTGACAGAAGCCGAAATCAGGCTACTAGCTAGGGCAGGAAACGCAATGCAAAAAGCCGTGTGCTAACACCCTGCCAAAATGAACGAACGTAGTCCGATCAATTCCAGCCAGCATTAGTGGGACCAAACATTGCTGCCATCAAAGTCTTTTATACGCTGACACCCAGAATGCACAATACATATCTCTTGTTACTCCATGTGAATGCCAACCTAGGGCGAGAGTGAAAGGGGAGTGATAGGATTTAATTGCTACCCCCTTACTTAGACCTGCATCACTCACGTGATTCTAGTATTGAACGGTAGTCACATGTGCACTGAGCCTAGTTACGTGTAACGGGAGACAGATTATACGTAAACCAGGAGAAATAATTTTGCCACAAATGGCATGCCATAGCTGTGGCTTACATAGTGTGTGCAGGTTAAATGTCTAGGGACGACAGCTAGTGATTGGTTGGGTGATTAAAATGATAATATAATATATACCGGATCAAAAGGGGTCTTCAAATTGGCAGTTATCAGACAGCAGAGTAGTGCTGCCTATATAAAGATGGTGATGGTTGTTTGTATACCATAATAAAATGGAAAACCAGCACTAGCATCCTACAGAGCAAAAACTGGGCGAATATAACTGTGGTGGAGATAGTGCGCACTATACAGAATACAATGATATTGGCTCTTCCATGGGAAAATGCACCAGTGCGTAGAAAATTTCAACAACATTGTCCGCATTTTCCCTTTTTGTTTTTCTTATTGTCTAGACTCTATAGCTCACAAACACTGAGGAGTACGGAAATGATTTAATTACAGAACTGTGCGGCTTTTGTCCCGCTAATTTCTTTGGTACACTAGAGATCAGCGCTATTCAGTCATGCATTTGCAGCTTCCACATACAGGTTACATTATTATCAAAGCATTGAACAGACATGGAGCTCCACAACGTTCGCTGATGGCATCGACATTTCCTGATACATCACACTTGAATTTGGATTGCTTATAGTTGCTTTAGCAATTGCTACTAACTAACATCTGAGTGCAAGTATTCCTAGTGAGCAGTAAACCACTTTGATGTTGGGGAGTGTCCTAGTTCTCTGTTCAGGGATTCACTTTTCTATGGATGACCCAGAACGCGAGGAGACATCTTCTGGAGGTGTGAGGACAAAAGTTAGCATCCACCATAACTGATTGGATGTTCTTCGAAGTGGGAGTGCTTGGCTAAGGCTGTGGTTGCTATGTCACAGCTAAGTACTGATCTTTGGTGTTCCTTAACTAGTTGACTTTGGGTCTTGCTGGTCTATCCTATGCATGCTTGAGGGCATGTTTTGCAGAGGATATGGTAGATTACACCTCAGGCTGATTTATCCAGTTTTGAGACCTTGACCTTTTGGTGTATTATGAGTTGGCATAATGTGTTGTTTGGGCAAAACCCCAGATTATCTTTAAGTGGATGATCTCTATCTGATCTGATGGTGCCCTTTCGATCGGGCTCTCCTTGCTATGATATCACTCAGATTCTTACAGATTCACAACAAATACACAGCAGATATCACCTATCTACCGAAATAATCACCTAGAGCAGAGAAATATAATGGAGAGGAAGAGGCGTGGTTGTCGGTAAATGTCGTAGCTAAGTGACAGAGCACTGACAGCTCACGTCAGAGACCCTGGGTTTGATTCCCGTCAGCACCACTTTTTCTTTCTCTTTGCCGTTTAAAAGGTCTTTGGACAGTAACAGCCTAGATTATATTTCATTAGACAATCTCTATCGGTCTTCAGACCTGGGGGAACCCCGTTGGGCTCCATTCCTGCTGTGATATAGATTAGATTTGCAAATTTAATAGCTGTCATCCCCACACATTTAACCTGCACACACTGTAAACCACAATACCACTGAAAAAGGCTGCAGTCAGCTGCCAAAACTTTTAGTGAATAAAAATGCCTTTGGCTAGTGAATTCAAGATCAATGCAAGCTAGCTGGACAAGCTTCTTAAAAGTGATTGTGTTTGCTAGTATGTTTTGCTAGATTTATGAATATATGCACATAGTTGACAGATGTTTCATCTAATATCTTCTCTTCTGTCTGTAGCTCAGAATACATGGGCATACATGAGCAATACCACAGCATGCCACAGCTCTCCATCGAATGCAACAGTTTCTTGGTATTTCGGATTGTTTCTCAAGAAATCTCTGCTATTGTCAAGGTAGGAATTGCACTTGCTTATCTTGTATCCTAGTGTTAAACAGTGGTATTAAAAGTTGTGTAGATGCAGGAAATTCTTAAGGTCAACTCTAAGTAATATCGCCAACCTACTGCAGAAGAGCAGTGTTATCTATTCCCTGATAATCGGCAACCCCCAGAGCTTCAGTTATCTAAGCACAATAGGTGGAAGAGCTGTACGCCGCTAGTTAACCCTTTAATTATCAATGATGTCAAGTCAGTGCATGCTCATAAGTGCAAATGATGCATATATGCAGCAAGGACGACAGCGCACACTTTAACGGCATTTGTGACTGCTACAAAAGGACAATGGCTTGTAGTGATTTGTAGCACATTCAGTAGTCCTCTGGCTATCCTTCGGCTAGCATTTCGTCTCTCCTGAGGGCACATGAACCACAATCAAGTGACGAACTGCAACACAAGTTATGCAAAGTCTGCTTCTGTGCAAGGTAAGTTAACACACGTACGGTGGCACTGCAACATCAAATTTGACAAAAGCAGTAAGAGCACTGCAATGAATTGAAACCAACGTTACAAAACAGTTCATAGGATGGCTGAACTGTCAGTGAAGAGCCGCTTTAGTGGATAAGAAGTCCTGGCTTTCCTAGAAGACGACCTTGAAGAAAATGAAGGAGGTTTGCAAGACACTTTCTTTCCAGGCAGTGATGATATACATTTCCATTTCCGACGAATTATGTTCACGGGGAGTTTCCCAGCTGTGAGTGGTTTATAGGCAGTCAGGACTTGCTGTAGTAGAAGCACAGTTTATGCATCGTCATCACCATGGCTTTACGCTAATCAGGTAGGATGATTTAGTGTGCAGTGAGTTCTAGCAAGGCTTGTTGAGTGTATAACTCACTTTTTGCTGTCCACAGCTCTTGTGCAGCCGCTGTTTAGGGCTACGCAGCCTGCAGCTGTCAGAATTACTTGAGTATTGAGTTACAATGGTAGTAGACGATTAAGCGACAGCACCCAATTTGAATTATATAGCTATACAAACTTTTCATATTTGCATACAGTTAGTTACTCAGCCATTATGTTAGCACAGATCGATCACTGACCGGCCATGTCAGCGTGGCCAATGGCCGACCTTTATAATGTAAACTCGTATTGTATACAATGTACTGTATTGTATTATCTTCTCTTGTATTGTATTAGGATATCATCATTCCTCCTTGTGTTGTTATGCATTGTGTTAAGTACTGTAATGCTGTTTCCTTGTAGTCAGTTGGCTTGGAATAAAATGCCTTCTTTGTTAATCCTCTGATATGCACATTTAAAAGGGAAACTCTCGCTAAACCAACCAGTGCATACAGACTAACCAGCGTGCGCATCTATAGAAATGAGGTATTATTTTGTAGAGAATTCATAGAGTTATAAACTGGTACTGAACACAATAGTAAGCTGAAGTCCAGATTTTCACTTGAGCTCAAAATGGTCGTCATGTACGGAGTTGCAAGAGTTTGTAGTTTTTTTTCAGCAGAGGAATGAAGTCAAATGCTGCATCAGTGTATATCTAGTATTCTCAGCTATCATTCAATTGGTAATGGAATGTTCAGAGCTACGATTCTGTAAATATTCAGCATTCTTCAAGTTGGGTGCGTTCCATGGTTCTTAACACTGTATATTTGTATAATGGAATTCTGCATTAGCTAAACGGCTTTGATTGAACGATACCTGTCAAAATATCTTTCAAAAGTAAGCCTATCTATTCTACTTTCATACGGCAGTAATTGTTTGGTGAATGCTAGTATTTGTATTCTGGAGAATATTCTTGAAGTTGTGAGATTGTATGTGGTGCAGGTGATAGGCTTTATCTCTCGTCTTTCTGCAGGCATACAAGCTGCCAGATTCATTTCCTGGAATGAAGGTAATGTACATCCACTTTAATGCAACAACGACAGGGAGTGACGTGTTCATCACATGTACATTTAACCGTTATCCCCAATTTGCTGTGTGGCAAGCTTATCAGACAGAGATCGAAATGTCCTATCATTAATGTCCACCTCTTTCTGTCATATACCATTAAACTGCTCAATAAAAGTCAGAAACAAGCTATATAATCATCTGCAGGAAAAGCGCACTGTGCTGTACTTGTAATGAATTACCTTCAGTCAAATACAGAACACATAATGTAGCTACTTACAAGTTACGTTTTTATGCGGATTGCCGAGTAGGCATTCTGGAGAACACCATGCGGTAGAATGGCGACTTCTTTCAGCAGACCGCGGACCGCTCGAAGGCTGCGCGTGGCCTTCCGCGTAGTAGATCGCATATTCCGTGCGGGGCTGCAAGGTCGTTCCGAATAACGTCACGTATACGTATACCTATGAAATCGTCCAGAGCTTCGCTCTAATCGTCTCAGCTTGCGCTTTGCACTCGAAATGACGCCTGCACCATTCGAAGGTGTGTTGCGTAATTCCATCGTTCAAGGAATTTGCCGAACCCGCGCGGTAGTATGCGGAAGGGGCACAGCCGATCTGCAGCAGCCTTCGCCGACATTCACGGAAATTTCAACGGGATACTGCAGAATACGTCGGAATCACGTAAGTAACTTGTGACAAGTACCGTATACCCGTGTCAGTGTGCCCAAGGCTGCACGTATCAGACTGCGCGGTAGTGCTGTCTATGTAGGGATGGTGGTGTTTGTTTGTATACCATAATACAATGGAAAACCGCCACTAGCATTCTACAGAGTGGAAACTGGGCGAATACAACTGTCGAGGTGAAAGTGCGCACTATGCAGAAGACAATGATACCCCTTCTTTCTTGCGAAAACGCCCCAGCGCGTAGAAAATGTCCATGACATTTTCCGCATTTCGTCTTCTTTTTCTTCTCCCGACGCTTTAGCACACGAACACTGGGCATTATGGAAATGATCTAATCACAGAACTGTGCGGAGTTCGATCCACTACTGTGTTTTGTACCTTATATATGACGATTTTCTAGCTTCTTCGTACGCCCCTTATCGATGAGACGCCATTTGCAACGACGCCGTTCGTACAAATGGCTGCCTATCCGAGCAACGGTTGTGCAGGGATTGTTGCTCACCCAGGCAGCGCAGCAGGATTGTTGGGCGCCATATTACATGGCACAATTTGGAATACGTAGAAACAAGATACCCCGCACGATTCATTAAGTTTGCGTCAGATAGTGCCCCGTTCTTTGGGATGGATTGGCAGAGTGTGTGCTGTTACCCACCTCGTACTGAACGACACAGGGAGATAATGATTTCTAATTAAGTCACTAGGATTTGCATGGCTCGTGCCAGTGCCCCGTTCTTTGGGATGGATTGGCAGAGTGTGTGCTGTTACCCACCTCGTACTGAACGACACAGGGAGATAATGATTTCTAATTAAGTCACTAGGATTTGCGTGGCTCGTGCCAATTCCCTTTAGTTTGCGCCTGAGCCTTTTCTATGATGACATAACAAATGGCTACTGTCATACCTAACAAGACTGTTCTCCTCGCTGTTATTTCAGGCACACCTGTGGCCATCCAATCATCACACGTACTAGCCATAGCTGGTCTGTTTTTGGTATTGTGCCTTCGTGCTATGAGGTGCACTTACAGTACAACCTTTATTCACTCACAAGCAGTGCATTATGTAAGGACCAAATGTGTGCATTATGTAAGGACCAAGATATGGCAGAAAATACACTTGGTGGATTTTCTGAAAATTGCAAAGCCACCACCATTAAACCACCACCATTAAACCACCACCATTAAACCACCACCATTAAAGCCACCACCATTAAACCTTAAACCACACCATTATTACCCAATATACAGCATATTATAATGGAACAAACTACCAGTGGAAAAATTCCCAAGGAGGGGTATGCCTTGACATCTCAAAGAAGGAAATATCATATAACACAATTGTAACATTGAGACAGCGGATAAACCCTCAAAGTGGTCTATTGCTAAACCCAGCGCAAAGGCAGTGGTACCACAGCGGACAGTAGTCGCACTGAACCCACGTCCTCGTCTTTGAATACTTGCACCACTCAGCTTAGGAAACCGACTCCAAATCAGCTGGAGATGGAGGAGAGATGTCATTTGCTGCAGGGTGGATGATAGATGCAGCTACAGGATCAGATTCTGCAGTAACACTTGCCTGCCACAGTCTATAGCGTGGATCGGGTAAGTCATAGCCTTCTTCCATCCTCCTTTTGTACAAGTGTAGCTCTTGGGCTGAACTACTGTGCAGTGGTTGCTGATTGTGTAGCATTGTGTGGATTACTAGGTTGTCTTCCTGTAATGAAGTAAGCACACCAGACCATACTATGGTGAGGCAGATCAATATATAATTTAAAGGGTGGATTTAGCTACACAATAATCTTTTATCTGTGATGCCTCCTTCACTCCTCACGTTCAATCCTTTGCGCTACTTTTCTTCCTGCTGCATCCTCTTTCTTTCTTCTCTGTGCATGCAAGGGCACTGCAGCATACCTGAGGTGGTTTACGTTGTGCTGGAGGAGTAGGCTCCCGAAGGATGGCATCCAGCACACCTCCTTGTGCTTGTAATATGTCCAGTAACTTGTGGGTGGAACGTTTGCAGCCACAGAGCATATCGCGCATCAGTTGATTCCTTCAGTGCCGGAAAGTACTCCATCTCCAGCCAGGAGAATGAATGGAGTGTGACTCGGTAGATGGCGAATTGCAGATCCATTCCTTCTTGGGGTACAGAATGGCACGAAGGGTATGGGTGTAGGTGAGGGATGATTGCCACCTCCTTGTGCTTGTAATATGTCCAGTAACTTGTGGGTGGAACGTTTGCAGTCACAGAGCATATCGCGCATCAGTTGATTCCTACAGTGCCGGAAAGTACTCCATCTCCACCTAGGAGAATGAATGGAGTGTGTGACTCGGTAGATGGCGAATTGCAGATCCATTCCTTCTTGGGGTACAGAATGGCACGAAGGGTGTGGGTGTAGGTGAGGGATGATTGCCAGGAGTCTCCTGTTGCATCAGTACAGCTCTTTGATCAACAAGATAAACTTCTAGCCAGCCATAAATGTGCCTGGAACTACTCCCCATGGTCATTTCTAGATGCAAGTGTTTGCGGCTAAAGATAACAATCGGAGGAATGCTGTAGCCACTTGCACTAGCGCAGGCCATTATGGTAATTTGCACACTATCCCTGTAAGTAACAGTACGGATGTTTCCGGCCCACGCCTGCAATCACTTTTTGAATCAAGGGAATTCCTGTTTCACAGCTGCTTTGGTGTGGTATCTTACAATGCGTGATTGGAAGAAAGTGTGGCTGGCATCACGAAGTGTGGAGCACAGCCAGCCATATCTGCGAGAGAACAGTCATGAAAGATAGTTGTTTGGGTGTCATGGCTTTAGTGTAGTGTGGAAGCCTTACAAATGCACTGTGGCCTTGTTATGGACTGCAACCTAACCCAGAACTATGTGAGTAGTTGTATGTGCGTGCTGTATGCTTGTGATTGAAGCGCTTTAGCACACAGTAGCTCCCAACACACTCTGGACCAAAGGACAAGGGCAGTCGACAAAAATTGTCACAGATTCTAACTCCTGCACAGTGTGCTTCAGGAAGATGTTAGTTTTTGATGACCCCAACACTTCCTGTTCTAGGTAGTGCTGCTCCGTGTCTATAAATAATTTTGCTCCAATCTTTCAATATGAGCAGAACTTGAGTGTACCTATGTGAGTAGCAGGTAAAGGCAAACAAATCTTCTAGTGTCGCAGTGTACGAGGTGCCAGCCGAATTTGGCTGACTTCGGACCATTTTTTCTGTTATTTCAGAACTTCGCATTTGTTGCTATAACGTGTGAGCAAAATGGCCTCTCTGTGTCCAAGGCTGTGTAGCCTCTTAAATATCTCTACCCTATAAGTGTAATATAGATCAAGCAAAGGGAAAGCATTGCTGTCAAGATCTGACGTCCGATACATGGAGGGTGCCATCTCTATAGGCCTGTCCGCATGTCTCGAATGTGCATTGAATCTGGTCTTCGAGCATCCACACGTAATGCACATTCGCGGAAGCGAATTCTAATGTGCATTACTCAATCCACTTCCATAGGTGGATTGAATCCAGATTGGTTTGTCGACTGCAAAGGTCCGTCGAAGAGACGAGCACTGCTTAGTTTATGGAGAGATGAGTGCATTCAGGGACAGTTGGAAGATGCTGTTTGAAATAAGGCCATTTTCAAAGAAGTCCAGCGCTCTCTCGCGAATTTGGACTACCAGCAAACGTGGATACAATGTCAGGTGGAAGTAAGAACTTTAACACGACGCACAGAAAACATATTTTACGTAAGCAATGGAGCTAAGTGAACTTCCCCATACTTCTTTACTGTCTAGCTAGCTAGCTATATATATCTATTTGTTGATCTCCCTTGTGGCGTAGCATCCTTCTCCTAAGGAAATAGCGATACCTAGTAATCCGTGCACGCTTAAACTGCAAGCCGCAACAACTTCATTCAGTAGAAAGATGTTTTGTGCACGTCCATATAGAATTGGAATACGAAACAACTGATCATGAACAGCTCGACTATGGAAAACACAGGAACAAGGGGGTGCCATGAGATTCTAACAACCCAGGTCAACATTCGCCAGTTTCAGAGCACGTTGGATACGTACTACTAATGTTGCCAGATGTAGGGATGGTGAAGTCACCATACCTACATCTGCCAATATTTTAACCTAATTCATTATGATGCGCCTTCACCAAGAGATATGAATGAGGTTATGCAAGCATTTGCAGCTTCCATATACCGGTTACATTATCAGAGCATGCAACAGACATGGAGCTCCACAATGTTCGCTGATGGCGTCAACATTTCCTGACGCATCGCACTCGCTTTTGGATTGCTTATAGTTGCAGTAGTTCTATGAAAGTATGTTATGCACAGATATAAATGATTATTGAATGGTCACAGGCTGCTTTTGCATAGCGATTGAATGCATGCTCTTGCATGACTTGGTGCATTATTGTAACATTGTGCTGTCAAGCACATTAGAGTAAGTTGAGGCATGAAAATGGGTGCACTGGACTTTAGACTGCTGTGCAGTCGCTTGAGTAATGAAGGTTAGAGTAGCATTTTGTCTGAAATAGTAGCCTAGCTGGGTAAATTACATGTTGCTAGATGCAGGAATGGTGAAGTACGTATCCACGTGCCTTGAAGCTGGTGAATGTAGACCTGGGTTGAAAGTCATCCATTTCTGAATATTGGAACATGTTTAGCACATTCCTAATCACAATTTAAGTAGGGTTAGGGTTAGGGATTATATTCAGGAATTTGCAAAATGGTTGTCATGACAATCGACTTGCAACTCAACTCTGAACATTGAATCTACTTTGGCTAGCCTTATTTCACCAAAGTAAGAAAGAGTTTAAAGGTGAGTCATGACTTGAATGCTGTTTGCGACAACCATTATGCAAAACACTGTACTCAGGCGACCCGGCTGACCCTACTTTTTACTATTTCCTGTCAGCTGACTAGGTGTTACATCCTAAAATCTTGCATTGTCTGT
>MKWU01006702.1_pt1 | contig 11502 bp, 10 predicted proteins | sample 809101 | NCBI WGS metagenome assembly MKWU01 (sample SAMN05860141, study PRJNA318959) | sponge metagenome | host: Aplysina aerophoba | place: Slovenia: Piran, Adriatic Sea, Gulf of Piran | collected 2013-05-07
CGTCGCGGCCAGAACCGCCTCGGCTTCCTGGTAGAAGTGCTCGACATTCGAGGAGGCGTGGCAGCGTAGGCACGTATCCTGCATCTCCGCCTGGGCCCGGGAGTATCCGGGGCGCCGTTCCGAAACCGGAGCGAACAGCCAATACGACAGCCGTTCGGTGGTGTCGTGTGTCACCCGAAGTCCGTCGAGGCCACTGAGGTGACAGGTCGCGCAGGTCGGGATCGGCATGTCCGCGGTCGTAAGTCGCTTGGGTTCGGCGCTCATGTTCAGTGAGGAGCGCTGCGCCTCATAGAGTGCGCCGTGCTTCGATTCGGTGTAGATCTCGACCTGCGCATGGTCGGGACCCATGTGGCATTGGCCGCAGGTCCGCGGCTCGCGGGCCAGTGCGATGGAGGTGGAGTGTCGCGAGTGGCATTCCGTGCAGCTTCCAATCGACCCGTCGCGGTTCGGCCGGCCGGTTGCATGGCAGCCCAGGCATCCGGTCTCGGTCGCGGCGGCGCCCTCCCGGCGCGCGAGCGGGTTGGGAGGACGGTCTACGGCGCCGGGGTGGTGGCGCTCTCCGAAGGCCACATGCTCGGGAGACATGCCAGACGAGCCGCTGACCGCGGCCCAGGCCGGCAGTGCATGCCGACTGCGCGCGAACTGCTCATACTCGGTGCGGTGGCACCCCCGGCAGTTCAGCGAAGTGACTTCGCGAGCCAGACGGAAGTTGAAGTGGTCGTACGATTCCTGACCGTCGCCGGGTTGATGGCAGTCGTAGCAGGTGATGTTGGCACGGCTGTGCTCGCTGCGTTCGAACTGGTGGACGACGGCCGGGGTTTCTTCGCGGTGGCATTGCGCACATCGTCCGGTTGCACGCACGAGTTCGGGCAGTGGCTGACTGGTGTCTGACGGCGGTCTCGCGTGGTTGATCAACAGCGCCGCCAGCAGCAGGCCTCCGCTGATTGTGATGGCGACGAAGACAGACCGGAAGGACATTGTTCTTGATGGCTGCGAATTCCTGCTTCGAGTCTCATCATAGGACCTCGCCAGCGGCTTAGCGGTCTCCCGCGGCAGTGGAACAACCTCAGCGATCGAATCCGGACTCTCCGAGCAGCGATTCCTGGATTGTGCATAGGTGCTGGTTCCCGGGCTTTGGCTCGCTAGACACCGGAATACGGACATGGGTTGATGGCTCGGCCATTGGGACATTGGTGGCAGTGCTCCAGGTCGTCCCAGCCACACTCTCGAGCGGTACCGCCGACGGGAACGGTCCTCTCACGCGGGCGCGGACAAGAGCCCGGGAAGCTGGCCTGCCCGTTCCGATCACCTTGGACCGCTAGGACTTGGAGCATCTCGTGACGGCATCGCACTGCGACTGGATGGCGATCGTCATCTCCCTGAGTGGCTTCCAAACTGGCGGATCCGTGCCCCGCCGTAGATGCCCCATCGGACTTGGTTTTCGCTACGGTCGTAGATGTCGATGTCCCAAACGACCGCAGACGGGTCCGTGCGGGTGAACTCGCGAATGCGAGTGCCCCGATCCGTGTTGCCACGGGGCGCGAGAACTCCCTCCCAGGTCAGCGACATGTCGGTCACGACCGCTGCGCTGCCGTAAAAGAGCAGCACGTTACCCGTTTGCGGCATCGCATCCGCCTCGCCCATCGCGAATGTCATCAGGCGATCGGGCCCCGGCCCTTGCGAAGCCCATAGCTGTTTCACCGTTCGCCGTTTCTCGTCGATCTCGTACTCCACCGCCCGGGTCCAGGTCTGCGCGGGAGGGAGTGGCGGGGCGAACGGCCGCGCGGAGAAGGTTCGGTTGTCGAACAGGAGCAGCGTGCCGCGCGCGGTGATCTGCGGCATGTGCTGGTGGTAGAACCAGGACATCTCCCCTTCCGGGGTCAGCAGTTTCGGCTGGAGGTGGGGCGGCCAGCCGCCATGGTCGCCTAGGATCCAAACAATCGCCTTCGTCTTGCGGTCCACCTTGACGACCGCGTCCTGCATCCGAAAGGAGATCAGGAGCGAATCGTCGCGCTCGTCGTGGAAGAATCCGTTGCCGTGCGACCAGTCCCGGGCTCCCTCGAAGCCTCGATTGATCCAGTAGTTCGTGAACGTCTCGTAGCCGATTCGGTACGGATCGAGATGATCGAGCGCCTTCCACTCCCACACGACCTCCCCGGAACGCGTGAACTCGACCACAACGTCGCCCATTACCTTCTGGCGCTCTCGGGGTGCCCCGGGATCCGTCTCGCTTGTGTACCAGTTTTCGTACTCGCGTAGCTCGGTCCCCATGACCAGAAGATTCCCGTTCGAGAGCTCGTCAATCTCGTGGTGCATCGTGAGCGTGGGAATCGGGACCCCATCGGTCTCTCCCTGTGGGCGATTGGCGGCATACCAGTGTCCGACCCGGTTGCCCAGAACGTCGATCTCGGTGGCGCGATTGTCGGTTGTGACAAATAGGAAATTGCCATTCTTGAGCGGTTCGACGTCACTGATTCTCGAGTCCGAGCGATAGCTCCACACAATGTCGCCGTCGTGGCCGATGGCCGCCAGAAGGCCGAAGGTTGCTCCCATTCGACGCCTTTGCTGACCCGTCAGACGGGGAAGGACCCGTCTCAGGCTCAGTAGCGTATGGCCGGGTTCCATCTTTTCGGGCTTGCTGGCCATGATTCGTATTGGTGGAATCAGTGTGGGATCATTCGGTTTCTCCGGGGTTGAGAAGATCAATCCGACGTTGAGACTGCCGTCGCGCCCGCCGAATCGGCGATGCTGACTTCGATCCGGTGGGTCCTGCCGTACTTCATGCCGACCACGGGTAGTCCCTTTGTGGGATCCCGCTCGGGCGAGTAGTTGAGCACCCACTCACGCTCGCCATCCGAGATCGAAAGCATCGAATGGACAGGTCCGTTTGTCTCGAAGTCGACAATCGCGGCCAGTGGCACTGCTGCATTCGGATTCGCCCGAATCGTTGGCTCTGACTCGAATGCCGGTCCTGCACAGAGCACGGCGCAAGAGCCGACCGTGGTGGTAAGAGCCCGCAGGGCACGAATTGCGAGTTGTCGGTTCAAGTTGGATTCTCCGTTCAGTTCAGGTTGGGCGGCCTGCTCGTTGGGCTCCAGCTTGAAGATATCAGGGTTTGAATGAGTCCGGCGGCAGCCAGCTTGGCTCAGTTCGGTACTTCAGTGTGCCGCTTCCGGATTGCAACCAGCCCTCCCAAATATGGGTTGATCAGCCATCGGCGACCGATCCGCCAAGACCGTGTCCAAACACGACTTGCTGACGCGATCGAACTTGATTTCGCCCCGTTTCCAGATGGCACCATTTGGTTCTGTCGCTGTGCCACAGCCATTTTTCGTGACGGATGTGGCGTCAACGGGCCGCTTCGGTGTGCCAGCGAGCGGGATCGGTCAATGCCGATCCTGTGACCTCCGATACGGTCAGCTTGTTGATGTCTGTTCGGGAGCCTCCTACTCGTACGAACTCCACCGGGAAGAAGTGAAATTCCCACTGAGCGGCGTGGTTTGAGTACAGAGTCCTTTCCGGTTGTCAAACCTGGAGGCCGACTTCGCACAGCAGCCGATTCGTGTCGCATTAGCTGGTGATGATTCAGGCGTTGCCGCTAGACGGGTTTAGAGAGGTGATCCGCCCGTTGGCAGACCCACCGATTGTCGTTGCACTTGATTGCTGCATGGACTAGGGTAGAAACAAGGTAGGTTGTTCTACCCAGAGAGTGATGTGAGCCTCAACATCAAGAATGAGGAGACCTGTTCGCTGGCTCGCGAACTGGCGCAATTGACGGGCGAGACCATGACTGGCGCGATGACCGTTGCGCTACGTGAGCGTTTAGAGCGTGAGAGGCACCGACGTGATCCGGACGCCCTGGCCCGCGAGCTTCGCAAGATTGGAGAGCGCTGTGCCAGCCTCCTGGCACCGGGGCCTTCGGCCGTGGAACATGGCGACCTTCTCTATGACGAGCGGGGACTTCCCAAGTGATCATCGATACGTCCGCCGTTCTCGCTATCTTGTTTCGCGAGGCGGACGCGAGACGTTACGAAGATGCCATCGCCAAAGCGTGGCCTCGTCGCATGGCCGTGGTCGCGTTGCTCGAAGCGGCGATGGTTGTCGAGAGCAGAGGTGGATCGGCGGCTGGACACGAGCTTGATGTACTGCTGGAGAAAGCGCAGGTGGAATTGGTACCCCTCACGCTTGAGCACGCCAACGCCGCGCGTCACGCCTGGCGGCGCTTCGGCAAGGGAAACCACCTCGCAGCTCTGAACTTCGGAGACTGTTTCGCATATGCGCTGGCCAAGGCCACTGGCGAGCCGCTGCTGTTCAAGGGAGACGACTTCGCCCGTACCGACATTGAGGTGGCATGAGGCGACCGTCGGACCGTCCGATGGACTAGGATCGCGCTAGGCCGCGGTCAGCCAGGGAGGCCCAGCATGAATCCAGGCTCGCCCACAGAACTGCTTGCAGCCATGCTTCGGTGCCGGCAGTCTGATTGCGACCTGTCTCTCTCCGACGCTCTTCCAGGAGAAAAGAGACTGGAGTACTTGGCTTACTAGGGCCGGGTACCGCAGCCAAGGGCTGATTCGTCGCTCCTTGCTGGGGCTGGAGCCGCTGCCGGGCTGGCCGGCTTCCAGCTAGGCCCTACTTTCGCACCAGAACTACCCAGTCTTCCTTGGCGTCAGACGGCGCGTCACCTAAGCTGCGGTTGCCGCCGCCTTCCACGGTGTCGACCGAACCTCTCTGCAAGATTCCGCCGTTGCGCGGGTCGAACCATTCCACCCCGAAAGTCCCCGAGGCCTCGCTCAGGTCCAAGGTTGCCGCTCCCCCTTCGGGCAGGAACACCACGTAGACGTCGTCGGTCTTGGCGAAAGCGTAAAGACTGTTGTCATTGTCGTCGTTCCCGACCAGCGCGTCGGCGTTCTTCATCTCCCAGAACGGAACGTCGTGGTCTTGGAAGAACGACAGCGCATGGCGGCAGTAGTCCCACGTCAGGTCGCGGCTGCGATAGTCTTCGGCGATCAAGTCGTTCTGTGGCAACTGATATCCGAAGTAGTACTCCACTCCCGCACCGCCGGCCGTGAGGTTCCCCCACAGCGTGTATTTGCGGACGTCGTGCAGAGTGTGGACCGGATTGCCCTGGTTGTCGTTGCCGTCGAAGCCTTCATATCCCGGATCGGGGGGAACGCCTTGTGAGGCGGGGTTCTGTTCGTCGTTGGCGACGACCCAGACGTGCCCCGATGCCTCGGACTCGTTTACCCACTTGAGGGTCCGCTGATGCGCGGTCTCCCAACTGTTCTGCAAGGAGACGCCCGTCAGCTCTTCCGCGCCCAGCAGCGCGGTATAGACATCGTCCTGGTCCCTCGGGAAGGTGTGGACCACGATCAGGTGATCGTACGGGTCGACGTCGCGGATGAATCCGGCCATTGCCAACTGCTCTTCCTTGGTCTGCGAGTTCTCTTCGCCGAGGTTCCAATTCAGGGCCAAGGCGTATCCGAACCGCGCGACAAGCTCGCGCAGGTACAGTTTCCGTTCCACGCCCAGCACCCCTCCGTCCAGCGCGGCCTCGATCTCGACGGGCTCCCGCTGCTGCCCCCTGCGATGGTCGTCGAGTTCGTTCTCCTGAAGCTTGAAATGTAGGTACAAGCCGCGGCTCTGCGCGTGGTCGAAGACGATCTGCCATTGGTCGAGCTTGGAGACGTCGAAATGCACCTTGTCGAGCCGCGTGGCGTGAGGCCACACGTTGTCGCCGTCCCCCTGCACGTTGTAAGTGAGGAATGAGAATGCATTCATCTCTTCTTCGGCCAGATAGTTGAGCGCGCCGACGATGCCATTGCCCTTGCCACCCTGCCAGGTGGGGTCGCCATCCCGCCAGTCCGCTGCATGCGGCGCCCAACTCTTCAGCTCGGCCTTCCCGGTCGATGTGCCATCAAAATCCTCGTACGCCAAGAAAGTCTCCGGAGCGTCAGGCCCGGCCTTGAGGAAGTACGTGCCGTCGCCGGCGAATCTCAAGTAGCGTTCTCCGACGTACTCCAGCCGCCCGCGCGCACGGAAGTCAGGCGCAGTCTTGTCGCTCGCGGCCACGGTGAGCTGTCCCTTTGCGCCGTCGAACGGAGAAACTGGATCGCCGCCGCCGTTGACGGCTGCTTCCGGACCGTTCAAGAAAGACACTTCGTAGTTCCAGACGCCCGTCTTGTCCGGGGACACATGTGCGCGCCACTTGTTGCCGGCAGTCGCGCTGGTCTCGGCGGCCATGCCGTCAGCCGCGAAGTAGCCGGGGACCTCATAGGAAGGAGAACCGGACTCGTGCTCGAAGCGCACAGTCATCGCGTGGTCAGTGAAAGGGTTTACGCCCTCAGGGGAGTCCGCCTCGGAGGCTTCCGGGCCGTCGATGGTCAGGGTAACCTTGTGCCATTGCTTGAGCTCTCCCGAGATTTCGACCTCGGGCCCCGCACAGCCGGCCCACAGCAAGCCGAGGAGCAAGAACAGGGGTATCGGCTTGTAGCACTTCATAGTCGTCTGTGAATTATCGCCTGTCACCCTGATCCATTCAAGAGATGTCGTGGATCGTCGCCCAGTGAGCACGTGGCTCTCCGGCCAAGCATTCCTGACGCGCGAGGTGTAGGCGAGCACTAACCTCAGTCGCAACGCCCACTCTAGGCTCGAGCCACGGTTTGTCTTGGCCGTTCAGAATCACGCACAGCCGCCGGAAGCACGGTAAGGATGGTTGCTCGACGGCTTGATGGCTGTCCTGCCGGCACGGGCTCTTGGCAGGATCTGCCCCGCCGTCGGCACGAGCGGTCAGCCAGATACCCTCAGGACAATCGGAAAGCCCGGGAACTGGTCCTGCGGGCTGGGCCTGGCCGCGTCGAACGCGTGTCGCCAGATCTCGAACGTTGCCTCCTGCACCTTTCGGTCCAGGATCACTATGCCGTGCCCCGAGCCCTTACGGTGAGCGACTTCTTCGGCGTTCAGTCCCGCTTGACCCTCCGTAGTGTTGCTATTTCTGTCGGGGTTTGCAGCGCCCAGAACCGTCATCCGGTTGCCGAGCCCGTCACGATAACGACCGGTCCAGGCGGGCGCGCCAGGCCGATGATTCTCTCCAGGCCGCTCGGGCCACCAAGCGCGCGGGAAGCCGTTCGACGTTCCCGGAACCATGAACGCAATTGGGCCGTCCTCCCAATCCTCGATTCCGTGACGCACGAGCGAGCCGATGTGCTGGTCGCCGTGCAGCATAATCACACCGCGCACTGGCCGCAAGATGGCTAGCGCGCGGTTACGAGCTGCCTGAGGCCAGCCCCCGCAATCGAGATCTGCTAGGCGGCGGGCGAGGTTGCCACCGGCGTGCGTAGTAGCCTTGCAGAAGATCGTTTGCGAGCACACAAGCCGGAAGTTGGCGTCGGCGCTGTCGCGAGCCCACTTGCGCAAGAACGCCTCTTGACGCGGCCCGAGCAACTCCGCGCCTTCGACATCAACGAGGGTATGGTCCCTGCGCACCCCGGCCCGTTGCTCGGGGCTCAGGATGTCTGCGGGGCCGGTCTTGAACTTGCGGTCCTCGACGATCGCGAAGCTCGCACCGCCATAGCGCAACTCCGTGAAATACACCTCGATACCGCTGTCGCAAGGCGCTGGGTCAACCGCGTCCGGCAGATGGCCGGACTGGGTGCGCTGCACGGCGTTGACCCAGTCCACCTCCATCAGGAATCCGCCTCCCTCAAATCCCCGGCCGTCCGGTGATCGGGGCAGGGCGCGTCCCGCCTGGCCCCAGATATTGCCCTGAAAGACATCGTGATCGTCGGGAACGATGATGCTTGGGCGGTCCTTCAATACCGAGCGCCAAGTCCAACCGAATTGCCAGTACTTGCGCAGGTAATCGAGCATGGCTTCCCCGCTCGGCTTCCCCCTGGCAACGCCGAATCCGCCGTAACCTTCATAGATTTGATCGCCGGCGAAGAAGACGATGTCGGGGTCTTGGTGCGTGATATTCCGCACCATTCGATGCTGGGGGAAAACCTCTCCGTGGTCACAAGAGAAGATCCCTATCCTCAGCCGCTCTTTCTCACGGGGATCCTTGCGAATCACCCCCTCCCAGTAATCCTCCGTGTCGCCCCAGGAATAGACCACGCGGTAGTTGACATCGAGAGTGTCGTCCCAATTCTCGACGCGAAAGACTGCGGTTCGCGATAGCTGTTCGATCCGTGCAGAGGCGATCGTCGTCCAGCTCGTTCCGCGGCGCACCTGAAGCCGCGCGGTCCATTCGTCGTCCTCGCCCAAGGGCGGGAACAGCGCCGCGAGCTTGAGTGTCCCTCGGCTCAAGGTGTATTGCGTCCAGAGGATCGGACCGAAGGTCTGGTCCGGATGTGCCTCAATCTGCGGTCCTCCGACCTTCCAATCACGGAATCCCCATTCCACACCACTGGTCTCCGGGCCGGGCCGGCCGGGCGCTTGAGCAGCGAGCGCTACGTTGCCTAGCAACCGGGTTGGGTCGATGGTCTCGGTGACCTCAGCCGGGGTGCCTCCCGATGCGGGGTCTGCGGAAAGAGTGGCTTCGTAGGCCCGGCCCACCGAGCGTACGCTCAACGTCAAACGCACCGGAGCATCCAGCGGTACCGACCTGCCAACAGTGTTCCCGCAAAACACGCGCCCGTCGCCACGCAAGCCGGCTGCAATCGAAGCGGCCGGGCGGACCAGCGCATGTTGATAGCCCGGCAGTCCTCCCCGAATACCGAATGCGAACCCGGCCCAGGTCTTCCTGACCGCCTCCTCGCCAGTTCCGGACGAGGCCAGCCTGACGCTGGTTTCCATGTGGAACCCGCCGCTGGATGCGGACACTTGGTGGGTGAGCAAGTGCAGGGTCCGGCCTGCTGCAGCCCGCGAGATGACCTCGCCGGCTTCCACACGCCAGTCCTGGAGCGGGTTTGCCCAATACTCCTTTCCCACCCAAATCCTGCTTCCGTGCCAGCTTGAGTGAAAGCTGAAAGCCAGGTCGGTCGCGGCTCGCAATCTTGGCGCGACACTCATGGTCGCTGCTCCCGCCGCTCTCACAAAGTCGCGCCGTGCGATGCGGCGGGCATCTCCTCGCAGAGTAGGTTGTCTCGTTCTGAACGGCATCACCCGGTGCGCCAATATACCAAGTTGACCTTTATAGACTGCGCGTGTCGTGATTGTTGTTCGACAACTCCGACTATTTCCCGTGAGGGTGCTTCGGATGGCAGGGTCGGCAGTCTCACGAACGTCGCACTTCCACGTAGCCCGCTGGCGTGAAGTCGCCATCAAACGCAAGTGCTTCACTGACTCGCCGTCGGCGCATGACCTCAAAGCTCACTGCATCGACAAACGAATACACGCGCTGATCGTGTCGGCGCAACCATCGCCGGGCCTCGTCTTCGACCTCCGGGTCGGCATGGATTACAACGACCCGGGGTGATTGGTCCAATGCATCGAGGAAACTTACGGCTACACCGTGGCTTGCCCGACGGCGCAAGAACGTCCAAGTCTCTCCGACGACGTGGTTGCTGCAGAGCAGCAAGTCCGAGTTTTCGTGCCAAATCCTCGTCGCTTCGGCGTGGTGTTGATCGCGGGGAACGAGCAGAGCTACCCAGAAGCCGGTGTCGACAAATCTCATTTTCCGTAGATCACGTCGTCGACGTCTTCGGGATCAATGTCGACTGTACCGATCAAGGCCGTTAGCGGGTCGTTGTTGGTTCGCGAATCCCCGCCGTACCGAGCCGAGACACACTCTCGGATTAGCGAAGCCTTGGACCGGTTGCGCTTTGCCGCTTCAATTTGGAGCACGTCGTCCAGATTCTCTTGGATATAGATCTGTATACGTCGCATATATAAAGTATACATATATTTTGGGTCCACGAGCAACCCGACCCGTGCTCGACCGAGAAAATATCGACGCCCTGCGCTGTGTATACTTATGGCATATGGCATTGCACATGGCCCCAGAAGCGCGGCGTCGGTATGCGCTTCACGTGCGCGTGCCCGATCAGAGTTTCATGCGCGCTTTCTTTGCAGGTCTAGCGTTCAGTCAATTCGACTGTCCGAGGTTCGACCCTCCTCGTTATCCTCGGAACGCTCGATCAGAGGACATGGCTAGGATTGGCGCTGACATGTGGCTGGCGTTTCGGATCTCTAATGAGAAAGAAAAGAGAGCTTAGCCAGACCCCGGCCGGGGGTGAATCGCCCCTTCCAGGAAACATAGCCCCCCAGATTCCCAAAGAAGTTCTTGAAAGCCTTCCCGAAGAGGTTCGCCTTTCGGTTATGCAGGCTGCGGCCTTCAGCGGTCCGCTTCCACCGCCCTCGATGTACCAGCAGTACGAGGCAGTACTGGAGGGCAGCGCCGAGCGGGTCCTGTCAATGGCCGAGAAGGAACAGCAGCACCGAATCGATTGGGAGAGTAAAGCACTAATGGCTGCTTCCGGTGAGACGGTACGTGGTCAGTGGCTCGGATTTGTCGTTGTGATCATCTGCCTCGGCAGCACGGTGTACCTGTCGGCGCATGGTCATCAGTGGGTCGCGGCCGTGATCGCGGGTTCGTGTGCTGTTGGGTTGGTCGGGCGATTTCTTCAAGGACGATCTTCAGGGGGTTCGAGTTCTCAGTCAGGCTTGCCGGCGACGAAGGAGCAGGCTCCAGGACCGCGCAAAGCGGGAAAGTCTCCGAAAAGCCGGCGGGGATAGCTTAGGCAGGAAAGATCTCCGGCAAGGTCAGACGCTCTTGGCGCGCATCTCAGTCAGGACAGCGCGCTACCGATTCGCCATCACTCCATAACTTTCGATTCTAGCCCTCGGAGAACAGGGGTGCACGCCGCTGCTGACGTGTCGTTTGGATTTGGCGCGTAGCAGGTGTTGGAATCACGGTGAGCACGTAACAGCCCGTGGATAAATTCGGGGTCCGAACTGGGATAGTGGCTGCGGCGTGGTAAGACGAATTACGGCCTCTCAGCCGGGATCTTGTCAGATCGTGCCCCCATCGCGGTGCAATACCCGGAAAGCGGCCCAGAAGCCGCGAAATCGCCGCTCTCAGGGCCGCGAATAGCGCCAATCGTAGCCGTCGCCCCTGGCCTTGCAGGCTCCGCGGCGTACCGGTCCCTGTGAGCTCCCGCATCAGGACCCCGAGATTGTGTCCGCAGGCGTGGATCAGCACCCGCTTGCTCACGTTGTCCAGACCCCGCAGGCATAGCCGCTGAATCCCGCCCATCCCGTACATGTGCGCCATCGAGCGCTCCGCCTTCTCCGTCCGCAGCTTCGACAACTCCTTGCCACGCTCGCTGCCCGCCCGCTGCTCGTTCTCTGCGTACCGTCGCCGCTGCTCCTGCTTGCCCTTCCAGTTGCGCTCCGGCCCTTCCGGCACCGCCACGTACGAGTCCGCCCCCGCCGCCTCCAGCCGCTCCAGCGTCTCGTCGCTGTGATACCCCTTGTCCAGCACCACCGTTTCCGGTGTCTCCCCGCAGGCCTCCTCGACCGCTGCCAGCGTCTGCGGTAGCGTCTGCGTATCCCCGCCGTCCGCCC
>MKWU01006704.1_pt1 | contig 11498 bp, 8 predicted proteins | sample 809101 | NCBI WGS metagenome assembly MKWU01 (sample SAMN05860141, study PRJNA318959) | sponge metagenome | host: Aplysina aerophoba | place: Slovenia: Piran, Adriatic Sea, Gulf of Piran | collected 2013-05-07
TGTCGCCGACGTCTGGGCCGAGGAGAGGCCCCGCCTGCTGCCGCGGCCCGCGCATCCCTTCGAGACCGACCTCGTGCGCGCCGTGCGCTCCGGCAAGACGCCGTACGTCCGCTTCGACCGGAATCTCTACTCGATTCCCCACACCCACGTCCGCAAGCCGTTGACCCTGCTCGCCGGCGCCACCCGCATCCGCATCCTGGACGGGCAGACCGAGCTCGCCAACCATCACCGCACCTACAACACCGGACTGACCGTCGAGGACCCCGCGCATCTCGACGGGCTGCTGGCGGCCACCCGCCAAGCCAACGCACACACCACCCGCGACCGCCTCCGCGCCGCCCTCCCCGCCACCGACACGCTTTTCGAGCGCCTCGCCGAGCGCGGTGAGGCCTTGCGCCCGCACGCGACCAGACTGCTCGCTCTGCTCGACGAGTACGGACCCCAGGAACTGGCCGCAGCGGTCGCTCTCGCCCTCGAACGCGACGCCCTCGGCGCCGGCTCCATCACCCACATCCTCGAAACCCGACGGCGACAGCGCGGACTCAAGCCGCCCCTCCGCCTCACCCTGCCCGACCGGCCCGGCCTGCGAGACCTCGACGTCCGCTCCCATGACCTGGAGACCTACGATGCCCTCGGACGACACGACGACGACCCTGCAGACTGACCTCCGGCGCCTCGCGCTCAACCGCACCGCCGACCAGCTCAATGACCTCATCGCCCAGGCCACGCGCAAGCGCTGGAGCGCCACCGTCCTCCTCGAACGCATCGTCGCCGACGAACTCGAAGACAAACACCGCCGCAGCGTCGAGAGCCGACTCAAGCGCGCCCGCCTCGGACGCTTCAAGCCCCTCGCCGACTGGGACTGGGATTGGCCCACCGCTCTGGACCGTACCGCCCTCGAGCGCATCCTCACGCTCGACTTCCTCGACCGCGGGGACAACGTCATCCTCGTCGGTGCGCACGGCCTGGGGAAGACCATGCTGGCGAAGAACATCGCCCACCAGGCCGTCCTCGCCGGTCACTCCGCGCTCTTCACCACCGCCGCCGACCTGTTGCTCGACCTCAACGGGCAGGAGACCGCCCGCGCCCTCGAACGCCGCCTCCGCCACTACAACCGGCCCACGCTCCTGGTCGTCGATGAGGTGGGCTATCTCGGCTACGATGCACGCGCCGCCGACCTGATCTTCCAGCTCGTCAGCCGACGCTACGAGCACCGCTCCTTGCTGATCACCACCAACCTGCCCTTCAAGCGATGGGACACCGTCTTCCCCAACGCCTCCTGCGCCGTCGCTCTGATCGACCGTTTGACCCACCATGCCGAGATCCTTCTCCTCGAAGGCCAGAGCTTTCGCAGACGAGAGGCCGAGCTCAGTCAGCAGCAGCGCAACCGTCGGCACCCGCGTCGTGGTCCGGCCAAAAAATGACCACGCCCCTCTCCTCGTCATTGAGACCGGTCGATACCCGTCCAGAAAACCGCGGTTTTACATGACCGACAACAGCAGAGAGTGAACTGCCCGTAGGCTCCGTTCCAGATCAGGACGCAGCGGGCGAGGACATCTCTGCCAACGAGGGCGTGAATCCCTTGGGACTCCAGCAACTGGCTTGCGGTCACTGGGACACGGGGGAATACAAGAGCCTGCTCCCCTGCCAACGCGGGCGGGATCGCTATGCTGACGTCGTACAGGCTGGCGTCGTGCGGCACGTTCCCGGTAGACGGCGTGAGTACCGGGATCGTCCCCAACGGCGGCAGTTCCAGTGCCTTGAGAACCGACGGATCAATGGCTGTAGAACTAGCCCCCGTATCAAGCAGTGCGCGGCCGTGACACGCATCGGGTACCGGCTGGGCCTCAGCCTTGAGTGCGGCAAGACGCGCCGAGCTGACCCAAAAGGTGACGTCAATGAGGGCGCCCGTTGGGCCTATTGCGCCCGTGAAGTGCGCCAATCCTCCCCCTCCGCCAGCGACAGGCCAACGAATCTGGGCTGTTCGACCACCTGGATCTCCTTCAACAGAAACGGCCTCAGCCCGAACCTCTCGTAGCCGATCTTGAGAGCGTCCTCGTAGGTTTGGAAGCAGTCCACCAAGTCACCGTGAACAAGGGCGTACCGGCCCTGGTGTTCTGCCCTCCACTGGGGCGACTGACGCTCGTAGGTCGCCAACTCTCGGGCCAACAGGCGCGGCTTCCCCATGGTCTCCTCGGTTCCCTTACGCGACGATCTGCGGAATCGGCACCCCGTGGACGTCGGTCAGGCGCATGTCGCGGCCGTTGTAGCGGTACGTCAGGCGCTCGTGGTCGATGCCCAGCAGGTGCAGGATCGTCGCGTGGAGGTCGTGCGGCGAGACGCGCTGCTCGGCCGCCTTGTAGCCGAACTCGTCGCTGGCGCCGATGACCTGGCCGCCCTGGATGCCGGCTCCGGCCATCCAGCCGGTCATGGTGCCGGGGTTGTGGTCGCGGCCGACCCCGCGTTGCGAGATCGGCATGCGGCCGAACTCGGCGTGCCAGACGAGGAGCGTCGAGTCGAGCATGCCCCGGGCCTTGAGGTCCGTCATCAGCGCCGCGATCGGCAGGTCGGTCTCCTTGGCGTGCAGCGTGTGGTTCTCCACCAGGTTGCTGTGCGCGTCCCAGGTGTCGGTGTTCTGCTGGCCGATGCCGCCGTGGAAGAGCTGCACGAAGCGGACGCCGCGCTCGACGAGCCGCCGCGCCATCAGGCACTGGCGGCCGAACGGCTCGGTGACCGGGTCGTCGAGACCGTAGAGCTTCTTCGTCGCCTCCGACTCGGCCGACGTGTCGACCGCTTCCGGCGCGCAGCCCTGCATCCGGTACGCGAGCTCGTAGGACGAGATGCGGGCCGCCAGCTCCGAGTTGCCCGGGTTGTTCGCGAGGTCGATGTCGTTCAGCTTCGCCAGCGTGTCGAGACGTGCGCGCTGCTGGTCGGCGCTCATCCCCTCGGGCGGGGCAAGATCGACGATTGGATCGCCGACGGCGCGGAACAGCGTCCCCTGGTAGGTGGCGGGCATGAACCCGGCGCTCCAGTCGTTGGGTCCGCCGAGCGGGCCGCCGCGGTGGTCGTTCATCACGACGTAGGCGGGCAGGCTCGCCGCCTCCGAGCCGAGGCCGTAGGTGACCCACGACCCGACGCTGGGGAAGCCCATCCGGATCTGCCCGCTCTGCATCTCGTAGGTGGCCTGGATGTGGTCGTTCGAGCGGCCGTACAGCGACCGGATGAACGCCATCTCGTCCACCTTGCCCGCGAGGTGCGGGAAGATCTCCGAGACCTCGATGCCGCTCTCGCCGTGCCGCTGGAACTCGAACGGGCTCGGCATCAGAGGACCCGGGTGCCCCTGGCGGACCACCACCGACTCGGCCATCGGCTGGCCGGCGTACTGCTTGAGCGCCGGCTTGGGGTCGAAGGTGTCGACCTGGCTGACGCCGCCGCTCATGAAGAGCGATATCACCGCCTTGGCGCGCGGCTCGAAGTGCGGCGCCCTCGGTGCGAACGGGTTGCCCGGGATCGGCGCCTCGCACGTGTCGGACTGCGCCGCGCCGGCGGCCAGCAGCCCCTGCCGCGTCAGCAGGTCGGCCAGCGCCACGCCGGCGATGCCGCCCCCGGACTGGAACAGGAAGTCGCGCCGCGACCAGAACGTACGCTTCCGGCAGTGGTGATGGTGATCGGACATCTTCGTTTTCCTCGCGCGTCTACCTCGGAGGCTTGCCTCGCGCCGGAGCCTGCGCCACTGAGCGTCGGTGGCAGCACAGCGTGCCCGCGCAGACTCCCAACGCGCCCGCGAAGGCGCGCTACCGCAGGTACAGGAACTCGTTCAGGTTCATCATCACGTGCGTGAAGTCGACCAGCGACTGCTCGGCGACGAGCCCGCGGGCGATCTCCCGCTCCGCCTCCGTCGGCTTCCGCGTCAGCGCGATCAGGTACGCGCGCTCGATCTGCGCGTCCAAGTCGCCCGGAGTCTCGCGCGCCAGGCGCGCGGCGAACAGCTCGGCCTGGTTCAGGACGAACGGGTTGTTCATCAACGTCAACGCCTGCGTCGAGACGGTGGAGACGTTGCGCGCCGCCGCCGTCTGGTTCTGATCCGGCAGGTCGAAGGTGTCGAAGAACGGGAAGCCCAGCGAGCGACGCCGGAAGACGTAGACGCTGCGGCGCCAGACCTCCGGACGGTCCGGCTCCTCGCACCAGATGCCAGTGGCGGGCGCCGTGATTCGCCGGCCCGGATCGGGATTGCCGCACCAGAATCCCTTGCCGTCCGACTGGTACAGGATGTCGGCCGGAATGTGCGGGAAGACGGGCGGGCCGCCGACGGTCAGGTCGATGCCGCCGCTGACCGTCATGATGGCGTCGCGCAGGATCTCGGCCTCGATGCGCTGCGGGCGGTAGCGCCACAGCAGGTTGTTCTCGGGATCGGCGGCCGCGCTCGCCTCGTGGGGGAACGAGGACGCCATCCGGTAGGCCTCCGACGTCATCAGCAGCCGGTGCATCTCCTTGATGCTCCAGCCGCGGTCCACGAACTCCACCGCCAGCCAGTCGAGGAGCTCCGGGTGCGTCGGCGCGTCGCCCATCCGGCCCAGGTTGTCGAGCGTGCGGACGATGCCCCGGCCGAAGTGGTGGTGCCAGATGCGATTGACCGCGACGCGCGCCGTCAGCGGGTTGTCGCGCGACGCGATCCACTCCGCGAGGGCCAGGCGCCGGCCGGACGTGCGCCCGTCGGGACGAGGAATCTCCGTCGGGGGAGCGCCGTAGGTGGCGGCGGTCAGGAAGCCCGGCGACATCTGCGAACCGGGGCTGAACGGGTCGCCGCGAATGAGAAAGTGGTTGGGCGGGGCCTCGTAGGCCGGTCCGCCTTCCTCGTACAGATAGGTCCCGTCGACGTCGGGCGGCGTCCGGCACTCCGGACAGCCGATGACGTTGTCGCCCGGGCCGTCCGGCGCGAAACGGTAGTCGCCGTCGGTGACGATGTGGGCCATCGCCGGCGCGGGCGGCCGCTGCTCCTCGAGCGCGGCAATCTCCCCTCGCAACTCGTCCACGCGCACCTTGTCGTCCGGTGTCAGCGCGGCCGCGACCTGCCGGCGCGGGGGGTTGAGGGTGAGCACCTGCGCAGCGAGGAGCTGCTCGCCGGGGGTGCGCTCCGCCTCCGGCTTGAAGGCCGCCGCCTGCACGTTCTCCGGGAAGCGCTCGCGGATCATCGTCGCGCGAAGCTCCTCGCGGTACGGCGCCTCGATGGCGCTCACCCGGTCGCGCAGGGGCTGCTGCCGCTCGTCGATGGCCCGCATCGCCTCGAAGTAGGCGTCGGCCTCGGCGCGGTCGAGCAGCGGGTAGTCGATCTCGACGTAGCCGAAGATCGACGCCTGCATGCTGTAGTAGTCCTTCTGCAGGATCGGGTCGAACTTGTGGTCGTGGCAGCGGGCGCAGTGGACGGTCATCCCGAGCACGCCGCGGCCGACCGTGGCCAGCACGTCGTCCAGGTAGTCGTGCCGGCGCTCCGGGTTGTCCTTCTCGCGGAAGTTGACGCGCGGGCCGGCTCGCAGGAAGCCGGTGGCGATGCGCGTCTCGTCGGTCACGTGGTCGAGCTCGTCGCCCGCGAGCTGCTCGCGCAGGAACTGGTTGTACGGCTTGTCGTCGTTGAAGGCGTCGATGACGTAGTCGCGGTAGCGCCAGGCGTTCGGGCGGACGTAGTCCTGCTCGAATCCGTCGGTGTCGGCGTAGCGCGCCACGTCCAGCCAGTGCCGGCCCCAGCGCTCCCCGTAGTGAGGCGAATCCAGCAGCTCGTCGATCAGCCGCTCCCAGGCGCCCCGCTCGGTGTCGGCCAGGAACGCCTCGATCTGCTCGGGCGTCGGCGGCAGGCCGACGAGGTCGAGGAAGGCCCGCCGCAGTTGGGTCAGGCGGTCGGCGCGGGGGGCGGCACTGACGCCGGCCTCCTTCCGGGCGGCTTGCAGGAAGCGGTCCACCGGGTGGTCGAACGCCTTCGAGGCCGGCACCGGAACCCGCTGCGGGTGCCGGAACGCCCAGTAGTCGCGGGCCCCCGGCGGCAGCTCGTCGTTCTCGAGCGCGGCCAGCGCGTCGGCGGCGCTCGTTGCCGCATCGGTGTCCCAGTGCGCGCCCTCGTCGATCCAGGTCCGGAACGCCGCGAGCTCCGCGTCGGTCAGCGCATCGCCGCTCATCGGCATCGACGGCTGGTCGAGGCCGGCCACCATGCGGAACAGCCGGCTCACCTCGGCCCGGCCGGGCACGAGGGCGGGACCCTGGGTGCCGCCCGCGAGAGCGCCCTCGCGGGTGCTCAGATCGAGGTCGGAAAGCTGCGCCGCCTCGCCGTGGCAGTTCCAGCAGCTCCGTTCCATGATCGGCCGGATGTGGTCGGAGAAGGTGACGGGGCCGGTCTGGGCCCCGGCCGCCGCGGCGAAGCCCGCGACGGCGGCGGCGGTCAGGCCGATCACGACGGATGGTCTGGCGGTCCGCATCGTTCCCTCGCTACTGCCGGGGCGCCGGCAGCGACAGCTTGCTCGCGTAGTCGGGATCCTCGGCGTAGCGCGCATTGTGCAGGATGTTGCGCAGGCCGTGGTTGCCCTCGTGGCAGGCGTACTCGTAGAGCGCCTGATCGGTCTTCGTCATCGGCACCAGCGCGGTCCAGTCGCGGGTCCAGGTGGCCGGATCCGACAGGGTGACGGCGTAGTGGACGGTGTTCGGGCCGACGCGCGTGAACCGCTCGACGAGGTGGAGCCCGGCGGTCGATCCGCGGAACGCGCTCTTCGGCGAGAAGTTCACGGTCTCGACGACGAGCGTGTCCCCCTCGTAGTAGCCGCGGGAGTCGCCATGCCACTGCGGCACCGCGTCGCTCAGGTGCGGGCGCCCGTCGAGCGGCACGATCCGCGCGTCGTGGATCATCTCGTTCACGATCGCGACGTGCGTCGGCGTCTGCAGGATCTGGACGTTGTTGTTGTAGGCGCCGGGCAGGCGCGGCATGCCGAACGTGAGGCAGCGTTCGGTGAGCCCGCGGTCCTCGACCGCGTGGTCCGGATGTGCGCGGCGGCGCTCGGCCCGCGCGGCGGCGCGGCGGCGCGCCTCGTCGGTCACCGCCGGCAGCCGGCCGTCCGGCGGGTCGACCAGCAGCGACGTGCGCCGATCGTCGGTCAGGTCCCGCCCGTAGTCCAGCCACCACTTGGCGTGGACGCTCGGGGCGCGGTCGTAGTCGTCGAGCAGCGCACTCTGGCGCGCCTCGTAGGCGGCCGCCTCCTCCGCCGTCAGCGTTTCCTTGCCGGCGAACTCCTGCGGCCGCTGCAGCGGCGTCAGGGTCCGGTAGTCCCAGACGCCCTGCAGATCGGGCGCGCCCCACGCCGTGCGCGGCGGCCTCCAGTCCGCGGCCGAAGCGCCCGCGGTGAGCTCCACCGCGGCCGCGACCACGGTGCCGCCGGATTGCGTGGGGATCGAGGCGGATTGCGCCCCTACCCCAGCCGGCACCCCGAAGACCGCCACCCCGCCGATTGCGAGCGCCGGCCCCAGGGCCCGGCACGCCGCCTGCGCACAGACCGTCCTCATGTGCTTTCCTCGCTTCTGCATCGTGCCGCCGCAGCCCATCCACGAGCGCTGGAGGTCGGCCGCGGGCTGGCCTCCCCGCCGGATGGACGACCCCGGCCCGGCAGGGCCGACACCTGGCCCACCCAGCGCCGCTAGAACATCGCCACCGGATTGGCCGGGCTGCCCGTCCCGCGTGCCACGTTCAGCGGCAGCAGCATGAACAGGAACTCGTTCCGGCCCTCCTCGGCGCACGCGGCGGCGATCGGCTCGAGCCGCGCGTTGTCGAGCAGGGCGACGCCGAAGTTGAAGAGCACGCCGTGCACCGGCCAAGCGAGGTCGGACGCGCCGAGACCGGCGTCCATCAGGTCCCAGCCGAGGAGCGCGACGTCGTGGTCGCGGATGAACTCCGCGCAGCTCGGGTGGAGGCCCGGGCCGCCGAGGGCCTCGCCGGGGGCGCTGTCGGTGTACGACTGCCAGCCGCTGTGCACCAGAAGCGCGTCGCCGGGCTCGACGGTGACGCCCTGCGCGGCGGCGATCGCCTCGAGCTCCTCCCCCATCACCGGGTTGTCGACGGTCACGTGCGGCTCGCCCCGGTGCCGCGGCACGTCGAGCAGGACGCCCTTCGTGATGATGCCGTTGCTCCAGTGCGTGATGGAGCCGAAGTTGGCGCCCTGCGTCGTCACCTCGACGTCGGGGTCGCGACCCTGCCACATGCCGTCGCCGTCCCAGATGTGGCAGAGGGAGTCAATGTGGGTGACGACGCCGCCGTGGTAGATGAACCCGAGGTAGTCGACGACGAAGCCGCCCGGCCCGCCGAGCGAGCCCTTCTGCATGAAGTGCTGCGGTGGCTCGAAGACGCGGCTCAGGGATACGGTGCGCCCGCTGCGGACGAGCTGTGCCGCCGCGGCGCGCTTCTCGGGTGTGATCAGGTTGACGGCGCCGACCTGGTCGTCGTCGCCCCAGCGGCCCCAATTGCGCCGGTTGCGGTACATCGCGCCGTAGTCGGTGCCGCCCGCGGGGGCCTGCGCGGCCGGAGACGGCGCGGCAGACCGCGCAGCAACGCGCGCGCGAGCGTGCTCCTTCGCCAGATGGCGCTTGAGCAACTCCGGCGGCGAGAACGTCTCGACCGCGGTCGCGGACTCCGCCCCGGGCTCGGCCGGTCCGGCCCAGGCACCCGCCGGCCGCGCCAGCACCGCGCCGCCGGCCGCCGCCGCGTGCATCAGGAATCGCCGTCTGGAAGAGGCCATGGCGCCATCCTTTCCTCTCTAGTCGACACACGGAACCCGAACGGGGAACGTCCGGAGCCCGACACGCGATTCTACCGCTTCACGACGATTTCGTAACGGCCTCGACCGCGAGCCCGCGAAAGCTCTCCGTCGGACGCCGCACCCGGTGCTCCGCGGGCCGCCGCACGCCAGTGATCGCAACCAGCCCGTCCTCCAGTCTCTGCTGCCCGTCGAACCCGCGCGCGACCTTCGCATCCAGCCCTTCGGCCGCCAGCAGGTCCGCAATCTCGGCCGCGTCGACGAGGACGTTGACGTGCCGCTCGTCGTCGCGCTGCCACGCCCCGTCCCCTGCGCGCACGAAGGTCGTGATGTCGCGGACATAGGTCGTTGAATCGGGAGAGTCGAACGCGACGAACATGGCCCAGTCGCTCCTGACCACCGCCACCGGCGCCTTGCCGTCCCGCGCCGCGCGGTAGCTCCGGTCGAGCAGATCCACGGCCAGCACGCCTCCGGGACGGAGCGCGGCCGCGACGGCCCGGAAAGCGCGCTCCACGGACCGGAGGTCCGGCAGATAGCTCAGCACGTGCCCCACCGAGACCACCGCGTCGGCCGCGGGCAGCGGGTCGTCCGGCAGCGCCAGGCGCCGCACCGCCTCCGCGTCCGGCACGGCCTCCCGCGCCAGCGCCACCATCGCGGGCGACGCGTCGGTCGCGATGACGCGGTGACCGGCGGCCACCAGATGCCGGGTCAGCGCCCCCGACCCGCATCCCAGCTCCAGCACCACCCCGCCGCGCTTGCGCACCGGCGCCAGCCGGGCCAGCATGCCGGGCGCGCAGGCGTCCGCATGGCCGGCGAAACCCTCGTCGTGGACGCGGGCGAGGGCCGGGCGATAGTAGTCGCCTCCCATGTCGTCTAGCCGTGGCTTCGCCAGGATCCTACCCGGCGCGACCTGCCCGCTCCCCGCGGGCCGCCCGGCGCGGCGCGCATGCCCGCGAACAGGCTCCGGTGCCCTTCGACGATGCGCTTCTCCGCCGCCGTGTCGACCTCGAGACCGGCGTCGCCCCGTTCGAACGTGCCGCCGAGGAGGATCCCGTCCGAGCGCGGGAACATGTACAGCCCGCCCTGCACGACGATGTAGTCGACCTCGGGCTGCGGAAACAGGATCGTGAGCTGCCCCTTCGCCGGCACGAGCTGATCGTCGCCGAACAGCGCGCCCGCCCCGAGCCCGGTGCAGTTGACGACGACCCGCTCGGGAATGCGCTCCGCCACCTGCCGCCGGTCGCGCAGCTCGCCCACCACGACCGTGCCCCCGGCGATGCGAAAGTCGCGCAGCAGGGCGTTCAGGTAGATCGCCGGCTCGATCAGCATCGTCCGGATCCGGTTCGCCGCGCGCGCCGCAAAGGGGTGCTCGTGCGGCTCGAGGTCGGTCGAGCTCGCGTAGACGTCCGGCAGCAGATCGACCAGCCAGCTCGACCCCGGCTCGTCCGCCAGGTAGTAGTTGTCGATCCAGCGGACACCGTAGCCGGCACCGACGAAGTCCTGGTAGTGGCGGTAGGCGATCCGGCTCGCGCGCGCGAACTGCTCCACGAATGCGGGCGTTGCGACAGCGCGATCGAAGACCGACGAGGGCGTCCACTGCCCGCCGGCGACGTTGGAGGTGGTGCGCGGCGGGAGGTCCCGCGCGTAGATGGTGACCGTCCAGCCCCGGCGCTGGAGCAGACGGGCCGTGGCGAGCCCCACCACCCCGCAGCCGAGCACGGCGGCGCGGCGCTCCTGCCCGACGGCCCCGGCCTCCGCCTCCCGGACCGCGAGCTCGGCCGTGCCCCACGACAGGGTGATGCCGCCGCCCCCATGACCGTAGTTGTGGACGACGAGCTGCTCGCCCTGCCGCTCCGCGCGCAGCACGAAGCCGGCGGGGCGGAACGGGCGCAGGCCGACCACGCGCCGGATGATGCGATTCCAGGCGACGTCGACCGGGGCGAGGACGGGGCCTCGTTCCGCGGGTGCAACGGCGGGCGTGCTCCGCCCGGCGCACGCAGGCGCGACCGCAGCGCCCAGCAGCGCGCGTCCGCCCCAGCGCAGGGCGTCGCGCCGTGTGAGGGGTCGCCGTGCGGGCTCGCTACCTCCAGCCGGGCTGGACATGGGATCAACCTGCCGATGGGGAGCCCGTCGACCGCGCGCGGCAGGGCCGGACGGGCGGCGCGGCCGACTGCGCCGGACGATGCTGCAAACACGCCCCGGGGACTGTCCCCGTGCAGACGTATACTACCCGCTTCGGTACCGATCTCCTGACCGATGTCCACGTGCCAGTGAAGGGATGGCGAGATAACATGGATGTCGTGATCCGTGCCGCCTCGCCCGACGACGCGCCGGCCATCGCCGGCGTGCACGTGACGAGCCTGCGGGCGTCGTCGACCGATCTGCTGCCCGCGCATCTCGTTCCTCTGGTGCTCGCTCCTCCCGGCGCCGCGCCGCGGGCCAGCGCGTGGCGACGCTGGATCGAGCGCGCGCGGACCAGCACGTTCGTATCGCTCGTCGGCGGCTCCGTGACGGGCTTCTGCACGCTGCACCCGTCCCCCCACTCGGGCGGCGCCGACGCAGGTCGTCGCACGGACGCGCGCGACGGCGACGCGGACCGCGCGGACCCGGGCGACAGCGGCGGCGGCGCGGGAGCCTGCGGCGAGATCGCGAGCTTCTACGTGCTGCCGGCCCAGTGGGGCCCGGGAACGGGGGGCCGGCGGGGCGCGGCGGCGG
>MKWU01006706.1_pt1 | contig 11497 bp, 3 predicted proteins | sample 809101 | NCBI WGS metagenome assembly MKWU01 (sample SAMN05860141, study PRJNA318959) | sponge metagenome | host: Aplysina aerophoba | place: Slovenia: Piran, Adriatic Sea, Gulf of Piran | collected 2013-05-07
GAACTAGGAAATAAATTACGGATGGTTAATAATACGTATATACAGTAGCTCTTGCAAGTATGAATGTGTGCTCACCGAAAAGTCCTCACAAGTGCAGTTACATCAGAAGTGACTTGGTGTGGAGCTAACCTTGTCACCCTCTGCACCAGTGGAAGGCTGCAGGTGCATGTGCACAGAGAGCTAGAGATGTCTATATCACACACATGAACCATGTTTGTATGCTATTACTATATACATATTAAATAAAGCATCTGGCAGTGGGCATTAAATTCATGGCAATTAAACAACTGCTTGCAGCAAATTTACTGTAATTAAGAGGCATAGGGAGTAATTGACAGTGCAGCAGCATGTTACTCTTAAATAATGTCTAATGATTAATTAGGAATCACGCTAGATTGCTGCTACTCACATTTTCTGCAAGACAATTCGTCTTCGGATAAGCATCTGTGAAGCACTGTCAACAGGAGGAAGCACTGGGTCCTGCATGCACACCAGACAGTATACACACATTGAGATGCATTTGGTAATGTACATCTGCATACACTATTATATATTGCGTACTCAATTTGCATTGTATGTACTTACGGATATGTATGCTACACATGCTGTGTGTACGTATGTGCTATAAAAGTGAAAATCCATGCATGATCTATTCTTGAGCCTTCACAAGCTCATGACATGATTGAAGCATAAATGCAGAAGCTCATGATAGAGACATCTTACATGTAGATATTGAGTTTCCTTCACAGCACCACAAACACCAAGTTGAGAGGAGTCATCAGCACGATTTACAGTGCGATCCATTTGCTGTTGCCGCTCAACAAAGCTTGCTTCTACATATCTCAGCTGTGACACATCTCTCTCACTCCATCCTTCGCCAAGTAACTGGCAAGTCTCAGGTTCACACCACTCAGACAGTACCCTGTATGCTCGCAACAGAGGGGAGTCACTCTGCGATGACTGGGCGTATCGCTGTACCGTGCTCTTCGTTACAGATGTCCCACTATGAGTGGCTGCTTTCAAATCTGCTGACATTGCAGTATCCCTAACAGTATGCTGTGCTGGTTGTAGCTTACAACCAACTCCATCCTCAAGACTGTTCTCTGGAGTACGGGTACATGCCAAAGTAGTGGATGCAGATGAACATGCAAGAGTTGTCTGCACCTTGCCATCTTCTTCATTCAAACCTCCTCCATCAACCCTTTGATCTTGTTCAACATGTGAAGTATCTGAACAGGCTTCAATGCATAGCTTCTCCTTCACTGTTTGGGCAAGAGCATCGCCAGTGGCTACAGAAGGGGACTCCTTGAAAGGCACATCACGGGAACTAGAAGCAAGATGAGATGTTCGTCTGTGGTCAATTAATGTAACCTTCACCGGTCTACAGGTATATAAGAGCAATCGACACATGCTATGCATATACGTAATATATACAGTTAATAGTACATGTAAGAGGTAGCTTATGATGTATACCTTTCCTGACTGCGCAACCACAGAGGGGCATCAGACAGCTGGGAACTGTAGTACATAGAGGCCTTGTAACAAAGTGACGAGCAGAACTTCTGTGTGATCAGGAGCAATGGTTTCATAACAGCATTTCACACGTGCCCACACAAATCCTACATAAACACTTGGTCACACAGCTGGTTGCTATCCAAAGCATAAATCCATTATTACCAGCATTCATGATTGGATACTTGTTCTGACTGAACATATACTATACCTCACTATACAATGCATCCCCATCTTGTATATAAAACATACTATCCACGTGAATACACTATACTATATACGTAATATACAATACATGCATGTGCTACACCACTACATAGCTATTGATACAATGACTAGCATTTCATTTCTTTATTAGTTTCATTTGTTTATTTCTTTCATTAAAAATTCCAAGGGATTTATGAATGCCCAAAAACATAGAAACAAGTGGTGACAGTTCAGTACTTTGACTCAACAAGTTCCATTGGGGATCAGAAGTCCTAAATCCCCTGGAGTGCACTTAAGACCATGCACTCTACTAATACCACTCCTCTATAGAATCACATGACTGACTGCACTGTGCAGTTAGTGCTAGAACTCAAACAAAACCCTCTACTACAATACGTATACTAAAGAGAGCTTCATGTACCACCAAGTCCGCACCACTTCCATTCCAGTCTACTCCAATGAGTGGTGGTACATATATACATACATACCTTGCGCTAAGTGATGTCAAATATCTGTTTCTGCTGAACAGAGATGTGGTACTTCTGCGCAGGTACGTCTTTCAAGGGGTTGGAGCAGAGAGGGTAGCCACATAAGCCACTAATGGACCTCTCCTCGATGACATCAGAATAGTGATCAGGTGTCAGGTAGCATGCCTGCCAATGAGGACAGGCCAAGCCCGTTATATGCACACTGGTTTCTGATGTTCCTACAAGCATAAGCTGCACCCTTCCTACATTACATATAGCCTCATACAATACATATAAATACTATTAAAAATTATTGAGCCTGACCTGTGCTTCAATCTTCCTCAGTTACATACTTATGTATGTATATCGAAGATACTATACACATACTGTAGCAGGGCAACAGTAAAAATGAAGGGTAGACGGTGTAGTGGGCTACTGTGTCACTGAACTCAAATTGGTACTCGACTGGACACTTAATGAGATGCGTGCCAAATACATTAGTACCTCTGCGTGTACAGTGAAGTTAGCCAAACCCAGTCCTTGTTTAAGACCACATAATGCGCTGTGGCTATTGAGAGCATGCATAGCCATTCAGCTAGTTTTGCTGGCAGGAAGCCATGCATCTAAACTGTCAAACAACAGTGTGTGCCCACCATTTATGTACATACCAGTTGTGTGTGCCAACAACATACCCTTATGTATGTCATCAACATATGTATACAACCTGCGTATGTCCACCACGTACATACCACTTCCTCCAGTTCCCCTTCCTCTGCTGAGGTGCACTCCACTAGTTTCACCACCACATTGAAGGCCTTGCGCTCACACTCCACGCGATGCTGTGCAATCCTGCGTACCTCTCTGTGCACACCATGCACAAGTTTGGAATGACATGACATGCTTCATCATTGGCACAACAATTCTTGATAGCAATCAAGCTGGATATACGCACATTGATGATTAGAAGCTCAATTAATTAATGATTTACATTCGTTCGTCAAAAGCTGTGTATCCTAATTAATAGTTGGACTTAACGTAAAACTATAGCTAGCCAACTGGAATTATATCTAAATAGTAGCTAGGTAATACTATATATATAGTACATTTATGGAAGAAAGTAGCACGCATATCATACGTAGCTACAACTTTCGATTTCATGTGGAGGCAGACTACCTGTGTACACAGAGCAGCTCTATAATATTTTATCTAGATATCTTAATTAGTCAGTATACGTTTATAGCTACGTACCTGTAGCCATGATACGAAGAGCTTAGCAACAGCTATATATAGCTGTAGCGCTAACTAGGATCTATGGAGTAGATATGTATAACGTGATAATAATTTATAGGTATAAATTTAGTACCAAGAATCAATATAATAATATATATCTCGAGTGCTGTGCATGATAGCGCTATTCTGAAGCCAGAATCGGATTGTACAGGAAATTCCACATAATATGGTATATTGTTTGCCTGTGCGCGATTATTATATTAGCGCGTGTGATTCAGCGAAGATTTTGAAGTTTATGATGTCTTGCACTACATATATCGCGGCCATGGCATCATAAAATGACACGCTTACTCTTCTTTCTCTTGACTCAGTCGCGGACTCTTCCCAGCGGCCATTTTGGTTGTGGCTTGCACTCATTGCGTAATGATCGTAGTGGGGACTATATATATTATACGTACATACGTAGACCAGCATAATTATATAGAATATAATATTTATAATATATATACCAAATCAAGGCTGCAAAACATTATGTTTCCCATTATGTAAAGTCTAACAAAATGTAAATTACAGTTTCTGTACTCTGTAGCTAGATTCGTTCGCTATTCCTGTTTGTTTCCAGTTGGTCTTACAGCATCAACCTTGGAGACTGGGCGTGAAAAGGCAGGCAAGGCAGGCTTCTTCCCTCCTCCTAGGCCTGCCCCATCTTGAGCATGTGCAGGTGTGGCAAATGGGTCAGCCATGTTTCTTCTCGGTTGCATCATTCCTCCTGTGGGTGATGAAATTGAGGGGAGGCGCGCAAGTGGCCGTGCACCTCCCAATGGAGGCAGCCGTGGTGTGATCCCCGGCAGAGTGGGCGGGATTCTGTGGGGTGGAGGCAATATTGGGGAGGAGGGCTGCTTGGGGGACTCTCCCTTGTCCGAACCACTCTCCTGCGTCTCTTCTTCAGTTGTGGCCTCTGGGGAAACTTTCTTTATAGCAGCCTTCCCATTACTTGGTCCCTTGCCTCTGTCCTCGAGCGGCACTGGTGGTTGCCTCCCAAAAGGAGCGGGTGCCAAGGCTGGAGCAGCTGGGGCAGTGGAGCCGAGTGAGGGCAGTCTCGCTGGTCGTAGTGCACCAGGGATGACCACTCCTGACCCTGCAGAGTCAGAGGAGCCGAGAACCTTGCGAGCAGCTCCACCCAGGTTGCCTTTCAATGGAGGCAGCATGACACGAGGTGGCTCCCGGCTGGGGGAGCGTGCCAGTGGGGGAAGTCCCTGGGAGATGGATTAGAAGGGAGAGATGAATTTGGACGAACAACTACATTACATATTAAGGACAAAAAGAAGCAAATGCACTGGCGATCTAAGGATAACCTTCAATATAATGGAAATTACAATACACAGAAGGAGAGGACAATGTGCAATGTACCTCTAGTACTGGCTAGAAATGGCACACAAATTAAGATGTAGTCAACACTAAGTAAGGCTCAATTGTCCGGGTGTGTCACAAGACCTCTGATACAGTACATGGATGACTGAGTGTGCACACTCTACTACACTCACCAATGCAGTGACATCTGGTCTTGGGGCCATTGTAAGACCTTCAATACGAGGGCTTGAACGTGGCATGAACTGGTTGGGAGGGATGGGTGGGAGGTTCTCCGACGGAAGGGCAGTCGGTGGGCGGATCTCTGGTAAATTCCGGAAAGGGTCAGGGCCTGCAGCAAGCCCTGCCTGTGGATCATCTCGACCAGTACTGAAGGGATCAGGATTATCCCTCATTACGGGAACATCTGGCGGTCGAGCCCATGGCATTGGTGCCTCCTTGTCGTCCTTTCCAGGTGCAAACTTGTCTTTCCTCCACTGCTGAACAACGCGTAATGCTTCTTTACGCTGCCGCTTCTTGGAATAGTACCGATAAGCCAAGTAGACCAAAATTCCAGTGACAATCGCAAGAAGAATTAGAAAGAAGATTACCACAATAGGAGCAACAATAGCTGCAGTGTTGGGTGATTCTGTCACAGACACCTCAGTAACCATGGTGATACCAACCCATGGCTCAAAGGCACGACACGAGAGCCCATAGCTGTCACAGACTCCCACAGAGAGAGGCATGTCCATCTGGCCACACACACTAATGCCTACGCACCATGGCTTTTCCACAGGAAATATAGGGTTATTGAGCTCCAAAGGAGTGTTCTCATCCAGATAATTTGGTGTGAAGGACACTGCAAAGTTTCTCCTCTCAATGCCTTGGTCACTGCCAGTAATGATTGTAATTTGGAGTGTCCTGGGCGTGATCCACTCTCCACCATAATTGCTTCCAAGAGATGGAGTTGTGACGAAAATCAAATCAATGTCTGCTTTGGTGCTGACAATCGGCATATCTGTGTCACGATCAAATGTGATTGTCAACTTATCACCATTGTTGAACAATTCGTCTTCGGACACAACCGTCACATTGGTGATAGTGGGTGTGGTCAGGTCTGAGTGTTCCAGTTGAAGACGTGTAGCCGCCGTACTGGGACCAGATTCCCTGTATTTAAGATAGTCCTGTGCTGTGACATTGGTTCCCCTTGACACAACATCAGCAAGGGTTTCATAATTGAACTCTTCCTCAATGCTCAAAGTGAAACCACGCGGGTTTATAATGGGCATGTTACTTGGGGTTTTGAGTGCCGTGATCTTGAATGTGATTTCGGAATACACTGGCTGCACTGTCACCATTGCATCTTCATCAGCAATCTGTCGCTCAATTCTCTCCACTTCCCTTCTCCTCCGCTGTTCCAAGAGATAGGTGTTGGAGTATAGATCAATGTTGTCACCATACACCATGCTAGCATCTTGAGAGCTCGGCAGGAGATTACGACAACCTGACAGAGTAATTTTGGCCCCCTCACCAAAGACACTCGGATTGAGGAGGTCTTCAGGTGCTTGTTGGCAGTAGTCTTGTAGCTGGAAGTGAGAAAGAGGCTCACGGAGGTAGATGACAATCTGAGAGTTCTGAAATATGATCTTATCTTGTGTTTGTCTGTTACCAGGGACATCAAGAATGACTTTCACATCAGATATTTCTGGTAGTTTCAGGCCAAAATTGCCCATGATGGGATCTGAAATGGCTGTGGAATGGAAACTGGTGCTGTCTGAATTTTGCAAGCAATACTTATCTGATGTAACTCTGGCTCTTGTGATTGGATCAAAACCTCCACATGCACCCAGAATGTCTGCCACCCTGACTCCCCAACTCCCAATGGGTATTTCAGGTTGGGGATATCCCGCATCCACAATCCTCAGCTCAAACTCTCGTTCTGAGATCCAGTGACCAGTGTAGGCAAGTGGTGCAATTTGCTGTAAAATAAATGGAAAGTCAAACTGGAAGATCTGATCCACATCGTTACGGCTCAGATCTTCTCCCTGGGGTATATCTGTGGGTGGGGTGTTGGTGGCTTCTGCAAAAGTAATAAGAATAGTGTCACCTACCGAGACTTTAGAGTCTTTGTGTAAACCGTTGGTATCAAGAGAACTGAAGGCTTCCACAGATGCAATGCTAGGTCCAAGACCGTATACAAACACATTTGCAGTTGCCTTAGCGCAGTGAACAATAGATTCTCCACTGCGAGGTCGGTCACACACTTCATACTCGAAGGAGTCATACCCCCTGAAGTTGGTGTTAGGCTTGTACACAAAGACTGGATATGATCCACTGCTATCCACTTCTGCAGTGCCACTACGGGGAGGGGTCAGTACCTGCAGCATGGTCTCATCAATGTCAGTGTCCAAATTTAGCTGCAGCTCTGCCAGGTCCAAGCCCATGGCAGTAGCAATGGAAAGCTGTAGGTCATCGTATTCGAACACAGGCACTGTTTGGTTGGTGTACAAATAGCCATCGAGGCTGGCGTTGAACGACACTCTAGACTCACCAAATGGTGACAGAGTGACAATCTTACCCAAAGGTGTTGAGGCAGATATGTCAGAAACCACTGGCACATCGTCGACGTTCTGTACAACCACTCGCACATCTGCCTCCGTACAGGTGATGCGGGTACCGTTGACCACAGCATTGCCATCGACACTTTCCTCAATCTGTCGCATGCACTCTGGTGGGATCTCTACCCTGCCCAACTCCTCATTCCTCTCCACATCACAGATGTCACAAACTGCATAAGTGAAGTGATCGATACCAACAAACTGGCTAGTTGGTTCATAACCAATAATCCCATGTGCATCAAACACACGGAGGATGGCATTATTGGGAGAAATCCAGCGATCGAGATAATTGTGAGTGATGGGGTCCACAATGTGCAGCTTTAGGTGGTCGTTGAGTTGAGCTTGGGTTGTCTCCACATCAGAGATGTGTTCATAAATGGCAACCAAATCATATTCATCCTCTGTCACATTGGCAGTGAATGCTTCGGCTTGTGGTCGGTCATTGACTGCGAGGACAGACACATTTACAACACCACTGGTCCTGCAAAGATTGACTGAGTCACAAGCCTTGTAGTAGATTACATCATTTCCGAAGTAGTTCACATCTGGAGTGTAAAGTAGTATGCCTGTGGTATTGACATACGTGACAACCCCGTGCTGTGGTCTAGGATGCAGGAGCATTACTCTGTGTGGGGCAACACGCTGTTCTTCTACATCAGATATCATGTTAATGAGATCAAATTCAGCCGCACGATCTTCATAGACCTCCAGTGTTAGAGGAGGCAAGAGAGGTGCATCATTCACTGCATCGATGTTGACTGAGATGACTTGAGTTGTACAAAGTGGGTTTACAGCGTCACTGTCACATGCTTTGATGACAAATGTCACTGGAGCATCACCAGTGGTGTAGTTATGCTCAACAGGAATGTACACTAGTGTGCCAAATGGTGGTGGTGGATCACTGTTTGTGTAGCTGTAAGAGAGACTGCCAAGGTCTGGTTGGCTGACGATGGAGAAAGAAGCTGCATTCAGGGTCTCCTCTGGGTCCACAACGTCCAAGTCCCTTGGCAGTTGGAGAGTGATAACTGTGTCCTCCAACACCGTCAAGTTCACAACACCAAACACAGGAGGGTCGTTGACATGCTCCACTGTCACCGAGACGTTTGCCTCAGTGTAGCCACCCTCAGAGTCTCTAGCATACACAACTACCACATCTTCTCCAAAGAAGTTCCTATTTGGCTCATATAAGATGCTTACAGTCTGGTAGAAGGTGTTGGTGAAGTCAACACCTTCGTCAACAAATGATTCAAAATCGACATTAGCCTGACCATTGCCAGTGGCAACGACTCCAACTTCTATAAAGCTCCTGTCTTCTACATCTCCAATTCGCATAGGCATAGCTACGAGCATGTCTTCCTGAGTGGAGAATAGTGGGAGAGAGTCTGATGGATACAAAATGGTAATTGTTGGTGGATCATTCACAGGAAGGATCACGAGTCTCACGGTGATATCAATGCAGGCTTGATTGCTATCACACACAGTAAACGCAAACTGATCCTCTTCAACTCTGTTTTTGGTGGGTGTGTACATGAAGATCGTGAGGCCCGTAGCAATCCAGTTTCCACCAACAGGTGGTGTGAGGTCTGTTACAACAGGGAATGTACTGTTGGGATCACGGTCATCCTCCACATCCCCAAAGTATAGAGACAAGGCCACAGAAATAGGAATATCTTCTGTTACACGGAGCTCCAATGGTGGAATGGCAAAGGGTGGATCATTGATTGGCTGGATATTAACGGTGAAGTTTAACACTGCTGAACAGTGTCCTTGTGAGTCGCAAGCCTGATACTGAAACACTCTAGTCCCATAGTCATCTGGTGCACTGATGAACTCAATGGATCCTGAGACAATGTTGACAACAGCTCTTCCCATCTGTGGCTGCTGTACTATTCTGATAGCAGAAGCAGTTAAGTTCTCTTCATAGTCAAAGAAATATGAAAGAGCTGGCAAAGTATAGTTCTGATCCTCATCAATGATAGCCATCTTAATGACATTGGCATCAGATTTTAATTGTGGAGCATCATTGACAGCTGTCACATTGATGAATGTTTCCTGTTGGTCACTCTGTCCACCACTGCTGTCTTCAATGATGATAGTGACATTTCGAAGCCCACTTAGAGCGTGTTCATCAGTATTACAGTAATGCAGGGACTTCACAGCATCGACAACTTCATGCAGGTAGAAGCGTCCCTTAACAGTGAAGGAGGTATAAAACTCCTCGCCCAGTGTTGGACACGTGGGAAAATTGAACGGCTCTAGCTTTGTAGATAGCTCCTGGGAAAGGAAGTCTTCATGAAAGAACACAGACTCAAAACCATCATCCAGTACACCTGTGACAGATACTGTGATGGCAACAAGGAAGGAGTCATCATCATCCTGCACTACAACCGCAGCTGGATTAACCAGTCTAACTGCATCAGAGTTTTCAACAAAACTGGTGAAGAAGGACGTTGGACTGTAAGGAGTCTCAATCGGCTCACTGGTTGTGTTGGACATGTTGGAATCATTAAACAGTAGTGATTGGTTAAGAAGTGGTACCTCTTGAAAGTCAACAAGATCTGAAGCTATCTGCAGCCTAGGCGGGTCATTGACTGGCTGAAGGTTGATAGTGGTGTTGAAAGTCAGACTGTCCAACAGACCATCACTGGCTACAAAAGCAATCACTCTAGGAGTATAGTCAGGCTCATCTGCTAGGTTCTGGTACAGCACAGACCTTATTGCCTCCTGAAACAGTGACACACTATCCAAACCGATTATCACAAGTGTGTCATTCTCATAGACAACTAAGGCACTGCTTAAGTTGGTAGAGACATCATCAGAAAGAAAAAGAAACTCATAATCTTGATCCAACACATTCATGATAGTAATTGAGATGCTCGACAGTGAGGCATTATCAACATCAATAACGGTTGCATTTGGGTCAGTCAGTGACACGGGGGAACCCTCCTCTATGAACAGAGTCATGAAATTATGACCAAATCGATCACCATTCAAATCAAAACTTGGGGGATCATTCACAGATTCAAATGTAACGGTAGAAATGGCTGGAAGACTGTTTCGTTCACCATCATAAGCTGTGAAGATTACAATTCTTGGCTCAGTGGCTGGAAATCCTGGCGAAGCTTTCAGATTGCTATAGGTGACGGTTCTAAGGATACTCTCATACTCAGCTACACTGGCAGTCCCCTGCAGGCTGAGGGTACCAGTTATTCTGTCAAAGTCTACAGTGATGTTGCCACTGTTATTGGCATGGAGTACTTCTTCCGGAGAATCCAGGGGATTTGTCAGTACAACTGTCACATTGGTTAGGAACTCATGGTCAACATCTACCACAGTGAGCATCAATGGATCCACTATCGGCTGTGGCCCAGATCCCTCTACATAATTGACTACTATGTCAATATCTGGTACTAGAGGTCCATCCAAATCAATCTTGGGCCTATCATTGACTAGAGAGAAGTCAACAAAGATGATCACTGATTCTGATACGAAGTCTTCATCTTGTGCCAACAGTTCTATCATACGGATGTCTGAATTGGGCTCTTCAGCCCAATTTGAGTACTTCACAGTGTTGAGCACCTGCTGGAACTCCTTAATAGGTGCAGGACCAGTAAGAGTGAGGGTAAAGTTGTCAAAACGAACTGAGACTGATCCAAACGGCTGTGCCATCAACTCCTCCTCTTCTCCATCAAAGGGATTAAGCATCTGAGCTGTGAAAGTGTGTAGGAGAAAATCTCCACTGTCTGGGTCAGATACTATGATGTCACTGAGTAGGAGAAACAAAGATTCCTCCATAAAGGTGTAAGGTTGAAGTGGAGCTGATACTGCTGGTGCTCTGTCATTGATCACAGTAATGTTTATGGTTACTTGCTCCACATTGCTATGCAGCCCATTCGCGTCTGTCACTTGAAACCAGACCTGCTGAATGCCAGGACGAGGTTCTTCTTCTGTGTTGTGATATACGGCAGTGCGCAGTAGTGATTGGTACTCACTTATGGGAGCAGTGCCAGTGATGGTGAGGGTACCCTCCACTGGGTTGTAGCGCTGTTGGATGGAGGTTGCTGGTTGAAGAACACTGATATTCACAGACAAGCTCTCTTTCACAGATGAAGG
>MKWU01006711.1_pt1 | contig 11488 bp, 9 predicted proteins | sample 809101 | NCBI WGS metagenome assembly MKWU01 (sample SAMN05860141, study PRJNA318959) | sponge metagenome | host: Aplysina aerophoba | place: Slovenia: Piran, Adriatic Sea, Gulf of Piran | collected 2013-05-07
CCCGACAACCGCCAGTTCCGCCTCGCCAGCGTAGACTTGGGGATCGATACCACATGTCCGCAATACCGTCGAGCAGAGCAAATTCAACCCAGGCGTCAATCTCCCCTACGCCCTGCGTCACCTCGACCTCCAAGCCGCCATGCAGGACGTGTGCGACCTCTTCTGCGATCTCAATTCCCTGCTTCTTGGGCGCGGTCTCCAGCGCATACTGGCGCGCATCGCCGTGACCTCTCCGGACGGTGAGAGTTTCACGATCCGGTGAGGCAGGTCATGCTCGTCGGCAACGTCCCGGGCTCGGCCCGAGACTGCACCGGGAGCGGAGGTTGTGCACACAAGCATCGTCCTGCCGCCTGAGTCCGTCGGACCCACGCGCTTGCACGCAGCGCTCCTGCTGGCTCTGACAGTCGCCGTGGCGGGCTGCGGAGCAGGCGACGGGGGGGAGGCTCGACGCTCCGGAGATCCGGACGAGCAGATGGAGGAAGCCGCCGAGGGGGCTCCTGTTTCGACGCCGGTCCCGGCGACGAGCGATCCGGGCCGTGTGGTCCGGAATCACCCGGGGGACGGCGCTGTGCTGGAGCATTCCGCGTTCATCCTGGACGACTGCGGGCGCTGTCCGCGCGGCCCGGATACGGACTGGCGCTCGGACTTCTCGAACAGCTTCTTGGGTGAGGGCGAGTCCTGCACCTACGCGCCTTCGAAGCTGGTCGACGGGGATCGGCGAACCGGATGGGCGGAAGGCGACGAAGGCGACGGTATCGGGGCCGACGTGGTGATCCCGCAGCTCCTCGATCTGACCGGACCGATCCGGATCTGGGCTGGCTACGCCAAGTCTCCCGAACTCTTCGCCGCGAACGACAGACCCAAGCGGGTACAGGTGACCGTGCTGCGCGTGCGCGCGACGGAGCCGGACCCGCGCGACGCGACCGGCTGCAGCACCGCCACATATGTGGAGCCCGTGGTGGTCGCTGGCCATGAGGTCGACTTGCGCGACTGCAATGGCTACCAGGCGCTCCCGGTCCCGGAGTTTCGGCGCGAATCAATAAGGGTACGGCACGGATGCAATTCCAGCGGCGCTGTTCTCACTACTGGCTCGGGGGTGAACGAACGCCAGCCTCCAGTGAGGACAGCGGCGATGCCCGAACGCACTGTACCGAGTCCCCGCAGGTACACTGGACGGTTGATCCGGCGGGGCTTGCCCGGCGGGTCGAGCCCGCGCCTCTATGCGTATCGGAGTTGACAGCGGCGGCACCTTTACCGACTTGATCGCATGGGACGGGTCACGCCTGCGGAGCCTGAAGGTACGGTCTACTCCCGATGATCCGGCTAGGGCAATCCGGAGTGGCTTGAGTCATTTTGCCGCCAAGGAGGTCGTTCACGGCTCCACCGTCGCGACCAACGCCCTACTGCAGCGCAACGGCGCTCAAACTGCGTTCGTCACCACTCGCGGCTTCGAGGACCTGCTCGAACTGGCCCGCCAGAACCGGGCTGACCTCTACGACTGGAGCCCACCCGAGCGAACCGGACTGGTGCAAGCGGACAAGAAGTTCGGTATCTCCGAGCGGATCCTGCACGATGGTACGGTCCTGGACTCCCTGTCAGACACCGAAATCACGGCGCTCGTCGAGAGGGTGGGGACAGTCGACTCGGTTGCGGTGTGCCTGCTTCACAGCTACGCCAACCCAGCCCACGAACAGCGGGTCGGCAGGGCCCTCCGTGACGCCGGGTATTCGGTCTCGCTCTCCAGCGAGATCCTGCCCGAATTCCGCGAATACGAGCGCGCAGCCACTACCGTCGTCAACGCCTACGTCTCGCCCTTGATGCGCGGTTACATCCAGTCGCTGAAAACGAGCTTGCCAAGAGCCAATTTGCGGGTGTTTCAGTCGAATGGGGGGTCGATCTCCGCCGACGAAGCGTCGAACCAAGCAGCTCGAACCGTGCTCTCAGGACCCGCCGGAGGTATCGTCGGTGCCGCCGAGGTGGCCCGATTGCTGGGAATTGAGAAGTTCATCAGCTTCGACATGGGAGGAACGTCAACCGACGTGGCGCTCTTCGACGGCGAACTACCGTACACGACCGAAGGAGAGGCGGGAGGCCTTCCGCTTCGCGTGCCGATGCTCGACATCCAAAGCATCGGTGCAGGAGGCGGCTCGATTGCATACTTCGACACCGGGGCCGCATTACGAGTGGGCCCGCGATCGGCGGGTGCTGTGCCGGGTCCGATCTGCTACGGAACAGGCTCGGAACTGACGGTTACTGACGCGAACCTGCTCCTCGGCCGAATCGTTTCAGGGTCGTTCCTGGAGGGCACAATTCAGCTTGACGCTGACCGCACGCACGAATTCGCCTCGCGCATTGCCGCACAGGCCGGTGTGGGTGTCGAAGAATTGGCTCACGCGGTCATCCGTGCCGCCAACGCGAAGATGGAACGCGCCATCCGATCGGTCTCGGTCGAAAGGGGACACAATCCGCGGGACTACGCCATGATCTGTTTCGGCGGGGCTGGCCCGCTCCACGCCTGCGAACTGGCCGAGAGCCTGGAGATCCCGCGGGTCGTCGTGCCCGCCCACGCTGGCGTACTGTCAGCGATGGGCATGCTCGTTGCCGATTGCGTGCGTGACTTCTCGCGAAGCGTGCTCAACGAAGATCCCGCGGGCGCCTTCGCCGACCTCGAAGACAGTGCACGGGAAGATATGCGGCAGCAGGGCTTCGACGACCCCGTGCTGGTTCGCACCCTGGACATGCGGTACGAAGGGCAGTCGTACGAGATTCGAGTGCCCGCGGACGGAGCGGAAGCCTTCGACGACTATCACGAACAGCGATACGGCTACAGCCACGCAGGCCGCAAGACGCAGGCAGTGACCGCGCGGGTCCAAGCGATTGGCAAGACCAACGAAAGCGACAGGCCGGACTTGGCCACGGTCTCGGATCAGCCGCGCTTCGCGAGCATCCACGTACCGAACGGTTGGAGCCGTCGCGAGACCGCTGGATCCAACACGATCCTGGAACGTGTCACGTAGCGGGCCGCAGTCCTTTTCCTCTCGCTACCAGTTCCAGACCCCGCACGGCGTCTTCGAGATCCCCCTGAAGAGCGCTACCGCCCGCCGATTCGATTTCATCTGCCATCGAGCGGTAGTACCACAGCGTGCCGTCGCGCTTGCCGCGGAAGCGCTCCCAGATCGACTCGCCCCCCACGCGGTAGTCCGAGATCAACGACCGCACATTGTGTAGCTTGTCAGCCGACAGGACTAGCCGTGCCGAAGAGGTGGCGCTGGAGACTGATTGCAGGGAGTTCCGTTTGCGATCGACCCAGGAGCAACCCGGTTCGCGCTTCTCGCTGCATTCCAGAACGATGTCCGCAACGCGGTCGCCGAACCGCCGCCGGATCTCTTCCGCCGTTCGCGCCCCACCCTGGTCCTCGACAGCGTCGTGAAGCAGCGCCGCAATGCACTCGTCCTCGTCCCCGCCAGCGGCCATCACCAAGGCAGTCACCGCCAGTAAGTGCGAGAAATACGGACTGCCGTTTGATTTGCGGTGCTGTCCTCGATGCAGGGCGCCAGCGAATGCCACAGCGGCGGAGAAGCGGTCTGCCATCAAGTCCACGGTCTACAATCCCATTATGAACCTGACACGGCGCCGCTGGGCATCCGGTATCGCGGTCGCGGCGCTCGGATGCTCAAAGAGCGAAGCTCCGGAACCTGGACGGGCCGGGGAGCCCGGTCCGCCTCACGTGATCGACTTGCATTGCGACACGCCGATGCTGTTCCGCGATGGCAGCTTCGACCTGGGAGTACGAAACGATCGTGGCGAGGTCGACATCCCGAGAATGCGTGCCGGGAGCGTTACCGCGGTGTTCTTCTCGGTCTATACCAGCGCAACTAGAAACACCGAGCTGGAGGCCGTGCAAGAGGCGCTGGAGATCATTGATTCCATTCGCCGCACCGTCGAACTACACCCGGACGATTTGGTGTTCGCGGTGTCTGCGGAAGAAATTCGAGCTGCCCGCGACTCGGGTCGGATCGCGATTCTGCTCGGCATCGAAGGCGGCCACATGATCAATTCCTCCTTGGCGGTCTTGCGCTCCCTCTACGCCCTCGGAGGGAGGTACCTGACGCTCACTCATTCGAAGGAGACGCCGTGGGCCGGCTCGTCCGGAAGCGACAGCGACACCGGACTGACGGACTTCGGTCGAGAGGTTGTCGCGGAGATGAATCGCTTGGGAATGATGGTCGATATCTCTCACGTGTCGGATCGAACATTCTGGGATGTCGTTGAATCGTCGCAGGCACCGATCATCGCGTCACACTCATCAGCTCGCGCGCTCGCGTCGCACAGGCGGAATATGACCGACGAGATGATTCGTGCGACGGCGGACACAGGCGGAGTGGTCCACATCAACTACTACAACACGTTCCTCGACGACAACTACGTGCAGCGAAGCCGTCAGTGGGAGGCCGAAAACCCGAATATGGGCAAGAGCGGAGGCCGCGACGCGCGGACGAAGGCAAAGCTCGCCGCAATTGGCAGGACGTCGCTTGAAACCCTGCTCGACCATTTCGAGCATGCCGTCCGAATTGGCGGCATCGAAGCTGTCGGCATGGGGTCGGACTTCGATGGCGTCGACGGGGAACTCCCTGAAGGCGCCGAAGACATCGCGATGATCCCCAATATCGCTGCGGGACTGGTGCGCCGCGGGTTCAGTTCGGGAGACGTCGAAAGGATCCTGGGAACCAATTCGCTACGAGTGCTTCAGGATGTGGAGACGGCCGCCGCGTCGCGAGCGCAAGGCTAGACCTGCCGGGCAGGATTCGACAGGGTCCCGATTTCCGGGACGTGGATCGAACATACATCACCGGGACGCAGGGCGGCTTCCTGCTCCACGATGATGCCGGTGCCAGTCAGGATGACCGTCGGCGTGGGCACGCAGTTGGAAAGCGTCAGGTACTGCACCAGTTCATCAAACGTTCTCCTTAGCTTGTCCGTCGACACGGTTCCGTGAAACGTCGTTTCCTCGCCGCGACGGATCGTGCAACTCATCTGCAACTCATAGGGGCTAGGCAGTTCTTCAGGAGTGACCAGGACGGGGCCCAGAGAGCAACACGCGTCATAGACCTTCGATTGGGGCAGGTACAGCGCGTTCTCGCGCTCGATGTCCCACGCCGAGACGTCGTTGCCGAGGGTGTAGGCCATGATCCTGCCGCTTGACCCGATCACAACCCCTAACTCCGGCTCGGGAGCGGTGAATGTCGAATCAGCACGGATGCCGATCGCCTCTTCCGGTCCAACGCAAACGCGAGAGGTCCCCTTGAAGAAAATCTCCGGCCGATTCTCGGACCGATGCACGTAGGAGTACATGCCATCGCGGGTCCCTAGCTCGCCGTCCCGGAAATCAGCGCTCGGCGCGTAAGTGCAGCCACACGCCCAGACCTCCTCGGGAACCAATGGGATCGAGGGATCGCCGCTGGTGACGGTGTCCCCCGCTCGCTCCGTTGCAAGATCGCACAGAGAAACGCCCTCTCGTTCCGCTGCAACCAGCAGCGCAGCAACCGTGGAGCCTGGTATCAATCGGAACCCTCCGTCTTCTCGGATTGCCGCCGTCAGGGTGCCTTCGTGGAGAATCTGGGCGAGCTTCATGGAATTCCTCCTCGGGCCTTTATCGTCCCACAAGGCGCAGTTTGCCGCCGCGAGCTCACGAACGGCCAGAGGCTGGGCCGGAATCGGGGTTTCGGGGCGTGGGAACGGCTCTGGCCGAGCCCTGAATCAGGTGTTGCTGAGCGCGGCTGCTTCGCTATCTTCGATCGAAGCGCCACCGTATAGCAGCGGCGGGGGCACTCTCGCAAACTCCTCGACCGCCTTAAACAGGGGACCGAAATCTTCCGAGAGATTGCCGATCAAGCAATCCGTGAGAGCGCCACGCAGGCGAGGGTGCCTCTTCAGCAGATCTCCAAAGCTGAACCCCTCGTCGTAGAAGGCGTATACCAGCTTGCGCATGGCCTCGAGACCTCGGCAGAAATCAGCCCCGTACGTCTCGAATCGCGCCGCGCTCACGTCGCCCGCCGTGAGGGCAGCATCGACTGCGTGAGCAGCTCGCTCTCCGCTTGTCAGCGCGAGCAGCACTCCAGAGGAGAACACGGGATCCAGGAATGTGAACGCGTCTCCAGCCAGGACCAATCCGTCGCCGGCGCAGTAGCGCGAACGGTACGAATACTCGGCTGTGACGCGTGTCGGCTCGCACGGGCGGCCAGGCTCAAGATGATCGGCAATCCAGCGATTCGCCTGAATCTCGCGCTTGAGGATCGCATCCAGGTCCTTGCCATCGCGGTACAGGTAGTCCCGCTCGGCGACGACACCCAGACTGACAATGTCATTCGCTAGAGGGATGTACCAGAACCAGCCTTTGTCGGGGAGGTACGCCACCGTCGTGGCACCCTCGTCATAGCCGGAATCTCGTCTAGCGCCTCGATAGTACGTCCAGATCGCCACCTTGTTCAAATGCGGATCAGGCACGATCCATCCCATCTGCGTGGCCGCGAATCCGTGCCGCCCGCCGCAATCGATGGTGACCGGGGCTCGGAGCGGGAAGATCTCGCCATCCTGCTCGACCAACAGGCCATTGCATCGGCCGTCGTCGAGCAGCAGTCGCTTGGCAGTCGCTCCCATCAGGACCCGCGCACCCTTTTCGGTCGCGTTCTCAAGCATCATTCGGTCGAACTCGCCACGCTCGACCTGCCAAGTCTGCGCGGCGGGGTGATCGAAGTGCTGGTGAAAATAGAACGGCGTCGAAATCCGGCCGTCCATTGAGGCAAATTGCACGCTGTACTTCTTGACGAAGCTGGAATCGCGCATTTTCTCGATCATCCCGATGCGCTCCAGCGGGAAGTAGCAATACGGCAACAACGACTCGCCGACCTTGTAGCGTGGAAACCGCTCGCGTTCGACAACGAGAACACTGCGGCCCATTTGCGCCAGTACGGCTGCCGCTGTCGCGCCGGCGGGACCGCCGCCGAGAACCAGCACATCGCAATCGCCCCCGTGGCTACCGTTGCCGACCGTGCTGCCCCGGGTGTTCACACCGCTCTCAGGCATATCGGATATTGGTGTGCTCGGGCAGGAAGAAGGCATGCAACAGGCGGTCGACCTGCAGCAGACCCTCCCGGGTCAAGTCGATCCGATCGCGATTGAATTTCAGCAAACCGTGGTTTTGGAACAGTCGCAATGCATCGCCCCAGCGTTCCGTGACATCAACGTCGAACCGGTCACGGAAAGGCTGGGTTTCCAGGCGTCCCAATTTCATCTTCAGCACAAACTGTCGGATCATCGACTCCTCGCGACTGATGGGCAGGGCGCGAGAAACTGCCAGTCCTCCCCTCGCAACAGCTGCAATGTATTGCTCGATGTGCGGTTCGTTCTGGTAGTGGATGCCGTCCAGGTAGCCGAAAGACGATACCCCGAGCGCCAGCATGTCGGCGCCGTCCCAGAGTTGGTCCCGGTAAACGAACCGGATGCGCGAGGAATCCCGCACGGCCGTGTACGCGCTTCCAACGGAGTATCCATTGCCTTCCAGCGCCTCGAACGCCTCACGCGTCCAGCGCCGCTTGGTCGGCCAGTCGGCAACGGGCGCGGCCGAGGCACCGCTCTCTCGCATTCCCTTGTAGATCGTCGTGTTGAACGGAATCTCCATTTGGTAGACAGTCACAGCATCCGGAGCCAGGCGAACCGTCTCGGCGACTGAGCGGTGCCACTTGCCGTCGGTCTCGCCGATCATGCCCGCTATCAAGTCCAGATTCACTTGCTCGAATCCGGTTTGCCCCAGCCACTCCCAGACTCGATAGATCTCCTTGGAGCGATGCGCGCGATTGTTCCCTTCCAGAATGGCGTCATCGAAGTTTTCCACTCCCAAACTCAGGCGGTTGACGCCGAGATCGCGGATCGCCTCGAGCTTGCTGCGAGTCAGCGTGCCTGGCTCGCACTCGAACGCTATCTCCACAGGGGCTCCCCATGGAAGGGCGGCACTCAAGCCTTTAAACAATTGAACGAGCTGCGATGACGACAGATACGACGGCGTGCCGCCTCCGAAATAGACGAACTCGAGCTGACGGTTCCCTAGGAACGGTTGGCGTCCGAGAACCGTGGCCTCGCGCACGACCGCGTCCAGGTAGGCTTCGATCTCATTGTGGTTCTTGTCGGTGTAGACGCGGAAGTAGCAGAAATCACAGCGCTTGCGACAGAACGGCAGGTGAACGTACAGACCCAGCGGAGTCTCCGCGTCGCCGGGCTTGGCCAATCGGCTCGTAGCGCTTGACGCACCGTTCCGGTCCCAGACCGAGAACGGAGGGTAGTTCGCGACGAAATAGTTGCCCGCGTGAGTGGCGGTCCCGTCTGCCAGGACTCCCAGCGATTCCGCTACCTGTTCCATACACTCGAGGCACCGGGCCGATGCCTCCCTAGTTTTGCACGATCGCCGCCGCCTCGTGGGAATGGCAGCTAATCCGAGGCGGTGCCGGGACAGCTGCCAGACCCGGCCGAAGAAGCTCTTGCGATGTATTCCCCGACCTGCTCCTCCAACATTTCCAGCGGCAATGGCCCGTTTCTCAAGACCGCGTCATGAAAATCACGCACGTCAAAGGCGGCACCATAGGCATCGCATGCAGCGGCCTTGAGTTCAAGAATCTTTAGCTGCCCGATCTTGTAGGCCAGTGCCTGCCCCGGCCAAGCGATGTAGCGGTCGACTTCGCTCTCTTCGCCCAGGTAATCGATGGCCTGCTGCCGAGTCCAGCCCATCGTGTGCAAGCCCGTATCGACCACCAGTCGGCGCGCCCGGAAACGCTCGCTCTCGAGCGCACCGAATCGGCTCGCCAGATCATCATAGATGCCAAGCTCGCGGCCAAGAGTCTCCGCATAGAGCGCCCAGCCCTCGACGTACGCGGTCGACTTGTAGATCTTGCGAAACTCCGGAATGCCATCCAGCTCAAGCTGCGACGCGATTTGCAGATGGTGCCCGGGATTGGTTTCGTGCAGTACCAAGGCCGGCTTGTCGAACCGCGATTCCCTCTCCGGCCTGTAGGCCTTCAGGTTGAACCATCCCGGCCTGGTCCCGTCGACAGCCGGCGCGTTGTAGTTGGACGCAGAGGCAGCTTCCCTGTCGGGCGGTATGGCCCGGATTCCAAACGGGTGCCGCGGGAGGCTTCGAAAGAACCGCGGGAGCTCCGGCGACACTCGCAACGCCAGGTCCCGATGGTAGGACAGCATCGCTTCCTTGCTAGAAAACAGATACTCGGGATCAGTCCGCAGGTGTCGCTCGTAAGCCTCCGCGTTGCCGTCGAATCCAGCCTCCCAGGCAATCGCCTCCATCTCTTTGTCGATGCGGGCGACCTCCCGCCTGCCAATCGCATGGATCTCGTCGGCCGTAAGGGGCAATGTCGTGTGGTGAGCAACGAAGAACTCATAAATCGAATCACCGGACAGTAGCCCGGTTACCGCCAAGCTCGACCGCGCGTGCGGAGCGTACTCCTCGGCCAGGAAACGCTCCAGTTCACGCCACGAAGGCTGAAACGCGTCGCGGTAGGCCCGCTCGGCCTCGGAAAGGATCTCCCGGCGACGAATCTCCGGGACTGTCACGGGGATCTGCCGGAACCGCGCAAGCAACGCCGAGTCATCCGCCTGCGGCTCGGACTGGGCCGCGAGTTGCCCGACCACGAGGTCAACGACCAGCCGTGGCTGCACGATGCCTTCGCGAATCGCCTCGCGAAGAACCGCGATGTTCTGTTCCACGTAGTCAGGCAATGCCCACATCCGGGCCAGCATGTTCCTGAAGTCCGCTTCCGACCTCGCCGGCATTTCACGCAGCGTAAGCATTACGGTCGTGTGCAGTCCGAAGAGTTGGTTCAGTCGCAGCAGGTACGCTTGATACGGCATTCCCTCCAACTCGTTCTCAAGCTGCCGACGCAGGAGAGTGGCACTGATTTGGTCCTGGACGTTGAGGCTGCGCGGATCGAATTCACCCAAGTCCGCTAGGTATTGCTTCACGCGGTCGGCCCAGTCACGGCGCGCCTCGCTGGACCAGTCCCGCCAGCGAGTGTCATGGTCCGTCCGGCCCACCGAGGTGGCCCGCTCCGGATTCTCCCGCAGGTAGTCTTCATAGAACTGTCCGAACAACTCGTCGAGGCTCTCGTTGCGAGGCTGACTCATTGCGGGCAAGCACACGGCAAGCAGGACAACAACCCTGAACATAGGGATTGTTGTAGCACCTTTCAGCATCTGACAGCTCCGATCGAAGGCCCCGTTGGTTCCGGAGCGCCGCGTCCAGTACACTCATACGTCCGGCAGAATTCAATGGGCAGACTTGCAGGCAAGGTAGCGATCGTTACTGGCGGCGCCAAGGGACTCGGGGCAGCCTTTTCGATGGCCCTCGGCGCCGAGGGTGCAATCGTCGTCATCGCAGACATCGCCGATGGCGATTCGCTGGTCGAACGAATCCGGGAATCGGGCGCAGACGCGTTCCAGGTTCCTACCGATGTCAGCGAGGAGGCAGCCGTCAAGGCGCTTGTGCGCTCGACCCTGGATCGCTGCGGGAAGATCGACATCCTCGTGAACAACGCGGCACTCTACTCCGCTCTACCACTCGTGCCGTTCCAGGACATCGATGTGGACCTCTGGGACCGGGTCATGGCCGTGAACGTGCGGGGTAGCTTCCTGGCGGCCAAGCATGCCGCTCCGTCCATGATCGAACGCCGCTCCGGGAAGATCATCAATATCTCCTCAGGAACTGCCTACAAGGGGCAGCCGACCCAAATGACACACTACATCACCTCAAAGGGCGCGATCGTCGCCCTCACCCGTGCTCTTTCTCGCGAGCTCGGGGAACATGGCATCTGCGTCAACACCCTCGCACCCGGCCTGATCCTCAGCGACAGCATCCTGCAAAACCCGGAACATCTCAAGATCGCGAGGGCCAAGGTGGTAGCGAGCCGCGCTCTCAAACGCGACGGTTACCCGTGCGACCTAATCGGGGCCTTGTTGTTCCTGGCTTCTGCAGACAGCGACTTCGTAACCGGCCAGACAATCGCCGTGGACGGCGGGTCCATCCACACCTAGTGTCCTGACCTTCAAATAGATTAAATTAATGGGGATTATATACATAAGTGGCGCAGCCCCAACATCTAGGGCTTGCGCTTTGATCGATGCGCAGGCCCATCAGCAGAGGGGATTTGGCGTAGTCAAGTTCTTGGTAGAATTCGACTGGAAGATGCTCTAAGTAATTGAACAATAGGGTTTTAGACTGATTTTTCGCTTGACACGAACGCCACTTTCCTGTATGATAAAAGCATGGCAGGAATGAAGAAGGCTCCGGGCAAGGCGTATCGGAAGGGACTCAGTTTCAAGGCGATCTTGCGGCGGTTCCCGGACGACGCGACGGCCGAAACGTGGTTCATCAAGCAGCGTTGGCCGAAGCGGATCTGTTGCCCGTATTGCGGCTCCCTGAACGTTCAGA
>MKWU01006712.1_pt1 | contig 11488 bp, 10 predicted proteins | sample 809101 | NCBI WGS metagenome assembly MKWU01 (sample SAMN05860141, study PRJNA318959) | sponge metagenome | host: Aplysina aerophoba | place: Slovenia: Piran, Adriatic Sea, Gulf of Piran | collected 2013-05-07
CCCACTTCATCACCGCGCCGATGCGCTGGCGCACCCGGCCGGCGGTCACGCGCTTGGTCGACCAGATGGGCAGCAGCACCGCCATGACGTCGGCGGTGGTGACGGCGTCGACGCGCTTGCGCGCGAGACGCGGCAGGACGTAGTCGCGCATGCTGGCGCGCCACTGGCCCCCGGTGTGCGCGCTCTTCCAGTGCCCGGCGTGGATCGCGACTACGGTCTCATTGGCCTGCGCGAAGGTGGGCACCCGCTGCATGCGCCGGCGGGGGTCACGGCCCTCGGCGATGGCGCGCGCGTTGGCGAGTGCGCGGTCGCGGGCCATGGCGAGGGTGACCACGGGGTAGGATCCGAGGCCGAGGCTGGTCTTCGTGCCGTTGGGGGAGATAGCCTGCGCCCAGGTCTTGGAGAAGCCGTTGGACTTGCGGGGCGTGACCAGCAGGCTCAACCCGAGCCCGCCGTACCCGTCCCCTCCACGGCACACCACCATCAACGTTCTGATTTGACGTTATTTTTCCCCGCTTGTCCAGAGCGCGTACCGGGCCGATTACTTGTTCGAAGGCAGGAACAGGAGCGACGTCAAGGCGCCTTCTGCGGGTATCCGTTCGGTCGTGCCGGTACCTGCGCGGCAATTGTGATGTGCGTCGCCAATCGACGTGGTGTGACAGGCGCCTTTAGCCTCGATGCATGCCGCGTCAAGCGGTCCTCATACCGGGTTGCCCGAACGGTTACTTCTGCGGTGTAACGGTTCGGTCGAGCCGTGGCGCCGGCTCACCCCCGAGTAGGCTGGGCGGGTGCGGCAGCCCGATTTGCTACCACCATCGTCGATCCCTACCTCCTCCAATGCGAATCTCCACGGCTCGACCGAACGGATACCTGTGCGCGGCAACCGCGACCTGCGTCGCCAATCGACGTGGTGTGGCAAGCGCCTTTTGCCCCGATGCATGCCGCGTCAAGCGTCCCCATACCGGGACGACCGAGTCGTTACTGTTGGTATGGAGGGTGTGAGGGTGTCAGCGCTCGTTCTCCGGGACGTTTGGATCCCGTTGTAGCCGTCGTTCGATCTGCTCGAGTACCGTGAATGGAGTTCCGAACACGTCCCGGGCCCGGATTCGCAGCACTTGGTAGCCGTCGGCATAGAGGAAGGCGTCGCGTGCCTTGTCCGCTTCGGAGTCCTCCCGGTGGTATGCATGACCGTCGACTTCGATGACGAGTGGCGGGGTGTCGGTGTCGCGTGACGGCGGGTCGAGCTTGAAGTCGACCTCCTCGTTGCCGATACGCGGATGGACCTCCGGCGTCCAGCCCTGCAACACCATCCAGCCGTAGAGCTCGAGTTCCGCCGGGCTCGTCTCGCGCAAGATCTCGATGTTGCGGCAGTAGGTGGCGAGCTCGTGGAGCTTGGACCCGAGTGGCTGTCGGAGCAGGAAGTCGAGGTCCGCTACGATGTAGAGCGCGTGTCGCGCGCGGGTGAGCGCGACGTTGATGAGGTTTGGTGGCTCCTGAACGAAGGCCTGCGCCCCCGGTGTCATCCCGTTTGCTACGACTGGGCTGAAGACCATGACGTCGCGTTCGTCGCCCTGGAAGCCGTAGGCGGAGTCGACCATTACCGCGTTCGGCAGGCGCTCGGTGGCGAGGCAGCGCTGGATGAGTTCTTTCTGTCCTCTGAACGGGGTCACGACCCCGATCGAGGCGCCTCGCAGCTGGTCGTTGGTGGTGAGACGTCTAACTCCTTCGACGACTCGCTCCGCTTCGGGGCGGTTGATCCAGCTCGCGCCGCGGTCTCCTCGTTCGGCGTTGCCAGGGACCTTGTACGAGAACAGTCCGGAGTGAACCCCCAGCGGCGCGCGTTCGAGCGTGCTCCGTGCGAGGCGAAGCCGCTGCCGGTAGACGTATCGATTAGAGAATCCGATGATCTGCGGGTGGCTCCGGAAGTGTTCGATGAGGTGCATGATTCTCGCCTCGCGTCCGGGCAGCGCCTCGATGCAGATCCGGAACAGATCGCGGTGCCCCACGCGCTCGAGGAAGGGGTCGAGCTCGTGTTTCGCGGAAAGCGCATCTTCCTCCGCCTTTCGCACAGTGGGGATGGCTGGGAGCTGGTCCGTGTCGCCGATCACCGCCCAATGCTTCCCGCGGTACAAGGCCGGGAGGAGGTCCGAGAGCGTGCACTGGGAGGCCTCGTCGACCATCACTAGATCGAAGATCGCGGGTGCGGTCGGGATCGCCTGCACCGACTTGGCGGTCGTCACCCAGATCGGTACCGCCCGAAGCGCGTTGGAGAACACGGTGTGCTGGTCGTTCGGTAGCACTCCGTTGCTTGAGGCGAGCACCGCCTTGAGCTTGCTCGCGGCGTCGCACGCCTCGTCGTCGCCCGTGAGGTTTTCCAGCCTCGCGTGGTGCGTGGCTCGGACCGTGCGTTCGGCAAGCTCGCGTTCGGTCGTTTCGATCCGCGCCGCGAGCGCCCCGATCTCGAAGGGGTAGAACGCGGCTCGGAGTGCCTCGGTCGGCCATCGGCCAGTCGACTCCGTGGTGTTCGTGCAGAGTTCGTGGAGCCGGGCCGCGCCCGGCTCCGACACGTCGACGAGTGCGGCCGCGTTGCGCAGTTCCGCGTCGGCGCGTCGTCGCTCCTCGGCCGCAGCCCGCGTCCACGCGACCCGGTCCTCGTCGAGGAAGCGACGTGTCTCTTCGAGGAGGTCGCGCAGAGCCTTGAGGCGCTCGGCGAGTGTCTCCGGATCGGGGAAGCGGTCGGCCGGCAGGTTCGCCAGGATCGTCGCCAGTTCGCGTGGCGCTTCCGCCCACCACGCCCTGAGCGGGGCGTCGGGCAAGGGCGCGCTCCCGCGCTCTTGCTCAAGCCCCGTCGCGTCTTCGTGGTGTGCGAGCGCGGCGCGCCAAGCGTGGACCAAGCCTGTTACGTCGCAGCGCCTCGCCGCCGTGTCAAGTGCCTGCAGCGCCCCGGTTGAGGGGTTCGTTCGAAGCGCGGCGAGTGCGTCGGGAAGCGCCCCGCCGCTCATCTCGACGAGCGCGTCGTGCACGGGGCGCCCGAGTTCTTGCCATTGTCCGAGCCAGTGTTGCAGTGCGGCGCGTGCGTCGTCGTGCTCGGCCCGCCGTGTCCAGGCCGTGGCCGCCGTCGCTGCTTCCCTTGAGCCGGCGTGCGCTTGGTTCGCGAGGTCGCTCCACGCTTTGCGGGAGAGGTGTCGGGCGCTTTCGAGCTCCTCTCTCGGCTCCTTTACGCCGAGGTTTGCGGCCTCGCGGCGCAATGCGGCGAAGGCGTCTTCGATCTTCGCTTCGGCCTTGGCTCCGGCGTCGCTTGCGTTGCGGTGTCGCCTGATCTGGTCCAGAACATCAGAAAGACGGTCCCTGCCTCCGGGTTGGTCGAAGGGGCCGATCTGGCGGCAGGTCGCCGTTGGGAGCTGGTTCGTCAGGTCGCGTTCGATGCGCGTGAGCGTTCTTTGCGCGGGTGAGAGCCGGCATGCTTGCAGCACGCGATTCCATCGGTTCTGCGTCGTGGTGAGGGTCGCCCTGAAGGCCTTGTGCCATTCGTCGATGCTCTCGGGGCCGATGCGGGGAGGCTCGTCCATCCCGGCGGTGCGCAGTTCCGCAAGGGCCTTTGTTCGCGCCATTGCGTGCCTCGTCACCGCCTCGATCTGTTCGGCGACTTCGCTGTAGCGGTCGTTGATCCGGTCCGCCAGTGCGGCGAGATCCCGGCTTGCCTGCTCCGCGTGGCGGGCCGACGACCACCGGTCCGCTTGTAGGTCCCATGGGTGTGCGACGAGGATGTCGGTCGCCGCGAAGCCGACAATCCGCTCGAGCTTCGCGTGCCACGCCGAGAGCGCGTTGGGTGAGCCGCGTGACATGAGCCCGTGGACGGTGTTGGTGTCGCGCACGTCGATTCGCGCGAGTTCGTCGTCTCGTCTCTTCGCCGCCTGTGCTTGTGCTCGCGCGAGGTGCGCCCGACGATCCGCGTTGCTTTGCTGCTCGGTCTCGAATGCGGACTGGCGATCGGCCCAGCCGCGTCCCGCGTCGATCACCGTTTCGCCCGCGCCCAGCATGCCCTCGAGGCTTGGATATGTATGGAACCCCATGCTACGCCAAGCGGCTTCGAGACGTTCGGTCTCGCTCCGTACTCGGAGCATTGTCTCTTGCTGGTTGCCAAAGGCAGTGAGCGCGGATCGCGCTTGCTCGGCGATCTTGTGCGGGATCTTCGAGTCTTGTCGGGCGTGCAACGCTTCCAGACGCTTGATGAGGGACTCGCGTTCGGCGTCGTGCCCCGCGGGCGGTGCCGGGTGTGACCGGCCTCGCCAGTCGGCGACGGCCGCGAGCAGGTCGTTCAGGACGCCGATCGCGTTGCTCTTAGTCTTGCCCCCGGCCCGGATCGCGATGGGGACATTCGATCCGAGCGCGCGCAGGCGCTCGTACACCACGTCGACGGCGTTGTTGTTGCTGCTCACGAAGAGGACGGATTGGCCGCGGGCCCAGGCGTTGAGGAGGATCGACAGGACCACTTGGCTCTTTCCGCAGCCGGGCGGACCGGTCACCACCGTGAGTGGGGCGCCACCGATGACGGCCTCGACGACCGCGCGCTGGCGGTCGTTCAGGGGGACCAAGGGCTGGACCCCGGGCGATGGCCCGGTGCGACGCGTGTATCCCCCTTCGAGGATCGTGAGCCCGCCCGTTCGGTCCGCGGACCGTGCCAAGTTTGCCTCGATTCGGCGGTAGTCCGTCATCAGGTGGCGGTTGAAATGAACACCTTCCGCGTTCTCGGGCGCGAAGAGGATCCAGGCCGATCGCGATCCGGGTCCGTCGCTCGCGCGGACGATCCCTGCGAGCTCTGGCGTGCGTGCGCGTAACGTTTCCCATACTGCGGCCGCGAGCGGTGTGCTCCCGCCGTTTGTACGGGTCGCCGCGTCGTCGACCAGATCGTGCACGAATCGGGCTTCGTTGCGTTCCGGCAGCCTCAGCTGGGCGCGGTCGAGGAGCGCGCGCACGGGTGGGCAGAGGGCCCACTTCCCCTGCTTGGGGGCGATCTCGTAGCGCCCGTCGATCGCGTTGATCTCGACCTCGCGGTATAGGAGCGGGCGCACGATCGGCTCACGTCCGGGTGCTCGGTAGCACGGCCCGCCAAGGAACACGGTCTCATGAGCGCCCCGATCGATGGCGTTCCAGAAGGGCTGGTGGTCGTCCTCTTGCGAGTGGTGCACCCACGGCCCCGCCAAGGTCGTCATCATCGTCTCGTTCGCCCAAGCGTAGCGTTGGGAGGCTGGCTCCCGCTGGGAGAACGAGAAGAAGGACTCCTCCCCACGGCCGACGATCTCCATGTGGAAGCGGATGACGTTTGGCCACGGAATGGAGCTGGTTGGCTCGGGCATGTCCGGTTCCGTGCGGCGGTTTCGCCGCGAGCTTATCCCACGGCGGGCGGGCGCGCTTGCCGCCTGTGCGGCGCGCTCTCGCGTGGTCGGTGACTGGTGCTCCGGTTGACGTTCGCCCGATTGCACTGGGCCGGCAAACACGGGCTTCCTCGACATCGAGGTGACGCGCGCCAACGAGACGACGATGCGCGCCGTGGTGGCGTTCGTCGTCGGAAGGGCGGTCCGAAGCGTAACGCCCCGTCACTACCGAAGCGGCGGCCCGGAGCGGCCAAAGGCGCCTTGCGCGGCCTGTCGCCGGGTGCGGCGGTCCGGTAGTGACGGGGCGCCAAAGCGGCCTTGCGGCCAGTCGCGCCAAGGGCTTTGCTAAGAAGATCGTTGGTGCCCGCGTGATGACGCGGTGCTAAGGTGCTCCGCACACAGTGGTCGCCACCGGCGACGTGGCCGGGACGAAGAGCCCGGCGTGTGAAAGCGGCAAATTGAAGCTGCGCCAGTGCCTCGCTGCAAAGCAGCAGCGTAGTCGGTCGACGCATCGCAAAGGCACCGGTACGCCAACTTCGTGGTAGCGCGCGGGGGGGAAGCGTACAACTGACGGCCAGGGAGGCCGCCAAGGCGCGGGAGGGACCCCGCGCCTGCCGGGCTCAACCGGCGTGGCGGGAACCAGGTCGTGGCGCGACGTGTCGTGCGGGACGGGGAGCGGTCCCTGTCGTGTCCGGAGAGACGGACAGCGCGCGGCGCGGGGGTGCCGAATGGCTGGCGGGCCAGATGTCGAGAGACACGCCGCGGCCGCCGCATGCGACGGCAAGGGAATACGCGTCAATCGGGCAATACCGCACCCCCGGGCGGGGTCCGGCGACCCTGACGGGTAACTGGGTCGCCCATTAAACCTCAACACATTCACGCCCCGCTCCCGGCCGCTCACGCGGCCGCGGGGCGCGGCTCCTCCCTCCCGAAGCGAGCCGTGCGGGAAGCATTGCGGCGCACGTTCGCCCCAGCTCGATTTAGCACGCCGCCAACAACGTTCGCGTTGACCCGAGCGGACGCGGCCCCTAGCGTCGGCGCCCGAACTCACGAGCCCCTTCGGGGGGAGGTCGGGGACGATGCGCCAACTCCACTTCGACCTGCTGCGCCTGCTCGAGGACGACCGGCAGGGTTCGCACGGCTCGCGCCGCGCCCGGCACTACGTCCTCGCGCAAGCCGCGGAGACGCTGCACCGGCTCGGCTACCGGGGTCTGCGGGCGAAGGGGCTGAAGGGCCGGCACATCGAGGCGCTGGTGGCGGAATGGCGCCGGCAGGGCCTCGCCGACGGCACGGTGAAGAATCGCATGGCGCACCTTCGCTGGCTGGCGATGAAGATCGGCAAGCCGGGGATCGTGCGCCGGGACAACGCGAGCTACGGGGTCGGCACGCGGTGCGCAACCTGAACTTCGACCTGCTCCAGCTCCAGAGGCGGGGGGGCGGGGGGGGGGGGGCGCCCCCCCGCCCGCGACGCCCCCCCGCCCGGCGGCGGCGCGCGGGGGGGCGCGCCGCCGCCGGGCGCCGCGGACACCCTGCACGAGCTCGGCTTCAGGGGCCTGCGGGCGACGGGCCTGAAGCGCAAGCACGTCAACGCGCTCGTCGCCGAGTGGCAGCGCCGGGGGCTTGCCGCCGGAACCATGAATCCGAGTTGCCCGGTGCGAAAACATCTTTTGCACCAATACGTTGATGGATAACCGCACCGCCCGGTTACCACTTCCGTTCGCACGCGGCGTAGATGCGCTCGCGTCAAGGGTTCCTGATCGGAATAACTCGCCGCCTGATGGCACGGCCAGCGCCCGGGACCTGCGTTCCCCCCACGGTGGCCGTAGCGGTGGGGTGGCCGATGCCGCAAGCGGGCACCTTCGCCGGTGCGCGGGGACCCAGCGGTTGGCGCTCAGACCGTATTTCCAACGAGCACCACGACGCCCCGGATGCCGGTCTCGTCGCCGGCGTCGATGGTGCGCTCGGGGCAGCGGCAGTCGAGCGCGCGCAGGAGCCGACGCCCGTCGCGGCCGGGGTCGCACACCGCGACCAGGCGGCCATCGGCCACGGACTCTTCGGGGTCGACCTAGGCGAGCATTGCAGAGAGTATCGTGTAGGATAGCCTTACGGGATATCCGGACCTGAAGATTGAGACGTTGGGCGAGGCCCAGCGCGGGAGGACCGAGGAGAATTATGCGATCGTCCACGCCGTTGATTCCGGCGCGAATTCGCGCACGCCCACGGTGGTCGGCTTGAATCGCCTAGGCAACAGTCGTCCCCGGATGAAAGGAATGGCGTCTTCTGCCGACAGCTCCCACCTGCAAACGGTTCCGATGCGGTGGTGCACGTTTATCGACATTCTCGGATTCAGCAAGCTGTGGGAATCTCGCCAATGCAAGGCGCTGAATGCGCTTCGGGAACTGATGGGGGCGATCCACCGAGTCGGTACCTTGGCGTATCCCGGCGAACGGGAACGGCTGTTCGTCCATCAAATGGGAGACGGGTTCGCCATCGTCAGTGACTTTGGGGAGCGGTCGTTCGAGCGGTCGTTCGAACGGCCGCTCGGAATTGCGTCCGCGCTCATGCGGCACCTGGCATCGACCGGCACGTTCGCCACGGCAGCAGTGGCGGAGGGCGAGTTTTCCGACATCACCGGATGCTATCCGGAAGAGGTCATGAAGGACTGCGAGGACGGTCACGTGGTCCGGCTGGGCGCCGGGTTGATGACCCTTTCCCGGGTAATGGGCACGGCGTTCATTCGCGCCTATAGCTTGCATGCGCACGCCCCGTCGGGTCCGTTCGTGGTCGTCTCCGAGGCACACAAGGATCGTGTTCCCTGCGGGTTCGAGTTCCGATCGGTTCAAGGCAAGGGGGACAGCAAACTGAGTTCTATCGACTGGATGCGGGCCGAAAACCCGACCATCGCGCGGGTACAGGCTGCGGCAGCCTTGCGGGCGCCGAAGGCCGAGGAGTTGGTGCAGGCGATACAGAGCTATTGCGCGGAGTACCCCTGCGTGCGCGGGAAATGGTCCGGCCATCTGCGCACTCTTCTATCCGTCGATGTGAAGAGCGATTGAGCGGTCTGGCTGTCCGGCTTCCCACCGGACGCGAGGCTGACGGGTTACGTCTCGTCCAGGACGATCCTTACGCTGTTTTCTCCGTGGGCGATGAGCTTTCTATCCTCTTCGGGTCCTTCGGCAAAGACGACGCCTTCGAGGATCAGAGCCCTTCCTGTCGCACTCGAGCGCCGACCGGGCGCTCACGGCTTGGCTCGGCGACATACTCCGGCGTCACGGCATCCCAGTGTGTTGCAGCGACACCAACATCCGGGGCGCATAGCAATGGCACGACGAGATCGGGCGGCACTACGGCGGTACGACCGGTTACAGTCGAATACCTCGGCGCCTGATGGCGCGGCCATCGGTCGGACCCGGTTCGCCACACGGTGGTCGTGGCGGTAGATGGTCGAGATTCCAAGCATGCCCCTTCGCGGATGCGCAAGGCGCGGGGTCGGCGGTGGCGTTCAGACTGCGTTCCCCACGAGCACCACGACGCCCCGGGTGTCGGTTTCGTTGCCGGCGTCGACGGTGCGCTCGGGGCAGCGACCATCGAGCGCGCGCAGGACCTGGCGTCCGTCGCGCTCAATGAGGAGCCTGACGACGGTTTCCCCGCCGCGCCCGGGATCGCGCACCGCAACGAGGCGCCCGTGCACCGCGGGCTCGTCGGGGTCGACCCAGACGTAGTCGCCCGCCCGCACGCGCGGGGGCATGGCGCCCTCCGCGATGCGCACGATGAAGGTCTCGCGGCCGAACATCGCCCGGTGCGGCTCAGCGCCGCGGCGCCGGGGACGCGCGCGGGGCTCGCGCAATGGGGTATGGGGTGGTAGCCACCCTTTGGCCCTGAACGAGGCGTGGAATCCACATGAGACGTATCGCCGCAGTCGGAGCACGTCCCTGTGCGGGACCGCCGGCACCCCAAAGGCGCCGGGCCGTTCCCATCAGCACAGAAGACCGTGTGAAGTCCTGCCTGTTCGCCCCGGCCGGGTAGCTACTTCCTGCCGTCGAACGGGCTGTTGTATTCAGCAGGTGACCCGGCAGAGGGCCTCCTGACTGATGGGCAGGGTCGAGGATACGGGAAGCGGGGGCGGGGCGCGAGCGTGCTACGATGCCCAGACGCCAAGAAGGCCGGGTGCCAACCCAGCCTTCCAGACTGCCGGTCAAACCGTTGGAAGCGGAGGACCTACCGGCAAGCGTTGCAACGGGTGAAGTCTCGCCCGCCATAGCTCTTCAGGTCAAGGTTCTCTGCGATGGAGAGCCATCATGGCCGACCTTACCGACGAAGAGATCCTGTTCCTGCTCGAACTGTACCTCGAGGCGTTCTACACACAGGAGAAACGTGATGAGACTTGAAGATCTCAGGGTAGACCCATCCCAACTGGAGAGGTTCACCGAACAACTCCGCGAGCCTCCGCCCCCCGCATCCAGGGAATGGGATGTGCCAGAGCTCAGGCTCGGTGAAAACGTAATCCTTCGGCCCGGATGGAAGGACGGACCGAGGGTGACACTCGAAGTTGAAATCTGAACCCGAAGTAGAGCCCCGGGCCGCACCACCGGCCCGGGGCTCAACCCACGAAAAGGAGGGCTTCTAAAGGTACAGGAAGCGGAGGTAGGGCGCCACCCGCGCATCCGGGCGCGCCGCTCGATGCCGGGCCCGGACCCAGCCCGGTGCCTCGGGCCGTCCCGGCATCCCATCTCGGAACGGAACCCTGAACTCGAGCCGGACACGCCATTCGGTCAATTCGGACGCGATTCGGGCCCATCGACGGCTTCGTGTTATTTAGCTGTAGTTAGGCTGTAAAGTCATCAGGAGCAATTCGATGCCTACAGACCACTTCCGGTTAGATTCTACGAGGAAGAAGAAAATGAGGACAAAGCCCAAGACTGCTCATCGAATCGGTCCTCACGGTGAGAAACGCCCTCTCAGTGAAACCGCAAGCGCTCTCCACGTAATGGAGATCGCTACCGGACTCCGAGAGGGAAGAGTATACGGACGGTACGAAAAGGAAAAGAGCCAAGAGAAAGAAATAGGGCAATAGTTCTCAGGGCCATTCTATCCGATCAACCTTCCCGCCAACAGCTTATCAGCAAAATTCACCCGTTTTGTTCTAAATGCTGTTTGACAATAGCATTGATTGTATCAGCGTCCCCAAGTACCACCGCTTGGACCTTTAAACACACTTCCATCAAAACCTCTGCCATCCCAACAACTGTTGATGATGCCCAATGTCGTGCCGTCAGTACATCTGCTTTGGAGATCTCTACGGCCAGACGTGAAAACACAGGGTGTTCAGTATCCAAGGTCGCTCCTATTTCGCGTATCGTAGCTAAATCATTTCCTGCATTATGTATATCATGCCAAACTTGGCAAGCTACATGCAAGGTTTGGGTTGTAGAAGCCATTTCCAGATGACTGAATTGATGCGCCAGTTGTTCTTGAAGGTTATCTGTCATGGGAACGGCACCCCTAGAAGCAACGGACCTAAACAAGTATCACCCGGTGAGTCTACCACACTCGGTACCGCACGGAGTCAGTATCGCGATGGCATTCGGCGCTGCTGTTCCCATTGTGTGGTATGCGAGCTCCAACAGTTCGTGGTATCTACGGGCCGTATCCCACCCGGTCTCCAGTCGGCCATGACGGGGCGCAACCCGACGCTCGGGAAGGCGCTGCCGGCCGGGCGGGCTGGCGCGGGCGAGTCTGGCCGTGAACAGGGGAGCGAGTGCATGAACAAGGCGGACATCGCCGGGCGTCTGGCGGGGAGCACGGGATTGGGCAAGGCGCAGGCCGCGGGCGCGGTCGAGGCCGTGTTCGCGGCGATCGGCGAGGCCCTGGCTGAGGGCGAGGACGTGCGGGTCGCGGGATTCGGGACGTTCGCGGTGAAGAATCGTCCGGCACGGGCGGGGCGCAACCCGCGCTCCGGCGAGGCGGTGTCGATACCGGCCTCTACAGTGCCGTCGTTCAAGGCGGCCAAAGCGCTCCGGGACGCGGTGAACGGCGGATAGGGCGAGTCGACCGTCGCAGAGCCGGCGGCACGTTCTCCGGCGCGGCTGGCAATCGGCTCGACGCGCTCCGGG
>MKWU01006716.1_pt1 | contig 11481 bp, 5 predicted proteins | sample 809101 | NCBI WGS metagenome assembly MKWU01 (sample SAMN05860141, study PRJNA318959) | sponge metagenome | host: Aplysina aerophoba | place: Slovenia: Piran, Adriatic Sea, Gulf of Piran | collected 2013-05-07
TGCAGGACGTGGAGATCTGGAGCCGGAAACGGTACCGGCCGCGCCCGAGCCTCTGCCGGTCGGACGGCGAGATCGGGTTGTACCGCCGCTACTGCAGGCAGTTCTATGGGAATGATCGAGATTCCGGGGGTGGAGAAGGATGAGCACGGGCACGCAGTTTCCGATCCGCATCGCCGAGGAGTTGATCCTCCTGATGCTCGACGAGCAGAGCGGCTATCTGGAAATGGTTCCGGGGTGGGATTTCTCCTGCGTCATGGCGGGAGCCGTGCTCGCCGATCTGGCGCTGGAACGGCGCATCGAGACCGATCTGGAACGGCTGTACCTGGTGGACTCCACCCCGACCGGAGACGACCTGCTCGACCCGACGCTCAAGGACATCGCCGCGTCCGAGGAGAAATCGGACGCCCAGTTCTGGATCGAACGCAACACGCGCCATGCCGACGAGATCGTCGCGGCCACCCTCGACCGCCTGGTGGCGCGGAACATCCTCACGCACCAGACCGGCGGATTCTGGGGACTCTCTCGGGATGTCTCCCGTTCGGGAACCTACCCGACCCAAGCCAACGAGACCCGGGGGGAATCCAAGGCGCGAGTCCTGAGCGTCATCCTGAACGACGAGATACCCGACCCGCGCGACGCGATCCTCGTGGCCCTGATGCACACCTGTGGCGGGTTCAAGCTGCTGCTCGAGGAAGAGGACTACGAGGAGCGGCTCGACCGGATCGAACTCGTCGCCAGGCTGGATCTCATCGGCCGGACGGTTGCCGCCGCCGTGAAGGACAGCACCGCGAAGCCGAAGACGCGCCGCGTTCTCCAGACCAGACCCATTCCGCGGCTCGGATTCCTCGGTTTCCTGCGGCAACGTGACTTGCTCTCGGGAAACATCCCGAAGGCGATGTACGGCATCTACCGAAAACATGGGCCCGTCGTCAGAATGCCCTTCAAGATCCAGGGTGCGCCGGTGGTTGCCCTGATGGGTCCGGATGTCAATCGCTGGGTGAACCGGCACGGGCGGTTTTACCTCCGTTCCAAGGACTACATCGAACGGCTGGAGAATGCATTCGGAGCCTCCCGGAGCATGCCGGGAATGGATGGGGCAGAACACTATCGAATGCGGAAGTCGCTCCAGAGTGCGTATTCCCGCGCTACGTTGGCGCGGCGACTGCCGGAGCTGATAGACAACTGCCGTACGTCGCTGGGCCGGTGGCGGCAAGGGGACGTCTTCCGCGGCGCCGAGGGCTTTCAACACCACGTCAGCAGCCAGATCTCGCATCTCACGATGGGAGTGGACTGCAGCCACTATGTGGACGAGCTTCTGGCTTTTGAACACCGCGCGCTGGTAACGCGGGTTCAGGGCACGTTGCCGGAGTTCATGCTGTCCACGCCAAGAATGAAACGCTACGGAAAGCATGTCAGGAGACTCCAGGAGGCGATCACGGCATCGCACACGCCGGCTCAGCGCAAGGGGAAGCCACGGGACATCGCCGATGCGCTGCTCGACCTCCACAAGAGCGATCCACAATTCCTTCCCGAAACCGACCTTACGTTTCCGTTCGTGGCGGCCATGGTCGCCAGCATCTACCTCGGCAGTGGACTGGCTTTCGCGGTGTACAACATGGTGCGCCACCCGGAGGTGTACGCGAGGATCCGCGGTGAGGCGGAGTCGCTCTTCGGTAACGGGCGTGAACCGAACGACGATGACTTCAGTCACGACAGCGTCGACGTCACGGTTCGTCTCTGCATGGAATCCTCGCGCATGTACCCGGTGATTCCCTGGCAGTTGAGAACGGTCATGAACGAGTGCGTGGTCAGCGGTTACGGGATACCGACGAACACGATGACACTCATTTGCCAGACGGTCCCGCACTATTCCGATGAGTTGTACAAGGATCCTCTGAAGTTCGACATCGATCGGTACCTCCCGGACCGGGCGGAACACCTGAAACCTGGCGCCTATGCGCCCTACGGCCTGGGTACGCACATGTGCCTCGGCCATCGGTGGGTGGAGCTTCAGATGGCCGTGAACGTCCTGCTCATCGCGCATCACCTGCAGCTTGAAGTGGCGCCCGACAACTACAGGATGGGTATCAACCCGTTCCCGACTCTGGCCCCGAACAGGAAACTGAAGTTCCGGGTCGCACAGCTCACCAATCCGCTCTGAGCCCCGAACCACCCGTGGGCGTTCGGAGAGGTGGGGTCAGGCTGTCCTGAAACGCCAGCCGTACATCACCCGTCCGTAGAAGTTGAACCACTTCCTCGCTTCCGGATCCCGGAACGGGTAGTCCGCGCCGAGCTGCCTCGCCGTAACGAGGCCGGACACGAAGCACGTCTCCTGGTTGTTGATCAGGGTGTGGGCGCCGCAGTGCCAGGTTCGCCTCTTTCCCTGAACCAAGCGAAAGAGCTGCGTCAGAAAAACCACGTGACGCACGTCGTGCACGATGTGCTGAAACCACCACCTCTTGATGATCTTGCCGCCATCGATACGACGGATCGGGTTGTAGGTGACGAGACACGGCTTGTCCGACTCGTTCGCCCACGGCTGCTGGTTGTGCATGATGTAGGTGATTTCGTAGTTGTCGGGTCTCGCGCCGTACTGCTCGATGTGGTTGCTGCGGGTGGTGAGGGGCCTGACTTCGTTGTCCGGGAGGACGGACGCGTCCGAATGGACGACCGTATGGTTGTGCAGTTCGCTCTCGTACCGGATCGAGGAGAGGAGCCAGCTCTCCAGCCGGGATGCCTTGTCGAGCATCATCAGGGTCTGGTTCGCGTTACACGCGAAAACGACGTCATCGAACGTCTCGCGCGTTCCGTTCTCGTCCTCCACGACGACCTCGTTGAGCCGCCGGTAGACCTTGCGCACCGGCCGGCTGAGATAGATGCGGTCCCGAAACGATGCCGAGAGTTCCTCGTAGATGCGTCGGGCGCCCTGGTCCCAGGTCTGCATCGGCGTGGCGGTCTCGATGTCGAAGAAGTCCAGATACCGCGAAAAGAGCGATGCCGGCATGTCGAACACGTTCGTCGCCAACAGAAAGTTGACGAACATGGGCTTCAGCACCTTGTAACGGAAGTCGCCCGAAAACCTGCCCAGGTTCAGTACCGCGCCCATGCTGACGTAGTTGAACGGGTTGAGTGCGCCGAGCACCTTCGACCGGGACAGATTGAGCTTTCCGAACCACTGCAGGCGTTTCAGGAGACGCTGGAACTTCCGGATTTCCGGTTGTAACTGCCGCCGGATCTCGGAGTCGAAATCATGGGCATAGATGTTGCCCCGGTATTGCACGCTGTAGCTGAATCGGGTCTTGATCAACTCGATGCCGTGTTGTCGCATGAACACGACGAGATGGGGGTACACCGAGGGAATGCAGGCGGTGACGGAGATATCGAACGGGATCGTGCTTCCGTCGTCCTGCGGCATGTCGGCGGTGATGGCGTTGCCGCCGAGCTGCGCCTGCGCTTCGAACAACCGGAAATCGAAGCGGTCCGGATGCTGATGGAGCGCCCAGGCGGCCCCCAGGCCCGAAATGCCCCCACCCACGATGGCAATCCTCCGCGGCGTTCGGCCCTTCACTTCACCCATGCTTACTACTCTACCCACGCGCGCAGCCAGCCTTCTCGCCGCGCCATCGGGGACGGCGGCCGTGGTCCCAGGGGGAATCCGGAGCCCCGCCCGCCGCCTGCGAATGGACTAGTATCTCAAACGGGACCATCCCCAAGGGCTGGTGGCTTGGCCTCGGGCCGCTCGATCTGGAGGTCGAAGACGATGAGCGTAGCGAACCAGTTCCCGATCCGCATCGCCGAGGAACTGATCCTCCTGATGCTCGACGAGCAAAGCGGCTATCTGGAAATGGTTCCGGGATGGGATTTCTCCTGCGTCATGGCGGGAGCGGTGCTCGCCGATCTGGCACTGGAACGGCGCGTCGAGACCGATCTGGAGCGGCTGTACCTGGTGGACTCCACCCCGACCGGAGACGGCCTGCTGGACCCGACGCTCAAGGACATCGCCGCGTCCGAGGAGAAATCGGACGCCCAGTTCTGGATCGAGCGGAACACCCGTCATGCCGATGAAATCGTCGCCGCCACCCTCGACCGCCTGGTCGAGCGGAACATCCTCACCCACGAGACGGGCGGGTTCTTCGGCCTCTCGCGCGACGTGGCCCGTTCGGGGACCTATCCGACCTCGGACGTCGAAACCCGCAAGGAGTCCAAGACGAGGGTCCTGAGCGTCATCCTGAATGACGAGATACCCGACCCGCGCGACGCCATCCTGGTCGCCCTGATGCACACCTGCGGCGGGTTCAAGCTGCTGCTCGAAGAAGAAGACTACGAGGACCGGCTCGACCGGATCGAACTCGTCGCCAGGCTGGATCTGATCGGGCGGACGGTCGCTGCCGCGGTCAAGGACAGCACCGCCGTGCCGAAGACGCGCGTTGGCGTGCAGGCCAAACCCATCCCTCAGCTCGGTTGGTTCGACCTCCTGCGGCAGCGCGATTTCCGGGCCGGAAACTTCTCCAAGGGGCTCTATGAAATCTATCGGCAGCACGGACCGGTCGTCCGGCTGCCGATGAAGATGCGCAAGTCAAGGCTCGTCGCCCTGATGGGTCCCGACGCGAATCAGTGGGTCAACCGCCACGGGCGGTTCTACCTTCGTACGAAGGACTACATCAGCGATTTCGAAGGCGTGTTCGGCGCTACCCGAACCATGCCGGGCATGGACGGCGCCGAACACTACCGGCTGCGCAAGGAGTTGGGCAGCGCCTACTCTCGCACCGCGCTCACGCGAAGACTGCCCGAGGTGTTCGACCTCGGCAGGCAGTCACTGGGCGGGTGGAAGGAAGGCGACGTTTTTCCAGCCACCGAAGCTCTCCGGAATCATGTCGCCGGCCAGGTAACGAAGCTCCTGATCGGCGTGGATTGCAGCCACTACGCCGATGAGATTCTTGCGTTCGAGAAACGGGCGCTCGCCACGCACGTGCAGGGCTCGTTGCCGAAGTTCATGCTCTCGACGCCGCGAATGAAACGCTACGAAAAGCGCGTCTCCGAGCTCTACGAAGCGGTCGTCGCAACGCACACAGCCGGGCAGCGGCGAGGGCAGATTCCCGACTTCGCCGACAGGATTCTCGAACTGCACAAGCACGACCCACAGTTCCTGCCGGAAACGGACCTCGTCTTTCCTTTCGTGGCGGGAGTATCCGCTGCCATTTATCTCGGGAATGCGCTCAGCTTCGCGGTCTACAACATGCTGCGATACCCGGATCTCGAGGCGCGGATTCGTGCGGAAGCCGAAGCGATCTTCGGTAACGGCCGGGAGCCGAGTGCCGATGACTTCGACCATGAGAGCATTGACGTGACGATCCGCCACTGCATGGAGTGCGCCCGTCTCTACCCCGTGATCCCCGTGCAGTTGCGAATGGTGATGAACGAGTGCATCGTGGCCGGCTTCCAGATACCCGCCAAGACGATGCTGCTGATTTGCCCGACGGCGTCGCACTACGACGGGGAACTGCACCCGGATCCGCTCAAGTTCGATGTCGACCGGTATCTGCCGGATCGGGCGGAGCATCTGACGCCGGGGGGCTACGCTCCCTACGGTCTGGGTACCCATACCTGCCTGGGAAGCCGGTGGGCTGAACTTCAACTGGCCGTCAACCTCCTGCTGATCGCGTACCACCTGAAGCTGGAAATCGTTCCCACGGACTATCGGCTCAAGATTGATCCGGTCCCCAAAGCCGCCCCCAACAACAAACTGAAGTTCCGGGTCGCTCGAATCCGGAATCCCGCGTGAGTGCGGAAGCGCGTAGCGGCGCGGCCGACCCGCGACTGCCTCCCAAGACCTGCTCCCACCCTTGCCGATGAGTTCCGATCGAAGTAGCCACGCCGAACCCGGCGGACCGATCGCCTACATGGCGAGCAACGGCGTCGCGTCCAATCTGCTGATGTTCGGCATCCTCGCGGTGGGTCTCGTGTCGCTGACCGGCCTCGAGCAGGAAGGGTGGCCCACGGTGCCCTTCAACCAGTTCGAGATCTCGGTGCCGTTCCCCGGCGCAACGCCCGAAGAGGTTGAGGAGGCCATCGTCGTCAAGATCGAGGATGGGGTCAGAGGACTGGCCGACGTGAAGGCGGTCCGCTCCATAGCGGCCCCGGGGATGGCGTCCGTCAGGGTCGAAGTGAACTCGGGGACGGACATGGGCGCCAAGAAGGATGAAATCGAGTCGGCGGTCGCGCGGATCCAGACCTTCCCGGGAGGCGCCGAGCGGCCGCAGATCCGCGAAATGACAAACGCCCAGAGCATGATGCGTCTCATCCTCTACGGCGACGTTCCCGAGCGCTCGCTGAAGGAGCTCGCCTACCGGATCGAGGACGATCTCGCCGCGCTCCGCCACGTGTCCCAGGTCGCTACCAGCGGGGTGCGCAACTACGAGATCTCGATCGAGGTGCCGCTACAGCGGCTGCGAGCCCTGGGGCTCACGCTGACCGACATCGCCAATACGATTCGCCGAGGGTCCCTGGACCTGTCCGCCGGGAGCATTGATACCGAGCAGTCCCAGGTGCGGATTCGGACCCTCGGTCAGAGCTTCGACCAGCAGGATTTCGAGGACGTCGTCATCCTCGGGCGCGACGACGGCACGGTCGTACGCCTGGGTGACATTGCCGAGGTGCATGACGGCTTCCAGGACTCCGGGCTGATCGTTCGGCACGAGGGCCACCCTGCCGTGTTCGTCGAGATCTCGCGAGCCGACGGCGAGAAGGTGATGGATGTGGCGGGCGCCGTGCGCGGCTACGTCACGAACGAGTTGACCCCCACGCTCCCTGACGGCGTGGGAATCAACATCTGGAACGACGACTCTTCGGCCTTTGTGGAGCGCGGCGCCATTCTCCTCAAGAACGGCGCCCTGGGGTTGTTGCTGGTCCTGCTCGCGCTGGGCCTCTTTCTCCAACTCCGGCTTGCTTTCTGGGTCGCCGTCGGTCTCGGCGTTTCCGGAATCGGCGCCCTGGCCGCCATGCTGGTGTTCGACATTCCGCTCCATGCGGTGTCGCTCTTCTCTTTCGTGCTCGCCATCGGCATCGTGGTGGACGATGCGATCGTCGTGTCGGAGCACATCCACCTCGAACGAAGGCGCGGTGCGCAGGGGGTCGCGGCGGCGATCCGGGGTGCGCGCCGCATCAAGGTGCCGCTGATCTTCGCGGTCCTGACCACGATCGTGGCGTTCGTTCCCCTGCTCTTCATACCTGCAGGGTTCGGCGAGGTCTGGAAGGCGCTGCCGATCATCGTCATCGCCATGCTGCTGTTTTCGCTGGCCGAATCGCTGCTGGTGCTGCCCAACCACCTCTCCCATCATCTGCACGGCCCGGATTGGGCGCCCGGTACGCGCGCGGAACGTCTTGTCGCCCGGATCCAGAATCGTGTCGATTCACTGCTGAACCGCTTTATCGAGGGGCCGCTGGATCGCGGGATCCAGTTCGCGACGGACTGGCCCGGGGTGACGGTCTCGGGGGCCGTTGCGCTGCTCATCCTGAGCGTTTCGCTCATTCCCGCCGGCATCGTCCCGGCCACCTTCACGACCGAGGTCGAAGGCGATTTCGCAATCGCCACCCTCGAGATGCCGGACGGAACGACCGCGCGGCAAACGTACGCCGTGGCGCAGGAACTCGAAGTGGCGGGTCGCCGGGCCGTCGAGCGGCTTTCCGCAGGCCGGCCCGCGGATGCGCCTCCGCTGCTGTCCGGCGTTACGGTCGTCGTCGGTCAGCGGTCGCGCATCGAGACCGGGGGGCTCAACCCCTCTCCCACCCTGAACCCGGAAGCCAACGTCGCCACCATCGAGTTCAAGCTCCTGAGTGCGCAGCAGCGGCGCATCACTTCGGGAGAAGTCGTCCAGGCATGGCGTGAGGAGGTCGGTGTCCTGCCCCAGGCGCGGGCGGTCACCTTCATCAGCCAGATCTACACCCTGGGCAACCCGGTCGAAGCCGCGCTGTCCCACCCGGATTCGGAACGCCTCAACGAGATCGCAAGTTCCACTGTCGCAGACCTCGGCGGAATCGGCGGCCTCTTCGACATCCGCTCGGATCACACTCCCGGTATCCCGGAGATCCAGGTGGGAATGCTCCCCGAAGCGCGCACCTTCGGCCTGACGCTTGACGACCTTGCGTGGCAGACGCGAGCCGCCTTCTTTGGCGCGGAGGCCGTCCGGGTGCAGCGGGGACGTGACGAAGTTCGGGTTTACGTGCGGCTGCCCGAGGAGCAGCGGAACTCGATTACCGACGTCGAAAGCTACCGGCTCCGGACGCCAGCCGGCGGCGACGTGCCGATAAGCCGGGTGGCTTCCCTGAGTTCGGGCACCTCGCCGCCGGCAATCCGGCGCCAGGACGGCCAGCGCGTGGTCACGGTCAGCGCCGATGTGGATCCCGGGGTGATTTCCGCCGGGACCGCCAATGACATTCTTGAGAACACCATCCTCGCCGGGCTCATCGCCGAGAACCCGGAACTCACGTACACCTTCGGAGGGGAACAGCAGCAACAGCTCGACTCTCTGGGCGGCCTCTATCGCGGATTCGCGATCGCGCTGCTCATGATCTTCGCGCTGCTGGCCATTCCCCTGCGCTCCTACACCAAACCGTTCATCGTCATGGCCATCATCCCGTTCGGGTTCATCGGCGTGATCCTGGGTCATTGGGTGCTGGGGGTGGCCGTGAGCGCGGAGTCGTTTGTCGGGATCTTCGGCCTTGCCGGCGTGGTGGTGAACGATTCCCTGGTGATGATCGATTTCACCGACCAGAAACTCAGGGACGGCGTCCCGGTGCGAACCGCGATCATCGAGGGCGCGAAGGGGCGTTTCCGCCCGATCATGCTGACGTCCCTGACGACCTTTCTCGGCTTCACCCCCCTGATTCTCGAAGACGCGATTCAGGCGCAGTTCTTCGTTCCCTTCTCCGCCTCGATCGGCTGCGGCATCGTCTTCACCACGGCCCTCATCATGTTTCTGGTGCCCGCGCTTTCCTCGATCCATCTGCGCCTGACCTCGGCGCGGCGGGCACTGGCCAGCGAGGCGTCCGGTTGACGCGCGCGCGATTGGACGGCCGCTAACCCGAAAGAGGCCGGCGCGCCACGAAGCAGTAGAGCGGTGTGAAGATGCCCGTCCTGCCCCCCGCCACATAGGCCTTTGCGGTCCGATCCAGCAGCGCGACCACCTCCGCCGAGCCCTTCGGGAACACACCGAGGAACTCCGCAATCCTGATTCCCCACCCCGTCGCCCTGCGACCCACCGGAATCCGGCGGAAAGTGCTCCCGGGAAGCCCGCGCCGCGTTTCCATGGGCTGATACCACGGCGTGTGCGGACCCTGTTGACCGATGGCGAGGTCCGCCCCTTCCACGACTTCGAATCCGGCGGTTTCGAGCGCCCGGTTCACCTCGCCGAAGGTCGCGATGTCGTTGAGCGCGATGCCGTGCCTGAGCTCCCGCTTGATGGCGCGGTGCTGGTCGCTGCCGGGGTCGTAGATATCCGTCAGGCACATTTCCTGGCCCCAGAGGAGAGCTCCGGGCTTCAGGACACGGTAGATTTCGGTGAACGCGCCGACCTTGTCGGCTGCATGGCAGGTTGATTCGATCGCGTAGCCACGGTCGAAGGTTTCGTCCGCGATCGCACTCATGTCCATGAAGCTGCATTGCAGACATTCGGTCAGGTCATCGAGTCCCGCGGCGGAGTTCAATTGCCTGGCCCGGTTGCTCTGGACTTCACTGGCGTTGATCCCGACAACCCGGACTCCGGCCTCGCGGGCGACGCGGCGCATCGGACCGCCGATCCCGCAGCCGACATCGATCACCGTCATGTCCGGACGCAGGTCGAGCTTGGAGATCATGGCTCTCTGGTGCCTGATCTTCGAATCCTCCAGCCTCTCGAGAGGCGACAGCGGCGCGAAGTGCAGGGATTCTCCCCAGCCCCAGACCATGAACTCGGTACAGAGGTCGTAGTACTCCCTGACGGTCCGAGTGTGGTCGTACTCCCGGGTGGAATCCGCGTGGGACGCCCTGTCGGTCCATCCTTCAAAGTCCTGCACCCGGTCCGCGGCGTTCGATCCGTCGAACGCGCTTCTCAGCCCATCGGAAAGTTCACGGATTCGCCTGGTGGGCTTCATGGCGTTTTCTGGCTCGGTTCCTGATCTCGCAGGCCACCCGGACCTGCCAGGCTGGCGCTTCGCGCCGGCGGAAGATGAAGAAGGCGACCCGCGCGCCGCGTGCTCGTCAGCAGTCTCGGGGACGCAGGGGACACCGCCGCCAGGTGATCCGAGACCCGGACTTCCCTCCCCCCCAAGACAGGGGCTAGTGTACTGAACAGGCCGCCGGCGGTGAGAGCGCGGCGAAGGAGACCGAAGGATGCGCAGGAGACGGCGAATCTCCCTGATCTTGGGGCTCCCCCTGCTGGGTCTCCCGCTGCTGCTCGCCCCCGCCCTCCGCGGGCCGGCGGAAGGCGCCGGGATGAGTGTCAACGGGATGGTGGTGACTTCCCACCCGCTCGCGGCCCAGGCGGGGCTCCGGATACTCCAGGCGGGCGGGAACGCCTTTGACGCGGCGGTGGCGAGCGCCGCGGTGCTGGCGGTCGTCGAGCCCCTCATGTCCGGGCTGGGGGGAGTCGGCGGCTATGCCCTGATCCACGACGCCGAAACCGGGGACATCCGGTCGCTGGACTTCATCGGCGCCGCGCCGGCGGCCGCGGATCCCGCGGTGTTCACCGCGGGCAGCCGCCTCTGGGACCGGACCCATCCCGCGCGCGACAGCTTCATGGCGCCGCTCGTGCCCGGCAACCTCGCCGGCTGGGCCGCTCTCCTCGACGGATACGGCTCGATGTCGTGGCCGGAGGTGCTGGCGCCGGCGATCGAGTACGCCGAGGGCGGTTTCGCGGTCACTCCAGCGGTTCACGGTCCCTTTGGCGCCAGCGGGTTCGGCGCCGACGTCGCCCGTTATCCCTACGGCGCGAGCATCTTCTTCAAGGGCGGAAAGCCGTGGCCGGTGGGCGAGGTGCTGAAGCAGCCCGACCTGGCGAACACGTTCCGCGCCATTGCGGACGGCGGGCCGGAGGTCTTCTACGGTGGCGGCCTCGCGGAAACGGTCGTGGACTTCTTCGGGGCGAACGGCGGGATCCTCACCGTCGAGGACTTCCAAAACTACCGAGCCCGCTGGAGCGAACCGCTTTCGACCACCTACCGTGGCTACACGATCTACAGCCAGCCCCCCGGCGGTTCGGGGATGACCGTGCTCCAGACGCTCAACATCCTCGAGCAGTTCGACGTGGCGGCGCTCGAGCACAACTCCGAGGAGTTCATCCACCTGGTCGCCGAGGCGATGAAGCTCGCCTTCGTCGACGAGGACGCCTACAACACCGGGAAGGACTACGCGGATATCCCGCTCGACCGGCTGCTCTCCAAGGAATACGCGGCGCAGCAGGCGGAGCGGATCGATCTCTCCCGGGCGCAGTTCCACGCGGCGGTCCG
>MKWU01006718.1_pt1 | contig 11479 bp, 7 predicted proteins | sample 809101 | NCBI WGS metagenome assembly MKWU01 (sample SAMN05860141, study PRJNA318959) | sponge metagenome | host: Aplysina aerophoba | place: Slovenia: Piran, Adriatic Sea, Gulf of Piran | collected 2013-05-07
CAGGCACAGTGTCATATATGGGGGCGCCGTTAAGAATGACGGCATTAACTACATTCAACTACGTATGATAAATTACATGTACTGCAATAAAAATCTGTATATATGTATAGCACCTGTTGCCATGGGCAATGGGTGATTATATAGTAATTTTATAATGTATAAAACACCCTAGCAATGTATAATTACCCTGCCCATTCTATGAATTGCCCAGGGCATTTATTAGTAGGCGGCAAAAGGTATATAAACTTGCTAGAATGAAACTGAGGTATGTCCACATTCGGGTGAAGTAGCGAAGCATAGCGATGCAGTCCAGAGGTAAGCATATGCATAGAATATTTCTCACAGTTCTCCTTTGAAGTTTCTACTATGAAAGTAGACAGGACTTCATCTAACTCCATAGTCCATAGACCCTAAGATGTCTCTACGAATCTTGCTGCCAGGGTTCCTTCCATTGTAGTCTCTTCGTCAGTCTTCAAAGTTGCTCGCGGCCCAGTTGTTGCTCAGCTCCGTACATTTGGGAACCTTCAGTAAAGAATACTGGTCGACCTCCTCTGTTTCCAGACCTGCAAATCGTATCTTCTGAGACAGACTGAGATTTGGACAAGAACTTGGAGGAGCATTTTCTCTCTCCGCGTCGTTCAAAACAAATTTTCCCGCCTAAGCTCTTGATTAGAGCAACAGGTGCTATACTGGTTAAGACATGCACAATCAGGCGTTACAGCACATAAAATGCACTCGGCTTTTTATATTATGTAACACCCTCGTGCCCATGTCTTAACCACTAAATAGTATATGCATACTCAGCATATAAATTAGACCTAACTGTGGAAACATGGCAGAAGATAAGCTAGCTGCCAACCTTCCACTGGTGCAAATTTTTCTTCAGTGGCATGGTTTACTGCCAGCTTATCAACGTTGTAGACTACAAGCAGAAGTGCTACTTCCACCATACTATGCTGCTGGGATGAACTGAAATACATTGATTCAACTACCATAATGTTTGTATTACACCATTATGTATGTATTATATAATAATATAGAAGCCAATAGCAGAAATGTACATTTTCTTGAATGTTTGAAAATTTGTAGATTGTTGTGGTAGAAACATCTCTCTGCAATTAAGCCAAACTCAACAATGTCCCTATTTGGTATTTGTAGATTATTTGTAGTCTCATCCCCAGACCACCTCTGTCCACCATTTTGAAGGAGACAGGAAACGTGGTCTGGTGTTTAAAGTCCTTGGCATTTGTGAGGTCACAAGTAGATGCATCACAAAAAAATGTAAGTATGACGGTGATTGCCTCCACTCCAATCAAGGCAATTGCAATGGGTAGTTGCCTTCTTTGTCACCGCTCTCTGAAGTGCAGGAATCAGTGAACTCTTGGGAGCAGTGAGAAAGGGATGATATTTCTGGAGAGCTCATTATTGCAGCATATCAAAATAAAGGCAGACGTGCTAGATCACATTGGATATAACACAATCATGCCATAACAGAGCTAGAATCAATAGGCAGAGCTAGCTCAATGGAATGCAGTGAGTAGCACTTACTGTGTAGAAGCAGTGTTCCTCAATGCTTGGCTTAAGGTCAATCCCTTTAAAGTGCATCTGAAGAAATGCCGCTACATCTGGAATGCTGGGACTACCTAGGTCCACATCTCTCTTGTCCGGGTCTACTATGGGACCAGTGTGGGAACATACCTGCAAGTAGGTTCAGGCAGCACCATCCACTACATGTACATGACTGTGCAGTAATATACTGCATGGTCACAACTCACAAACAAAGCACATACCTTAACCAGATCTGGATACTCATGGACTGGAACTCCATAGTGCTCCATATCATTACCTCCATAGTGGAGGAACACTGGCAAGGAATCAAATCTTGCTTCTTCATTAGCTTTCCAATACAAAACATCAATTCGCAAAACCTACAAAACAGATTTGCATAGCAAGTTGTCGTTGTGATCATGTGCCTTACTTTCCACACCTAAAGGTGACAAATTAATCTGAAGAAAATTGGTGTTTTCAAGAAACCTTGTATTTTAAGCTAAATATCTTTTTGATCTTTGCTTAATTAATAAAAGGTGGCCACTGTGATGTTGTATGACTTGCGCCCATTGTTGTGATCTACAATTTGTTAGAGTTACCTCAATTGTGGGTCCGCTAATAGTATGGTCTGTTTATACACTATTGTAGGGAAATATTCTTTGCTCGATACCAATGTATAGGGAGAGTGAAACACCCTGTGCCATCCCTACATAGAGAGTGCGGCACTCTCTGATAATAGGGAAATAATCTTTGCTCAGTTTTATATCTAAATGTTATGACTATAGTATGCAAACAAAGAAAGGGTGCCGAGCAACTTGTTGGATGTAAAGTGATCTATCCACCATGAATGTGCTAGAGGCGTCTTTCACTCAGGTGGCCCGCTTTTTTAAGTTTTGTGGAGCACTTGCATACTTGAGGAGGATTGTTTCACTGTGATTCCATATTTCCGGCACTTTTGGATCTTTATTGAATGAGAATTCAGTGTGTAATGTCCAAGAAAGATTGGACTCGTATCAAACATATTGACTATAGTTTAGTGTGACTAGCTAGACCTTAACCATGTGAGTTTCTGCTCATTTTCATTTGTAGTCAAGTCTTCAAGGTTATTGTGCCTTGCCACATTTATTCTAATCAGGTTCCAATAAGTGCCAAACATCATCAAAAGAAAGGGAGGAAGAAAATGATCACAATAACTTCATATGTATAGGCTGTTAGAAAATTTTTAAATTCTTGGTTCATAGTATATTATATAATAAAAGGAGCACACATGCAAGAGCTCACATGCAGCCGCTGGAGGGATGAGTGGTTGTTCCCAGGACCGATGCAGTGTTGCCTCTTTGAGAGAAAAAGAGGCAGCACTGCATCGATCCCAGCTGTTAGACGTATAAGAATGTAATAACAAAGGATTAAAACTATAGCAAATAATTTTCATGCTATGTGTGTCCACATGTCACATGCCTTTAATGGGAGCTTCAGTCCAAGTGGCTCCACAAGCTTAGGACACCAAGGACCTGCACAGACCATTATACCAATCAAGGCTACCTTGTAATATACTCTGCACACATGTCTGTATCAAAACATATACAAATGCAGGCTCACCTGCTGTGATCACCACGTGTGGAGCCATCAATACTCCTCTCGAGGTGATTACTTTGACTGAGCTACCTGGTTGAATCTCCTCCACTTTGTGGTGCTCTAATAGAGTGCCACCATTTCTGACAAATACCTCCTACACAGATATACATATACGTATAAGCTGATCAAAGGACAGGCCGCTTAGGCACATAAAATGTGTGTCTAGATGCTCTGATGCAACTGTTGTGCTTGAAGAACTGCATAGTTTGCTATCACTCTGAGGAGAAGGTCAGACAAGAGAGCTGAGAGGCTGGAGTAGAAGGAAATAGTGGAACTGGTGATGTTAAACTTAAGCACAGCACCCATGCCAGAGATGAAGGGCAGGGATATATGGAGATTATAAACACACAATGAAGCAGGTAGGAAGTTCATTTAATGCTCAGGCAGGATTGATGAGCTGTTCGCATCCTTGTAAGTGATCACACTATTCCAAGCTTGATCTCTTTGCATGCACTAATAGTCACTCTTAGTAGAAGATTAAAATGTGCTTGTGACCATGAACACAAACAAAGGCCTGTTTCTTAGGTTTAGTACCATCAGTGCATCATGATTACACTCCCACAACAACTCTTCACATAACACCTAGTCACATGCAGGCCAAACAAATGAAGAGCAGATGCCTGACTTGCAGTTTTCCGGAGTCTAGAGGAGACTGGCATGAGGTTGAAGGTTAAAGGATTCTTGTCACTGCCCTTGTATCTCGACTGTGCCATATATATGCCAAAAACCTGTACTCTTAATTAAGCTGGGAAACAAGGTGACAGCATTTTTGCATACTCCAGCACCAAGGTTGATTGATGGGTAGTATCACAATGGCTCATGCGGCCACGTGAGGCAACAGCAAGAATAGCTGTACTGGTGTTGCAAGGGAAGCCATGAAGGATTGTTGACAAAATCACGAGTCTGGATTTATCATCAACATACCAGCAGATACTCCAGACAGAAAATCTAAGCAGTCTAAGCATCTTCCATTTGTCACAGATCCAGGCTCTTTTAGTGGCATCTGCCCAACTGCAGGGAGCTACATGTGAGGACCCTTTTTTTGTCATGAGTCTACAGATGCACATGTTCAGGTTGGCCTGAACAAATGCTGGGTGACCTGTGACACAATAACTATGAATATCAGGTGTGTGATTTGGGGAATTCTTGTCCTTATTCCAGAGAAGCTGCATCAACAAGTTAGATGCTACAGGAAGGTCGCCTTGGAACTGTATGCATGAAAACTCTAGGAAGGAGTTACATGTGGTGGACAGCATTATACCATGCTAGCAAAGGTCTGCACATAGAGTCAGAAGGAACAAATGTACCTGTGGTGGCACTGTACAACCTTGGCCTTCCATACAAAAGCCAGAGTTCACTTTGAACTTGCAGGTTTGTTTCAATGTTCCTCGCAGCTGTAGATGCTCATTTCAACTGGCCAGAGATGGCAGTACTGAAACAAATATTTGCAGCTATTGGGATGCCCAAGCAGTTGATTTCATATAGTGGGCATCAATTTGGAATTAGCACACTACTGTAAGGGTGTCTCGGTTGTCTCCATTTCATGCAAAAGGGTTTCTAGGTTGCTATGAGCGTGAAAGATCTCTTATTTTGTCACAAATTAGCTAGCTGCTTCCTTTCGGCTGTGCTATTTCTCAGAAAACAATTACCATACCTCCTTCTGCTAGGTTGTTCTTGGGACATGACTGGCATATCCATTTGGACTTACTGCAACCAAATGCTAGAACCACAGTTGTTGCAAACCAGTCAAGTCAGAACAGCCACATGACCACTAGACCTGACCTTATATATTATCTGTGGGTAGTCAGCCTATCATGACTTCCATGAATGGCCTCGATTGGTTCCATACACCCCTGTGAAGGAGGTACATTCATGGTACCACTCACCTCAGGATTGGTAATTGAAATGGCAAATGGACCATATCTGAGCAAGTGCAGAGACTTTAACACCAAAAGTTGTGCAATATTTTCCTGTTACTAAAAGGAGTTAAAAATGTTGAGCCTGACATATATGCAGTCCAAGATTGGCAGGGATGGTTAGGCTACAGTTTCAAGCACTGAGGTAAGGACCAAGTACACTACGCCATTTTCTGTCAAACGCCTGCCATCCACCAGACTGGTTTAGCTTTGACTGGACTGGGGACGACTTGAGCAGGCGAATAATCAACTTCAAGAGCACAGGAGAGAGAAAACGAGCTGTGGTGAGGACACTGATGTGCCGAGCATTGTCCTTCTCTTCGTTAGGAGTGAGTTGTGCTCAGGAAGAGAAGCTTGTGTCCCAGGCCCTCCAGGGAAATGGTTACCCCAAGGGTTTCATACACAAGCACACCTGCACACAGCCTGATCAGTGGACTCCACGTGACCGGGTGACCCGTGGATCTGTGACTCCCACCTACATCAGTGGATTGTCCAAAAAACCATTCGTAGACTCTTGGCCCCTATAGCCATCCAGGTTACCTTATGTCCCTTCAGGACCCTGAAGCAGGAGTTTGTGCACCCCAGGGTGTACAGCATCCCGTGTGCCGAATGCCCCTGCACCTGTGGCCTATTGATATGTTAGTTCTATAACCCTTTGTTTTATTTAGGTCATATTTTGTGCTTAGCTAAACTAGCACGTTTCCTTACTTGCTGTATTTGCATACCTCACGTGACCACATCATCTACTGATTGCCCTTTGTATATATTAATACATGCATGTCTGTAACATTCAATTATTCACTGATGAAGGCAGCTGTAGGTTGATGAAACATCTGAATTACTGTTTAAGCGTCCTGGCTAGTGCAACAAATCAATCATGAGTCAGAGTAAGAGTAAGAGTATGAATAAGAGTACCCAGTCTCTCAGGTCTATTTTGTGTAATATACTTATCTCTCACGTTATAATTTAATTTCTGTAATACTACAGTGCATGCAAAATTTACCTGCAAGGCGTGCACTGCCACTGATGCTCTTAGAATTCCAGCCCCTTCCTCCAGCACACAAACATAGTTGATTGGTAGGTTCAGTGCATCAAAGCGCTTGTTCACATCTTCAGCCTTCAGGACCTCATGGGGTACCTTCAGCTTGGACAGACTTTCATGGACTGACTTGACAGCTCCAGAGTCAGAAGGTCCAAAGAACATGCCACCTGTACGACTACGTTAATGCAAGGTCAGAACTTGTCACTTTTGGCAATTATGTCAAATCAAACAAGGAAATGAAAATGTCACTTGCATGTGGGAGCATAACGTCCACCTCAGAATTGGGGAATGGAACACTCAGTTCTGAATTAACCTAGCCACATAATCCCCATTTCATGATATAATTCTTGATTAGTGCATGAAGCCTCACATGCACAATCTAAGCCCATGCGTTTTGTTAACTAGCACAATAACACTAGCACATATTGATTGACTTACGTGAACACTTTCCTTCCACTCTCTCTCTCCAGCTGCTCCCAAAGGGGAAATGCCTCTTTCATCATTGCCGCATAGAACTCCTCAGGGTAGGCTGTTCTGGTTATTCTAGAACCTCCATGGGAGCTACCATGGCTGTGGTGGGCATCAAACTATGGAAAGGAAGGAAATATATATGCATAAACAGTGGTATCATGGGGTGTAATATATATGCCATGGTAGAGACAAAATACTGAATTGCTATATACTGTACATGGCATGCAAGTCAAAATCATTTTGTGCTATGATATCTAATGGTCATTGCTCGCCACTGTCTTCCTACAGAAGAACTCGTTCATTCTGTTTGTCCAAGTATGTATAAAAATTCAGTATGTTTCGATCCAACTTCATTAATCATTGTTCTTAGTATGCTGATTATGAACTACCCCAGTAACATACAGTCATCTTCACAATGTCTAGTCTCTGTGCACATGATAGCACAGTGAAATCAATCAGATGATTACAGTTAGATTTGCAGAGACTCGCATAAATTCTGATTGCTCAGTCCTAGGTTCACACTAGCCAGGAACTTTGTGTACAAATGTTTTGACAGCTGCTTATTCAGTGCATAAGTAACAAGCACTTGAAACTGACTAAATACAGTGAGATGACAGTGTGATGAATGACAGTTTGCAATTAACGAAAAAAAGAATTACATTAGCATGCATGGTAACAGTAATTAACAGTAGTGACCACTATACACGTTAGTAAAATAAAATGTGCACCACATGATCATTCAATCTAAGAGAGCTGTGTACACTTCTGGGAGTGTCCCTCGTTCTCTTTTAAGGTTGTCAGTGCTCTTCTGAATGTGCCAGGTGGCAGTCCAGTACACATAATTTGCTTAGTCCACCACATGGCCAGTTGACAGTGCATGCTCTACAATTGTTGAAGCGGCCATGGCTCTGTTCCTGAGGGCAAAATGATGTTCCTTCAGCCAGTAGAGCATCTGCCTATCTGTCCAATGAAGACCTTTGGGCACTCTGTGTAGACCACTCCTTTCTGTTCCTCCACCAGGACTCTGTCTTTGGGATGCGACAGCACTTTGCAGATGGTGGTCAAGGGTGAAAAACACCTGGAAGTCCAGTGGCCCGAGGACCTGCCTGATTTCTTCTAAAAGACCGCCAATGTCTGATAAAGTTCGGTAGGTCTTTGGGAATTGTTCATCTGCTGGTGGCCTCCGTCTGCCTTGGTATATAGCCATTGTCTTTTAATGCAGCGACTATCTCCTGCTCTTCTTGTGCCCGATCCACACCTGAGGATGAAAGGGCATCTGCCACTTTGTGTGCCAGTGGGTGATTGGAGTCAAAGGACGAGTACTGGTTTATGTGAATTTCTTGCCGGTATAGCGAGGTGCTGATAGTGCCATTCTCCCTCCTAGTAAATTTGACATCCAAGAAAGCCAAACTTTCATCTGACTCCTTCTCCGCTGTAAACTGCACAGGTTGCTGTTGTGATAAGCATGGAAGGCCTGGATCAGGTCTGGGTAGAGTGCATGCAGTACGTGTGTCATCAATATAACACCTCCAAAGGAGGGGATGAGACCGGAAGGTGGATAAGGCTCACTTCAATGTCTTCCATCATGAGGTTTGCAACCACCACATTCACTGCAGATCCCATTGTAGTACCCTGCACCTCCTGGTACACCTTTCCTTTAAATGACAAGAAGACTATATAGGGTCATCATTAGTAATGAGGAGTTAGAAAAACTGGCATATTTAAAGACACTCAGTTTGGCAGGAAATATGACAGCATATGAAAGGTAGTAATAGCAATGAATAAAATAAAGATCAAATACCTGCAATTAAAATTAAAAACTCAAGTAAACATTACATTTTAATAATAAAATGAATGAAGAATGGCATGATTTGTAGGGAGGGAGAAGGGGGATGGGGTGACCAGGAGGTACGTACGCTCAGTCAGTGGGGGCTGAGTAGGTGTTCCAGAGGCTTTATTTAGTTAGCTGTATACCGGGGGAAGGTTGCTCTCCTCCTGGTTCAGGGTGCCATGACACATGTGAGCAGTATTTACTGAGTACGTGAATGACAGCACATGAGCATTGGCCATGAAGTAGATTGGAAAAGCTCCTACCAGAAGTCATAATTAGAGTTATGGCATTACAGGCCGGCCCCCTCAGCATGAGAGCATGGACTACACCAGGCTGAACCAAAAATCGCTAACAGCCTAAGTCTTCTCCTTGAGGCATAGTTAGTCATAGAGTTGAGTACCATCAACTAGGCTCCCTCCTTATTTAATACTCTAAATAGTACAAATGTTTGTTAAACACCTTTATATTTCAACTCTATTTGCCACAGCATTTCCCTGAAAATGATGTCTGTATTGTATAGGGATCAAAAAGTGTTTCAATCTCGCTAATGAGCAAGTGATTCGCTTTCACTCATTTTTGACACGTATTATGCATCTCCAATGTTTCATTTCAATTGCTTTATGGTGTTAGTAGCTTTAGCTGACATGCATGCTGGTTCATATGCACTGGTCACTTATTAAGGCCTGTCTACTTGTCCACGACTTTGCATTGAATGCGCATTCGATTCGATTCGATGTGCATTCAAGCGTTCATATGGAATGCGCATTCAGGGCCAAAGTGCATTCGAGGGTCCACAGGACTGATGCGCATTCCAGTAGCAGTGTATTGTATTGTATTGAATTATTATACTGGTACTCCACTTAGTCCGGTGGACTACTTTCAAGGGATCCGGAGCCCAGAGATTATGTACAAATACACACACATACACACACAGTATCATATACAATCAGGTGATCAGTTTGTAATCAGTCAGTTAGGCAGTGATTGGTGGTAGGGGGTGTCACTTTTTTTCCACTGCCTTGGAGGTGATCCCTGGATATCCCGTCGTCTTCAGTGCTCTGCAGTCTTTGCTTTTAGCTTCCAGGCCACCTCAACCCCCAGTAGTAACCAGCCAGACCACCTGGAGAGGTGGTTTCGATCCGGCTTCGCGAGTTAGCCCGTGACCACAAACACGAGCACGTGATACGCTACCACGAGAAGTCGGGAAACAAATGCGTACGAAATAAAGGCGACGACTAGAGCACGAAAGAACAGCGAACAAACGCAATCATTGTTCGATTGGCCGACTCGGCGATAGAAGCGATGGCAGGGACTGAGTGGACTGTGGAAGATACGAGAGCCTTGATAGTATTTAGAGGTAGGTAAATGTCGGCGCCAGCTCGATGGAGTGACAAGAAACCGTCTTAGATGTTCGAAAACAGCAAAAGACTTTTGACGATCTTGGGGGATGAGCGCCATGTTTTTTCTACTTGATCAGTCACGTGCCAGCGCCATAGACGTACGATCGTCATTCCCGCAAAATTTGATAAACAAGTGTGAACGTGATTAGTACTGTTCTGATCCGCATTCTAGATGTGCTTAGAATCGGTATGCATAGATGCATAGACACCAGTGAGTATTTCAATTGGGTAAACTATCAGCCTAAATGCAATCACATCAGATCAAGTCCAACCCCACCTGTTCCACAAGTGCAATCCTTTTCTCTGTTGTAAGCTTGGTCAGATGATATGCTGTGGCACTACCTTCCACTCCAGCCCCAATTACAATCACATCAAAGTTTCTGACAGTAGACATTGTACACAAGAGCTGCTAAATGTTCCTTTGCCACTGCAGTAGTTGCAAAGAGCATGGGGGGAAATTGCATAAAAGAGTGTCACACACCACCAGCATTAAAGGGTTTGCAAGTCACAAGGGACAACTGCCACTCGTACACTGCACCATCGCATTTAAACAGAGTCAACTATAGCTAATATGATATTGTTTGGCTTTGGGTGCCTCTGTGTATTCTACAAAGCTGGGCTAGCTTCTACATAAAGATTATAATGTAACATTAAGATAGAACTGCAATCCATATTGACATATTTAGAATAATCTAGGGACATCATTCAGTTGTTTTCGTGCCTGGTCTATTTATTTGTCATTCAACGAACCCTTTCAGTGCACAGAACATGCTGTATAGCTATATAGTGTATTAATTGACAGTACTGATTCTGTGCATTTTATGATGTATACTTTGTTGTTTCCTTTTCGCCTCACAGGGCAATTTGTCCCTAGTGTACATGTCTGAGGGCATGTGGCAGAATAATAATATATATGTATATATATAGACTACTTGTCACTTGGGTCAAGTACACGTGTCACTGCATGTATCATTATAAATGCAATATAATAGTAGTCTTGCTATACACATGCTGCAGCTGACACCGCACCCAGCCCGATGCCAGCTCTGAAAGTAGATCAGTCAGTGCTTCTGTCCTCCCCTCTCTCGGCAGCACTAAGTGCTACTAATGGTAGGTTGGAGCTACATGCAGTGCAGATTCACTGTATATATGCAAGTCATGTAGTTTCTTATGCATAATTGTGTGCATCAATCCACTATATTGTGGTTGAGGAGGCGTTTTCTGATTAGGTGCAGCTGGTGAGGCCATAGAAGAGTCATCTGACCTTTCTAATGACAATGTTCTGTGGAAATGAGACATGCCAGTGACTATAAGAGTATACAGACATTAACGCACTGACATTGTAGTCGCATTTGTGTATAATTGGCTTTGTTGAGTATATGGACTTGGAATAGTTGTCTGCAGTTGCACAAATAGTTTGATGTGCATTGGTTTGTTCGTGACATGGTATTATAAAAGTTTATGTATAATTATACAGGTGTACCTATAATTGTATGTTACACAATTATGTCTCAGGTCAGGCATAGATTATTCTTGAGCAACTTGTATCATGTGTTAATATGGATCATACAGCAGCAAACAGGTTCTACGTTAACCCTTGTGCAGTAAATTGGTGCTAAACATGTTGAAAACTGTG
>MKWU01006719.1_pt1 | contig 11477 bp, 7 predicted proteins | sample 809101 | NCBI WGS metagenome assembly MKWU01 (sample SAMN05860141, study PRJNA318959) | sponge metagenome | host: Aplysina aerophoba | place: Slovenia: Piran, Adriatic Sea, Gulf of Piran | collected 2013-05-07
CGCCGCCATCGCTCCGCCGACCCCGTCCGGACCCGCTGCCCGTTCCAGGTCCTGTTCCTTCCCCGCGTCCCGGACCGCTTCCCTGGCCACGGCGTCCGCCGCGAGCCCCCTGGCATCGAACCCGAGCTCTTCGGCCTGCTTCTCCCAGCTTTCCCGCAGCTCCGCGCGGTCGACGTCGCGCTTGGCCGCGCGGGTCATCAGCGCCGCGCGCTGGGCGAGGCGCTGGTTGTCCGCGGTCTCCCCGCCGCCGCGCTCGGCAACCGCCGCCTCGATCTCCTGGCGTCTCGTCGAGAAGACTTCCACGACCTCGCGCGGGACGCCCGCGATCTCGAAGCGCCCGTCGGCATGGGTCTTCTCGATGCCGTAGCCGAGCCGGGCGAGGCCGGCCGCGAGCTCGCCGCGGTAGAGCGCGCCCATCAGCATCTTGGAGTCGTAGAGCCGCTCGTTGGCCATCGAGCGCCACTTGCCGTCCCCGCCCTGCACCATGTTGGCAATCACCGCATGGGTGTGGAGCGCGGGATCGAGGTTGCGGGAAGTGTCGTGCCTGAAGCTGGCGATGACGGTCTTCTGGCCGCCGGTGCGGACCATGCGGCCCGTCGCCGGATCCTTCATGCGGGTCTCGGCGACGTTCTTCTCGAACCAGGCGAGGGTGCGCGCGACGGCGCGGTCGTGGGCGTCGATAACGCGGGCGTCGCCGCCGACCAGCGCCGCGAGGGAGACGGATTTCGGGGCCGACAGGGTGAGGTCGCGGCCGGGGCGGTGCTCGATGCTCCCGTCCCTGCCGCGCCGCCCGAGCCGCGTGTCGGAGCCGTCCGGCACCTTGCCTTCGAGCACCGCCCGGAAGACATCCGGGTCGACCGGGCCCTTCAACCCGAGCTCTTCGGCCCCCTTTCCGGCCCAGCCGCTGGCGTCGCGGTGCTCGGGATCGTCCTTCGCGTAGTAGCCGTCGCGCTCATAGTAGCTCGCGCCCTGGGCCGGGGCGGCGACGGCCCCGATCGAGGCGACCATCTCAGATCGCGACGCCCGGCCCGACGCCCGGCGCCCGGCCTTCCTTCCGCTCGCGGTCCCCGGCCGCCGGTTTGCCGTCGGCCGCCTCCACCTCGCCCGGCAGCGGCACGGGTTCGTCCTGGAACGGCCCGGGGCCCGGCGCGTCATCGCTGGCCGGCGACGGGCGTTCCGGCTCCGCACCGGCCTCGCCGGGCAGCGCCGGGATCGCGATTTTGCCGTCTCCGCCGGGTTCGGCGACCGGCGCCGATGCAGCGATATCGGCATTGCCCGCGATGCCGGGGGGCTCGGCCCCGTCTTCTCCGCGCGGCACGAACCGCTTGGCGGCGGCGGGGCGGGCGACGTAGTTCAGGCGGATGGAGGCGACCGGGAACGGGCCGGGGAACTTGAGATAGCCCGAAAGGTTCTCCAGCCGCATGATCTCGGAGGGGAGCGCCAGCGCCCGGAGCTCGCGGCGCGGCGTCAGCGAGACGCCATCGCGGATGGTGTTGGCGCCGTAGGAGAAGCCCTCCGTGACCTCCTCGATCTCGCTGCGCCCGAGGCTGTCGGCCGACCACTGCGCGGTGTCCCGGTCGGGCGCCGCCAGCACCACCCTTGTGCCGCAAAGCCCGGAGATCGTCTCCGCCCCGTTGCGCCCGTAGAGGTCGCGGAGCGCCGAGGCGACCTGAACGCCGAGCACGAAGCAGCCGCCGAACTGGCGCGACTCGGCGAGGCCGGGCTGGAGCGAGGGCACCTGGTGCAGGGTGGGCAGCTCGTCGAGGATGACCCAGATGCGCCTGCCGTCGTCCTGGGCCAGCGACAGCATGGCATTGACCGCGATCTCCAGCCAGGTCGAGATCAGCCCGCGCAGGCTCGCATGCTGGTCGCCGCGGGAGGTGAGGAACAGGAACCCGCCCCCGTTTCGGTCTCTGGCCTCGTCTCCGATCCATTCCCGGATCGAGAACGGCTTGCCGGTATCGGGCAGGAACTCCAGCGCGGACAGGTTGGCGGTCAGCATGGCGCGCACGCTCAGCGCGGTCTTGGGGTTCTCGGGATCGACGATCGACTGGGCGACCGTGCCCTCCATCGCCTCGGCGAGCGCCGTCAGGTCCGTCTTGAGCAGATGGTCGACCAGGACCTTGTTGTCCGTCACGCCCTTCTGGCGGAGCACACCGGCGCCGTTGGAGAAGAGCTGGCGCGCCGCCGTCACCCAGAAGGGATCGACCGTGTCGCGCTGCTGGGGGATGAGCGCGGCGGCCATCATGTCGAAGTCGCGGGGGTTGCGGGCCTCGAGAAAAGGCGACCAGCGCGGCGCGCGCGCATCGAGCGGGTTCATCAGCACGTCGCGGTCCTTGTCGAAGAAGGACCGGGTGTAGGTTCCCATCTTGTCGTAGATCACGCAGCGCTCGCCGCGGGCGCGGATCTGGGAGACGAGATCGGAGATCAGCACGGTCTTGCCCGAGCCCGTGGTGCCCGAGACGATCGTGTGCTGGGTCTCGGTGCGCTCGGGATAGGGGATGCCGGCGATCGACCAGGGGCGGAGCCGCTTTCCGCCGGGCAGGCGAACCAGCGTGCGCAGGTGGCGCGCCTGGACGCGCCGGCGCAATTCGGCCGCGGTGACCATCTCCGCGCCCCGGATGCGCTTCTGGCGCCCGAGCTGCGCACCGCGCCACCAGAACGCGACCAGGAACAGCCCGATCAGCCCGCCGCCCGCCAGCGCGCCGAGTCCGGCGCTGGCGAACATCTCGGCCTTGATCCGCTCGCGGGCTTCGTGGGCCGGGATCGAGGCGGCGATGTCGCGGATGCGGAGTGCGCGGCGCGTGCCGTCTTCGAAGCGGATTTCCTGGCCGGAATCGGGATCGTAGCCCAGTACCAGCTTGACCTCGGCCAGCGTCACCATGCCGGCGGCGTACCATTCCGCGCCGGTGGTGCGCTGCCAGAGCGACCAGGCCGGCACCGCCACGGTCGTGAAGGCCGCGAACAGCATCGCCGCCCGGAACAGCTGCCCCCACATGCGCAGCCCGTGAAAGACGGTCTGGCCGCCCCTGAGCGTGCTGCCGCCGATGCCGCGCATAACGGTCCCCTCACCCTTGTCGGTTTCGCCGTACGGAGGCGGAGGGAAGCGGGGGCCGGGCGAAGGGGCCGGGACGGAAGAGAGCCCGGCTCACGGCGAGGCCGCCCCGCCGGATCGGAGGCCGGGACAGGCTCACTCGATCCGGGGTTCCGGAGCCCCCCGGGGATTCCATTCGGCATTGTCGCCGGCAGGATCGGAGGACACGAACATGAACCGAACATCGCCTGCGCCGCCGTGCGCCAGCCGCCCGACGACGACGGAACGCGCAACCGTGCTCGGCGGCTTCGCCGTTGCGGCGCTCTGCACGGCCCTTGCAGGCCCGCTCGACGCCGGCATGGAAACCGTTGCCGCCGCATGGCTGGCCGCATCCGCCTGGGCCTTCCTGTCCTCGCTGGCGCTTGCGATCCGGCGGGGTTTGCGCCACCGCGACTGGCGCGCGTTCGGACGCTGCGGGATGACGGACGGCACCGAGCCGGTCGACTGGGACACGCAGACGGGGGAATACGCCTGGATGGCCGTCGCCGAGGAGCACGAACGCCTGATGCGCGGCGACTGAGCCGGCCATGTTCGCCCCGCCGGTCACGGCGAGGAGTCTCCCCAGCCCCTCTGGTCCTGCTCGCGCCGGGATGCGCCCGCACCGCCCGGTGCGCCGTCGGGCACCGCGTTCTTCGCCGAGCCGAACAGCTTGCCGGCGAGCCAGTCGCCGACCACGGGCAGGTTCTCGGTCGCATGCTGCTCGAACGGCTTGTTCGTCTCGACGGCAATGCCTGCGCGGCCCTCGGCGGTTTCCTGCCCGGTCACCGTCTGCCGCGCCTCGCGCGCCGTGCCCTTCATGGTCATCCCGGTCTTCGTCTCCACCCGTTCGTTCCGGGCCTGCGCCTCCGTCTCGCCCGGCCGCGGCGCGCCGGCGCCCTCCGCCCGGTCGCTTACAACCGCCGACCAGCCGGCATGGGCCGCCGCGGTCTCTCCGGCATAGGCCTCCCGCAACTTCCCCGTCGCGCCCTCGTATTCGGCCGCGCCGCCGACGCTCGACGGATCGGGTCCGGCGGGGGCGGGGTATTTCTCGGCGATGAAGGTGGAGGCGTATTCGCGGAGCTGTTCCGAGTCCTCCGCCGTCTGCGGCGATGCGATCCGCATGGCGCCGGCAGCGCCGAGGGCGCGGCCGTCCGTTCCCGGCTGCTCCGAGAGCCACGCAAAGAAGGGCTGGCCGAGCTCGCGCTCGATTCCTTGCGCGTCCGAGCGCACCTGGGCTGCCTGCTCGGACCAGCTCTCCGACTCCTGGCGCGCGAGCGAGGCCCGCTCCTGGAAGCTGCGCATCCGGGTGAGGTTGGCGCTGAGGCTCTCGTCGAGGCTGGCCATCTCGCTGTCGCTGGTCTGGGTGGAATATCGTCTGGAAGCCTCCGCCACCTGCGACCAGCTCTCGGTGACGCCGTGCTGGCGGTCGTATTCCTTCACCCGGTTCCAGGCGTCCTGCTCGATGGTCTGGCCGCGCCACATGACCGAGCCGTCCGCCTTTGCCTTGACGATGAAGTCCCAGCCGCCGCCGACGCTCGCCTGGCCGGTCAGGGTCGCCACCTGGTTCTTCGAGATGCCCGCGATCTCCGCGAGCTTCTCGACATGGCTGTCGAGCTGCTGGGCCTGGCTGCTCTCGCTCTCGGTGACGCCCCGCGCGAAGGCCTCGCCCGTGCTGACGTCGTGGGAGTAGCGCTGGATAAGCCCCGTCGCGTCGGTCACGGCGGCGTTGCGCGCCTGGCCCGCCTCGGCCGACCAGTGCCGCGACAGGCTGCGCGCCTCGGCTGCGCGGGTCTCGTGGCTGGTGGCGAGGGATTCCGAGAGCCGCACGCCGGCGGCGGGAATGCGGCTGGTGGCGGCCCCGGCATCGGCGACCGGCGTGCCGTCGCCGGTGACGGTGAACCCCGCGCCGGCGGGCGCGTAGCCCGTGTAGCGGTCGGTGTCGACATGGGTGGAGGTGCGGATCTGGCGCCCCTCCAGGGTCGCGAACCGGTGCGTGTCGTAGCCCGTGTTGGCGAGGCTGAGATTGCCCGTCGTGCCCTCGTGCGCGGCGGAACTTGCCGCGTCCTGCCCCACCGCCAGCACCGAGGTCGCGAGCACCGTCGCCTTGGAGAGGCCATACGCCAGCGCCGCCGCCAGGAACGGCACCGACATCGAGAGGTAGCCCGACATCACCGCCACGTCCGAGGCGACCGCCCGGATCCCCGCCTGGGCGACCAGCGAGATGCCGATATCGCCGTCCGGCATCAGCGCTGCCGCCGACATCCTCTCCGCCGCCTCGCCCATCGAGATGCGGTGCAGCACGGCGTAGAGCGGGCCCCAGCTTTGCAGCCAGATCATCCCGGTGACGTAGGAGCGGAAGATCGGCAGTCCCGCCGGGGTCAGCATCAGCAGCACCGCCATCGGGAAGGCCCCGATATAGAGGCACTCGAAGACGATGCGCAGCAGCGGCACCCAGGTCTCGGCCTGCCTGCCGATCGCCCGGTAGGCGGAGACGGTCTGGGCTTCGGCCCTTGCCTCGGTATAGGCCCGGAGCGCGGCCGCGTTGCCTGCTTCCGCCGCCCACTGCTCGCCCGCGTCGTGGACGGCGTTCAGCACCATCTGCTGGCGCATGATCTCGGCCGCAGAACGCGAGGCGCCGATCAGGAAGGTGTGGGAGGCGGGCAGCGCCGCCAGCAGCTCGGCCCGGGCCAGCGCCTCGGTCCGCGCGTCCGGAAATATGCGCCTGCCGAACACCGTGCCGGCGCGCTGTATCTCGGCGTTCCATTGCGCGTTCAGCCGCGACGCGCCGTCCCGGCAGGTGACGATCTGGCGGTCCACGGTGGTGGCGCCCGCGGCGCCCGCCGCGCCCCGCGTCGCGAACTCGAACATGCGCGCGGGCGAGGCCCCGGCGGACGGCGAACCCGAGGCGGTGACCAGCGACCAGATGTCGGTCGATTCCCGCAGGTCGTCCGCCGACATGTGCCCCAGCAGCAGCGCGTGGAACACGCACTGCCGGGCGTAGTTGCGGACGTTGCGGGCGAACACCGTGTCGGTGATTTCCAGCCGGGTGGTCTTGGCCGCGAGCCGCGCGCCGAAGATCAGGCCGTGGCGCTGGTACTGGAGGTCGTTCGGCAGGCTGAACGCCTGCTCGGTGAGGCGGGTGAGACCGTCACCGACATTGCTGGTGAGCGAGGCGAACAGCGCGAGGCCGATGGGGACGTTGGCGACGACCGCGGGCGCCAGGGTGGGATCGAGCCGGTCGACCACCCGGACGGTGGCCCTGGGCACGATCATCGCGCCCCAGACGGTCACGAACAGCAGGATCCACTTCGCGTTGTCCTTCCACGAGCCGCCGAAGGCGGTGCGGAACAGGACCCAGGCGAGCCCGGCAATGCCGGCGAGCTGGGCCAGCGTCACATAGGCCCCGCCGCCGGTGATCGCGGCAACGGCGTTCAGGAGATCGACGAGGTAGGTCCCGCCGCCGAGGGTGAAGAGCTCGTACATTATATATGGGGGCCTACCGCGACCCGGCCCCGGCGCCGCCGCGGGCGAAGGCGAGCGCGGCGCGGAGATCGGCGCTGAGCGCGCCCGCCAGCTCGGTCTCGATCAGGCGCAGCTTCTCGACCACCGCCAGCGCCGTGTTGAGGCGCTGGAGACCCTGGTGGCGGTGCCGCGCCAGCGCGATGCGGTTGGCCCTGAGCCCCTCGCGCCACTTCTGCAACTGCTCGCCGTCGGCGATGTCGAGGGTCCCGGCGCGCTCCTCGACGGTGCGGTGGAGGTCCGTGAGCCAGACCTGCATGACGTCGAGCGCCACCGCCTCGGCGAGCGCGTCCATCTCCTGGTCGATCACCGCGCCCCGGTAGGCCGCGGCGGCATTGGCCACCCGGTAGACCGGCAAGGTGGTGAGGTTGACCAGCCCGAGCGCGGGAGCGGGCACCGCGGTGTCCGCGCGCACCGCGTCGACCATGTCGCGCAGCAGTTCCGCGACGCGGGCGCGGAAGCCCCGGTTGGCGGGGATCGTGACCGTGCCGAGCGTCGGGTTGAGGCAGGCGCCGGGCGTGTCGCAGCGATAGACCGGAAGGGCGCCGCCGCCCTCCATCAGGGTCTCGGTCACCCGCCGGTCGAGAGCGAGCGGCTCCAGGATGCGCACGCGGGGTCCCGAGGCGTCCGCATCGGAGGTCGGGGCGGTGACGATCAGGGTGCCGGTGACCGCCATGGCGAACTCGGCAAGCTGGGTGTCGCCGGCGAGGAAGGACGAGGCCCGGATCGCCTTCCAGGCGTAGTTGACGTTGACCGGCACCTGGTCGGCCATCGCGCCCGAGGCGGCGGCAAGGGTCGAGTTGCGTTTCCCGTCCGCGCCGCAGCCGTGCTTCGCGGCGGCATAGTCGGAGAAGATGCCCTGTCCGGCGCCGACCGCCGCGCAGATCGCGGCCGAGGCCCGGTCGTTCTTCGACCAGAGCGCGCCGACCAGCGCCTGGGCGGTCTCGCAGCTGTTCAGGTTCTGGGAGTTCACCCATTGCGCGAGCGCCCGGAGCTTCGCCATGGTCTCGGCGATCACCGGCGAGATGGTCTCCAGCGCCAGCTCAAAGGCGAAGCCGGCCGCGTTCTGCGCCACGGCGCGGCCGAACGCGATCAGCTGGTCGCTGTTGATGAACGAAAAGGCGCCGGCGAAGGCGTCGATGCCGCCGCAGCCGGACCGGAACGATGGCAGGTTCACCGTCGCGATCTGCTCCGAGCGCACGGGCGAGCGCAGGTAGAGGTTGCCCAGCGTCCAGTGGCCGGAGGCCTGGCCCTGGAACGCGGTCGGTCCCGTGGTATTGACCGCCGCGCCCTGCCAGAAGCGGTTCATCTCCGAGAGCACGTCGGCCCGGGCCGGGGAGGTCGAGAGCAGGACGGCGGTCAACGCGGCGGATACGACCTTCTTCGGATCAATAGTCATGTCCGGGCTCCATGGCGGTCAGCGCGAAGATCCGCTCGGCCATCTGGTCCTCGGCCATGACGCCGAAACCGACAGGGATCACGCGCTTCGTTTGAGTGTCGAACAGCACCAGGGCGGGGACCGGGGCATTGCCGAGGCCGAGCCGGGCGGCGCGCCCCCGGTCGGCCACCGCCTCCGGCCAGCCCTCCAGCGCCTCGCCGGTGAGCGAGACCGCGAGCACGTCCAGATTGTGGCGATTGGCAAAGGCGCGGAGCAGCGGGCCGAACACCTTGCAGCCGGCGCAGCCGGCGTGGCCGAGATAGATCAGGCCGTAGCGCTCCCCGAGCCGCGCCAGCGCGGCGTCGCGCGCCTGTCTCCGCCCGTCCGACCAGACCTGCTTGGCGAGCGCGCCGACCGGGCGCCGCAGCGTGTAGTCGAGCTCCGGCGTGGCCCACACCGTGCGCCGGAAGGCGTCGGAGAAGGCGGCCGCGCGTTGCAGCGTCTCCTGTTGAAGCCGCAGATAGGCGGTCACCCTGGCGGGCGTCGGATCGAGGATCGCCTCCGCGCGCGCTTCCTCCAGCGCCTTGCGCATTTCCAGGATGCGCTTAGTCGCGGATTGCGCGGGGCCGGGTGCGGGCGGCGGCACAGCCGGCTCCGTCTGTTCCGGTTCTTCGGCCCGGTCGCAGTAGAAGTGCCAGCCGAGCGAGCCACCGGAACCGGGCTCCCCGCACCAGGACCGCCATTCTCCGGCACGAGTGTCCGCGGCCGCCACGGGCGCGCCCAGGACCGACCACACGGCCGTCGCGGCAATAATGCGCTTCAGAACACGGAGGACGCCGCGCGTCATCACTGCCCCCGCCGGTAGAAGTCGCGGATGCGCGTGCGCATCGCTTCGCCCGTATCGCCCGCGTCGGGCAGCGAGACCGACGGCGCCTTCGAGGCGTCCATCAGGTCCTCGGTGAACTCCGAGAGGTCGAGGCTGGCGAAGTCGATGCCCTCGATCTCGGCGACCGTGAAGCCGCGGCAGCTTCCCCAGCCGATGCCGAGCTGCGCCCGGCCCTGCTGCTGGAGGATGCGCCCGAGCTTCGAGCCGAACACGCACCAGGCCCGCGAATGGCGGATGCAGACGCCGAACAGGGTCTTCTTCGAGCAGTACCGCCCGAGATAGTGGGTGTTGCCCGCGTTGCGCTCCTCGGCCAGCTCCCTTTCCGAGGCCGAGCAGTTCGCCATCCCGGCCAGCAGCCCGCTGTTCTTGCAGCAGTTGGCGAGCCCCCCGAAATGGATGTGGCAGGCCCGGCGCTGGCCCGTGAAGAAACGCATGTCCTGGCGGTCGAACTCGTCGCCGCCGAGCTCCACCGCCATGTTCAACCGCGTCGCCGCATTCACGAACCCGGTATTGGCCTCGGGAGATACCGTCTCGCAGCCGGCGCCGACGCAGTACGTGACCTGCCCGCAGGATCCGCCGTCCTCTGCGTCCCGAAGGCCCGCGCCGCAATCCGTGGCGCTGCCCGAGGCGAGCCCGCCGGCGCCGTGGACCGGGGACTGCGGAGACGCCGCGATATTCTTCGAGCGCCGCACAAGCGGATCGTTCGCCGGCACGCTCGCGGAGGGCCGCGAGGTCACGCCCTCGACCACCGCGCGCCCGGCCCCGCCGCCGGGATCGTCCGGATCGGCGAGCCTGGCCCGGCCTGCGTCCTCCAGCGCGTCCGCCCCGATGCTGCGCTCCGGCAGGTCCGTGCCCGCATGGCCCGGCACCTTCGCCGCGCTGGAGGAATCCCGCGCGATCGTCCGCGCCGCCGCATTGCCCGCATTGCCGATGGCGCGCGCCGCCGCCCTGGGGTCCTCCCCCGCCTTGGCCGCCATGCCGGAGACCACCCACAGCATCAGGCAGACGAGGACGAACATCGCGGCCCAGGTCAGCAGCCGGAAGATGCGCGTCCCGCGGTCCAGTGCGACCTCGACCCGATCGCGGGAAGATTCGGTTCGTTCGGTCATGGCCCGTCTTCTCCTCTCAGCCGGTCGAGATGCTGGCGGGCGGTCTCCGGTCCGGCATTTCCCTCGTCGGCAACGGCCTCCAGCGCGGCCGCCAGACCGATGTTGCCGGTCACCAGGTCGTGGGGCGGCGCCGGGTCCTCCGCGCAGCCCCGGCTCCGGCAGGGCGGCACGCCGCCCGGCACCACGGCGACGGCGGGCACCCGCTCGATGCCGAACAGGCGGAACAGGCGCGGGGCGATGGCGACCCCGGCCCCCGCCCCGCCGAGACGGTCGCCGATCCGCTTCGCGGTTTCGGCCAGCCCGCCAACGCCGACGCCGCGCAGCACCAGCGGCGCGCCAGTCGCAGCAGCGTCGCGCGCCCATTGGCGCCAGCTCGCGGCCGGCACCGACAGGCTGGTGAAGATGAGGATTTTCGCTGTGCCGGTGCGTCCGGCCGCGCTGGCCGCAATCCGGGGCGCATGGCGTTCGGCCGGAAGCGGCGCGGTCGATCCGGGGCCTGTCCCCCCGGCTCGGAAGCCTGCCCCGGACGCGATCCGGGGGCCGGGGCCGGCTCCCCCCGATCCGGGAACCGTCTGCCGCGCGGTCCCGCCGGCGCGTTCGAGGGCGCGCTCGACGATCGGGCGGCTCCAGGACCCGAGAGAGTCCCCGTCATTGCCTCCGGCCTTGCGAAGCACCTCCTCGACCAGCCGCGCCACGTCCGGATCGGGATCTGCGGCGCGCGGCATCTCCTCTGCCCGCGGCGTTCCGGACCAGCCCGCCGCCAGCAGCAGGGCGGTCAGGAACAGGACTGTCGGGGCTTGTCGAAGACTGCGCATCGGGCTATCCTCAGAGTGGAAATTATCTATGTATTTCAACGGGTTCATAAGAGACAGCAGTTCTTTTTCCGCCACAGCAGGTAGCCGAAATTCTCGCCCGCGACCGGCAGTTCGCGTAAGGATTCCCAGAGCACCGAGGAGCGCCCGGTCGGGTTGCAGCCGGTGAACGGATCGACCGCCGGGACCGGCTGGGTCATCTGCCAGCGGTACTGCGACTTCTTCATCACCGGCATCGGGTAGCGCCCGCAGAGCGCGCCCGAACCGAACGTGCCCCAGGCAAGCCCGGCGCGGTGCAGCCGGTAGAGCAGGCGCTGGGACGCGAGCAGCGATGCCTGGACCCCGCCGACATGGGCCGCGACGTTGCCGGTCAGCGGATACATCCCGCCCTGGCAGCCGGCGCACCAGAACAGCGGATCGAGCGGCAGGCCGACGGAAGACGCCGCGCAGTCGGCGGCGCAGGCCGCCTGCGCCGGCAGGTTGGCGAACAGCGCCGCCTCCGGGTTCAGCAGGAAGGTGAGCTCGTCGTCGAGCCAGGCGGGGTCGAGCTCCGTGGCCCAGGCGATATCGAGACCGCCGCCCTCCAGGCAGCCGAGATCGAGCAGCACGCCGATCCAGGAGAGCAGGGGATACATGTAATAGTGCGCGTGCCAGACCGAGCCCTTGGCGCCGTCGCCGCCAGAAGACCCGGTGCGCCCGC
>MKWU01006720.1_pt1 | contig 11477 bp, 13 predicted proteins | sample 809101 | NCBI WGS metagenome assembly MKWU01 (sample SAMN05860141, study PRJNA318959) | sponge metagenome | host: Aplysina aerophoba | place: Slovenia: Piran, Adriatic Sea, Gulf of Piran | collected 2013-05-07
ACTTGAGTTGCCGGCCATAAAGGACGAGTTGTGGGAGTTAGGGCAGGCATTCACCGAAATGAACCAAGCCCTAGAAGCCCGCCAGGCCGACTTGGAAGCCGAGTTGAACTTCAACGACCGACTCATCGAGGACAATCCCCTCGCCATCGCGGTGGTGACCCAGCAGCGGCGAACCGTGCGAGTGAATAGGGCTTGGCACCAGCTCTTTGGCGAAGGCGGGGCCGGCACTTGGGACCAAACAGCAGAAGGACAGCAGCTTTTGGACTGGATCGAACACAATCCCAAGACGCGGGAGGCCGACAGTTTGGAGATCAAGCACTCCCAAGGCGGCACCCGGTTTTGGAACCTGAAGGTCGTGGACTTGGCGGGGGCCTTGCCGGGGCATTTGTTGCTGGTGATTGACGACCAGACCCAGCGCAAGCTGCTGGAACTCCACTACGGTCAGTCCGAGAAGCTAGCCTCCCTCGGAGAGATGGCCGCTGGCGTGGCGCACGAAATCAAGAATCCGCTGGCGATCATCCGGCACGCCTACGAGTTGCTGGTGCAGATTGTCCCGGAGAAAGTAGAGGGGCGCGACCAAGCGCTCAGGCCCCTTGGAGCGGCTATCGGTCGGATCAATGAACGGGTGGCCAATCTGCTGGACTTTGCCCGACCCGCCCAGCAGACGCAGGAGTTGGTTGACCCAACAGACATCCTACGGCAACTGGTTGATCTCGAACAAAAGCACGCCGAGCACCTCGGCATAGCCATTGAGGTCCGTCTGCACGAGGTATCGTCGGTCTTGGTGAATCGAGACATGCTCAAAGATGTTTTTCTTAACCTAACCAGCAACGCCTTTGCAGCCATGCCCGACGGCGGCAAGTTGCTGATCTCAGCCGAACAGCGGGACGATTGGGTGGTGGTGGTGATCGGCGATACAGGTACGGGCATTCCCCAAGAGCACATCCGGCAGATATTTGAACCGTTTTACTCGACCAAACCGCCAGGGCAGGGCACGGGCCTAGGATTAGCCATCGTCCACCGACAAATACAAGAAATCGGCGGCCGGATTGAGGTCGAAAGCGTTCCGGACCAAGGCACGTACTTTTCGCTATATCTACCTACGACAAACTCCGAAAGGAACGATTGACATGGAAAAACCCAAGGGCAGAATACTCATGGTAGATGACGAGCAGGACTTGTTGGATTTGTCGGCCATTCTGTTGCGCCGCGAGGGCGTGGAGGTTGCCACCTGCGTCGGGGGCAAAGCGGCCCTGACCCTGCTGAATAACGAGGAGTTCGATCTCATCCTCCTCGATTTGAGGATGCCAGGCATGGATGGCCTCGGCTTCTTGGAGCTCTTCAAAAAGCAGCAACGCCGAGAAGAGGTCGTCATTCTGACGGCCTACGCCGATGTGGAAAGCGCGGTGAAAGCCGTCAAGTTAGGTGCCTACGGGTACCTGTCGAAACCCTTTGATACTGGAGAAGTGCTGGCACATCTCAACCGCATCTTGGAGTTGCAGGCCCTGCGCACTGAAAATGAGGCATTGCGGCAGAAGCAACGGGGCGAATTAGGCAATTTGGTGGGCCAGAGCGAGAGCATGAGGCAGCTCTACCAGCTCGTCCGGGATGTGGCATCTACGCCGGTCACAGTACTGATTCGGGGCGAGAGCGGGACCGGCAAGGAACTAGTGGCCAACGCCATCCACAGCACCAGCGACCGAGCAGGCAAGCCTTTTGTGCGCTGTAACTGCGCGGCCTTGTCGCCGGGTGTGATGGAGAGCGAACTCTTCGGGCACGTCAAGGGGGCCTTTACTGGAGCGGTGCGCGACCGCGTCGGTCGTTTTGCTGAGGCCGATGGCGGCTCCTTATTTCTCGACGAGATTGGCGATCTCGAAACCAATATGCAGATTCGGCTCTTGCGCGTGATACAGGAGGGGGAGTTCGAGCCGGTGGGATCGACGCAGACGCAGAAAGTGGATGTGCGCCTGATCACTGCCACGCACCAAGATCTCGAAGCTCGTATTGAGGAAGGCACTTTCCGCGAAGATCTCTATTACCGCATCAACGCGCTGACCATTGAAATACCGCCGTTGCGGGAACGTATAAGCGACCTGCCGCTCTTGTGTACCTTCTTCGTCAATCGCTACAACGGGGTTCTCGATAAGCATATTGAGGGGTTTACCAGCGAAGCCCTGCAATGCTTAGAGGAATACAACTGGCCTGGCAATGTACGGGAACTGGAAAACGTGATCATGCGGGCGATGACCGTGGCCAAAGGCGACGAGATAGAACGCAAACATCTGCCTGCTTCCCTTGCCGGTGGGATGGAGCCAGTCTATCACGGCGAGGATGCGTACTACGATATTCCGCAGCAGCTCTTCCACGAGGCGCGCGAGCAGTTCGAGCGGATATTTCTCCGACGTGCCCTAGAGAGGGCCAACGGCAACGTGAGTCGGACCGCAGCGGCGATTAAATTGACTCGGAGAAATCTGCAGCGGAAGATCAAGCAATACGAGATAGACGTTCGCGGGTAAGGGTGCGTGAGTATTGGTCTTTCAAGTGAATTTACTGCCTTAATGTACTGGACTCCCGCCTTCGCGGGAGTGGGGGACCGAGCAATTCGTCTAGTTTGGCCTTGAGCTTTTTCTCGTCTCCGGGCCGATATCCTTGGTGCTTGTACCACACCGTCCTGTCGGCTGCAATAATCAGGGTTGCCGGGACGCCTGCTAGGTGGAACTGCTTGAGCACCTCGTTGGTCTTGTCGAGCAGAACCGGCAATTTGAGCTTGTGGCGCTGCATAAAAGGCCGCACCTTGGGCAGGTTTCTGGGGCCGTCGATATTGATCGTCAGCACTTGGATGCCGCGCTCGGCGTATTCTTCGGAGAGGGTTTGGAGCTTGGGCAGGCTCTTGATACAGGGCTTGCACCAAGTCGCCCAGAAGTCGAAGACCACCGGCCCTTTTTTGAGCGCCTCCGCTAGCGAAAAAGTCGAGCCGTCGAGGTTTTCCAACACGAGTTGCGGTGCCTTTTCGGCGTGAGCCGAGCCGACAAGAAGCAAGCAGGTTGCCAATGCGAAAATTGGTTTCATTTTGGGGCTCCGTTTTTCTCTATAAGGATCAAGCCATGCGTTTTGTTCCCGCATTCATACTGCTGCTGGCCGCTCCCCTCCAGGCCGAGTTGCGTCTTTCGGCCCTGACCGAAGGCCAAGTCGGTAACCTGCCCGGCGCGCAGCCCAGCGATCTGCGGACGCTTTATCATCAGTTCAGCCTCGACTATGCAATCGCCGATTTCCAGGTCGGGGTCCGCGGCGAGACTTTTGGCACGAGCGCAGCCAATCGCAACTACGGTCAGTTCCTCCAGCGCTCTGCTTCCTACCGCCGGAGTGGTTTTGAAGCCACGGTTGGCAATTTCTACGCCATCGTCGGCAGCGGCCTGCTGCTCCACGCCTTTGAGTTGCCCGGCGTCATCACCGAAGTACGGGGCAGCCGCCGTCGCTACCAGATTGTGCGCGATCTCGACGGCGTTCAGGTGCGCTACCGCGCCAAGCGGGCCGAAGTGCTGCTGTTGCGCGGCGCACCGATCAACAGTGCCCTGCCGCCCGGTTTGGAGGGAGTTGACCGCCGACCAGACGCGCTTCACGCTGGCTCGCTCCAGCTCAAGCCGCACCCGCATTTCGACGTTGGTGTTAGCGCCATTCGCTACCCAGCCGGCCGGCGGCAGGAAACGAGTGCGGCCTTCAATGCCCGCTGGCGGTTCGCTCCGCTGCTGGCCCGTCTTGGTCTCACTGGAGTGTATGCCGATCTCCAGGGTGAGTACGCCCAGCGCGATGTGGCGTTCGATCGCTTCTTTTCGCTCGACCGCAGTTTGGGACGCGCTCTGTACCTGGCGACCACCTTGGCGTTTGGACCGTGGGGTTTGAGCTTGGAATACAAAGATTATGAGGACTTTGCCCTTGAGCACATCAACAATCCTCCGCCCCTGATCCGCGAGCACTCGGCCTATCTGCTCAACCGCATCACCCACGATGTGCTCGCCGATGACGAGCAGGGCTACCAAGCCGAACTGAGTTATGTCCTGCCTAGCGGCCAGACCCTCACCGCCAATGCGACTCGCGCCACGCGCCGCCGCGATTCGGGAGCAGCCGACGACAACGTTCTGCGCGAATTCTTTGTGCAGATGGATTCGCCCTTGGGTCAACGCGCCGATGTGCAGCTTTTTGCCGACTTCAACCACAATCGGATTCTCCTCGACGACAAAAGCCGTCTCTTGGGCACGCATTGGGAATGGTTTCCAGACGGATCCTACACCTTCGAGTTCGACGCCCAGTTCCAAGACGTCGATCGGCGGTTCGGCGACCTAGCGCTTCCTTACACCAACCAATACTATGCCCTAGCGGTCCACCGTGCGCCCGGCCTCTCCGCCGCCGTGCAAGTCCAGCGCACCTCCGATGAGTTGGAAACAGGGGCCGATCCCTCCGGCATCACGTGGTGGCGGGGCCTCAACATCGGTGCCGATATTGGCGAGGGCCACATCCTCAATGTTTTTGCCGGCCAGCGCCGCTCAGGGCTAGCCTGCACGGCCGGCATCTGCTATGAGGTGCTAGGGTTCAAGGGCGTCGAAGTCCGGCTGCTCAACCGCTTCTTCTGATCGTCCTGACGTGGGCGGTTTGCAAACCGCCCCTACCTAAGCAGCAGCAGCTTGCGGACTTCGGTGTAGTCTCCGGCTCGCAACTGGTAGAGGTACACTCCGCTGGTCACTGCTCGCCCCGCTTGGTCGCGGCCGTCCCAGCGCACCGAGAATGTCCCGGCCGCGCTAGGCCCTTGGACGAGCAAGGCCACTGGCTGGCCAAGCAGATTGTAGATTGTCAGTTCGACTTGGCTTGGCTGTGGCAGCGCAAAGCGGATCACCGTCTCGCTGTTGAACGGATTGGGTGCGTTCTGCTCTAGGGCGAAAGCTTGGGGAACGGACGCCTGATCAGATGTCTCCACTGCCGTCTCTACCGCTTCTTCCGTTTCCTCCGTTTCCTCCGCGTCCGTATCGAGGAGGTCGAACATGTTCTGGATGTCGGCCGGTTCGACTATTTCGACTGTTTCCTCTGTTTCTAATGGTTTCTCTTTTTTGTCTGTGTTCTCTTTTTTTTTTCTTTTCGTTTTTTTTTTTCTTTTTTTTTTTGTTTTTTTTTTCTTTTTTTTTCGACTCTTTCCTCTGTTTCGACTGTTTCCTCTGTTTCGACTGTTTCCTCTGTTTCCTCCACTTCCTCTGTTTCCTCCACTTCCTCCGTTTCCTCCACTTCCTCCGTTTCCTCCACAATGGGAGGTATGTCGGCCAGCGCCAGCAGCACCTCGTCGCGGAGCTGGTCCATGGGTATCAGGGAAGTGGTCTTGAAGCGGATGGAGCCCTCGTGGTCGATGATGGCAAAGGTCTGGTAGGTTTGCCCGTAATCGCTCGCCATTTGGCTGGCGTTCAGCAAGAGGGGCATAGTCACGCCCTTGCCCAAGCGCCAGCGGGTATTCACCTGTTCAGCCGTGCCGTCCCACACATCCGCTCCTAGGGCGACAAAGCGCTCGTCGGCAAATTCTTGCCAGATTTCTTCGAAGCTCTCGGCACGCGAGAGACAGGCCGGTCAGCTATAGCCCAAAAAGAAAATCAGCACGACTTGGCCCCCGAAGTCGCTCAGAGCGGCTTGGCCGCCGTCGACCCGGTCTAAGAGAAAATCGGGGGCCGGATCGCCTACTCGTGGCACTTGGGCGTCTAGGGTTGAGGTTCCCAACACCGCTAAAGCTGCCAAACTGACTAAAGATTTTCTCATAGTAAACCTCCTTAGGTTTGCCGCACGAACTTCTGGATGCGGTGGTCGGTTTGCACTTCACCCACGTAGAGGTCGCCTCTTGAATCCATCCAGATGCCGTGGGGGCAGCCGAGGAATTCTCCCGGCGCGTCAATGCGCTCGCCCGATCCCCACTGAGCGAGCCATTCGCCGTCGAGGTTGAGAATGCTCACCCGCTGGTCGAGTTCCGCGACATAGACTGTATCGCCGTCGAGGAAAATCGTATCGGGATGGTGAAAGCCGCCCCATTCCTCTAGGTAATTGCCGTCGGTGTCGAAGAACTGGATGCGGTTGTTGGCGCGGTCGGCTACCATCAGCCGCCCGCGCTGGTCGAAGCGCACGCAGTGGGGCAGATCGAATTCCCCTGGGCCGGTGCCCGGACGGCCCCACGTCTTGATGAATTCGCCGTTGGGTGAATACTTGTGGATGCAGGCGTTGCCGTAGCCATCGGATACGTAGATACAGCCGTCGGCGTCGAGCGCCAAGTCGGTGGGTAGCCGGAAGGGCTGGCCCTCTGAGCCCTCTTGGTCCGGCGTCCCCAAGGTCATCAGCAGCTCGCCGTCGCGGGTGAATTGGCGCACGCAGTGGGTTTCGCGTTCGACGCACCAGATTTGGTCGCGGTCGTCGATAAAGATGCCGTGGGCGTCTTTTAGCACCTCATCGCCCCACGAGGCGACAAAGCGGCCCTCGCGGTCGAAGACGATCATGGGATGCTCGCTGCGGCTGTACACATAGACCCGATCTGAGGAATCGCAGGCCACGGCCGGAACCCAGCCAAAACTCCAGCCTTCCGGCAACTCGAACCAGTCCTGCTGCACTGCATAGGTGAATGCGCCGCTGCCTACTAAGGTCATGGGACTCTCCTCTTTGCAATTGTCTGTGTACTTCTGCGTGAATAACGGACGTTACGCAGGCTTATGTAACGTCCGCCTCTTGCGACCCCGCCTTTGGTTTTGTCATTCCCGCGCAAGCGGGAATCCAGTAGGGGGCGACTCTAAGAGTCGCCCCTACATCTCAAATTTCCCGCAACCTTTCCATTTCGTCGGCGGGCAAAAGCTGCGCGCCGGCTGCGGCATTGGCGCGGGCTTGGGCCGCTGATTTGGCACCGGGGATGGCCACCGGCGCGGCTGGATGGGAAATGACGTACTGGAGGGCTTTTTCCACCATGCCCTCTCCGGGCGTGACGACCTCGGCGAGGCGCTCGACTTGCGCTAGCTTGGCCTCGAATGCGCCGCGTTGCGCCGCGCCGGCGTTGAAGGACTGCCGTATTTCGTCGGTAAAAACAGACTCCTTGGTGTAGCGGCCAGACAAAAGCCCCTTGGCCAGCGGTCCCCTCACCAGTACGGCAATGCCGTGCTCTTGGCAATAGGGCAAAAGCTCGGCTTCGGCCTGGAGGTTGACCAGCGAATAGTCTATCTCCACCACCGAGCAGTTGCCTTGGGCGTTGAAGCGCTGGAGCACCTCTAGGCTGTCGGTCGAAATGCCAAAGGCCCGCAGCCGTCCTTCCTCGACGAGCGCGGCAAAGGCATCCAAGTAGATCGACGGATCGTCGATGTTGCCTTCGTGGCACAGCAGTACGTCGTGCCAGTCGCTGCGCAGCCGGTGCAGGGAGGCGTGGGCGCACAGGCGGATCATATCGACCGTGGTTTTGGGCACGCCCTGCCCGGTGCGCGCTCCCCAATTGCCGATTTTGCTAACGACAAAAACTTGGTGCCGGATGCCGGCTAAGGCGCTCCCCAAGCGCTCCTCAGACAGCCCGTTGGGCGTGCCGTAGGACTCGGCTGCGTCGAAGAGATTGACGCCGCAGTCAAAGGCCGTGCGCACGGTGTCCCATGCGGTGGCCTCGTCGATAGGCCCCCATTGGTTGCCGATGTTCCAAGTTCCCAAACCGATGGCCGAGACCTGCCAGCCCGTCCGGCCAAATGCTCTGTACAACATGTGTTGTCTCCTTTCTGCGTTTCAAGGTAAGCGACCGCCTGCGTCGGTCAAGCGGTGCGCGTTGCCGGGGACTGCTGAGGTTCCTACCTTAAAGCCATTTGGAGGGGACTATGGAATACTTTGGCAAAGGGTTGTACCTGATTTTCTTCGCGCTAGTTTTCTGGTTCATTCACCGGGCCCAAGGTCGCGGCCTCGGCCGCCTCGTCGAGGACAACCACCGGGCACATGAGCGGGTTCACCACACGCTAGAGGAGCACCCGGAGGGCGGCACGTGGCGGCAATACAAGCAGTGGATGGAGGACGCAGCATGAGTTTAGAAACTACCACTTTGGGCGCAGGTTGCTTCTGGTGCGTCGAAGCCGTGTACCAAGATCTGCGAGGGGTCGCCAGCGTGGTCTCCGGCTATATGGGCGGTGCGTTGGAGAATCCCACGTATGAGGCTGTTTGCAGCGGCCAGACCGGCCACGCCGAGGTCGTGCAACTGCAATTTGATCCCGAGGTCATTAGCTTTGATGACGTGCTCTACATCTTCTGGCGCACGCACGACCCCACCACGCTCAACCGCCAAGGTGCGGACTCCGGCACCCAGTACCGCTCGGCGATTTTCTACCACAGCCCGGAGCAGCAAGCGATAGCTGCCGCATCCAAGGCCGCTACAGACGCGAGCGACCTGTGGGCCGATCCGATTGTGACCGAGATCGCGCCCGCCAGCGTCTTTTGGCCGGCTGAGGATTACCACCAAAACTACTACCGGCTCAATTCCAACCAGCCCTACTGCGCGATAGTCATCGATCCCAAGATGCGCAAGTTCCGCCAGGAGTTTGCCGACCGCCTCCAGCCGACGGCCTAGGCGTCGTGTCCACTGCCATCAGTCGGCTGCGCGCCGAGGATTTTGAAGAGGCTCTCGACGTCCTCAACCTCGCCTTTGGCAAAGCGCCGCCCCGGGATTTTGAGGCCATTTTGCCGGCCCTGTATCGGCGCGGGGAAGAGGAGATGAATTGGAACTTTGGCTTGCGCGAAAACGGCCGCATTCGCGCCATCGTTGGGATGTTTCCTCTTGCGTACCGATGGGGAGGTGCGACTCTGCGCGTGGCTGGCATCGGCGGCGTCTCCTGCCATCCGCACGCTCGCGGCCGCGGCTACATGCAGCAGCTCATGGCCCATTGCGTCGAAGTCGCGCCCGCCGAGGGTTTTCACCTGTCTTGGTTGGGGGGACAGCGCCAGCGCTACGGCTATTTTGGCTACGAGAAGTGCGGCGTGTACTACCGGCTGACGCTGAGCCAGACCAATGTGCGCCACGCCTTCGGGGCCACTGATTTTGGGATTGACTTTTTCCCACTTGAGCGCGAGGATCGCACGCACCTGCAAGGCGTGATTGGTCTGCACGACGCCCAGCCGTTTCGCGGGGTGCGCGCCCCGCATCGCTTCTACAACCTGCTCCTGAGCTGGGGACACCGGCCCTATGTGGCGCGCTCGCGCGATGGCCGCATGATCGGCTATCTCGTGGCCCAAGCCGACCGGACGTGTGTTACCGAACTGTTGGCTGTCAATGAGGGCGAGCCGGAGTTGGAGATAGCTGCTGCTTGGGTACAGCGCTATGGGAATACTTCTTTCGAGTTGCCGCCTTGGAGCCGTCTCCTGCCCAAGCTGGCCCAACTCAGCGAAGGTGTGAGTGCATCGAGTTCGGGCAATTGGCAGATTTTCGATTGGGCGGCGACGCTCGACGCCTTGCTCAAGACGCGCGCCGCGCTGGTGCCCCTGATGGACGGCGCAGTCGTCTTGGAGATTGCGGGCTACGGTCGGGTCGCGCTGGAGGTGCGGGGTGACGACGCGCAGTGCGTTCGCACCGAGGCTGCGCCGGCGCTGCAAATGGACACTTTTACGGCCATGCGCCTGCTCTGCGGCCCCTTGCCGCCTTCGCTTGTGTTGCCCCTGCCTGCTGCGGCCGCTCCACTCGAACAGTGGTGTCCGCTGCCGCTTTTTTGGGGCCGCCAAGACGGGGTCTAAGAAGCCAATACCCGCTCGGTGAATAGTTCGAGAAAGCGCGCCTGTTCCACATCCACCGCGCATTCTACGGGCCGCCCCAGCCGCTCTTGGTCGCTCGCCAAGGCGCGCTGGTCAACTACCACCTGACCGGCGGTTAGCCCGCCGGAGATCTCCACGTCCACCCATAGTTGCTGCGTGCGAAAGAGCTGCGGCCACAGGGCCGCGCCCAAGGCCACGGGATCGTGGATGTGCATTCCGGCAAATCCGTAGTGAGCGGACTCGAAGGCTATCACCGGCTCACACGCTGCCCGGCAAAACGCCGCGTACGGACCTGTGCAAGCTTGCAAGGTGGTCTGTTCTAGCCAGACCTGCTCGGTTACGTCCAGCCCTACCAACACCAGCTCAGCTTCGGACGCGAGGACTTGGCGCGCGGCGTGCGGGTCGGCGTAGAAATTGAACTCAGCCGCTGGCGTGACATTGCCCGGCACGCGCGCGGCCCCACCCATGATCACCACTTGCCGCGCCTGTCGCAGAACGCCCGGCACCTGCGCCTCGGCACGCGCTAGGTTGGTCAACGGCCCGGTGGCGACGAGGGTTACTTCTCTCGGGCGCGTTTGCAAGGTGTTCAGCAGAAATTCCACCCCGTCGCCCGCTGACGAAGTGCGCGCTTCGGGCAACTGAGCCGCACCTAGACCGGTTGCGCCGTGTACGTCGTCCGCGGCGACCGGGTCACGCACCAAGGGCCGCTCTGCGCCAGCGTACACCGGAACGTCGGCGTGCCCTGCCCACTGCAATAGGCGCAGTGTGTTGTCGGTCGTCCGCGACAACGACACATTGCCAGCTACCGTAGAGACGCCCACCAACTCGACCTCGGGCGAGGACAGGGCCAAAAGCAGGGCGAGGGCGTCGTCAACGCCCGTATCGACGTCCATAATCAGGGGAGTTGCAGGCACCGCCTATCCTGCGACTTGGGCGCTGATGATCAAGTGTTCGACCCAATCGTCCCCCGTGTTGGAAAGCTGGTGTTTGACCTTCGGGGGGATGTGTACTGCGTCGCCCTCGCGCACTTCGTAGATCTCCCCGTCGATCTTCATCTGCCCTTGGCCGCTGAGAAAGTAGTACACCTGCTCGGTGGCCTCGTGTTCGTGGTAATCGCCTTCCAGTCCTCCTTGCAGGCGATGTAGCGTTAGTCCGGAAAATCCCAAGAGTACTGCTTCGTTCTCGTCCAGCCCCTCGGCGCTCTGGGCGCGAAAGATCGACCAGATCAGTTTGGATTCATGCCCGACGACGGGCGTGACGTTGCGCCAATTGCGAATGACCAAAATGTCCTCCTCGCGTTTGATCGTGCGTGCCAGTGAAATTGTCGGCTTAACATATCAAACGGCAAGTTGTGGGCAAAGTGCGCCCTGTTGCCGCCGCGCCGGCTAGTTAAATTAGGAAGTGATGTTACGCAGCCCTTAGCTTTTGTAATTCGTCAAAGGCGTGTCGAATGGCCTTGAGATAGAGTTTTGATCGGAGGGCAAACGGATTCATCCGTTGCTTGATGCGCAGCCACTCTAAGGAGAACGCCGCATAGATGGCCATAAAGACGTGATTGCTTTGGGTACGGACCCGTTTGGTCGGCGACTTGGCCAACGCGGCATGGGACTTGAGCGTTTTGTGAAAGACTTCGACTTTCCATCGTTTTTGATAGATCGTCTCAAGGGCGTCTTCATGTTGGTCGAGATCACTACAGGCCAGATACA
>MKWU01006722.1_pt1 | contig 11477 bp, 11 predicted proteins | sample 809101 | NCBI WGS metagenome assembly MKWU01 (sample SAMN05860141, study PRJNA318959) | sponge metagenome | host: Aplysina aerophoba | place: Slovenia: Piran, Adriatic Sea, Gulf of Piran | collected 2013-05-07
ACCGAGGACGGATCGACCGCGAAGTGCGCCATGCCCACCCGGCCCAACGTCCGGTTGCTGGGCGGCCGGTCGCTGCGGTACTGGGCGACAGCGTTCTCGACGCTCTGACCCGTCAGCGGGTTCTTCAACTCGGCGGTGGCGACGGGCACCCCGTTGACGAACAAGCCCAGATCGACCGTGCGGCCGCCGGCCGGATCGAACGGCAGCTGCCTGGTAACCGACAGCACGTTGGCCTCGTGGAGGGTCGCCAGCTCCGGGGTCAGCCCATGTGCGGGCCGGAAGTACGCCAGCCGGATCGTGATGTTGCGGTCGACCACGCCGCGGCGCAGCACATCCACGGTGCCGCGCTTGTCCAGCTCCGAAGCCAGCCGCTGCACGAACCCGGACTGCGCCCGGCCCGCATCGCCGCCGTAGGCCGTGTCCACCAGGCGAGCCCACTCGCTCCCCTGCGTCGCGCCGATGAACTCGAACAGGTCGGCGGTGTCGACGCCCGCCTCCGCGTCGAAGTCCCGCGGCCCGTCCCCGACATTGCCGATCTTCGCTCGCCGATACCCGCCGTGCTCGACCAGCCAGCCCGCAATATGCGCCTCGAACGCCGCCTCGGTGACAGAACTCACGCCGCCACCCTCCTCCACGGCCCCAATGTCCAACCCATCCTAGAGCGCGGCGCGGTCCTCACCGCGGGTCGCCCAAGGTGAGCAAGGCAGCCGAGACCCTGGCCAGCTCCAAGAGCACGCCAGTGCAGAAGTCGAAGGCGGGCAAGACCTTGCAGGGCCACAAGCGGAAGCGGCACTGATCACTCTGGCTGCCCGGCTTACCAGCGTGCCGGTTGCACGCTCTGCGGGCATCTGTGCTAGCGTGGGGGTGGAGCTGAGGGGATTCGAACCCCTTGCGAGTCGATTTACAGCCGGTCGCAGCCACCAGGCCAGCCCCATGACGTGCCCCTTTCACAGGACACTTCGACGGAGAGCCGGAGGCCTAGCCTCCGGCTCTCCCACGTTCGCACCATAGCCGGGGTGGCAAGCCGGTTGTGCGACGGCCCCGCGTCACACCCCAGTGGGACAATGGGGTCAATGCGAGAGCGGCTCGTGGCTAAACACGTAAGTAATCACTTTGAAAGGTAGTCACACTGACTGCCTCTTGTGATTCTTGAAGATTGGTAGCGTCACGGCTACCTGGCGCTGCTGGACCATCTGATCGAGACCCTGAGCCACCACTACGGCCATCATGAGCCGATCGTGCGCCGCGTGAAGCTCTGGGTCAGCATCCAAGTGGTCATCAGCTTCCTCGCTACGTGCATTCTCACCGGTGCCGTCCTCGCGGTAGGGTGAGACCATGGGAGAGGGTGACGCCACGGAAGCGCCCGACCTGTCCGAGGACATCCCGAGTCGGTACGGGCCTTACGAGTTGAGCCCGTATCCGAGCACGATCGTCAACCGCGGCGCACTGCCCGAGGGCTTCTTCTTCTGGCGGCGCTGGCGTCGGCGCAAGCCCGTCTGACCCGGACCGCTGGTGCTGCCCACCGCCAACGGCGAGTTGAGCCCGTCGATGTAGGCGATCACGCGCTCGGTACCCACGACAGGCGACGGTACTTGACGTGCACTCCCATGATGGTGATAACATTTGTGCATCCCCCGAGGTGAGCAGCCTCGGGCCAACGGCCCCGGCTAACGCCGGGGCTGTCTCATTCTCCAGTCGTTGCGTGCAGGTCGGCACTACTGACGCGCAATAGCGTTTCTCGTCGTCGCAGCACTGTGCGAGGATGCCGGAGGCCAATCTGCTGAGCGGCAGCAATGCCGAAGGTGCGACCGACACACACACGGACCACGTACCTCTTGGATGCACCTACGGTTCAAGTTCGACCTCAACCGGTATCTCTACTGCGGCCTCAAGCAGCGCTTGGAGTTCAGCATGCAATTCGGGTTGGCCTTCGTCGCGCCACAAGGCCACAGCAAGAGCGTACGGCTGCTGCGCGGCGTCATCATCCCATCGGTTGATGTTCCTTACAACCAAGAACATGGGGCTATCCGACGTATCGAGTCTCTGATGAAAGACCTTGCGGCCTAGCTGATTCGCCCCTCGGGACCGCGTTTGAGTGGTCGGCACTAGCTTCACTAGGTTTGAGCCGAGCCCCGACGCGGACGAGGTTCGCGTTTCCTCATCGTCGTCGTTTTCTTCATCGCGGGCTTTCGCGAAGACCTCCGCTACCTCGTCCAAGGGAAGCCCCTTGACGATGTGACACTCCATACCGCACGCCATGTAGTCGAGGCGCCGAACCCGTGTGGGCGGCGAGTAGGCAAGCGCGATGTCCAACCCTCGCTTGCCGCCTGGGGACATGAAGCTCGACGGCACCGGGATCTCGTAGATGTGGACACCGTTGATCTGAATGCTGTCATCGGCAACGAGGATCGCCCGGTGGCTCGTCGATTCGGTCGCACGCGCTATCGATGGGCGTCCGTATCCGACGAGGGCTCTCTCCGCTTCTAGCCGCACACTGTCGCTGCCGTCCCAGTTGTCGGCGAACGGCAGACGTTCGGTGGACACCAACACCAGAGACCTGATCAACTCTGCCGAGAACGTTGGGAACTTGGAGGCCACTGCTGCCGCGACTCGACTGACTAGTGGTACCGCATAGCTTGTTCCCACGTCCCAGTTGAGAAGGCGGCCTGCTTCGGCGCTCGCTCCGACTACTCCCAGTTCGGCATCGTTGGATACGAGGACTCCCTCTTCGATCCCCAGGGTGCCCGCGCTCTCGCTGACTTCGGGCTTGACGGCTTGGCCTGGACCTGGGCCCTTGCGGGTGATGGGCGAGGGCCAGCCTGGCTTTCCCATGGGCCGACGTCGCAGAGTCTCGTGGCTGCTGTGGGCCCCCGATGCTGCCGCATCCGTCAGACCGCCTGCGGTGAGGCTCAGCAAGGATGTTCCTGGGTCAAGAAGCCCTGTCGCCGCGTCATTGAGAAGCGCTCTTGGATACTCATCAACGGATGCCTCGCTGATCGCGTCGAGGTAGTCGGCCGGCCGAGCATTGCCGGCGGCTACCACGACTACGAGTCCGAGTTCGCGGGCCAGGGCGTCTACCACTGATGCCGCACTCATTTGTCTCGGCGGTGAGAACGGTGAGCGGCTGTCACCGATGGAGAGGTTGATGATGCGGGCACCATGGGCAGCGCACCATGTGATGGCCTCTCGAAGATCGTTCTCCCAGAGGTCATCTATTGGGAACTCATTGTTGGCGTCCAGAACGCGAGCCGAGACGACACGGCAAATCGGCCGAAGAGGCAGGCCCGGTGCGAGTGCCTCCTCAACATTTCCGTGTAGCAGCAGTGAGGCGACCATGGTTCCGTGGCCGTGCTGGTCCTGGTCCTCTTCGATGCCTGTACCGATGGCATCCGAGGCCAGCACGGCTGCGCCGATCAGCGGATGTCCAGATGCCACCCCCGAGTCAACAAGCCCCACTATGGCGGAACGAGCGTCAGGTGCCTGCACTTCGGGGAGTTCTGCGGCAGACAGGCTGTAGAGCCTTGGCATCGGCAGGGCCGGTTGCGGAAGCACGTCCATCCGAGCAATGGCGTCCAACTCAGCGACGTCCATGATCCGAGACGCATGGACATAAGCACGCAGTAGCACCAGTCCTGCGCTGTCGTCGATCAGGGTGTCTGCCACCCTGCCCTCCGCTGTTTCGATTCCATCCCTGGTCTCTGATAGCCACTCCTGGGCGCGATCGGTTGCGCCTGGATGCCAGCATTCGACGTCTATCCGCAGGACATCGTTGCCGTACTCGCGAATGGCTGACGCGAGTTCAGGAGTCACTCGATCTTGTGGAGCAAGTGGCCTGACATGGTCGATGGCGTCGAAGAACTGTGCGTACGGCTCGGAACGACGGCCCTCAGGGACTCCACCGTCGAGGGCATCCAGTCGCTCCCTGAAGGCAACAAGCTCTGGATCGTTGGCGAAGGCAACCACGAGAAGACCGTCTGACGAGTCGACAACCCTCAGTCCTGCTCTGCGGAATTCGTCGGCGTCGATGGAGGCTCCGAGTTCGAAGACCAGTATCAGACGAGGATCCACCCCGAGCACCTGTGGCCGCCGCTGATGGTGCATCGTGATGTCGGCGATCGTCTCCCTTATACGGCGACCGTGTCCTAGAAGGTCGTCGTGACGGCGATCTCGGCCGCTGAATGCCGACCTAGTTCGTCTCTCGCCCGCTGGGATGGCGCGCCGAAGCCGCAGCAGTGGCAGGCCAGGGGGTGGCTCAGGCTCTAGGCCAGGGAGCGGTGGATTATCTGGCGTCTCGCCTCCCCGCGGCTGATCGCATACGCGATGTGCTCTGAGCCCACGTGCTTGTCGAGTCGACGAACCATGAGCCGGATGGCGTCGAGAGCCACCGCTTCCACCTCTGCCGCGCTGAAGTCTTCCATCGTCTTGGCAGCGTCACAGAGGTCAAAGTCGTGCCGTACCGATCTCAGCTTCAGTTCCAGGATCTCGCACCGGGCGGAGTGGTCCGGCGCTTCGATCTCGATGATCTCATCGAATCGTCGCCAGACCGCCGAGTCCAGCAGCGCAGGATGGTTCGATGTGGCCACGAAGAGCGAGTCTCCGCGGTGGTCGTCGACGACTTGCAGCATCGCGGCCACGACCCGGCGCAACTCGCCGTGGTCTGCTCGGTCTGAGCGCTCGCGGCCCAGCATGTCGAACTCGTCGAAGACCAGAACCCAGGAACCCACGTCCAAGAAGCTGAAGATCTGCTCCAAGTTCCTCGCCGTCTCGCCCAGGTACGACGAGACGACCGTGGCCAACTGAACCTTGGCGATGGGAAGCCCCAGCTGGCCCGCCACCGCCTCGGCGCTAGCCGACTTGCCGCAGCCCGGAGGCCCCACCAACAGCAGGCTCGACCGCGGCGACACCCCGTGGGCCCGCAGCGCCGAGCGCTGGCGGAACTCATCCACCAGCGAGTCGAAGACCGCGACGGCGGACTCGGCCAGCACCAAGTCCTGGAACGACAGCCTTGGTTCCTCGAGCGATATCAGGGGCAGATCATCACGGGTCTTGGGCAGCGGGCGCAGCGACGACACTTGGAGCGGCCTGCGCGTGCGCCCCGGCTCCTCGAGTATCGCCTCCAGCTGCTCGGCCACCAGGTCGTGGCGCTTGCGCCTCTCGTCGTCGATGAGCTCCTTGGCGGCGCGCTGGAATCCGGCGTCGTCGCCCCGCTGATGATTGCGGAGCAGAGCCTTCACCAAGTCGCTGCGCGCCACGGCTCGAACCTAGTAGGCAACTACGACACCGACCACACGTCGGCAGAGTACAACTCTGCCGGCCCGCCGCGGATCATCCCCGACCAGCCCGCCGCGGCGAACCAGCCGACGGCGGCCTCGCCAAGACTCGTCGCAACCATGTCCAACGGTGCCAGTACTGCAATCCTCCGAGAGAATCGGCGGTTCAATCGGGGGTTGCTACGGTGTGCCGATGGAAGATCCGCAAGCGCAACTTGCTCGCTGGCGGGGCGCACAGGCGACCTATGCGACGGCGATACACCAACTGCTCCGAGCACTGCCAGACGATGCCGTCATTGCGTTCGGAGCCCACATGGAAGGGGCAGCGGTCGGGATTCGGGCAGAGATTGGGGGTCTCGAAGGTCCTCATGATGCCGTGCTTGATGGTCACAACGCCGCGCTCCAAGTCATCGGCGAACTCGTCGCTGGTAGGATTGATGCTTGACGCTTGTCGTTGCTTACGCGGCGGGGTTCTCGCGACAAGAGGAGAGCGTGCAGTGGGAAGGACCAACCTCTTTGAGTTGCTGGGCCGCCCCGTAGCGGCCACCGTGTCTGATCATGGGACCTTTGTCACGGCCAGTCCAGACGAGACCTTCGATGACGATCCGGTGCTCTCGTCGATTGAGGATCTCGGCACTGCCATGACGCGAGCTGTGGAGACCTACGACGACAACTCGACGTTACCGTCGGTTGCGGACAGCGGGACTCTCGTAACGAGGTCGAACTTGGAGACCTACGACGACGACTCTGTGCTGCCCTTGATGTGATGGGTCAGCGCCCGCTGCTGGTGGGCAACGAGTCGGATGCTCATCTGCGAACTGTTGCGGACCTGCTCCAACAGCGCGGTGTCGAGCCCGTGGTGTTTGACGCCGACTCGTTGGCGCAGGTCAGCTACTCGTTCTCGCCTCAAGAACTCATCATCGATGGCGAGGTGATCGCTGGTGAGGGGCGAGCCTGGCTACGAAGGGCAGCACCGAACCGGTGGAGCAGCGGTGATCGCGTTGGATCCGTCGCGGACGTGTCCTTCCGGGCACGAGTACGGCTCATCGCGGCCATCGCACGCCGGGGGAACCGCGAATGGGTGACCGGCATCGATGCGCTGCTGGCAGCCGAGGACCGCGTCCATCAGCTGGCGGTCGCGTCGCGGCTCGGGATAGCGACGCCACCCACGATCGTGTCCTCAGATCCTGCCAAGATAGAACTGGCGCTTGGCCGCGACGCTGTTATCAAGCCTCTCGCTACTGGCGCGTTCGTCAACGCTGCGGGAGAACCTCAGGCGGTGTACACGGCTCCGCTGACCGCAGACCTGCTCGCGTCGGGAGACTTCGGAGCTGCTCCGTTCGTTGCTCAGACACGGATTGAGGTCCGGCAACACCTTCGAGTGGTCACCGCGGGCTGTGTCGTGACGACAGCGACTCTCGAAGCCGACATGTGGCCGCTAGACTGGCGCGCCGCGCATGAGGCCCACTACTCATGGCGCCGCCACGAACTGCCGGAGGTAGAGGCCCAAGCAGTGCGGCTCGCCGCCGAGATGCGTGTCGGGTTCTCGAGCCAGGACTGGCTGGTGCCGGAATCCGGTCCGCCCATCTTCATCGATTTGAACCCGGCCGGTCAGTGGATGTTCTTGCCCCATGACGTCGCCGATCCAATCACAGAGCACATCGTCAACTTTCTCAGCAGCCAGCCATGACCAACGACACCGCCCCCGACTCCGGTGAACCCTCCGAGCGCCAAGCGAAGACCAACACCCGCCGGTGGAGGCACAACCACGCGTCCTTCGTCTTGGCAGTCCTAACCCGATACAAGGTCGGCAACTACAAGCACAAGAGGATCCACACGGGCAAGATTGGAGCGGGGATCAAGTCCTGGAAGCCGAACGACGAGACCCTCGCCATTGAAGAAGGCCGACGACAGCTCAACAGTCAGTTCAGCGAGCTTCAGTACGTAACGACCCGGGCAAGCGTTCTGCTGACCATCGCGACAGCGGCAGCCATCTATTTCCTCACCGCGTTGGACGACCTCAGCGGCATCGCACATCCCTGGCAGTGGATCGCATGTCTCTTGTTGCTGGCGGGTTCCGTGTCAGCCTTCTGGGGGGCGCTAGTGATGGGAGCGCTAGTCGGTGACAGGGCACCGTTCAAGCAGACTGATATTGTCAATGATCTTACGAACGAGCCAGGCGAACTGAGCACTTTCCTAGCGCGTGACTATGCCGAGAACGTCCCCACTGGTGTCAATACCAACGCCGCACGACTCACCCATCTAGGAACGGGCGTCACCTGGATCGCGATGGGAGCACTGCTAGGCATCATCGGCCTGCTGATTATTGTGGTCGGACCCACCAAGTGAGCTGTCGGAGCAGGCCCCGTCAGCGGATGCACCACCCTTGCCTGGAGCAGACGATTTACATTCCCGGTATCAATGCGGCTGGCAACACTCGTCAAATCTGGGTATTCTCGCTCACGAACGGCGGGGCTACTCTCCCTCGTTGTGTGCATTCTCGTCAGGGGTAGACCGGATGACCATCGACCGGAGCGCTTACATGCGCGCTGACTTTCTTAGCACGAAGGCGCAGAAGTTCAACAGCGATATTGCCTTGAGGCTGTTCTCCTCAGTGCCGTAGTCACAGGCCTCGCCGTGCATCACTTTATGCCGGTTCAGATGAGAGAACTCAGCCGGACGCTTGCGGGTCGACAGTGCAAGGGGCCACTCCTCCCACATCAGACAGAGGAAGAGTTCTCGAAGGATTCCCTCTCTAATCCCTGTTGCTAGTGCGTCGGCATCTCGTATCGTTTGGCTACTGAACAAGGGCTTATCGAATTGGCTCCACGCGATGCCATCTGCTTGCGCGAAGAAGACGGGAATGGACAGGTTGAACTTGGCATCGCGATGAGCATCGAACGCATCAGAGATGACATGCGCACGGCTTGGGAACTGTTCGACCAGTGTCTGTTCGAGTCTATCGGCATCACTCCTGAACTTCTCGATGAAGACCTGGCGTGCTGATGCGGCTCGCTCTTCTTCAGGGTCGTCCAGCGCCTCGGCTAGCAGCGCGACCTCACCCCCTGACATGTCAGCAGTCGGACACCAGCCGTGCCGGATGAGTGTCCTCGGAATCTCCTTGTCCAGCAAGATCGCCCTCAACTCGGAACCGTCCTCCGCCGCGATGTCGTCGATGCACCAGACCTTGAATGCCACAACACCCTCAGCGAACCTGCGGATCGGTTCCTGGTTGTCATTCACCCATTTCGTTAGCCGTTGGGCCTGGAGCACCAGCGGAGCGAGGAATTCGTTGAGATGCTGAAGTGTTGTCGCAGCCGTAACGACCGGTTGCTGTGCATTAGCGTCCGACATGATGGTTCGCCTCCGGCCTTCGGGCACCCTGCCTGTCGCAGCCGCCCATCGTGGGGGGTTACCATCGTAGGCGCGGCGAGCGCACGACTGGTTGCATTAGCTTCAGCAGATTGAGCCCTTGCCGATATGCGGGAAGGATTGGAAGAGAAGTGTGTGTGTCACATCGACACTGCCGGCTGTACGCTTTGATCTACCGAGTGCTCGGGCCAGCCTTGGCATCCGTACTGACCCCACCATGTGTCTCTTGGTTTGGCCGGTGCCTCAAAAGCGGAGCTTACGCGGCCGTCTTCGGCACTGACATCTCACCAGTCATGACCGCCGTAATCAGCGCCTGCCGGCGCTCGAGGAGAAGCTGTATCTGTCGGGCGATACACTTGCGGGCTTGACTAGTTGTTGATTCATGAGAGGCATGACGTTCAATAATCGCCTTCTGAGTCTTGATCGGAGGTACTGGTGACGACAATCGCAGGAACTCGTCAGGATACAGACGCAATCTAGAGCTTGTGACACCTCGACTGAATCGGGTCATCTCAGCAATATACGCCGGGGTCCGAACGAGGACGTCGTAGAACTTGGGCAGCATGATGCTGTTATCGAACTCGTATACGCCGTACGCAGGACTGACAATCCCATGCATATCTGAAACTCCTGCTGCACCCATCCAAGCCCACATGGTGTTGATTACCAGATCTCCTGGTCGGACCAACTTGTATCCCACAGTCGACTCGGCCTCGAACATGTAAACCATCTTCTCAGATCGCGGCGTCACGCCCGTGATGTGTGATACTGACAACATCTCGTCGTTCCCGTCGATCGATCTGTGGTTGGTCTCGCGTATGAACACTTTGTTTCGTAGCACTTGCCATGAAGCTGGAATCCCCGATAGCGACGGTATTCCAGTCGCCCTATTACTACTGCGCCCCTTGATGATATCTTCAGCATGAGCTATCAGACGTGACTCAAATAGATCGGATATACGCCGCTTCTTGGAGATGATAGTATTGATGCGAGAAGTCTCGGCATCTAGGTAGTCAGCTATAGCCTCTTGAGTTCGTAGAGGATAGACAGGAACTCTCGCTGACATCATATCATCTTGCGTTAACTTGAGCCGAGTGGAGCCCGAAACAAGCGGCATCCAATCAACGACGTTCAACGCGTATGTCAAGAACCTTGGATCGATGCTTGCATTCGGCCTCAGTACATGGATATGGTTGTTGATCCAGACACGTTCGCTGACATGGAATGCGACCGCTTTCAATGGATCATCGAAGGGCGCGCCATCTTCACCTAGTAGAACTAACTCTTCGTCAAACAGGTACACTCCGATGCTGTCCACAACGCCGTTCGCTCCCCAGTACGGATAGTTGCCGGGGATCTCGGAGCGCTGACTGGAATTGAGAGGAACGCGTCGACCATCTACACACTCCACAAGCCGACGCAATGATGCAGTCATTACCACTACCCAACCTCCGACAGGAGATCCTGTATCTCGGCTTCTAATGCCTTGATCTCGGCGTCGATTTCTTGGAGGGGGCGGGGTGGGGTGTAGGTGTAGAAGTGGCGGGTTAGGGGGATTTCGTAGCCGATCTTGGTCTTGGCTGGGTCGTGCCAAGCGTCGGGGACGTAGGGGTGAACTTCGGCTTCGAGGTAGTCGTGCACGGCGGTGCGGTACTCGATGGTGTCGAGTCGCGCGGTCGGGTCGGGCTCGTAGGTGACGCTCACCTGGGGCAGTGGGACGTTCTCGTTGTCGCGCAGGCCGGGATCGGGCTTGGGGTTGCCTGGCCGGTCGGTGATGACGGGGGCCTCGGAGTCTCGCACCGCCAAGGCGTCGGTCACGGCCTTGACGATGGCGGCAGGCGTGCTGGCGTCCGCTGATGCGAGGGCTTCCTGTACCGCCGCCTCGGCTGACTTCTCGGTGGTGTACTGGCTGCCGTTGCAGTTCCTCAGCGCTTCAAGCAGGGCGTCGCGCTTCAGCACATCGAGCTTGGCTACCTTCTTGTCGGACTCGATGGCGGCGAGGGTGTCGTCGGTGATCTCCCAGCGCAGTTGCAGGGGCCGCTCCACGGTGATGCGCAGGAATCCGAACGATTCGTTGGGGAAGACCTTGACCCGAGGTCCCTCCTCGAAGGCTCCGTAGAGGCGGGTGATGTCGGCGATCTGCTCAGCGGAGATCTCCTTGCGCTTCTGGCCGAGGCTCCTGCGCATCTTGGTGAAGCTCTCTCGCGCGTCGATGAGCTGCACCTTTCCCCGGCGGTGGGGTGCCTTGCGGTTGGTGACCACCCAGAAGTAGGTGGAGATGCCGGTGTTGTAGAAGAGCTGGTCGGGCAGCGCGACGACCGCTTCGAGCATGTCGCTCTCGATGATCCAGCGGCGGATCTCCGACTCGCCCGAGCCGGCGGCGCCGGTGAACAGCGGCGACCCGTTGAACACGATCGCCAGCCGGGCGCCGCCCTCGTCAGGGCGTTTCATCTTCGAGATCATGTGCTGCAAGAACAGGAAGCTGCCGTCGTTGATGCGGGGCAGACCGGCCCCGAAACGGCCCGCGAAGCCCTGCGCGGCGTGCTCGTCTCGGATCGTGTCGGCCACCATCTTCCACTCCACCCCGAACGGCGGGTTGGCCAGCAGATAGTCGAAGCGCTGACCCTGATGCTGGTCGTCGTCGAAGCTGTTGCCGAAACGGATGTTGTCGGCGTCGGCGCCCTTGATCAGCATGTCGGCACGGCAGGTGGCATACGTCTCGGCGTTCACCTCCTGGCCGAACCCCCGCAACTGCGCCTGCGGGTTGAGCTCGCGCAGATACTCCTCGGCGACCGACAGCATCCCGCCGGTGCCGCACGCCGGATCCAGCAGCGT
>MKWU01006723.1_pt1 | contig 11475 bp, 5 predicted proteins | sample 809101 | NCBI WGS metagenome assembly MKWU01 (sample SAMN05860141, study PRJNA318959) | sponge metagenome | host: Aplysina aerophoba | place: Slovenia: Piran, Adriatic Sea, Gulf of Piran | collected 2013-05-07
GTGGCCCGAACCGTACGCTAATTCCAAAGCAGCAAACGCACCCGCGTCTCAATCTCAAGACTGCATCATCGCACGGAATGCCAGCGAGCGATTGCCACGTCGCTCTGTTTCATGCATACGGGGTGGCGGCACGCGGCCATGGGTGTTTAGAACGGCCAAGGCAAGCTGTAGCCGAAACACTGCCTCAGGGCCAGCGAGGACCAGAATGCGATTACCACACGTTGCCCCGACTCTCCTTGCGCTGTTGCTGCTGGGAACGGCCTGCAACTCTGGCGAGGAAGGCGAGGCACGCTCGTCAAAGCCGCCCAATATCGTCGCGATACTCGCCGACGACCAGGGATGGGGAGATCTGAGCCTGCACGGCAATTCAAACCTCTCTACTCCCAACATCGACTCGCTGGCCCATGACGGGGCCCAGTTCGAGCACTTCTACGTCTGTTCCGTCTGCGCCCCGACAAGGGCGGAGTTCCTGACGGGACGCTATTTCGCGCGCGGCGGCGTGCGAGGTGTGTCGACCGGGCAGGAACGCTTGAACATCGACGAGCACACGATCGCCCAGACTTTCCGACAGGCGGGGTACGCTACCGGTGCCTTTGGCAAGTGGCACAACGGGACGCAGCATCCCTACCACCCAAACGCGCGAGGATTCGACGAGTTCTACGGGTTCACCGAGGGGCACTGGGGCCACTACTTCGACTACGAGCTCGATCACAACGGAGAACTTGTCACGGGCGAGGGTTTCGTGATCGACGACGTAACCAACCGTGCGTTGGAATTCATGGAGCAGAAACGGGACCAACCGTTCTTCGCCTACTTGGCGTACAACACGCCGCATTCCCCGATGCAGGTGCCCGACGAGTACTGGGACCGATTCGAGTCCAAGGAACTCGCAATGCGGCACCGCGAACCCGACAGGGAAGACGTGCCCAAGACGCGTTCCGCGCTGGCGATGGTCGAGAACATCGACTGGAACGTGGGCCGCGTCCTGCAGAAACTGGACGAGCTGGACCTGAGCGGTGACACGATCATTCTCTACTTCAGCGACAACGGCCCGAACAGCTGGCGCTGGAACGGCGACATGAAAGGCCGCAAGGGTTCGGTGGACGAGGGCGGATTGCGCTCGCCGCTGTTGCTCCGCTGGACGGGAAACGTGTCGGCGGGTCTGGCAATCGAGGAGATCGCGGGTGCGATCGACTTGCTGCCAACGCTGGCCGACCTGGCAGGCATCGAGGTCGGCAGTGAGAAGCCCCTTGACGGGCGCAGCCTCAAGCCGCTCCTCTTGAGTGAGGAAGCTCCTTGGACAGAGCGGTTGCTCTACTCCCTGAGGACAGCGCGCGGCCAAATATTGGTTAGCGTTCGCGACCAACGATTCCGGCTCGACCCGGAGGGGCAACTCTTCGATATCACTGCCGATCCGGGACAGCGAGAGGATGTCTCTGGTCAATTCCCCGACGAGGCCGGCGAAATGCGGGCAGCGGCGGCGGCGTTGGCCGACGAAGTGGCGCCGCATGTCGGACCGGACGAGCGGCCGTTTCCGGTCGGCCATTCCGAAACGACGCTGTTGCCAGCCCGCGACGGCGTTCCGCACGGCAATGTCCAGCGCAGCGCGCGGGCCCCCAACTGTTCGTACTTCACCAATTGGACCAGTTCGGATGATGCGATCACGTGGGACATCGAGGTTGCTGAAGCCGGGGAATACGAGATCTCGATCTACTACACGGCCGGCGAAGCCGGCTCGCAGATCGAGGCATCCTTCGAGGGCGCAACGGTCGTCGGGACGGTCTCGGAGATCCACGATCCTCCGGCGTATGGCGCCGAAGCGGACCGCGTACCGCGCGTCGGCGAATCCCTGGTGAAGGATTTCCGGCCGATGTCCCTCGGCCACGTCGAACTGCCCAAGGCGCGCGGGAACCTGACCCTGAAGGCGCTCAAGATTGCCGGCGAGCAGGCGGCGGAGGTTCGCTACGCGGTGCTCAAGAAGCTGTAGGGCGTTTCCGGGGTGCGTTCGAAGTAGCCCCTGATCGGCGGTTGTCTCGGGCCGCAGGGACAGCATCGGCTGGGTCCTGTCCTGCGCATGGACCTTCGCGTGAAGTGGTTCGCCATGCACGAGTTTCCCGGAAGTTGGCGCACGACCGGTTGGCAGGATCCGCGTGATCCCTCCGGCTTCCAGGCTCCCGGATAATGAATTGATCGAATGACACGCACGATCCATCCCTCTTCAGGAATCGCCGGTTCGATCTCACTGCCAGGAGACAAATCGATCTCACACCGCTACGCCATGCTCGCGTCCTTGGCTGAAGGCAGCAGCGTCCTCACGAACTATTCGTCGGGACAGGACTGCGCTTCCACCCTCGAATGCATGCGGGCGCTGGGCGCTCGCTGCAGTGTGCAGGGCGACAGGGTCGAGATCGCCGGTCACGGAGAGGGGCGGCTCCAAGCCCCGTCTGGGCCACTCGACGCGGGGAACTCCGGCACGACCATGCGCCTGTTGTCGGGTATTCTCGCCGGGCAGGATTTCCAGTGCCAGATCAAGGGTGACGCATCCCTTTCGCAGCGGCCGATGAAGCGGATCCTGACCCCGCTGCGGGCGATGGGTGCTTCGATCGACGCGCGTGACGGGGAGTACCCGCCGTTGACGATCCGTGGTGGAGCGTTGCTCCCGATCCGCTACGAACTCCCTGTCGCCAGCGCACAAGTCAAGAGCGCCGTGCTGCTCGCCGGTCTGCGTGCGCCAGGCACGACGACGGTGGTAGAGCCGCTGGAAACGCGCAATCATTCCGAAATTGCGCTGCGCCGGTTCGGCGCCGACATCACAGTCGAGGCTCGGGCCATCTCGATCACGGGAATGCCCCGACTGACGGCCTGCGACATGCATATTCCGAGCGACCTGTCCTCCGCGGTCTTCTTCCTGGGGGCCGCGCTGCTGCTGCCAGGATCGGAGTTGAGCATCCATGGAGTCGGGCTGAATCCGACTCGCACGGCCGTGCTCTCGGTGCTGCGGTCGATGGGAGCCTCGATCGAGGCCCATCCGGAACCGGACGGCACAGGCGAGCCGTCCGGCACGCTGGTGATTCGCGGAGGGCACGCAATTCGGGGGGGCGAGATCAGCGGTGCATCCACCGCGGGAGTGATCGACGAGATTCCAATGCTCGCAGTGCTCGGAGCGGTCTCGGAGAATGGCCTGCGAATCCGGGACGCCGGGGAGTTGCGGGTCAAGGAAACCGATCGGATCGCAACAGTCACGGCAAACCTTCGGCGCATGGGCGTCAGTGTCACCGAGTACCCGGACGGGATGGACATCGAGGGCAGATCCCGGTTGCGGGCCGCTGAAATCGATTCAGCTGGAGACCACCGCATCGCAATGGCGTTCGCCGTGGCCGCGCTTGCGTCCGACGGCGACTCGATCTTGCATGGGGCGGAGGCGGCGAGCGTTTCGTTCCCGGAGTTCTTCGACGTTCTCGGAGAATTGGTCTGCAACTGACTCGCATACCTGCTCGCGGTGGACCCGACAACGTCCCTGTTGCCCTGCCCGGCGTGACCCGGTGCCGTAGAATCGGCAAATGATGGCAATGTCACCTCGGCCCAGTTTCTGGATCCATTCCGCTTTGGCGTCCGCGATCCTGATGATCGCAACGGTCGCTTGCGCTCCCGAATCCCCGCAGGTTGATCGATCTCCGAACATCATTTTCCTCATGGCTGATGACATGGGGTACGGCGATCTGGGGAGCTTCAACGAGGGATCCAAGATTCCAACGCCACACATGGATGCGCTGGCCGCTCAAGGCATGCGATTCACCGACGCGCATTCTGGCTCGGCCGTTTGCACTCCAACCCGCTACGGAGTATTGACCGGCCGGTACGCATGGCGGTCGCGCCTCAAGCGGGGCGTGCTTTCGGGCTACTCTCGATCCCTGATCGAACCGGGCCGGATGACCGTCGCGAGCGTGCTGGGGGAGAGCGGATACCACACCGCCGTCATCGGAAAGTGGCACCTCGGCTTGGACTGGACAACCGTCTCAGAGCCCGCGGATTGGTCCGACGACGATACGTCAAAGGCATTCCAGGGGGCGTCGGATTTTGCCAAGCCGGATGGCCTGGAGATTGACTTCACCAAGCCGGTGACCCACGGTCCGGCGACCGTGGGCTTCGACTACTCCTACATCATTCCCGCGTCTCTGGACATGGCCCCTTACGTGTATCTGGAGAACAATGCCTGCGAGAAACCGGCAACGGTTCACGAACCCGGTCGATTCGACGGACCGGTCTTCTGGCGGCCCGGAGAAGCCGCGGAAGGCTTCGACTTCTTCGACGTGCTGCCGAACCTGACCCGGCACGCGGTTGACTACATCGAACAGCGTGCGGAAACGCCGGAGACTCCGTTCTTCCTCTATTTCCCATTGCCCGCGCCGCATTGGCCGTGGGTGCCAACGGAAGAATTCATCGGTCGCAGCGAAGCCGGGAAATACGGTGACTTCGTCACCCAGGTCGATGCCCAAGTGGGCCTGCTGATGGACGCTCTCGAGCGGACCGGCCAAGTGGAAGACACACTCTTCATCCTGACCAGCGACAACGGTGCGGAGTGGGACCCCAGTCACATCGAGGAGTTCGACCACTACGCCAACCATCCCAGCCAGAGAGGCAAGAAGCGCGACGCCTGGGAGGGTGGGCACCGAATGCCGTTTATCGCCCGTTGGCCTGCCCAGGTCGCACCCGGGTCCAGCAGCGACCAAACCATTTGCCTGACCGACCTGATGGCAACGGCAGCTGAGATAGCCAGTTCCGCTCTGCCAGTCGATGCGGGGGAAGACAGCGTCAGTTTCCTGTCAGCGCTACTTGGCGAGGACACGTCCCCACTGCGCGAGGCGACGGTACATCATTCCGTGGATGGCACGTTCGCAATTCGTCAAGGCCGCTGGAAGTTCATCGACGGCCCAGGCCCCGGCTCGAATCAATGGGACGGACCCAAGGAAGGGGACCCTCCGGCGCAGTTGTTCGACCTCGAGGCGGATCGCCACGAGGACCGCAATCTAGTGACCGAGCAACCTGACCGCGCGCAAGAACTCAAGGAACTCCTGGAGCGGTACAAGCAACAGGGGTACAGCCGGTCGCTCTGACGCTTGCCGCGCAAATCGCAACTCAGAAGCTGATCCTGAGCCCGGCGTTCAATTGCCGGAAGAGCCCGGGCTGAATCCCCTGGGGCGCCCTGGAGGAAATATAGATTTCATCGAGAGCGTTCTTGACCGTGAAGTATGGTTCGAACACCCACCGTTCGCGGCGGATTTCGTAACCGGCGTTGAGGTTTGCAAGCTGGTATGACGGCAGCCGCCCCACGGTACCGTCCAGCGAGGATGCTGCAGTCTGCTGGTTGTCTCCAAACTGGCTCCCGATGGCGCTGAATGCGAATTGGAAGCTCAGCCCGTCATACTGCTTGATCCCGACGATCGCTCCCACCGTGCTCTCGGGAGCGTAAGGCAGACGGTTGCCTCCGTAGAGGTTGTTGTCCGTGAACTCGGCTGTCGGCAGATACGTGTACCGCAGGTCGGTGTAGAGGCTCCATCCGTTCAAGTCGGCGACCCGGTCCCACTGGACCTTGACCGAGCTCTCGAATCCCTGATGCAGCGTGGCGCCCCCGTTCGTGACCGTGGTTGTCGCCCCGCCTGATTCCGCGGCCGTGATGATCTGATTCGAGAAATCCATACGGAAGAACGTCAACTCTCCAGTGACTGCCCGGTCTCCGCGGATCCGGATGCCCGCCTCGTAGTTCCAAGAGAGTTCGGCGTCAAGGTCCAGGTTCTCGCCGCTGCTTGTGATGGCGATCTTCGTGCCCGGTGGCGCGAACCCGCGATGGATGCCGGTGAAGAACGTGATGTCATCGCGCGCCCGGACCGAGAAACCAAGGCCCGGAATCGCGGTCGCAACGCCATTGTCATTGCGAATGTCGACGTTCGTCGGATCCCCGTCGACACGCTTGCGCGTGATATGCCGCTCCTGGTTGTACTGCACGAAGCGAACCCCCGGCGTCAACGTCACACGCGAGCCGACCTGGAACCGGTTCTGCACGTATCCGGCAAGCGCCCGCCCGGTCCGGAATTCGTCATCGCGGATGGTGCCGGTCCGGGCTGTGAAGCCATCGCCGTTGACGCGCTGGTCGCGAGCCTTCTCGTAGATGTACCGGGCGCCGGCATGGAGATAGCCGTACCGGTGTTGCAACCCGTAGTTCGATTGCACGCCGTAAACGTTGAACAGACGGTTGCGGTTGCCTGCCGAGTTGCGCAGGTACAGCGCGCCCCCCGCAACTCCGGGATCGCCGACCACGCCGAGGTAGTCCCGGCCACGGTCGGACCGGTCGAAGTCCTGCCGTCCCCAGTACCGCTTCGTGGTGTAGAGGAATGCCGTGCTACTGAGCACCGACGACGGGTTGATCGTATAGGCATGCGACAGCGAAGCCGACCTGCGTTCGACGTCCAGCGTGTCGGAAGGGACAGGGTTTTGCCGTGGGTCCTGCTCGTACATCGGCGTGGTCAGCCCGAGATAGGTTGAATTCGAAATCTCGTCGTAAACGCCGGCCTTGACCGCCAGCGCGTGACCCTGGCTGGGCCTGAGGTTGAACTTCATCTGCGCATCTTCGATGTCGTAGTAGAATCGCCTCCACCCGTCTCCCTGCTTGTGCAGATAGGTTCCGATCCACCCGATCGACTGGTCGCGATTGCTGCCCCCGAGCAAGGCCGAGCCAACGAAGAGGCCCCTCTGCCCTCCCTCCGCGTCGAGTTCTCCATGAAACGTCGCCGGGGGATCCGGTGTGACGAAGTTCAGAACGCCTCCGACGGTCTGCGGGCCGTGCGCGATCTGCCCGCTCCCCTTGAGAATCTCGACCCGGCTCATCCGTTCGATCGGCGGCGAATAGTACATGTCCGGCTCGCCGTATGGAGCCAGCGCGACCGGGATGCCGTCCTCCAGAACCAGGACCTTACGGCTGCGGTTGGGATTCAGGCCGCGAATCCCGATGTTCAGCCGAGTTGCGACGGGGCCCGAATCCTCGCGCAGGTTGACCCCGGGAACCCGGCGCAACACCTCGTTCGCGTCAATCGGCTTGGCAGCGACCAGATCGCTCTTGCCGATCACATGCAGAGATCCCGGGATCGCGGTCCGCAGGTCTTCGGCCCTGGCCACGACCTCGATCGAAGCTGTGTTGCTCCGGATTTCGGTCAGGGCAACAGAGAGGTAGGTGGTCGCCGCCGAGCCGCTGACCTCGACCGGTTCGAAGTCGTCCGCCGTCACTCGCACCGTGAACGCACCCTCTGGAACTCCGGCCAACGTGAACCCGCCGAATCCGTCCGTTCGCTCGGACTCCCCCGTCTCCAGGATCTCGACGGTCGCTCGCGCAACCGGAAACCCGCCTGGGCCGGTCAACTCCCCGCGCACCTCTCTGGCCTGCAACAGTCCTGCGAACAGAAGGGCAGCCAGAATAGCAAGAACTGCTCGTTGAAATCGGATTCCTGTAGTCAACTATCGCCCTTAATGCAATTTGCAACTAGCCAGATGAGACTCCGTCGCAAGAACCAAGAGTATACATACTTGCAACAATGATGCAAGTCAGATCGTCGGAAGGGCGATTATGGGAACCCGGTCGGAAGGTCGCAAGCGGGCTTGGAGATTGAATTTTCCTTTGTTTTCAATATATTGGAGCGAAAATGATTCCTGACGGCTCTCCGCGGAGACTGGACAGCTAACCAGACTTGGCGCAAACTCGTTGCAGAATTTATGACCGACGTTTCAGATCGCGACTCTGACTCTCGAACCCTCGCGGCACTTCGGCCTTGACCAGGGCCAGGATTAGCGCGACCCGGTCGGACGATCCTCACCCAGCAACACGAGGCTCCCCGTAGTCGCTTGTCGTGCCGCGTGGCTCGGAATGCTCTCCACCGGCACAGGACGCTACAGCGCGTGCGGAAACCGCATTGCGCCCGCGCTAGAAGATGTACTTCAAACCGAACTGCAGATTGCGAGGCCGATCCGCGCTGGTAATCCGCCCGTAGTTGTTGTTTCCGACCTCGGAGTTCGGGAAGTTAAAGACCGGCGTGTTCGTGAAGTTGAAGCTCTCGAACCGGAACTGGAGGGAATGAGTCTCCGTGATGTTGAATCGCTTGTAGACCGCGAAGTCCCAGTTCGCCAGTCCCGGGCCCAGCAGGATGTTGCGGCCTGCGTTGCCGTACTCGAAATCATTGTTCGACACGAAAGCATCCGTGTTGAACCAGCGTTCCGGATCCCGCTGTCCTCGCGGCAGATGCGGGCTGACACCCTCGACGACGTTCGGCCGGCTGAAGTTGCCGGTGTTCGATGGATCGCCGCGCACCCTTAGCCCGAACGGCCGACCGGATGTGAGCGAAACGATGCCGGCGACAGTCCAGCCACCGAGAATCGCGTCGGGAGCCCCTCCCCAGGAACTGCCCCAGCGACGGTTGCGGCCCCAAGGCAGGTCATAAATGTAACTGCTAACGAAGCTGTGGGCCCGGTGCTGGTTGTCGAGGCTCCGCTCGGCACGACGGTTCAACGGGTTCTGGATGCCGCTGAACGGAGCATTGCCGGAACCTGAGAATCCGGGCGCGTCCCCGATGTTCTTCGACCATACGTAGGCGGCTAGCAGGGTGAAGCCGTTCGCGTAGCGCCGCTCGAGACGCGTCTGGAACGAGTGAAAGAGCGAGTTGCCGTTGAATTCGTGGCGGTTCATTGCCGCGAGCGGCCCGACCACGATATCCGTTCCCGGAAACACGGCGCTAGTGTAGCGTCGTCGGGAGTTGATATTACCCGGCCCAGGCAGGGCGTAGTTGCCATCGATCCGGTTGACCAGGTGCTGGGCCTTGGTCCCGTAGTAACCGATCTCCCAAACTGTATTCTCCCCCAACGACTGCTGGATGTTCAGGTTCCACTGCTGCGAGATCGGCCACGGCGGATCGCGCTCGAACGATGAGAACCGGAGACTCACGGCTCGCTCAGGCGTGACAACGCCATCGGGCACTCCGGTGCGCAGGACCACGGACGGATTGATACTGTCGGTGGAGATCTGCGACTTGATGTGGAACGGCGGGTTGGTTTCGAGGAACTGCCCGCCCCCCGTCCCTTCGTAGTTGGCGTAGAAGATCCCGTACCCGCCCCGCACGACCGTCACATCCGTCGCTCGGTAGGCGAACCCGAAACGCGGCGCGAAATTGTTGACGTCAGCCGCCAGGGTCGCCCGCGAAGCTATGCTCCCGTTCGCCGCAACGACGAAAGACGGATTGAGCGGGTCGGTGTCGATGTCGAAGTTCGAGATGCCATTGTCCTTCTCGTACCACGGCATGTTGTGCTCGTACCGCAGTCCCAGGTTCAACGTCAGCTTGTCGCTCACGCGCCATTCGTCTTGAATGTAGAAGTGCTGCCACGGTGCGCGCAAGTTCATGTACACAGAGTTCGAAATGTCCGTGCGAAACGGAATGCCGAGCAGGAAATCAGCCACCGGCCGTCCTCCGCGGTCGCCACCTGACTCCGATTGGCGCGAGAAGTTGCCGTTGAAGATGAACTGCCCAAGCTCCTGCTGCGGATTCGTGAGATAGCTCTGCAGCAGCTGGAGGGAATAGCCGAACTTGATGTTGTGCTGGCCTTTCGTCCAGTTCGTGTCGATATTGAGCTGGCGGTTCTGCGAATCGATCAGATTGGGCGTGAAGTTGGATGTCCCGATCAACCGCATCCCGTTGATGTTGAATCGGGCCGCGCCCCGCAGCGTTTGGTTAACTCCGGTCAGCCCCAGACCCGTGTTGAGATTCTCCTGAGCAAGAGCCTGCCGGTTGGTATAGATCCTGTTCCAGCCGAGCTTGACGTTGGTGATCAGCGAGGGAGTGAAGATGTGGTTCCAGCCGAGGGCCATGTTCTGGCCGCGGTGCCTGAACTCGGTTCCATCGCCATCCTGCTTGGAAGGAAAGCGGATGGGCGTCGGCACGTAGCTGTCTTGCTGGCTGTACCGCCAAAACATGTTGTCGTTCGTCCCCAGGATTTGATCCGCACGCAGATCCCACTTGTCATCGTCCTCGAGGTCAGGGGCAGCGGTCCGCCAATTCCGGGTCAGGCCGGGTTCGTTCGGAGCGGGATAGAACTGGCTCGCCTTCTGCGCGACCGGGTCAATGCGGGCTGCGGGAATCATATTGCGATCGAAAGGCATCCTGCGGTTCGTCACGGAGCTGTAGGTGGCGGGATCGTAAATCACCTGCGGCACCCCGCTGAAGTCCCCGGCCAATTGCGCCTGGGTGGGGATGGTGTCGTTGAATGTGGCGGACTCGCGAATCCGCGTGGCTTCGTAGTCGCCGAAGAGGAAGGTCGAGTTGCGCTTCAGCGGACCTCCCAGAGAAAAGCCGTACTGGTTGCGCTTGAATGGCGGCTTTGCTGCGTCCGGGTCATCGAAGAAGTTCTTCGCGTCCAGCACGTCATTGCGCAGGAACTCGAAGACCGTGCCGTGCAATTCGTTCGTGCCCGACTTGATCGAGACGTTGACGGTCCCCCCGAGCGCTCGTCCAGATTCGGCGGTGTACGAATTGGTGGAGATTTTGAACTCTTCAATTGCGTCGACTGACGGCTTGACCACTTCCGCCCTGCGTCCTTGCGCGGCGATCTGCAAGCCGTTGTTGTCAACTCCGTCGAGCGTGTAGTTGTTTTGCGTCGTGCGCTGTCCACCGGCGCTATAGCCCCCGAAGCGCCCGCCTATCGGCCGGACGGCCCCGGCCGAGAGCAGCGCCAGCTGAATGTAGTCCCTGCCATTGAGCGGCATGTCCACGATCCGCTGGTTGTTAATGACCTGGCCCTGGGTTGCTTCGGTTGTCTCGAGCAGGACGGCATCGGCAGTGACATCGACAACCTCGGTCACCTCGCCGATCTCGAGCAAGACGTCGATCACCGCCGTTTCCTGCAGTTCGAGATTGATTCCCGACCGGACTGCGCGCTTGAATCCATCAGACTCGTACTCGACGCGGTACTCGCCAATGCGCAATGGGACCGATCGGTACAGACCTTCCGCGCTAGTCGCCGTAGTGAACTCCTGTCCGGTGTCGACATGCACGAACGTCACCGAAGCGCCCGGGATCACGGCGCCCGTCGAGTCGCTGACAACTCCCTGAATCCTGGCGGACTCGATCTGGCCGAAAGCCGGCGCTGCCACCAGCAACGCGATGGCTAGCAGCCATAGCGGAAAACGAGATGTATGCAAGATTTGCCTCCGATCGTGTCCGTCCGAGGCTTGACAAACTCAGCAGTTCAGATTCGACCCCCGACGGACCTGCTGAGAATTCGACCTCGATTGTACCTTATCCTGCACACTTGTCCCCCAGCGATTCTCAAAATGGGGGTTCTGACTCGTGTTGGGTGGAATCTGCGAGCGTTGGTGTGCGCCGTTGGAGCCCGTTGCGGGGTGATCGGGCGGCTGTTGACTCGGGCTTCAGGGGGACGAGTCGT
>MKWU01006724.1_pt1 | contig 11474 bp, 11 predicted proteins | sample 809101 | NCBI WGS metagenome assembly MKWU01 (sample SAMN05860141, study PRJNA318959) | sponge metagenome | host: Aplysina aerophoba | place: Slovenia: Piran, Adriatic Sea, Gulf of Piran | collected 2013-05-07
AGATGTGTATCGTGGCTCGAAGATGCGGCCCAGCACCCGGAGCGGCCGTAAACTCCGGCAGGCGGTCAAGCGCGAGGGTGGACTTCAGCGGGGTACCCTCCGAACGGTAGTTCTCGATGGCTTGACGAAACTCGTTGTCAAGGTCGCCCGGATCGACAAGACCCAAGAACGTCCGCTTCGGATCGGCATTCGAGAGAACGCACCGCGCTCGGATCTCTTCTCCGTTTTCCAGTACGACCCCCTGGACCCCGCCGCCCCGAATCAGCACGCGCCCGACCGTTGCATCGGTACGGATCTTCGCGCCACGGCTTCGAGCGCAATCGGCCATTGCTTGCGTCACTGTCCCCATTCCGCCCCGGGCGAACCCCCACAAGCCGCGTACTCCTCCGACGCCGCCCATGTAGTGATGCAGCAGCACATAAGCCGTGCCGGGTGACATCGGACCGCCGTTCGCACCGATGACCCCATCCGTTGCCAGTGTTGCCCGCACCGCTTGCGATTCGAACCATTCACTCAGGAACTCATGAACGCTCTGAGTGAAAATCTTGATGAGGCCGTTCCAAGCTTTGGCGTCAAGACTACGCAAACGGCCCGCCAGCTTGAGCGTCTCCAGCCAGCCTGTCAGCGTGGTCGGCGGAACATCCGGCGGCCTGACAAACAGGAGCGGCTCGACAACTCGCGACAGACGGTCGATATGCTCGCAATAACGCGGATACATCTCAGCATCTCGCTTGGAGAACTTGCCGATCTCCTCGATGGTTCGACGCTGATCCTGCCACATGGTGAACGTCCGACCTTCCGGGAAGAGCGAAAAGAATGCCGGGTCCTTGGGATCCACCCGGTATCCGAAGCGGTAAAGCTCCAGCTCATCGACGATACGCTGCGGGAGCAAGCTGACGAGATACGCCGCGGTTGAGACGCGGTACCCCGGAAAGATCCTCTCGGTGACGCAGGCGCCACCGACGAGCGGCCGGCGCTCGAGAACCAATACCCGTAGCCCGCGGTCAGCGATCCGGGCGGCGGCAACAAGACCGTTGTGCCCGCCGCCGATGACGATGATGTCGTAACGGGTAGCCATCATCGTCGATCGCTCGGCGTAGCGGATCGCTTCAGCCGTCGAAACACTGCCAAGGCAGCGGTTCCCGCAGGCTCCCCGCTGATCCCTTGACTTTCGCTTTCGGGGTGTGCAATCGTTTCCTATCCCCAGGCTGGGGGAACAACCGAAGGTCAGACGGATTTCCGTCGTCTATGTCGGCAGGCCGAGAATTGAACCTGAGGCTTGATAGTACTCTATCGAGCGTCGACGCGGCGGAGATCATCGTAAAGACGCTGGCTCAGGATCACGGTCTTGGCGAAGAAGTCATCGCAAAGCTTGCGATGGCGGTTCGTGAGATCACCGTGAACGCAGTCATTCATGGAAACCGGTACAGTAAGGAGAAGTCAGTCTACTTTTCAGTAGCCACCAGTCCATCTCAACTGTCCATCACAATTCGGGACGAAGGGGACGGATTCGATCCCGATTCGGTCCCGGACCCCACGGAAGGCGACAACTTGTTCAAGGCTTCCGGGCGGGGCCTGTTGCTTTCGCGGGCGTTCGTGGACGAAATCACGTTTCGTCCCGTGTCGCCGCGGGGCACCGAAGTTGCGATGGTCAAGAAGATACCGCAAGAATGGAGTCACAAGGAGGAGGAAGTGAGCCTTTCAACGAACGTTCGTGATGTGGATGGCGTAACCGTAATCGACCTCAGCGGACGCATTACACTCGGAGAAGGATCCGGCACGCTCCGGGACACGGTCCGGGAAGTCCTCGGCAAAGGACAGAAGAAGATCTTGCTGAACCTCGGAGACGTCGGCTATATCGATAGTTCCGGTCTCGGCGAATTGGTGTCGAGCTACACGACAGCGTCGAACCAGGGCGCCGGCCTCAAGCTGATCAACCTGCAGCAGAAGGTCAACGACCTGCTCCAGATCACCAAACTCTACACGGTTTTCGAGACATTCGACAGCGAAGCCGACGCGGTTCTCAGTTATTCGTAAGCGTACTTCCTTCAGCCGCGGAGTGACGAGAAATGCAGGCCGGAGCCTGCTTGGGGGGTGGGCTTGCCCGATCGTTCTCGGGGCGACAGGCTTCGACGGAATGCCATCGAGAAAGACGGGGCGGCCTCCCCCTTTCTAGAACAGCAGTGAGAATGTAGCCGAGTATTCCACGTTATGAAATCGACCCGACGAGTCGTCGAGGTCAAACGGCCGCCCGGTGACGTGATCCCGCACATCGAACCGCAGCCCGAATGTGTTGCTGAGCTTGAACTTCAACCCGCCACCGTAGTTGTATCCGAAGTTATTATTGCCACCTCCCGAAAGCGACGAGACACCCGGCGGAAAATAGACGGAAACGCCCGCTCCGGCCGTTACAAAGGGCCGCACCGGTGTGCCTGACGGCGTGGCGTGCGCGACGAAGTTGTAGTAGATATTCTGCACGTTCATCCCTTGGGATTGCCCGTCGCCGATATTCAGCGACGAGCGCTGAAACGCGTAGCTGAACTCGTGTCCCAGAAATGTCCAACTGTTCGTCGCCCAACGCGCGCCGACCCGCACGCCGTTTCCGAGGGTCACCGGGATATTTCCTTCCGCGAACGACCTGAGCGAGCCGATTCCGTTGTCATTGAAAGCCGAAATGCCTGCCGTCAATCCGAGTTCCGCTGACTGCGAGGCCGCCGTGCCGGCGTTGAGCAAGACCAAGCAAACTGCGCAAAGCATTCGTTTCATACCACGCTCCTTCGAGAAAGCCCTGTAGAGACGGACGGCCCGCTGAAGACTCCGGTTCCGGTGTTCATTCCGGGAGATTCTGTGCCCATGCTCCCGAAGCATCCAGGAACTTGCGGCAAGATTTCGATTCTAGCCTGCCTGGCACGTCACCTGACGGCTGAGACGGGAGGTCAAGCGGGAGCTTTCCCAGTGATTCACAACTCCTTCGATATCTGATGTACGCCAAGGAGTTTTCTTTAACAAGACTCTCGTTCTTGAATGCGCGGACCGAGATCCACTCAGTACTCCAAACCATGTTGACTTCGTTCCCAACGCAGCTTGCAGAGGCTTCATCGGAACAGCTCTGAGAGTATTACAGCAGAGGTCCAGTCTGGTCGGGCCTGGTCGCGGGTTGGCTCAATGCGATCTGTTATTCTGATCCTGAGAGTAGCATCAAGCTCGTGACGCCTTGGCAAGGCGATTCAAGCATCCCTCCCCACCCGCTACCAAGCGCTCCGGCAACGAATTCCGGACCAACAGGGCAAGAAGATTGAGCGACCTTGAAAGTGTCTGCCTGAAGCAGACCCAGATGCCGGGCTCGACGGCGCTCTTCACGGATTACCTTTACCGCTTTGACCGCGTCCGAGCGTTCTATCAACAACCACCCGATACGAACGCGATTCACCAAGCAGCCCGGCAAGCAAGCCTACCGGCTCAACATCGGCAGGACCTGGTTGCGGCTCTCCGGCAGCAGAACAGCGGCATGGGGGAAGCAACCGCATCGAATGTCGAACTGCTGAGCCGCTCGGATACGATCGTCGCGGTGACCGGTCAACAGGTTGGGATCTATACCGGCCCGGTATTCACACTCTACAAAGCGATTACGGCTCTGGAACACGCCCGGAGGCTGCGAGAGGCCGGGCAGCCCGCGGTTGCCGTCTTCTGGTTAGCCACGGAGGATCACGATCTCGCCGAAGTCGACCATGCGTGGGTTCACGACACGAGCACTCTGCCGGCGAGGCTGCAAGGAAAAGCGCCGCACTCCGAGAACCAACCGGTAGGCACCGTAGTCCTTGCGGACACCGTTCTCGATGAGCTGCGCGCTCACCTTGCCGAGCTACCTTTTAGCTCCCAAGCCCTCGTTCTGGCGGAACGAGCATATCCTGCCGGCGTTTCTTTCCGCGACGGCTTCCGGTGTCTTCTCAACTCGTTGCTTCGCGACGCAGGCCTGATCTTCCTGGACCCGTTGGACCCGGCCATACGCAGGCTAGCGGCGCCGCTGTTCGACAGCGTGCTAAGGCAGGAACCGGAGTTGAACGAGGCGCTCGCAGAGCGATCCCAAGCTCTTGTGGACGCCGGTTATCACGCGCAGGTGCGCGTTGCTCCTGAGACCTCGCTGCTGTTTCGCATCGAGCAGGATCTCCGCATTGCTCTGAAGCGCACGCCGCAGGGCTATCAAGATGAAGAGGGCGCCTGTTCCGTCGACAGCATGCGCGAGACCTTGGCGGAGGCACCGCAATGCTTTTCCCCGAATGCCCTGCTGAGGCCGGTGACTCAGGACTTCCTGCTGCCCACGGCGGTTTACATCGCGGGACCGTCCGAGATCGCCTATCTGGCACAGGCGGAAGTCCTCTATGACCGGCTGTTGGGCCGGATGCCTGCCGTGTTGCCTCGGGTCTCGTTGACCATCATCAATGCAAGAGCCGAACGTTTGCTCAAGCGCTACCGACTCTCCCCGACCGACTGTTTGCAAACAGCGGAAGACTTGCGTAGAAAGATTGCGCGGCGTCTGGTTCCCGCAGGTTTGGAGCAACAAATGGAGACCGGCCAGAGCCGGATCGAAAGGGCCTTGACCGAGGTGCATCGGGAACTTGCGGCTTTCGACACTACGTTAGGGCAGGCGCTCGAAAACACCAGCAAGAAGATGCTCTACCAGTTCAACAAGATCCGTTCCAAGGCAGCCCAAGAGGGCCTGCGTCGTGATGCACGTGCCCAGGGGGACGCAGACTATCTCACCAACTTGATCTATCCCGAGCGGCATCCCCAGGAGCGCCTGTATTCAGCACTGTCGTTCTACGCGCGCCACGGTCCCGACTTCGTGGAGTCGGTGCGGAGGGCGGTCAGACCCGACTGTCATGATCACCAGGTATTGACGCTCTAACGGAAATGACATACGCTGCACCGCATTCCCGACTACTACTTTCAAGACCGGCACTCACCGCGAGCGGGAACATGACGCCACGATAGTACGTATTGCTCAGCTAGGAGACCAAAGACCGTTGCCGTTTTGCACGCAATGCGGAGCCAAGGCCCAGCCGACCGACGTATTCTGTCGTGCTTGCGGCGCACGCCAACCGGTGAGGCAGGGTGGGGCGGCTTCGCACGACGCATCATCTGGATTGAGTTCGCAAGCGGCGGCGATTCTCAGCTATCTCCCCTGGTTGGGGTGGGTCGTAGCTATCTACATCTTGGCCTCGGCCCGGTTTCGCGGGGACCGCGTCACTCGCTTTCACGCTTACCAAGGGCTGTATCTTTTTGTCGCGTGGCTGATCGTTGACTGGGCCATTGGACCTTGGTTCAAAAGGATGCCGGGGCCCGATCTGCCGTTAGGTTTTCTGCTGGACTTGCTGCTGATCGGAGTTTGGATCTTCATGCTCGTAAAGACCAGCCGGGGCGAGCGGTACTCTCTACCCCTGGTGGGCGAGTTGGCCGAGCGGTCACTTTGAGCGGAGGGCTCAACTCCTGATGTTCCACAGCACCTCTGCAATCTCGGCCTTTGCCTCGGGGCCCAACGGCGTCAACGGCAGCCGTGGAACGCCGCCGTAGTAGCCCTGGAGGTCGGCGGCAGCCTTGAGTCCAGGAATTCCGAACTTCCGGATCGTGTGGATTGCCGGTAAGGCTACTCCCTGTAGATCTTTGGCTGCATCGAATTCGCGCGTACGCACTGCCTCTTCGATCGAGAGGCAGAGATACGGCGCCACCGCCGAGAAAGCAGTCATGGCCGCCGAAGCTCCTTCTGTGAGGCCTTGGGCGAGAAGTGAAGCGCAACCGGCAATGACGTCGGCGTCACACCGGCTTGCTTGCAGGCAGGCTCCGAAGTAATCGGCGTCATCGGTCACGACACGAAGTCCCGTAACCCGCGGGTGTTCACCGAGCGAAGCGAGCCTTTCGGGACTCAGCCGCCCGCCCGGATGCCGCTCGCTGGAAACAATCAACGGCAGAGGCGAGTGGTCCGCGACCGCACGAACGAAGAGCGCCTGTGTCTCTGCATGCTCCAACCCCTGATCGGACCCGCTTGGCATTTGAAGCAGGGCGATCTCGAAACCCATGTCGGAGGCGCGGCCGATCAATTCCAGAGTCTCGTGCACGGAGGGCGCATCTACCGCCGGCACGAGAATCTTCTCGGTACCGGCCGTGGCGGAGGTTTTCCACAGCGCGACCCTCTCTTCGTGCGACAACAACGCTGCTTCCCCTTCAGCCGTGCCGAAGACATATCCGGAAACAGTGGTTCTGTCATAAAGCCCAATGTTGTGGAGAACTTTGGCGACATAGATGCTTCCGAGATGATCGAAAGGTGTCGTCAGACAGACGAAGATGCCTCGGAGCCGCATGGAGCCACCATTATTACAGCCCTTCATCCAAGTGAAGCCGAGGCTGCTCCTGACGGCCTTCTCGTCAGGAATGCGGGTAGGTGAGCCCTCAGCCGGCTGGCTGATCGACGATCAATTCCATGACCTGTTGCAGGCTCGGATAGTATTGGAGCCGCACGGAGGCGCCCGGCTTCAATTCCTCCAACTCGATGTCCTTCTTGCCCAGGCGCTTGGCGGCCTTCTTCGAAACCTTGATTTGCTCGCGCCCTCGCGGCTGGGGAAAGGTGAGCTCGACCTCGCCTCCTGCCTTCTTTCCGTGGGGCACTACGGTGACACTGCGCTTTTCCAGATCGACCTTGCCGATCGAACCCTTGACCTTGATGATGTCAAGAACGGAGGCCTGCCGATTCAGGGGGGTTGCCGGGCCGCGAGAGACCGTGTCGGTCTCGAGATTCTTCTCACTCGAAGGCCGCTGACCCACCAGCGGTACGGATGCCACGGCAAGACAGAAGACAAAAAGCAGCTTTGTTGTTCGATGAACCGCCATTCGGTCTCCTTTTCCCCCTTTCTTGTATTGTGGGTCGGGGCAGGAGCAGGCGTCAACAGAAGAGGCGAATTGTTCTGACCCGGCCCTGAAGCCAACGCTCGGACTTCCGGTCACAGAAGGGCGGGTCTTACGCCCCGCCCCTGGGATCTTTGCTCACTTCGTTTCGAGCAGGGTGAAGAAAGGATCATCTCCGCGTTGGATCAAAAGCAACACGCTGTCGTTGCTTTCCCGAACTGCTCGATGAAAGTCCGCCACCCCGAGTACCGGCCGGCGAGCGACTTCGCTGATCACGTCGCCCCGCCGCAAGTCTGCTTCGGCCGCCGGGCTGCCGGGTTTTACATTGACGACGACCACTCCTTGGGTCTGCTTGGGGAGGTCCAATTGACGCGCGACCGCCGACGTCAACTCGTCAACAGTGAGCCCCAACGAGGAAGACCTGCCATCGAAGGAGCGCTCGGGACCGCGATTCTCCTCGGGGAATTCTCCGAGTTGCACCGGGATCGTGCGTTCGTCGCCATCGCGAATTACCGCCAACCGCAGCGTTGTGCCCGGTTGCTCGGCAGCGATTCCGAAACGCAGCTCGCGGGAGTCATCGAACTTCTCACCGTCGATACCGATGATCACGTCGCCTTGTTCGAGACCGGCATCCGCGGCGGGACTGTGCGGCTGCACGGAGCGCACAAGGGCGCCTCGTGCATCGGGAAGTTCGAATGCCTGCGCCATCTTCGGGTTCAGATCCTGGATACCGACACCGAGGTAACCTCGGACGACGCGGCCACGATCAACAAGCTGCGTCATCACGTGGTGCGCAAGGTTCACCGGAACGGCGAATCCCACACCTTGGTTGCCGCCGGAGCCTCGAGAAAGAATGGCGGTGTTGATGCCTACCAGTTCCCCGCGCACGTTGATCAGGGCACCGCCTGAGTTTCCGGGGTTGATGGCGGCGTCCGTTTGGATGAAGTCCTCATAGTGTTTGATCCCGAGGTCGCCGCGTCCGGTCGCGCCGACAATGCCCATCGTTACTGTCTGTCCGATGCCGAAAGGATTGCCGATCGCCAGGACGATATCGCCGATTTCTACATCGTCCGAGTTGCCCAGAGGCAGCACCGGGAGATCACTTGCCGTGAACTTGAGGACGGCGATGTCCGTCTTCGCATCCGCCCCGATCAAATCCGCGTCGAAGCTCCGTTTATCCGCGAGGTGAACCTTGATTTCGTCAGCACCTTCTATGACGTGGTGATTCGTAACGATATAACCCTCCTCACTAATGATGACGCCCGACCCGGAACCGTGACGTCGGCGCGGGGAGTCCTCGTTGGGGAACGGCCCAAAGCCGGGGCCAAAAAACGGTGCATCAAAATGCCTTCGGACCGCCGGGCTGTGCTCCGTCATCGACACCGTGATGCTCACAACGGCGGGTGAAGCCTTTTTGATGGTGGGAGCAAACGTGCCTGATTCGGGAATCCGGCTCGCATCAGAGTCGGGTCCGACCGACGCCGCCAGAGCCGGAATTGTCGGAACGGTCTTGCCGTAGGCCGACCCGGGGAGCAGGTCCGTAGCGAGCACGGCAGCCAGGACCAGAATAAGCGTGCACGCTCCGCTGAGCGCGAGAAATCGATGCTTCATTGCGGGTGAATACATACCACAAGCCTCCTCAATCTCAGATTTGCCGGGAAAATGACTGCCTCTATGGATAGGGACGCAGGTCCATTTCGTTCAGTTTCATACCAGCGGCATCCGTCTGTTGCGTCCGCTGTCTGTTGGACGCGCCCGGCTCTGTTCCGGATAGCTTCCCGAGGCCGAGATACCCGCCGAGAGTTACAACCCGTTTGACGTACTACACTAGCTAGCCTGAGGATCGCAGAACAGCGGCCCCAGGTGGCCCCATGCAACGCAAACGACTAGGTCAAACCGATCTCGAAGTCTCGGTCCTCGGTTTCGGAGCGGCGCCGCTCGGGGATGAATACGGCGCCATCGACGAGGTTGAAGCTGAGCGTGCCGTCCACTTCGCCATCGACCGTGGCATCAACTTCTTCGACACAGCGCCCTACTATGGCCGGACGCTGTCGGAAGAGCGGCTCGGCAAGGCGTTGGGAGGGCGGCGGCAGGAGGTCTTGATCGCGACCAAATGTTCGCGATACGGCCTGAATGACTTCGATTTCTCCGCGAAGCGGGTCGAGGAGAGCATCGATCGGTCACTACGGCGGCTACGGACGGATCATGTCGATCTCTATCAGATCCACGACATCGAATTCGGAGACCTGCGGCAAGTGATCGAAGAGGCGGTTCCGGCCGCCCGCAAGGTGCAACAGGCCGGCAAAGTCCGCTACATCGGCATTACGGGACTCCAGCTCAAGGCGCTGCGTCGCGTGGCCGAGGCCGCGCCCGTGGATACGATCCTGTCCTATGCCCGCCACAATCTCATAGCTCGCGACCTGGACAAACTGATGACGCCGTTCGCCAAGGAGCAGGGCATCGGCTTGATCAACGCATCACCGCTGCATTTGCGTGTCCTGACGCCACAGGGGGCGCCGGAGTGGCATCCGGCCTCGCCGGAGGTCAAGGAGATCGGACGCAAAGTCGTGGAGCTGTGCGATGCGCGGGGCAAGCCCGCCCCGAAGGTAGCGTTGCGTTTCTGTCTGGACCACCCGTACATCTCGACGACGCTCGTCGGTCTGGCAACGGTGGAGCAGGTACGGCAGAACCTTGAGATTTTCGACGAGACCAACGATCCCGAGCTGCTTGCGGAAATCGAAGCTTTTGCCGCACCGGTCTTGCATCACATTTGGCCGAGCGGGCATCCCGAGAACCAGGACTACCTCGACCACATCGAGGGCAAGCGGAAAGAGTAGGTCCCGGCGGGTGACAAGCGACGGGAGCAGGACACCATAGCGGTATGGTTCCGGAACCATGAAGAGCGACTCTCATCACCACTTTTGGCGCTATTCCCAATCGGAATACGGTTGGATCCACGACGGCATGCGGACGATCCGCCGCAGTTTCCTCCCGCTCGATCTCGAGCGGGAGATCGCCGAAGTCGGCATTGACGGCGTCGTATCGGTACAGGCAAGGCAGACCCTGTCGGAGACCGAAGACCTGCTTGCCTGGGCGCAGGAGCACGACTTCATCCGCGGAGTGGTGGGCTGGGTCCCGCTCGTGAGCGGTTCCGTACGAGAAGAGATCGAAAGGTTCGCCGATCGAGACGAGTTGAAGGGGGTGCGACATGTCCTGCAAAGCGAACCGGACAACCACTACATGCTGCGCGACGACTTCAATCGGGGCGTTGCGCTGCTCAAGGACTTCGGTCTGGTCTATGACATCCTGATCTTCGAGCGGCATCTGCCGCAGACCCTGCAGTTCGTCGACCGGCACCCGGATCAGGTTTTTGTTCTTGATCACGCCGCCAAACCGCGCATCAAGGAGGGTTTGCTTGCGCCGTGGCAGTCGAACCTTACACAACTCGCGCAACGGCCCAACGTCTACTGCAAAGTCTCAGGCATGGTGAACGAGGCGGACTGGGGTACGTGGAGCGAAGAGCAGCTCATGCCATACTTCGACATCATATTTTCAGCGTTCGGTCCGAAACGCCTGATGTTCGGCTCAGACTGGCCCATGTGCCTGCTGGCGACTCCATATGGACGCTGGTTCCGGCTCGTCGAGAAATACGTTGCCCGCCTCAGCGATACCGAACAGGAGCGTTTCTGGGACGGGACGGCCGTTGAAGCATACGGGCTATAGGAGTTACTCCAGGACGGCCGCAATTCGCGATGCGAGTTCTTCTTGCGAGAGCGTCGTCGTAATGAACAGTTCTTGCCGAGCGCCCGCGGCAAGAGCAATGCCCTTCCACCCCGTCAGCGTCGGGATTGTGACTCGGATCCTGATCTTGCCGCGCGCCTTGCGAACCGGTTTGATCGCGCCGGGGATGATCGATCGTATCTCCGGGTTCTGTTCGAGGAGGTCTTCCAGCACACGACGCAAGCCTTCGATGATCGAGTGCTCGACTTTCAGCCGGTCACGCGTGGCGCGCAGTCGCATTGCAGGCTATTGTTCAGGGCGCGGCGGGGCATGTTCCGTAGCTGCAGGCCGCGGCATGTACACATCGGAGCCGAATCCGAGCAAGGAGTAGAACAGCGCCGGCAGGAAAATGAGGCCGATCGTGAATCCAACCCCTTTTGAAAACCTTTTGCGGAGTTCCAGAGACACGATGATATTCGCCACGAAGTTGAGGACGGGAATCAGAAGCAGCAGGAACATCCATCCCGGCAGACCCGCCACCCGAACAATGAGGATCAGGTTATAAATCGGGACCAGGATGCCCCAACCCGGCTGATCCGCCTTTTCGAACATCTTCCATATCCCCATGATCGAAAAGACGGTGAAAGCGAGCCCCAATAGCAGGAAGAGCAGTGCAGCAAGGGGGCCTACGAGGTGGAGGATCAGGTCTTCCATGATGCGGCCGGCGAGCCGGCTCGAGAATCATCCTGTACGTGTTCTATAACGGTGACTTCGACTTCGCGCCGCTCGTAGCTGGAACCAGCTTCCCCAAAGCGCCGCGAGAGCGAGCAGAAACAAATACACCCCGTTCTCGAAAT
>MKWU01006725.1_pt1 | contig 11473 bp, 7 predicted proteins | sample 809101 | NCBI WGS metagenome assembly MKWU01 (sample SAMN05860141, study PRJNA318959) | sponge metagenome | host: Aplysina aerophoba | place: Slovenia: Piran, Adriatic Sea, Gulf of Piran | collected 2013-05-07
TCAAGTCCTCGTGCCTCGTCATCCCGGACGAGGAGATGCGCGCCGCCTATCAACATGCCCGCGACCGCACCGGCGTCTACGGCGTGAACCCGCTGAGCGGCGCGGCCGCGGAAGCCGCCTGGCGCGGAGGCGGTCCCTGGCTTGATCAGGTGCTCGCCTACGTGAGCGAAAACGTCCGGACGGTCAGAGACTTCTTCAGGGAGCGCCCCGAACTGAACGTCGGCGCCGTCCCCGTCGAGGGGACGTATCTCGCGTGGCTCGACTTCCGGCGTACCGGTATTGAGCCGGGCGCGCTCGAAGACTTCCTGCTCGACAAGGCCAAGCTGCGCCTCGAGAACGGCGCGATCTTCGGCGAGGAAGGGCGCGGGTTCGCCCGCATGAACCTGGCGTGCCCCCGAACGCTGCTCTCGGAGGCCCTGGGCCGGCTGGAGGCGGCGCTCCGCAGCACGAGCCCGGCACGGAAAGCGCGGCCTCTCCCGAAGGTGAGGCCGTAGCGGTGGTGGGTCGCCGGTGGAGGCCAGGGAACGAGAACGACGTCCCACATCCCCCACAGTCCCGACGATAAAGACGCGCCGGATCTCTCGCGCGATGGCTGGCCCGAGAAATTTGCCGAGGCGCCGGTCCGCCAGCGCCGTCCCCGATCGCAGGATCCAAGGTAGCGACCACCATCCGGCTTTCCTCGCAGCTCGTGGACTACTTGCAGGCCGGCGTTGGGCGCGGGGAGGCCCGGACTGATGCCGCGCTTCGGAGTGGATCGGAAGCAGGAAGTGAAGCGTTCCCTTGCCGGTTGACAGCGACCAGGAAGGGCATCCTCCTTCGATTCGTCAGATCGAGCGAACCAGTCCGCTGTCCTTCCCCGGGTTGGCCCCTCGGCTGACGAGAATTGTCGCACGCTTCGTCTACCGTCAACTCATGCACCGGACGCGATCGAGGGCGGCGAGCGTCACGCCCGGACGACCATCAACCGACGACCGCGGTTGGCGCCCCTCCGTGCAACCACTCGATGAGGCACCCGGCGACGACATCTGCCTTGTTCCGCTTCAGGGCGCACTCCCAGACCACTGCCACCCGCCAACCCATCTCCCGAAGTTGGCGCTGCTGCCGCCTGTCCCGCTCTACGTTCGATCGGAATTTCTCCTTCCAGAATTCCGGTCGGGTCGCCGGAGTTGTCGCATAGAGGCAGTCTGCATGCCGATGCCAGTAGCAGCCATGGACCAGGCAGACAGCGGAGTACTTCGGCAGGACGAGGTCCGGTTGGCCGGGCAGGGATCGAACATGGAGGCGATAGCGAATTCCCGCCGCGTGGAGCGCGCGGCGGAGTGTCAGTTCGGGACGGGTGTCCTTGTGTCGTATCCCGGACATCATTCGAGAACGAGTCTCCGGGGAAACAATGTCCGTCATCAGTTTGCCGTGGCTCGGGGAGTCGGTACGGCAGTGTCTCACAGACCGCTGACTGATACGATGTACAGGTTTGGCCGCATGAGCATCTCATTGCTGGCGGCTGGCGATCCTGGTTCTCTCGCACCGCCCTCAGGGCGGGTCCGAGAGAGAGTGGCGGAAGTCCTCCCATGACGCGGACATTCGCCGTAGTGGACCTGTTCGCGGGGGCAGGTGGCTTGGGTGAAGGGTTCGCGTCCTTCAGGGACGCTGCCGGTCGCCGCCGCTACCGAATCGAGATGTCGGTCGAGCGGGATCCAGCGGCTTGCGAGACGCTCCGTTTGCGCGGGTTCCTGCGTGAATTCCGCCATGGGTTCCCCGATGACTACTACTCGTTCCTGAACGGAGACGTACCGGAGCCGGAATGGGCGAACCGCTTTCCTCGGCAGTGGGAACGGGCCTCCCGCGAGGTCGTCTGCCGAGAACTTGGGCCGGATGGGAGAACGCGGGCGCTCTCCGCGCGTATCGCCGATATCCAGAGAAAGTATGGCGGCGACACCGTGCTCATCGGTGGTCCTCCCTGCCAGGCGTATTCGCTTGTCGGGCGCGGGCGGAATGCGGGCAGGGGAGATTACGACCCGGACACGGACACCCGGCTCGTTCTCTATCGGGAGTTTGCGAGGGTCCTTCGGAATCTGAAACCGGCAGCCTTCGTCATGGAAAACGTGAAGGGCATCCTCTCCGCCTCGAGGCGGGGGCGCGCCATCTTCCAAGACGTGGTGGGTCAGCTGGAATCTGCGGGAAACGGCTACGTGCTATTCCCGCTGTCGCCAAGGGCTGCCGCGCTCGACGAGAAAGATCCGAAGCGCTTTGTCGTACGAGCCGAAGACCACGGGATTCCTCAGGCGCGCCACCGCGTGATCCTCGTCGGGCTGCGATCAGACCTCGCTTCGGCGCGCGGCGGCGGCCTGCCCCGTCTTCAGAACCTGACGCCGTGCGCCACGTCCAGCGTCCTGGACGGCCTGCCGCGGCAGCGCAGCCGGCTGAGCCGCGGGCTCGACTCGCCGGCCATGTGGTCGAAAACGATTTGCGACGCAGCCGCCGAGATCACGTCGTGGTCCCGCGAGTTGCGCAATGGCGCAGGTCCGCGGCTTGCGCGCGTGATCGAGGACTCCGTGTCAGGGATGAACGGGAGTCCGCCCGGTTGGCGAAGGCGGAACATTCGCGTCGGCAAGGGTTGCCCGGAAGGCCTGCGGCACTGGCTGCTGGACGACCGACTAGAGCGCCTGCACAACAACGAGACACGCGCTCACATGCCCGCCGATCTCGGTCGTTATCTCTTCACCTCGGCATGGGGGATGGCGATGGGCCGCACACCCGGAGCGTCCGACTTTCCGAGGTTCCTGCACCCGACCCACCGCAGTTGGGTCAAGAATCACTTCTCGGACCGATTCCGCGTTCAACTCCGGACAGGGCCGTCGACCACGATCACCAGCCACATCGCGAAGGACGGGCACTACTACATTCATCCGGATCCAGCCCAGTGCCGCAGCCTTACCGTGCGGGAGGCTGCTCGCCTGCAGACGTTCCCGGACAACTACCTGTTCAAGGGGAATCGGACGGACCAATACGTCCAGGTGGGGAACGCTGTGCCGCCGTTCCTCTCGCTTCAGATCGCGGATCGAGTGTGGCGGGCGCTGATTGCTCGCCGGACGCTGTGACCGGCGTGCGGGAAGCAGGCAGCACTCCGGAGATGCCGATGCGGAAGGCCCGAACCGAACTCGTTGCGCCGCGCCCGGCGGCGATGATCGAGAGCCTCCGAGACATCGGCTATGCCTTTCCGGCGGCGATCGCCGACATCGTGGACAACTCGATCACCGCCGGCGCGAGCGAGATCGAGATTCTCGACAATTCGGACTCCGAGAGGCCGGCCGTCGCAGTCCTCGATGATGGATGCGGAATGTCCGAGGACGAGCTTCGAGAGGCGATGCGTCCCGGAACGACGAACCCCCGGGACGGGCGTGCGGCCCGGGACCTGGGCCGGTTCGGGCTTGGCCTGAAGACAGCTTCGTTCTCCCAGTGTCGGCGGCTGACCGTCGTGACCCGGAAGGGCCATGAGGCGTCAGCCCGTCGGTGGGATCTGGACACCGTCGCCGCTGAGGACGAGTGGCTGCTCGAGACTCCGGACGACATCCGCGAGGTCCCTTTCATCGATCGCCTTGGGGAGCAGGGGACCCTGGTGATCTGGGAGAACCTCGACCGCGTGACCGGGCGCGGTGATCCCGGTGGACGCCGGTTGACCGAGCAGTTGGCTGACGCCGCTTCTCATCTGGAACTCGTGTTCCATCGCTTCCTTGCCGGCAGTCTCGGAGGTCGGCGCTCCGTCCGGATCCGGCTGAACGCACGGCCGCTTGAGCCCTTCGATCCCTTTCACTCACGCCACCCGGCGACCCACTTCGATCCTGAGGAAACTCTCAGGCTGGCCGGCGACCGGATCCGGATCCAGACCGTGACCCTGCCGCATCACCAGAAGGTGAGCGCGAACGATTGGAAGCGGTACGGTGGCCAGGGGGGATACCTCAAGAACCAGGGCTTCTACGTCTATCGCGAAGGTCGCCTCATCATCCACGGAACCTGGTTTCGTCTGGCTCCCCAAGCCGAGCTGACAAAACTCTCGCGCGTCCGCGTCGACATCCCGAACAGTCTCGACGAGCACTGGAAGATCGACATCAAGAAGGGCTCTGCTCAGCTCCCGCCTTCGGTCCGGGAGCGGCTCAAGGGGCTGGCCGAGCGCCTCGGCGCCGGGTCGCGACGCGCCTACGCGAAGCGGGGGACGAAACTCACCGAGGAGCGGGAGTTCCCCGTATGGAGGCGCTCCCAGACCAAGAACCGAATCAGCTACACGATCGACGAGGCGCATCCAGCGCTCCGCGCATTCGCCTCACAACTTGAACCATCCGTCAGGGAGGGCCTCCGGTCGCTGGTTGATCTCATTGCGGAATCGCTCCCGCTCGACAGCCTCCAGGTCGATCTCGCCGGTGCTCCCGAGCGAATGGCGACCCCCAGGCAGACAGACAACTCCTGGCGCCGCAGCTTTCGGCTCGCGTGTGAAGGGCTGCGGCAGCGGGGGTACACAGTCGAAAGGCTTCGACTGATCGCTCCTCATCTGCTGTCGGGCGATGAACCCGCAGACCGTGCGGAGATCGTCGAGGCAGTCCTGAACGAGTTCCATGCTGAGCAGGAGGAAGGCGAGGCCTCATGACTTCCCAGTACGATCGGTTGCGCTTGGCCACGAACGTGATCCTGGCGACGATCGAGCCTCTCACGCAGCAGGCCATCCGTGACGAGATCGCGAGACTTCGTCCTGCCTTCCCGGAGGTCACGGATGCCGAAGCCGAACGCTTGGCGGCCCATTTCGAGCGACTCCACGCCATCGAAATGGGTTCGGGCCACACGCTGCGAGGAGCCAGCTACGAGCCTTGGCTTGATCGAGCACGCCAGGACATTGATCCGTACTATTGGGGAAGATACGAGCAACATCTTCGCCAGCAGGAGTTCCCCCGCAAGGTCGTCTCGCAGTTGCACCGCGTCACGGACCGGATCGTGGGCCTCCTTCAGAACCCTCGGCGCGAGGGACCGTGGGATCGGCGCGGGATGGTCGTGGGTCATGTGCAATCCGGCAAGACCGCCAACTACGTCGGCGTGGCCTGCAAGGCGGCCGACGCCGGATATCGGGTGATCATCGTGATCGCCGGCATCCACAACAATCTCCGACAACAGACTCAGCAGCGTGTCGATGCCGGCCTCATCGGCGTGGACACTTCACAGGGTCTCGCGGAGAACCGCGTCGGTAGGACCGTTGGGGTCGGGAGGTACGACTCCAGCAGGCGACCTGCGGCCTTTACTCACGCCACCAGGGACTTCAACCGGGCCACCGCGGACGGTGTCAACATTCCGCTGAAGGACCTGAAGGAGCCCGCGGTCTTCGTAATCAAGAAGAATGCGCACACCCTCCGCAACCTCCTTCGGTGGCTTCAGGTTCACAACCGTCGTCACAATACGAGCCGCATCAAGGAGCCGCTACTGATAATCGACGACGAGGCCGACAATGCGTCTATCAACATCAAGAAGTATCGGGACGAAGTGTCCACGATCAACAGCCTCATCCGGGATCTCTTGAGCCTGTTTGAGCGAAGCTGTTATGTGGGCTATACGGCGACGCCCTTCGCGAACATCTTCATTGACCCGGACGACGAGGACGAGATGGTCGGCCACGACCTCTTCCCTTCGGACTTCATCGTGAGCCTTGATCCGCCGGACGACTACGTGGGCCCCGCGGCTGTCTTCGGCGACGACGCCGTGCCGATGATACGGCACATCGAGGACAACGCGGACCTGTTGCCACTGAGGCACAACAAGGACTGGCAGGTCTACGACCTACCGCAGAGCTTGAAAGCGGCCACCCGAAGCTTTCTTCTCGCACGGACGATCAGAGTCTTGGGAGGCCAGGAGAAGGCGCACCACTCGATGCTCGTGAACGCGTCCCGGTTTGTTCGCGTTCAGGGACAGCTTCGGGACCTCCTCCATGAATTCGTGGACGGGATCCGGCGAGCGCTGTCCGTCCATGGCGGAAAGGCGGCGGCCACTGCGGATCGAAGTCCCGAGATTCGTGCACTGCGAGGAGTGTTCGAGACAGAGTACGGCACCTGCGCTGTGCAATGGGGAGACGTACTGCGCGGGCTGTTCGAGAGCGCCAGCGCGACCGATGTCCTGGTGGTCAACAGTACGTCGCGCGATGCTCTCGATTATCGGACTTATACCGAAGGGCGCAGCGTGATTGCGGTAGGAGGATTCTCCCTGTCGCGGGGGTTGACTCTGGAGGGATTGGTAGTCAGCTATTTCCTCCGCAATTCGATGATGTACGACACTCTGATGCAGATGGGCCGGTGGTTTGGTTACCGGCGTGGCTATGAGGATCTGTGCCGAATCTGGATGGCGGTCGAGGCGGAGGAATGGTACGCGCATATCGCCGAGGCCATGGAGGAATTGCGGGAAGACCTGGTGAGCATGGAACAGGAGGGCGCGACCCCGCGGGACTTCGGTTTGCGGGTGCGCAGCCATCCGACCTCCCTGATCGTGACAGCGCGGAACAAGATGGGCACGGGTCAGCACGTGCCTGTGTCGGTTGGCCTCGCGAACAGCCTGATCGAGACGACCTGGCTGACGCGCAGCGGAGAGGCGCAACATGTGAACCGGCAGACGGCGCGTGCATTGGTGGATTCCCTGACGAGAACTGCTGTGGAACCGACCGAGAAGCCGCCGTATGGAGGGCATGGACGGCTATACCGCAACGTGTCCGTGGATCTCGTACTCGACTTCATTCAGGCATTTCAGAACGATCCAGCGTCATCTCGGACGGCCCGAGAGCCTGTGATGGCATACATAGCGGGGGGGCGACGTGCGGAGCTCGCTCTGTGGGATGTGTTCTTTCCCAGCGTGAACCCCGACGGGAGCGGAGTGACGGTGGATCGGACGCTGGGCTTCGGCGTGGGGTGCCAGGAGCGTTCGATTGGGAAGCCCCCAGACGGGAGCGGGCGGAGGAGGAACATCACGAATAGCATGATGGTTACGAGCAGGCAGCGCGTCGGATCCCGTGGGATGGAGCGCGTGGGTTTGTCGGAGGACCAGGTGAGGGAGGCGGAGGCCGCGTGCGACGAGGAGCGCCGTCGGAAAGGACAGGAGCCGACGTCGAACTACTCCGACAGAATCTATCGGGCGACCAGGGATCGCCCCCTGCTGGTAGTCCATCTCCTGGCGCTGAAGGAGGACGGTGAAGTGCTTTCGGACCCGGTCGTGGCGTACAGCATCAGCTTCCCGAAGACGGACCGGGAGCAGCGGACGGTGGAGTACATGGTCAATACCGTCTGGTACCAGGAGCAGTTCGGCGCGGAATCTGATGAGGAGACGACAGGAAACGATGCCTGAGGTTCCCGATCCATGGGAAAGCCTGAAGCGTCCGGGAACGGTGGAGACGCTCGTTGCGAGGCGCGTGGGAGAGGCGCTGCGCTGGCCCCTGTTCTGGGCGCTGGATGCGGCTGGTCAGCCGCTGCTCATGTTGCAACATGATCCGGACATCGGGACAGAGGGTCGCCTTCCCCGGTTCCGGGGGATGGCGGTGGAACGCCGAAAGCCGGCCGGGGAGCCGGCGCTCGTCACCCTCCGCCTGATTCGGTCCGAGTTCAGGGATGTGTTCCGGGAGTTTTGTGCCGACGTGGTCCGCGCGACCGCCGACGCGGAATCCGAGCGCGAGGCGGTGGGCAGGTTCATCACCCGCGCGTGGAGGTGGCAGCGTTTTCTGACCACTGGATCGGACGGGCGATTGTCGGGTGAGGAACAGAAGGGACTTCTCGGGGAACTCAGGGTCTTGAGTGACATCGTGGCGCCGGCCCTGGGAATAGCGGAGGCGGTAGGGACGTGGATGGGGCCGCTCGGGGCGCCAAAGGACTTCGAGGTCGGTCGAAGCTGCGTCGAGTCGAAGGCTTTCTCGGGAGGAGGCGTGGCGTCCGTCAGGATCACGTCGGAGCACCAGCTCTCCACCGAGGCGCTCGACGCACTGTTCCTCGTCGTCTCCCAGGTCGCGCCGAGCGTCGCGGGCGGGGCGGTGACACTTCCCGAGTACGTGGCCTCCGTGCGCGCCCGGATCGATGCCGATGCGCCGGAGGCGCGTCAGGCCTTCGACAGCCGTCTCGCAGCCTCCGGTTTCGATGAGGCAGACGACTACTCGGACAGTCAGTGGCATATGGGGGCGATACGGTGCTTCCGAGTCGGCAAGGGGTTCCCCTGCATCACGCCGGCACAGTTTCCGTCCGGTGTACACCGGGTGCACTATCGGATCGGCTTGGAGGAGTGCAAACCGTTTCGGATTTCGCACGAGGACTTGGAGGTCGCCATCAGAGGACAACATGACGATCACGCTTGACGAGTACGCGGCAGAGTTCCGCCAGGACGTACTTCGGTCCGCGGAGGCCTCTGGGGAGTGGCAGCAGGATGCGTTCTTCGAGGCCTTCTCTGAACAACTGGTCGAGGCCGGAGAACTGGATCACGCGGATCGGGCGCACTACCGGGCAGCCCGAGGAATCCAGGTGGATGGATACGGCGGGGACCCGCGGGCCGCAGCGGGCGTCTTGACCCTGATTGTCAACGATTTCGACGAATCGGCGACTCCGACCAATCTGACGGCGACAGAGATGAAGGCCGCTTTCGTCCGTCCCATGAACTTCTTGAAGAAGGCGATGGATGCGCGGTGGAGGAATGATCTCGAGGAGACGGCCCCCGGGTTCGGACTGGCGGATCTGATCGCCCGTCGATGGGCGGAGATCACGAAGGTCCGCCTTTTCCTGCTCAGCAATCGGAAACTGAGCGAGCGCGTGGACGGTCACCGGTCCGGAGAGATCGACGGGAGGCCCGTGACCCACAGCGTGTGGGACATCCGCCGCCTCCACCGTTTCACGACTTCCGGCCAGGAGCGTGAGGACCTCGACATCGACTTCGAGGCGGAGTTCGGTGGTGGCCTGCCGCTTCTCCGGGCCCACGCCACGACCGGTGGAGACTGCGAGTCGTACCTGGCCGCCGTTCCGGGTTCGCTCCTCGGCGCCATCTACGACCGGTGGGGAACGCGGTTGCTGGAACAGAATGTCCGCGTGTTCCTTCAGGCAAGAGGCAAGGTCAACCGTGGGATCAGGGACACGATCGAACGGGATCCGGAGATGTTCTTTGCCTACAACAACGGCATTACGGCGACGGCCGAGGACGTGGTCGTGAAGGAGCGTGACGGAGAGCTGCTGCTGGTCAGCACGAAGAACCTGCAGATCGTCAACGGCGGCCAGACCACGGCGTCGCTTCACATCGCGCACACAGGAGGACGCGATCTGTCGGGAATCTTTGTTCAGATGAAGCTCTCCAAGATTTCGCCGTCGGTGAGCTCATCCGTCGTCCCGCGGATCTCGGAGTACGCCAATACCCAGAATCGGGTGACGGCAGCCGACTTCTTCGCCAATCATCCGTTCCACATTCGGATGGAGGAGTTCTCTCGACGGCTGTTGGCGCCTTCACCGGAAGGGACATTCGCGGAAACGAAGTGGTTCTACGAGAGAGCACGTGGGCAGTTCGTTGATGCGAGGGCGCGGCTTTCCCGGACCGAGCGCAAGAAGTTCGATCTCGAGAACCCAAGAAGTCAGTTGATCCGCAAGACCGACTTGGCGAAGTTCATGAGAGTGTGGGACGAGGAGCCACAGGTCGTCAGCCAAGGAGCGCAGAAGAACTTCGCGTCCTTTGCTGCGGCCATCGGCACGGAGTGGAAGAAGAGCGACACCCGCTTCGGAGAAGCGTATTTTCGGGAGGTCGTGGCGAAGGCCATCGTGTTCAGGAAGACTGAACGCATTGTGTCGACTGCTGACTGGTACGGTGGCGGGTACCGTGCGAACATTGTGGCGTACGCCATTGCCAAGGTGGCGCACGATGTGAAACAGCGCCGGAGTGCCGTCGACTTCGAGCGCATCTGGCGAGAGCAGGCGGTGTCGTCGGCCATGGAAGCAGCTCTTGCCGCGGCCGGCAGGGCAGCCTGCGAGGTGCTCACGCAACCTCCCGATGGAATGAGGAACGTGACGGAGTGGGCGAAGAAGCAGGCGTGCTGGGAACGAGTCAGGTCCGAGACCTCGGAACTGCCCCGCCGGTTCGTCGAAGAGTTGATCTCGGCAGAGGAGCACCAGGACCGGCGCCGGAGCACGCGGCGAGACCAGAGACAGCTCGCCGGTATTGAGGCTCAGTTGGCGGTCATGGCCGCGGGCGCGGAATTCTGGCGGGACGTGGAAACGTGGGGCGGGACGCGCGCGTTACTTTCGACGAAGGAGCGGGGAGTTCTGCGCGTGGCCGGTCGGATACCGGACAAGGTTCCTACTGAGGCGCAGGTGCGCGTCCTGGTCGAAATGCTGGCTCGCTTGCAGGAGCAACATGACTGCCCGTACGAGCTGTCGAAGCCGGCGTCCGTGCCCGCCTGAATCCAACAATCGCCTTGGGGCTGCCGCGAATCCAATGAGTCCGCGCCTGCCGATTCCCCGGCACGAGGTCGCCGGGTTGTGCCGGAAACACGGGGTACGCAGATTCTCGCTGTTCGGCTCCGTGCTCCGTGACGATTTCGGACCGGACACCGATGTGGATGTTCTGGTGGCGTTCAGGCCGGAAGTGCGTTATTCGCTCTTCGATCTGGTGGACACGCAGGACGAGTTGAGCAAGATGGTCGACAGGAAGGCCGCGGTCGTCGAGTTCAAGGCGCTTCGGCCCTGGATGCAGGAAGAGTCGCCGGGTCCCTGGAGCTGTTCCATGAGTCGCCGGAGTGAGTGGGGATTGATTCCTGGTGGGACGCGAAGTCCGGCGAAATGTCTGAGAGTGCCGGCACGCGGCATCTTGACCGTTGCTCGCGCCGTTTGACCATGGCTCCGGGCGAGTTGACCATGGCTGCGGTCACTTTGACCATGGCCCGGAGGCCGCCGCCAGCCGGTTGACCAGAGCTCCCCGAAGTCGAAACCGGTCTCGTCCGTAGCGCGCTCTGGATCCGGGAGACCCGGAGAAATCCGGCGAAACTGGCCGATGGAAAGTCGAAAACGACCGAATTCCCCCGACGGGAACCGGTTTCCGCCGAGGACGCGAAACTCCGCGGGATGCCTCCGGAAGCGCCGGAATGCGGCGATTGACGATGGTTCGAGGCGGTTTGACCATGGCTCCGGGCGGTTTGACCATGGCTCCGGCCACGTGGACCGGTCACGGGCGCCGCGCAGGACGGGGGACTCGAGGCGGGGTGGCCGTATCCCGTGTCCGCGGGGTGCGTTTCGCCTTCCTGCGGCCCCCAACCGGGAGGACTGGGGCGATGCCAGCCGGAGGCTGGCGCTCCGATGGGTCGGCGGCCGCTACCGGTCCAGGAAGTCGTTCCAGGCGCGGGCGCGGAGGTTGTCTTCCCCGTGGGTCACGAGCGCCGTGACCACGTGGCGGGCCAGTGAGGGATCGGTGATGAGCGGGACGCCGCGATCCACGGCGCGCCGGC
>MKWU01006726.1_pt1 | contig 11472 bp, 19 predicted proteins | sample 809101 | NCBI WGS metagenome assembly MKWU01 (sample SAMN05860141, study PRJNA318959) | sponge metagenome | host: Aplysina aerophoba | place: Slovenia: Piran, Adriatic Sea, Gulf of Piran | collected 2013-05-07
TTCGGCGGGCAGCTCCTGGACGAAGCTCACGAGGATGCGCTCGGCCGTCGGCCCTCGCTTGATCCGCGCCGTCCCCTCGATGCGGTCGGCCGCGTCGAGGAGCCGGTCGAGATCGCCGGCGGCCGCCGCCCCGCCGCCGGCCCCCCGAAGCCCCGCCCCGCCCCCTCGCGGCGGTCGCCGCGGGGGAGGAGCCGGTCGAGATCGCCGGCGGCCGCCTCGACGTCGCCGGCGTCCTTCTCGTATTCGCCGCGCCGCAGGACGTAGTCCGTGCGGGTCCTCGCCGTGGCGCGCCCGCCGCATTTCACGGAGCGCACGCGGAAGTGAAAGCTCCTCACGATCCGCTCCAGGCCGTCGTCTCCGATGACCCTCCCGACCCTGCGGTTCTCCACTCCGGGTATCAGTTCGGCGGTCGTTTGCATCAGCGGTTTTCCAGGGCAGTTTTCAAGGGTATGTGACGGCCCAAAATTCAATTAATCTCATTGTCTATTGGGCCGTCACATACCCTCCTCTTTTATCCCTGTTCCGGCCTTCTGTCCAGCCTCTGCCGCGGCACAAAACTATGCCCCTCCCGCCACGGCTAGGGTGTTGCACCACAGGGGCGCCAGGGGCACACTGCCCGCCTGACAGAGTGTTGCACCCGGAGGGGCGCACCATGACCATCGCGGCCGGCAAGAAACGGGTGATGCTCACCCTCGACGAGCACGTCGTGGAACGCCTCGATGCGCTCTGCCGCGAGCGCGGCCAGCATCGCGGACACGCCGTCGAGGCGATCCTGCGCCGCTCCCTGGCGCGGGCCGGCAAGTCGGTCTCGAGGTCGGCTCCGGATCCCCGGCAGATCGACCTCGAGGACGCGCTGCCCCCGAATTTCCCTGCAGACGCGCGCCAGGTCGATCGGGAGGAGGCCATCTCGGCGGCAACCGTCCCGGACCTCGGCGAGGCGGACCTGCGAGCGGGTGTGGAGGCCGCCGCGAGTCTGGGCGCGCGGATCGACGTCGAGGCGACCCATGCCGACTGGCGGCGGTACGTCGCCGCGATGGACGTGCCGCTGTTCAGCCCGGTGGGCCACTGGATCACGTTCTGTCGGAGGCGGGCCCGGGAGTCCTGACCCGTCCTCGGTACATATGGAACCGGCTCGGGGCCGTACGCTCCCTGGCTGGAGCGCGACTAGCTACCCGCAGGGCGGGCCGTCAGGCCCGGTCGCGCCGTGCTATGATGGGGCATGGACACGGACCTGATGATGGTCGGCATCGGCCTCGCGGCGCTGATGACCGGGCTCTTCGCTTGGCTCAGGACGGACATCTCGCGGATGGGCGAGCGCCTCGACAAGCGCCAGGATGGCCTGGACAAGCGTATTGATGACCTGCGGCAGGAGATGAAGCAGGACATCGCGGCCCTGCGCGCGGATATGGACAAGCGCCTGGACGACCTGGATGGCCGCTTCAGGACGGTCGAGCACGGCCAGGCGAAGCTCGAGGGCCTGCTCGAGGGTCTGCGCGAGGCGATCGCCGGGCGCAAGGACGCGGCCTGAGCCACTAGTTCACTATTCCAGAAGCGAGTTACCCGCAGGGCCGGAAGAAGCCTCCGTGGGTGTTGCACCCGGAGGGACGTTTCATGACCATCGCGGCCGGCAAGAAACGGGTGATGCTCACCCTCGACCCGGCCGCGCCGGGTCTTCAGGGCGGTCACGGGGTTGCCGATGGCCTTGACCACGGCCGGAACAGCTGGCGGTCCGTGCTGACTCGATCGGGTCCGGCCCTTGAGCCACGGGGGAAGCAGCGCTGAAGCGATACAAGAGTGGCGTAAATCACGTTTACATCAATTCCGGGGGCGGCTGAGCCTCCGGAGTGCCTGGCGGTAGGCTTCGTCGTGGGGCCCGACGGCTACGGGCAACGCGGCGCCGCGATCCGGGTAGAGGCGGAACACGAAGCGGTACGACTGGTTGAGCCGCACGGAATAGAGATTGTCGCCCGTGTCGAGCTTCTCGTACCGCCGCCCGCTGGAGAGATTGCCGGCGAGCAGTTCGTCGATCACCGCCGCCAGTTCGTCCTTCATCAGTCGAGGGAGCCGCCGCGCGCTCTTCTTGAAGGATCGGCCGGGTTCATAAAACTCGCGAATCGGCGCCGGCTGCCTACTCGTCAAGCGCCGTCACCAGAGCGGCTCCGGACGCGAACGCGCGCCCCCCCGGGGGCGGCCGCTCGCCGTCGACGATGAGAACCTTCCACCGGACTTCCTGCATGGTCGCGACGATCCCTTCGTACAGTCCGTCCAGGCGGTCGAGCTCCCCGAACACGCCGTGGTCCGGCGCAGCGCCGGCATCCATCAGGGCGTTGCGCAAGCGGCCCAGGTCGTCGCGCTCAGCGTGGAAGTAGGCCTCGGCCTTTTCCAGGGCCTCCGCACCCTCGCCTTCGGGATCGGCGATCCCGGCCGGGAGCAGCTCCTCGAACGCGGCGGCCAGCTTCCGCCCCGCCCGGTCGATCACGGGGTGGAGGCTGTCGTATCGGTGCCGAAGCGCCGCGGCATGGGCGTCGAGGAGTTCGTCCAACGGCACGCCGGCCGGGAAAGGGTCGGGTCGGGGCTCGGAGGCGAGCCAAGGCAGCGCCCGGCCTACGTCACGGATGGTCTCCCCGGTGAGCATTCAGGGACCCTTCATCTGGTTGGTTCGCGCGAGCCTAGCATCGGCGCGGCAGCGCTTCCAACCGTGCCGGAACTCGTCGACCGTCCGCCGCAGCCACTCGCGCAGATGCTGCGGCATATGCGCGGTAAGGACGATCTTCCCGCCGCCGCGGCCGCCTTGTCGTCGTCGCTCATGTGTCCTCGTCCGCAAAAGCGGAGATCCTCAACAGCGGTCCGCGGGCCTCTTTCGCTGCCCGCAGGGCGGGCCTTCAGGCCCGGTCGCGCCTGGCCCCGCTAGTCGTCGTCCCGCCCGGCTGCCTTCCGCGCGTCCGCCTCCCGCGCCAGGCGCTCGAGCTGGCGTCGGTAGCGCGGCGGCATCGCACGGCGCTCGCGGATCTTGTCGAGGACCTCCTCGACCGTCCTCCGTGCCTGGCGGTAGGCCTCGCGCCAGCGCCGCCGCAAGTGTTCCGGAATGTACCGCCGCAACATCGGGCGGCCCCCGTCCGGCCCCCACTCCAGACGGCGGGCGTCCGGTCCCGCCATGAACAGGCGGAGCGCCCGGACCTGGAGCAGCTCGACGAGACGCCAGCGCTCGGCGTCCAGGCCGCCGCTCATGCGTCCGCCTCCCCGGCGCGCCGGTTCTCCTCGGCCTTCTTCCGCGCGTCCGCCTCCCGCGCCAGGCGCTCGTAGTGCGCTTTCAGGCGCGGTGGGTACGGCGGGTTGAAGAGGGCCTCTTCGGTCGTTCTCCACGCCCGGTCCAGCACATGCTGCGGTATAGGCGTCGGCGTATGTGCGTTCTGGCCGGTCTTCTGGCCGAGGCGTCCCTTCGGCTTGTCGCCGCTCATGTCGTGCCCTCCCCGCCGCCCCTGCGGTACTTCTCCGGCGTCGGGGGATTGAAGTACAGCTCGTCGCGAACGGCGGCGAAGACCTTCGCCAAATGCTTCGGCGGCAGCTTCTTCAGATAGATGATCGACCGTGGATGAAGGGCAATGCCGTCGCGTTCCAGCGCCGACGGCCCGGTGGCGACCTGCGGCACGGAGGAGGTCGGTTTGTCGTCGCCGCTCATGTCGTGTCCTCCCCGTCGCCGCCGTCCTTTTCGGCCGCCTTCCGCGCGTCGCGCCTGCGACGCCGCATCGCCCGGCGATGGCGGATCATTCCGCGCCCTCACGCGCCCGTCGCCTGCAGAAGTCGATCCAGTGCTCGGCCGTCGGCTTGTCGTCGTCGCTCATTGCACGTCCTCCCCTTCATCCGGGAGGAGCGGGGGATGTGTGAAAAGCAGGGCCGGGGCCGGAACCTGAGGTCTCCCGCGGGCTCCCGCCGCCGCCGTGCCGGCGTCGCGGGCCTCGAGGAAGGCCACCAGGTCCTGACGGGACCCGCCGCCGCCGAGGCCGGCGTTCTCCCAGCCGGGGAAGCGGCGGACCGGCGCCTCCGGATCCTGCCCGCGCAGCTCCTCCAGGCGCTGCGCGGTCTGCTTCTCGTTGATCGCCATCCCCTCGGGCAGATCTTTGACCAGGTTCGGGCACAGGTCGGCCAGCGCCCGGGGCCAGCTCTCCTGCACCCAGCCGTCGTACCGCGTGGCGTAGCGCAGATCGCGAAAGTTCCACGCCTCCTTGTGCAGCCGCCCGGTCTCGCCGTCGTAGATGGGCACCGCGCGGAAGCGGATGTCCTTGGGATCGTCGCCGTCCCAGTAGAGGGAGAGAAGCGCCCGGTATCTGCGAGAAGGGAGCACCCGCCAGCGGGCGCGATTCGTCACGCGGCGGTGGCCGCGGTACGTGCAGATCACAGCCGGCGGGTGCCTCAGGCTCAGACGTTCGAGCGCGACTAGCTACCCGCAGGGCGGCCCCTCGGGGCCGGTCGCGCCGTGCTATGATGAGGCATGGACACAAACCTGATCACGGTCGGCATTAGCCTCGCGGTGCTGATCGTCACCCTCGCAGGACTAATCATCGGGCTCTTCGCCTGGCTCAGGACGGACATTCATCGCCTCGGTGATCGCCTCGACAACCTAGGCCTGGAAATGCGGCAGGAGAGCGCCGCCCTGCGCGGGGAGGTCACCGCCCGGCTGCATGACACGCAACAACAGATCGGCGGCGTGCAGGGGGAGATCGCCGAGCGTTTCGAGCGCCTAGACGGGCGCCTCAGGGCGGTCGAGCACGGCCAGGCGAAGCTCGAGGGCCTGCTCGAGGGCCTGCGCGAGGCCATCGCCGGCCGCAACGCGGCCTGACGGGCCTTTATAACCAGGAACCGGATCGGATGGGCTCTGCCGCCGCTCCGCTACGGGGCGAGGTCCCGAGGACAGGGAGAAGCGTGCGGGCCCGCGCGCCGCCTGCCATTGCCTTTCGGCCTCGATAATGCGCTGGGCGCCGGCGCGGGCGTGCGCCTCGGCCTCGCGCGACAGCGGCACGCGGGCGACGTCGCCCAGGGCGATCTCCCGCGGAACACGCCTTCGGCCTCCGCGAGGCGGCGCGGGTCGATCCCGTCCTCCCCGGGCAGATCGCCCCGGGCGATGGCGCGGAAGGGGTCTGCTAGCTCTCCGGACCCTCCGTGGCGACCCAGGGCGGGTCCGGCCGGTTGTGGAGATCCTGCCGCCATTGCTCGAGCAGCAGCCTCGCCGAATCTTTCGGCAACGGTCTCTGTGGCCTGATAGGCAGGGGTCCCATGGGCGTAAAGCCGAGCCGTTCCGTATCGATCGGCCCAGTTTCCAATGATCTCGGGGTGAATGAGCCTGTCCCATCTCCGCTCGGCGGCCAGTCGCCCGGTTTCGAAAAGCGCATGCACAGTCTCATGGGCGAGGTTCCTTTCGAGGTCCGCCGCGGTGGCGTCGAGCAGGACAAGGTAGCGGAGCGAGCCGTCGTCGGCCAGCCAGCCGTGGGCCCAGTCCTCGACCATCTCTGGCACGACAACGCCGCCTTCAGGAGGCGCTGCAGGGAGATCGAGGACTGGGCCCACGGCTGGCTCGCCGACGCCGCGCCCTTCGTCACTCCCGTGGTCGGCGGTAAGTTCGTGCATCCCCTGAATGCCGAGCCGTTCGCGCCGGACGCGGCGAACGACCGCGATGCCGCGTGAAGGTGCCCTCAACGTACGGTCGGCCGTCCTCTTCCACCACGGTGTCGTTTTTCACAAATGACTTCAGCGGTTCGTCACAAATGGCTTCAGTGAGGGTTGCCATCCCCGGATCGCCCCGGTCGCACCCACCGGTCTATGCGGTCGAACCGTCGCCGTCCTTCAGTGCACGATAGACCGTCATCCGGGATACCTTGAGGTCGCGGGCGATCCGCGCTTTCGGGACCTTCTCCGCAGCAAGCTGCCGGATCTTCTCTGCGTCGACCCGCTTCGGGCGGCCCTTGTAGACACCCTTCTTCCTCGCCGCGTCGATCCCGGCGCGCTGGCGGTCGCGGATGAACTTCAGTTCCATGTCGGCCACCATGCCGAGAACGGTGACGACCAGGCGGCCGAGATCTCCAGCTGTGGTCACCTCGGGTTCGAGCACGCGGAGCGACGCGCCCTTGCCGTCCAGCTCATGCACCAGGTTGAGCACGTCGCGGGTGGAGCGGCCGAGCCGGTCCAGCCGGTGCACGACCAGCTCGTCGCCTTCCCGCAGGAATTCGAGAATGTCCTGCAGTTCGGTCCGGCCGTCGCGGGAAGCTCCGGAGCCGGTCTCGGTGCGCATGACCTCGCAGCCCGCCTCACCGAGCCTGGCTTTCTGGATCTCGAGATCCTGGGTCGACGAGCTTACCCGGGCATATCCGATTCTGGGCATGGCAACCTGTCACATTAGGGTGGCTTGGCGTCCGATACTGTCACAAAACAGAATTACAATCCATTTGTGACATCCGGGAGTGTCACATCCGACCGTCACCTGCGGGTTTGCCCATTTGTTACGCGAATCGGCCGAACATGGACTCAAACGACCGCCTGCCTTCGGGCGTTTCCACGTGTGCTTCGAGTTCGGCCAACAACCGGGCCCACACCGCTGCCAGCCGCAACGCCCGCAGGTCGTCAACAGGCACGCCGACGCCGGCTGACAGCTGTTCCAGCACTTCGGTCAGACGGGTCGGCCAGGGAAAGCGCTTGGTGATCCCCTAACGGCCAGCCTCACCCACCGCCGCCGGGGCGGGCCGGGCGATGTTCCGCGGCTCACGGGCCTCGATGGATCGCTCCATGCGGCCGGCCTGGCTGGCTTGCGGGATGGTATATCTCGACCGCCGCACGCGGCGGCGGAATGCACGGCGCATCGCGTGATGAGGATGGCGGGAGCTTCCCGAAGGAGCGGCACCGTGAACCGGGAGATCATCAGGGACTGTCTTCGAACTCCTCGCAACTCCCGCCGCGATCGCCGGCGCCAGGATGGCGGCCGAGTGCTCATAGTCCGCGACCTCCTTCCAGTTGGCCTTGCGGGCCGAAATGATGCGAACGGCCGAACCCCGCACCGTGTAGACCACGACATAGGCCCGCCCGTCGACCGTGTATTCGAAGTGGTCCTAATCAGAGGCTAGAGGATAGGTCTCTTCGTAGATGTCCCTCAGGTTCCGGCCTTTGTAGATCCAGTAACGAGCAGGGGCTACTTGATAGGAAAGGTTCTCGCGCAATCGCGTTGCCTCAGTGAGTGACATTTCCTGGTCGCGAAAGCGCACCCTTCGGTCATCAACGACACCCTTCTGGTCGGTTCCACCGAACTGCCCGAGCCAGGGCAAGGACCGCCGCTGTCGCAGCGGCAGGTAAGGTTAAATGCTAACGGGCGAGAAAGGCGCGCTCGGCGCTTACTTGTACACTCAGCTATAGTCATTGGTGTAAAGTTCCAAGCTTCGGCGTCCGGGTGATGGCCGAGGAGTTCTCGGTCGGGAACTGGATCGAGCGCCTCGCCCGGCTATATCAACCGCCACTACGTGCGGTTCACGATCGCCGGGTGGGGCTTTCAATCACTCCGGCCGGACCGGATACCGGCGACCTCTGCCGGTTTCGTCTGTCGCAAGGAGACCAGCCTCTTCTATCAGGAGAAAATAGATCATGACTGAAATGAAAGATTTGGAGACAGCTCTGTATCTCATAGAAAGGCACTGTCAGCCCTTTTTGTCTCAATCTGGGGGAAGTCTGATATATCGTGGCATTGGAGGGGTGGATAGCTATACCTGTATATTACCTGATATCCTTTATATGCAACCAGTCCGGACAGATAGAGAACCAAGGAATTTACCAAGAGATGTTCATGAGATTCTTGTGAAAACATTTGCAGATTTGGGTTTCAAAGCCAATAGGAATAATGTTGCATTTTCAGTGACACTCACAAACGCAAAAAGGTATGGAACTCCATATATTTTGTTTCCGATAGGAGATTTTCACTTTACCTGGAGTAAGAAAGTAGAGGACTTAAATGATGAGTTGAAGGCATTCAAATCTGATGAGGGTTATGGATGGATAGACAAAGGTGTATTTTTATTAAAGGACGAGTGTGGTGTTTCCGGGCTGAGTAATGATGAGATTTCCGCAATCAAAAAATTGCCATTTCTTACCTTGTTTCAACTATCTCAAACAGATTATATAAATTTCAATGAAGAGAGTTTCAAAAAGCACATCGAAAAAATGTACTTAAACAGTACTGACCTTGTCGGAGCGATCGAATCGGGAAATGAGATAGGTATAGCCTGCAAGGAATGTTATTACATGCCTGCGGAGCATGCAGAAAAGGTGAGAGGGCTCCCGGCGTCATGATGGGCCAATGTCATGGACTGGACGCCGCTAACTCCCCCGTATGCCGGGTCGTCGGTGGATTGGATGCCCCGTCGGTAACGCCTTCCATCCTGCGGCCCTTGCCCTTGACTTGAGCTCCGTTGGGACAGAGTCGGGGTCTCGATAGCGGGGGTGCGGGCCTAGCGCGTCTGTAAGCACATTCGTCTCGGGCCGGACAGCATTCCCCGATCGCGCTACACTTGGGAGGCTTGACCCGAAAGACCCTCCAAATCATTTCCCATCAATCGCACCACAATCAAAATACTCCGTGACCTCCTTACAACTCGAACCCTTACGCACATCATCATAATACGCAACTTGCGTTGGAACATATCCAATTTTCTTGGTCAAACGATATGCATAGTATCGACTTACATAAACTCGATATATGCCGAACTTCCAATGAACCTTAGTGGTCGGAAGATTTCGCTTTGTATGTACAGACCAAGCATATGATGGTTCTGCGTTACCATTGACATAAACACGAAAGAATCCATTGCCAACAGAACTCCACTTCACGTGCATCAGAATGTCGGTCCACTTTCCTCGCATTTCACTTACTTTTAGGATGTATGGGTTACCGACTATAGTTCCACCCCCGTGAACAGATGAATATTTGGTATGTCGAGCACCATGCCTGACTCTATATCCGGCACGGTCGAGATAGAACATAAACGATCCTTTTCTACCCAAGCCTTCGTGAAACTGGCCCAATACCGTTTGCACCGGATCTATAACTGTGAAATCTTCAGGAAGAAACAAGGAGAAATGATACCATTTCTCTCCTCCTTCAATATGAGGATCTTGTTTTCTCTCTCGGCGTTCCCTGTCATATTTACAGTCGTTCCACTTGGGCGTTCGTTGCCAGGAATAATAGCTCCAGGCACAGTCCCCGGCACGCACTTCAAATCGCATTGACTCCTCGCCGCCCGCGACATCCCGGCCCGCGTCTGTCGGCGTGCCGTCTCGCGTCACGTACAAGTAGAGAAGGGAGCGTGACGCGCCGATCCCCCAACGTGATGAGGCTGTCCGATTGGGGATCGCTCCGCCGTCGCGTCGGATGTCGCCGCCGAGGCGCGCGTCGCTCATGTCGAGGCCTCCCCTTCGTCCCCCTCATAGAGGCTGTCCGTTGGGGGATCGCTCCGCGGACGGTCGGCCATGGTCCGCCCGCCCTGCGAAAATGCTGGCAGCCGCCTGTATCGGAAAGACGGTCCGATATTTTTCTCCGTGAAGGTGCCCTTAACGTACAGTTGGCCCATGGAAACTGTCCGCATCGGATACGCCCGCTGCTCTACCGACAGACAGGACCTCACGGCGTAGCGCTCTGCCCTGGTGGGGCTCGGAGTGGAGCCTACGCGCATCTACACCGATCCTGACCTATATTTCCGTCTTGCAATGATTAATATTTGTAGCTACATCGGAGCTACGACATGGGAGTGCCGCCGATGAATGCCGATACTGTCGTACGTGCCCGGATCGATAGAGATACCAAGATGCGCGCCACGGAAGCACTTCAAGCCATGGGTCTGTCGGTGTCCGATGCGATCCGCCTGCTGTTGCTGCGGGTGGCAGATGAGAAGCGGCTGCCGTTCGCTGTTCAGGTGCCGAATGCCACCACCGTCAAAGCCATGAAGGAACTGGATGAAGGAAAGGGCGAGCGCTTCGGCAGCGTCGAGGAATTGTTAGAGGACATCGGCGGATGATGTGCTGATCCCGGTCCGGTCCACACAATTCAAGCGCGACGTGAGGAGAGTGCAAAGGCGAGGCAAGGACCTGGCCAAGTTGCGACCCCCGCTGACGGCACTGATCCGGCAGGACCCTTTGCCCGCAGGCTATCGCGATCATCCGTTGCGGGGGGTCTGGAAAGGTTACCGGGAGTTTCATATCGAGCCCGATTGGCTGTTGATTTACCGCGTCAAGGGAGACGAGTTGCATTTGGTACGGACCGGATCCCACGCCGATCTTTTCAATGAGTAGGTCACCGGAAGAGTCTTGAGGGTTCTCGCAGCAACGCCCGAGGGTGACCTAAAGGCCTTCAAACCAATCCGATCGGATTCGCACCCTCTCAATCATCTCGGTTTCCACGCCGAGGCGATGTTCCTTGAGCAGGTCGCAGAGGCGGTCCCCGTCGATCAGGTCGATAGCAAACGCGCCAGCTCGGGCCGCCTCGTCGGACGCTTGACTGGTGAAATGACCCGTAGTGATGAATAGGCCCTTGTCGGCAGCCCCCTGTAACGCCCCACGAAATTCTCTGATTTCTTTGGCGCCTACGCCCCCCTTCCACCGCTTGCACTGAAAGTAGATTTGAAACGAAACAAGGTTCACGCGCAGCACGCCGACACCGTCGATCCCGCCGTCGCCGGATTTTCCGCGCACATCGACTCTGGTGAATCCCGCTTCGCGCAAGAGCCTCTGTGATAGACGTTCAAACGCATCCGGCGACATCGTGCCCAGCACAGCCAAGAGCGACGACTTCCAGTCTTCGTCTTCCTCTGGGCCATCGTTCTCCGGTTCAGAGATGGGCCGTGTCGCCTCGAGCGATGTAGAAGCAGCTTTCTGCTTGGCTCGTGCCCGTTCACGCTCTTCCAGCGTGACCTGATCGTAGATCGCACGAGTTTCGTGTATTGCCGTGATCGCCGCACCGATTTCGGTCAGCGCCCAGACCCCGCGCGAGGAGTTCGCCAGCGCATTGCCTCGTTTGAGGTACGTCCGTGCCCAACCAAGGTAGTAGATGACACGGGTCCGATTTTCGTTCCCTGACATGGTGATGGCTTGCTCGTCTTCGGTCACGCCTTCCAACTCGATCACCTTTTCATCGAGTTCCTGAATGGTGGCGGATCTACCTAATTCCTTGAGCGCTTCGACCGTAACCAGCATCATCCCCGGCAAATCCGGCAGCCTTTCCGCGTCGATTTCAAAACGTCTCTTCACCATTCCATGCCTTCTATTTCTGTTGGTGCCTCACTCCACCGAGCGCTGCCCTGTCACGCCGCCCCGGCACCGGTCGACCACATGCGCTCGGCGATCGCCTGCTCCTCGGCCCCGACGGCGTCGGCGTAGATCGCCGTGGTCGAGAGCTGGGCGTGACCGAGCCACTTCTGAACCATGTTAAGGGGGATCCCGGCCTGCACG
>MKWU01006728.1_pt1 | contig 11464 bp, 11 predicted proteins | sample 809101 | NCBI WGS metagenome assembly MKWU01 (sample SAMN05860141, study PRJNA318959) | sponge metagenome | host: Aplysina aerophoba | place: Slovenia: Piran, Adriatic Sea, Gulf of Piran | collected 2013-05-07
CGCGCGGAGATCCGCGTCACCCGCCAGCCGCCGGCGAGCTCGTCGCCCTCCCTCACCCACCACACGGCCGCGCCGTCGGTGACGGCGGCGCGCCGGTTGCCGGCGGAGCCCAGCACCGTCACCCAGGCAAGCCCCGGCGACGCCGGCGGTGCGGGTTCCGGTTCCGCGGCCGGTTCCGGTGCCGTCGCCGCCTCCCCGGCGAACTGGTCGAGGGTCGCCGCCGGCGGCTGCTCCGTCTGCGCTGGCGGGAGGATGGCGGCCGCCCGGGGCGCGGTCTCCTGCGGCGTCTCGCCGGCGACCAGCGACGCCAGCAGGAGTTCGGTGGCGAGCACCTCGAGGACGAGCTGCTGGCGCTGGCTGCACAGCAGGAGGAGTTCGTTCTCCAGCGCGATCGCCGTCAGCACGTCGTCGCCCTCGACTGCCGTGGCAAGCCGGGTGCGCAGCAGGTCGACGGCGCACTGGGCCATCGGCGGGCCCTCGCCGTGATCGGCCGCCAGCAGCTGGACCAGCGCTTCGGCCGCCTCGTCCAGGGTCTCCTCCGGACTTGGTTCCGGTTGAGGTGCCGGTGGCGCGGCCGCCGGTTCCGGCGCCGGAGCGTCGGGGAGGATCACGTCCGCCGTGCCCTCGGTCAGGAGGGGCAGGGGCGGCAGCGACTCCCCCCCCCGGGCCGGCGCGCCGCCGGCAAAGAAGACCCCCGGCGCCCGGGCGGGGGGGAGGCGCGGCAGGGACTCCCCCTCCTGGGCAGGCGCGCCGCCGGCAAGGAAGACCGCTGCCGCCAGGGTGGCGGAGATGAGCGGCGCACGCGTCATCCGGCGTAGCCGGCCGTGGCCTCGAGATGGCTGGCGAGGCGGTCCCAGCGATAGGCGGCGCGGTCGGCGATGCCGTCGACCTCCAGCACCAGGCGGCCGCGCGACACCAGCCAACGGCCGCCGAAATCCTGCTCCGTGCCGCGCGCCGTCAGCGCGCCGCCCTCGCCGAAGCTGAACCGCGCCTGACGGCCCATGTAGGGGAGAACGACGTCGCCGGCGTCCTCGACCAGCCAGTCGGCCAGTGCGAAGAGCGGATGCTGCCTCCCGGTGTCGGCCACCGGCAGCGGATCGCCCGGACGGTAGTGGAAGTTGGCGACATCGCCGGCCAGCTCCCAGTCGAGATCGAGGGTCTCCGCCGCGGTATCGAAGGTGAGATAGCCGACGTCGGTGAGGCGGCCATCGCCGTCGACCGCCCAGAGCTCGTCGGTCGGCCCCAGCGCCAGGACGTAGGCCCGGCCCAGCCGGTCCTCGAGGACGTGGCCGTGGGCCGCCATCAGCGTGTCGGCCAGCGCGCGACGGCGCAGGTACTTCGCCGCCTCGTCGGGCGACTCCGGCAGCAGGAGGCCTGCGCCGTCTCCGGGTGCGGCTTCCTCGCCCTCGGGGAAGCAGTGCGCCGGGAGGACGGGGCGATTATTTGTCGTGAAACACCAGTTGAAGGGATTGTTGTGCGGACGGGACGCCGCGACGCCGTGACGGTGGTCGGGCGACATGTGGGGAAGGACCAGCGGCGCCGCCGGATCCTGCTCCAGCATTTGCCAGATCGTCGGGTGCGTCTGCTTCTCGTTGATCCAGCCGCCGTCGGCGAGGATCTCGGCCGTGAGCTCCGGGCATGCGTCCGCCATGACGCGCGGCCAGCCCTCCTGGAGCCAGCCCTCGGCCTCGATATACCAATCACTGGTACGATCACGCCACGACTCAGTGTGGAAGCGGCCGGTGTCGACATCGTAGAACACCGGGGAGCGGCGGCCGCTGTCGTTGCCGGCGGCGGCGGTGCGGCCGTCGTAGCCGTTCCAGCCGAAGTAGGAGCCGGCGAAGCGCACCTCTCGGTAGCGCCGCTTCTCGCCCTCGCACGAAAGGGTGTCGCCGTCGCGGGTCTGATAGACGGCGCGGGTGACGAACCAGTTCTTCCAGTCCGCCCGGTAGTGCCCCTTGTCGAAGAGGATGACCGTGCGGCCATCGAGAAGGGTGTTCCCGACAAAGGGCGCGGGGTGCGAACCCGGGTTGGGCATACGCTCGGCTGTGCCGGTCGTCTTGCAGGCCGCCAGGCCAAGGACCATGGCAAGGGCAATCATCGCGAAGCGGATCATGGGTCGTCCCCCAGGTTGTCGGGTGGTCTGTACAGACTCTTCGGGTGGCGCGGCAGTGTTCATCTGCACCGGCGGCCTCACCTGCCGCGGTCGCCGCTGCCGCGGTTGCCGCCGGGGCCGTTGCCGCCCCCGCCGTTGCCACCGCCGTTGCCGCCGGCATCGCCAGGCCCGCCGCCGCCCGGTCCGCCACATCCGCAGCCGTTGCCGCCGCTGTTGCCGTCATTGCCATTGTCCGGGGCGCTACGGTCGCCGCCATCGTCCTTGCCATCCCGGCCGATGGGCGTGTGGCCCTGGACGTAGTCGGCGGACTTGCGCTCATCCGCGTCGAGCTGGCTGCTGTGCTCGACGTCGGCCTTGCCGTCGCCGTCGGTATCCCAGCCTCCGCCGACGCCGCCTCCGCCGTTGCCGCCGCCATCCCTGTCGCCACCCTCTTCGTTCGACTGCTCCTTCTCCGGCGTATCGTCCTTCGGCGTGTCGTCCTTCGGCGTATCGTCCTTCGGCGTGTCGTCCTTCGGCGTGTCGTCCTTCGGCGTGTCGTCCTTCGGCGTATCGTCCTTCGGCGTGTCGTCCTTCGGCGTGTCGTCCTTCGGCGTGTCGTCCTTCGGCGTGTCGTCCTTCGGCGTGTCGTCCTTCGGCGTATCGTCCTTCTCCTTCTCCTCCTCCGGCTCCTCCGGCGGCGGGTCCTGCGGTGGATCGGCCGGTGGCGGAGGGTCGGGGATCTTCCTGCAGGAGTTGGCCGACGTGGCCCAGCCCGTCTGCGAGATCCGCTGCACCGTCGCCGAGGCGTCCCACGGCCACTGCAGGTGACGCCAGGTGATGGTGCGCCGCTGCGTGCGGCTGCCGGTGTAGCCCGTGCCGCAACCGATCGGGCGCGTCTCAGTGGTGGTCGACGTCCACTCCCGCGGCGTCGGCGGCGTCGGGTTGGGATCCGTCCAGCAGGTGGTGGACACGAACTGCGGTGGGCCATAGCTCGTGCCGGCGGCCGTCACCCGCTTCTGGCGCCGCCACACGGCCTCGCCGGTGAGCGTGCCGACGTGCGGCGCCCCGGGCGTGAAGGTGCAGCTCTGGCGGACGTACTCCCAGGAGACCGTGTCGGCGCGGCAGTGGTCGACGAGGAGCGTCCACGGACCCGTGGCCGGCGCCCCCGCCGGGTCGCCGCGGCCGTTGAGCTGCTGCGTCACCTGGCGCACGAAGGTCTGTCCCGTGCCGTGGAACCCCGCCGGGCAGGCTCGGGACTGGTGCTCGGCCGTCACGAGGCTGGTCGAGACCGTGAAGGGATCGACGACCGGTCCGGCCAGCGCCGGACGGGCGGAGGGCGCCGCGCCCATGCACGCCGGCAGCGTCACGGTTCCGCGGCCCAGGACGCCTTCGGCGGTGCCGCCGTCGAGCCAGTGCAACGGCGGCACGTCCCGGTTGCGGGACTTCGCCTCGAGATGCGGCGCCAGCTGAACGGCGCCGAGATTGGTTCCGACACCCTTCATGGTCGTCGCGCGGGCATACACCAGGAGGACACTATCACAGTAGCGCGCTCCGAGGCCTCGCTGGGTCCAGTCGGCGAGCCAGCCGGTCGAAGCCGGCGGCGTGGTCCCGGTCCACGACACGGCGGCCGTCGAACCGGTGGCGATGTGTGTCGCCAGGGTGTCCCAGGCCTCCTCGATGGCGCGGGCATGGAAGAGCGCTTCCGTCTCGACATAGTCGCTGGCCGCGGCCATGCCGCCGGGGCCGATGGCCAGGAACGCTGCCGCGGCGAGGCTGGTGCGGCGGGCCATGGTGGCGAGGGACATCAGCTTCCTCCTTCGAGGGTTTGCGCGGCGGTGTCGTAGAGACCGGCGGCGGGCGTGGCGATGCGCAGGAAGGCGCTCTCCACGAGGGTGCGCGGGGCGAGCGGACGGGCGGCGATCTGCCAGACGCCGTTGGCGCCGCGCCGCAGCGACGTCACCTCGAGACCGGCGATGGGCTCGAGGGCCGCGGCGAGGCGGCGGAGAGATCCGCGTCCGGTGATGGTGACGGACCACTGGCCGGGCTGCAGCTGGGCATAGAAGAGCGAGTCGGCCCACGGTCCCACCCTCCGGTCGAGGGCCGCGCGCAGGGTCAGGAAGTCGGGACGGTGGAGATCCGGATCGGCCTCGACGACGACGGGGCTGAGCGCGGTGACGGCCCACGCCTGGCTGCCGTGGACGATGCCGGCGTGGCGGGTGGCGGGGAGCAGGTCCTCGAAGAGGCGGCGGTGGATGGCCAGGTCATGGTCGCCGGAGAGCGACCAGCGCAGGACCAGCGCCGGGCGGCCCTGCAGGTCCGGCACCACCGCCAGCACCGGGGCCTCGACGAGTTCCGCCTGGCAGGTCGCGTCCTCGAGAGTCCAGGCGGGAAGCCCGGGAGGGACCTCCCGGAGTGCCCGGGCGCACGCGCCGAGCAGTGCCGGCGTCGAGATCATCGCCACCACCCGCGGTTCCTCCTCGACTTCCGCCACAGGCGGCGGCGGCGGATCGATCCAGTCCATGATGTCCTGGCGCCAGATCCATGCCGCGCCGCCGGCACCGCCGAGGACGGCGACGAGGACGACGAAGGTGGCGAGCGAGGCGAGGCCGCCGCCGGCGGGTTCCGGGAGCGCCTGCAGGCGGTGGTGGTCGCCGATCTCCATGGCAGCGAGGTCGAGCGCCGCCGCGTGCGGAATGGCGAGGCTTGCGCTGGCATGGACCCGGTAGCCCGGCGCAATCGTCTCGAGGAGGCGGGCGGCTTCGGCCGTGCCGTCGACGACGATGTCGCCCTCGTCCCCGATGGCGCCGGCCTCGCAGCGGACCATGGCGATCCGGCCGTCGCCGCCGTCGACCACGGCGATCCAGGATTGATCCTCGATGTGGTCGATGAGCGCTGCCGCCAGCGACGGGGTGTCGGTCGGATCGCCGTCCTCGTCGCCGGCAAGGCCCGTGCCCGTGGCCGTCTCGATCCAGGCGGCGGCGCCGGCATCCCGGGCGGCCCGGCGCAGCCTGCGCGCGGAGAGCCGCGGATGCCAGGCGAGGCCCACCGCCCAGGCCTCACCGGCTGTCCGGATCGTCGTCATCGCGCGTCTCCGGCCGGCATCGTCACGGCTCCTCGAAGACCGGCTCATCGATCCGCCCCCGGTACTCGTGCAGGCGGTCGCGCTCGACGAGCACCAGGTGATGCTCGCCGCAGTGCGGGCAGGCGGCCCGGTGTTCGCCCGACGAGGCCCTGGCCGATCCGCAGACCGGACAGGCGAGAACGAAGGCGCTCACGCCGGTTCTCCCGGCGGGAGGTCCGGTACGGCGGGAGGCGGATCGCCCGCCCACCAGCCGGTCGCGAAGGCGATCGCCTGCCAGTGCGGGCAGTTCTCCGCTTCGCCGTCCTGCCGCTCGCGGCAGGGCCGGTGCAGGCCGTCGTCTCCCTGGCACCGGGGACACAGCGGCGCCAGCGGCCAGCGCGGGTTCGTCTTCGCGGAAGTCGCCATCGTCACAGCTCCTCGCCGGACCGTTCGACGACGCCCATCGGCGGGCCCGCCTCGGCGCTGATCAGAAGCACCTGTTCGGTGAAGTCGTCGTCGATGTCGCGGCTGCCGAAGGGGAAGGGAACGTCGGCGTCGAAGGTGCCGGATCCCGCCGCCTTCGTGCCGCGGTCGCGGAAACCGGTGATCACCAGGGTCTCGCCGCGGCCGACCGTCTGCGTGATCTGGACCGCGCGGTTGCCGAAGGATGGGAGCTGCAGGCGCAGGGTGCCGGTGCCGAAGGTCGTGAAGTCGGGCCGGTCCAGGATCGAGGCGAAGATCCGCACCAGGACTTCGTGGGGCGCGACGATCTGGGCGACGAACTCCATGGCGAAGCCGCTAGAGACCGTCCCGGGCGTCAGGGCCGTCTCCACCACGCCCTGGTCGAGCGACGTCGAGATCTCGGCGAGGTAGGTCTCGCTGAAGAGCTCGAAGAAGTGGGAGGGCTGGGCGTTCAGCGACGGCACCGTCGCCGTGAGCTCGCGGGAGACGGTGCCGGCGGTCTCCAGGGCGCCGATGGCGGCGTCGAGGGAATCGATGCCCGGTGCGGGCTGGACGATCGAGATCCCGCCGGAGAGAACCTCCAGGCCCACGGATGTCCCGAAGACGCGCTCGAGAGTGCCGGCGATGCCGAGCTCGTAGTCGGCCCCGCTCTCGAACGCCACCCGGTAGATCGAGAACGTCACCGTCACCGGTCGCAGGATCGTGCGGTTGAGCCAGGCGAGGTAGTTGCGGGCGCGGCCGATGTCCCTCGGCAGACCGTGGACCGTCAGCGAGGCCGTGGAAGGAGACGCGGCGATGGTGGCCGAGGCATCGAGCACCGCGGCAAGCTGCGCCGTGACCTCGGTCCACGGATCGTAGGTGGCGGACGCCGCCATGGACTGCCGGGCAAGGTTGGTCGAGCTGCCCTCGCCCGCGGACTCAGTGGTCGACGTGGCGCCGTCGATCGACTGGGTGCCGGCGAGCGCGTTCAGGGTCCAGGCGACCGCCTGGGACCGCACGACTTCGATGTGCTCCGTCTCGGGCTTCCACCGCCAGGCGTACCCGCGGGTGGCCGTCCAGGTGTCGAGGAGATCGTCCAGCGGACCGGTCCAGATGCCGCCTTCCGGCAGGCCGGCGGCGACGGCGCCGAACGGGGTGGCGGGGAGGCCGAACGGGTCATCGGGCGCGTCGTCGGGGCGGTGGCCCTGGAAGCGCACCGCAACGCCGGTGGCGGCCTCGATGAGGGCCGCCGTGGACTGATCGCCGAGGGTGCCCCCGAGGGAGAGGGACACCGCATCGTCTGCAGTCCACGGCAACGGAAGCCGGGGTGCGGGTGGCGCGAGGACGGCGATGCCGGTGAAGGGGCGGGCCGAATCAACCTGCAGGACGCGAAAATCGGGCGAGGGTTCCGGTGCTGCGGTCTCGATCGCGGCGGTTACATCGTCGGCGTGCTCGCGGGCGACTTCGGTGCCGCCGTATGCGCAGGCGGCGAGCAGGATTGCCCCCGCACAGGCCGGCAGTACGTCGTGCCGCCAAACGCGCGGGTTGACGGCGGCGCCAATCCGCTGAATATTGGGGGTTACTGGCGCGGCCACGACTAGGTGGTGGTGTTATAGGGTGCAGCCGATCCCCCGTGACCCTGAAGGCTCCCGAGGGCTATACCTATCCGGACTGGTCATGGAATGCTCTGGGCGGCCATGCGCCGACCATCGATCCGACCATCATGTGCGCTGCGAAGGTGATCGGTGCGACCATCGTCGACCTCATCACCGATCCCCAGCGCCTCGATGAGGCGCGCGCGGAATTCGAGGAGAGGACCGGAGGCGGTATCGGTGGATCGTCCTGGGTGGCGCCGTTGTTGCCGCGCGACTTCCAGCCGCCGGTCGGCTTCGCCTGGCCGGAATACGTCACGACAGCGCGAGGGGAGAGCTGGTACGTGCCGGAGAGCGCCTGACGTCAGCCGTTGCGCCGCCACGTGCCGAGGGCGCGGGTGAAGCGGTCGAGATAGTCCGCCGTGTAGGCCACATAGTCGACGTCCAGGAGCGAGTGGGTCTCCTGGACCATGCTCCACATCGCTTCGCGCAAAAGGGATGCGCAGGCCAGTGCCCCGAGACGACGCCTCACCTCATCGGTGATGTTCTGGTCCAGAACCAGTTCAGCGACCGTCCCCAGGCCATCGGTGTCGAGGTGGTTGTTGGAGGCAAGGTTGGCGATGTCGAAGAGTGCCGTGTTGTAGCCGGCGTATTCCCAGTCGACGAGCCACAGCCTCTCGCCGTCATCGAGGAAGTTCGCGGCCAGCAGGTCGTTGTGGCAGAGCACCGGGCGGATCGGGCCGACGGCCGCCTCCAGTTCCTGCGCTGCTTCGAGGAGCTGCGGAACCTCCGCCAGCAGGCGATGGCGGTCGTCGTTGAGACGGTGCCCGTAGTCGCGGATCACGTGGAAAACCCAAAAAAACGGGGCCCGGCCGCGCAAGTGACGCGCGCCGTTGCGGTGCAGGCGGGCCAGCAGGTCCGCTATGCGTTCGAGATTGCGGGGATCGCGCACATCGACATCGTCGAAGGTGTGGCCGTCGATCCAGCGCACCACCAGGACGCCCTTGGCGGTAAAGTGGACCTCCGGGGCGATGCCTGCCGCGTGCGCTGCGCGGCTGCAGGCGGTCTCGTAGGTCCGGCGGATGCCATGGACAGGAATGTTGCCCCCCACCCGCACCAGAAAGCTCCTCGCGCCGTCGTCGACGCGGAAGTTGAGGTTCGTGATGCCCCCATCGATCGGGCGGGGCGTCACCGGCCCGTTCCAGCAGGGCAGTCCGGCGGCCCTGGCAGCCGCCTCGTCATGCGTCATGATGATCGCCTCCCGCCGTCGCGGCGTACCGGGGCGTGTCCCTGGCTGCGGCCGGCTGGCCGATATCGGCGAGGCGGCCTTCGATGGCGTCGGTCTCGAGACGGATGAGGCCACCCTTGCGGAAGACGAGGGACACGGAAACGCCGGTCTCCCGGCGGCCGTCGCTGACAATGGTCATCAGCTCCGCATCGCCGTCGCCTCCCAGTCCTTCGAGATCCCAGGTCTCGACCCTGGCGACGCGGTCGAGAACGAGCGCGCAGTCGACCTGCATGCCCTCTCCATCGGGGAGTTCATAGCAGAACCGTCGGAAAAGGGCGGCAAACCGCTGGTCCTCCTCCACCCAGGTGACCTCTGCAAGGGGCATGCGTGCGCTCTGCAACACGGTGGCGAAGACCTCCAGGTCGTCATCGTCGACAGCCTTGAGACGCAGCGTCTTCATGTCAGTCCGGAATCCTCTCAATCGTTGCACCGCATCCCTGGAGCTTTTCCACGAGCCGTTCGTAGCCGCGATCGAGGTGATAGACGCGATTGACCATGGTTTCGCCTTCAGCGGCCAGCCCGGCAAGGATCAGGCAAACCGAGGCGCGAAGATCCGTGGCCATGACCGGAGCGCCCTTCAGCCTGTCGACCCCCCGGACGATGGCCGTTCCGCCGCGAACCTCGATATCCGCGCCCATGCGCATCAGCTCGGGCACATGCATGAATCGGTTCTCGAAGATGCTCTCGTGAATCCGCGAGACCCCGCGTGCCGTGGTCATGAGCGCCATGAACTGCGCCTGAAGGTCGGTGGCGAAGCCGGGGAAGGGGCGGGTGGTGACATCGACCCCCTTGAGGACGCCGTCGGCGCGCCGGACATCGATACCGTCGGCCCGGCTCTCGATGAACACACCCGCCTGGCGCAGTGCGGCGGCGACATCGCCGAAGTGGTCCTCCGTGGCGCCGGAGAGTTCGAGACGCCCACCGGTTGCGGCCGCCGCCATGGCATAGGTGCCGGCCTCGATGCGGTCGGGAAGCATGCGGTGGGTGGCGCCGCCCAGGCGGACGACACCGTTGATGCGGATCTCGCTACTGCCGGCGCCGGTGATATCGGCGCCCATCGCGTTGAGGCAGTCGGCAAGGTCGCGGATTTCAGGTTCCATGGCGGCATTGCCGAGCAGGGTGGTGCCGCGGGCCAGGGCTGCCGTCATCATGACGTGCTCGGTAGCGCCCACCGAGACCTGTGGAAAGATGAACTCGGCGCCTTCAAGGCCACCTGGCGCGTCGCCCACGAGATAGCCTTCCTTCAGTTCGATGTTGGCGCCAATCGCTTCGAGCCCGGCAATGTGGAGGTCCACCGGCCGTGTACCGATGGCGCAACCGCCGGGGAGCGAGACCTCGGCGTGACCGCAGCGGGCAAGGAGGGGACCGAAGACCAGGATCGAGGCCCTCATCTTGCGGACCAGGTCATAGGGAGCCCTCATCGAGGTCAGCGATGAGGCGTCCAGCGTCATGCATCCGGCACTGTCTCTCTCCACGCGGACGCCGAGTTCGGCGAGCAGGTGAGCGAGGACGTTGACATCCGCCAGGTCCGGCTGGTTCGAGAGAACGAGGGGTTCGTCGCTCAACAGTGAGGCGACCATGAGCTTGAGCGCCGTGTTCTTGGCGCCCGCTATGGCGATCGTGCCCTCGAGTGGTCTGCCGCCCTCAAGGCGTATCCTGTCCACGTCCCTGCTCCCGGAATCCCTAGCGTCGCTCTCATAGACCTTCGGGCCGGCGACAAGTCAACCGTGGTTCTGTGGTTGAATCGTGGTCGTGCGGCGTATCGCGTTCCCGGGTGCTCTCCTCGCCGGTGTCCGGCGCAGCTGGCCGGCAACGCGCCCGGGACTGTTCCTTGCGCCGTTTCAGGTTGGCGCGCAGGGCCTCGGCAAGGCGTCTTGCCCTGGTATCGGAAGTTCCGGCTCCCCTGCCCACGATCTCGGCCTCCGAGCTTGTCTCCGCCAGTCCGCTGTGGCAGGTTCCGGTCGCCTGTCAGGCGCCACGCCGCCGTAGCTCAGTGGTAGAGCGCACCCTTGGTAAGGGTGAGGTCCTCAGTTCAATCCTGAGCGGCGGCACCACACCTTGAGACGATATCCGACCCGTGCCCCGGCACCAAGGCTGCAACGGCTTGATAGCGGCGGCATGAGGTGCGTTATGGTGACGGTTTCTCCAGGGACAGGTGGCCGCCATGATGCTGACCCCGACAGAGCTCGAACGCATGACCATCTTCGTCGTCGCCGAGATGGCAAGGCGGCGCAAGGAGCGCGGCCTCAGGCTCAACCACCCTGAAGCCCACGCCTACATTGCCGATACCCTGCTCGAAGGGGCGCGGGAAGGGCGTAGCGTCGCCGACCTTGCAGGCTGGGGCGCGACGCTGCTCTCCAGCGACGACGTTATGCCGGGCGTGGCGGCACTGATGCCGATCGTCCAGGTCGAGGGACTCTTCCCGGATGGCGCCAAGCTGATCACGGTGCATCAGCCCATTCGTCCGCACACCGGTGGCGCGCAACCGGGAGAGGTGATGACCCCGGATTCGGACATCACGCTCAACGCCGGCCGTCGGCGGGTCGGTCTTGCGGTGCTCAACACAGGCGACCGGCCGGTCCAGGTGGGGAGCCACCACCACTTCTTCGAGGCCAATCCCGCTCTCGACTTCGATCGCGAGGCGGCATTCGGCATGCGCCTCGACATCGCGGCCGGGACGACCGTTCGCTTCGAACCCGGCGAGAGCCGCACTGTCACGCTGGTGGCCTATGGCGGCGACGGCATGGTGGGCGGGTTCAATCGCCTTGTCGAAGGATCCCTGGACGATGCGGATATCCGCGACCGGGCCCTTCAACGGGCCCGAAGACGCGGCTTCAGGGGGGTGTGACATGGCGAGGATGTCCAGGGCGCGCTACGCCGGAACCTACGGGCCGACCACGGGCGATCGCGTCAGGCTCGGCGACACGAGCCTCCTGGCCGCGGTCACCAGGGATCACCTTGTGGCGGGCGAAGAAAACGAGGATGCG
>MKWU01006729.1_pt1 | contig 11462 bp, 8 predicted proteins | sample 809101 | NCBI WGS metagenome assembly MKWU01 (sample SAMN05860141, study PRJNA318959) | sponge metagenome | host: Aplysina aerophoba | place: Slovenia: Piran, Adriatic Sea, Gulf of Piran | collected 2013-05-07
CCGGCCTCCTCCATCACGCGGCGCACGTCCGCGAAGTCGAGGTTGACGATGCCGGGCATGGTGATCAGTTCACTGATGCCCTGGATGCCCTGGCGCAGCACGTCGTCGGCCATGTTGAACGCCTCGGTCAGCGACACGTCGTCGTTACCGAGCTGCAGCAGGCGGTCGTTCGGGATCACGATCAGCGTGTCGACCTTGCCCTGGAGGTCGCGCACGCCCTCCTCGGCCTGCTGGCGGCGCCTCGCACCCTCGAATGCGAACGGCTTGGTGACGACGCCGATGGTCAGCGCGCCGAGCTCGCGCGCGGCCTCGGCGACGATCGGCGCCGCGCCGGTGCCGGTCCCGCCGCCGAGGCAGGCGGTCACGAACACCATTTCCGCGCCGCGCATCGCATCCAGGATCTCGTCGCGCGACTCCTCGGCCGCACGTGAGCCGCGGAGCGGGTCGGAGCCGGCGCCGAGGCCCTTGGTGAGGCGGTCGCCGATGCGCACCTTGATCTCGGCGTCGCAGCCGTCCAGCGCCTGCAGGTCCGTGTTCATCGCGACGTACTGCACGCCGGGCAGGCGCTGGGCGATCATGCGGTTGACGGCGTTGGAGCCGCCGCCGCCCACCCCGACGACCTTGATCGGGGGCAGTGTGTCGAAGTTATCGGGCATGTTGGGCGTTCCTTCCGGTGATTCGGTGCGCCTGGGTGCTGCGTGTTCACGGCTGGAGCGAGCGCCGCCGTGGCTCGGCGGCTCCTCGGGTGTGGGGAGTTCCGCCTGGCGGCCGCGCAGCGGCTCCGCCTCGGCGACTGGAGGTTCGACGGCTGCGTCCGGCTCTGCCGCTTCGGCGACGGCGGGCTCGATGACTGCTTCCGGCTCCTCGGCGTCCTCAGGCTCAGCGTCGGTCGGTGGCTCCTCGACGGCGGCTACGGGTGTCCCGGCAACCGCAGGGTCGGCGGTGGCCTCTGGTGCGGACGCCTCGGCCACGGGCTCGGCTGAGGCCTCCGGCTCTGCCTCCTCGGCGGGGGCCTCGTCAGCGACTGCGACGATCTCCGAGGGCGCTTCGGCAGCGGCCGGTTCCGATTCCTCGGCGGCCGGCGGCTCGGACGCCGAGGTCTCAGCGGCGGGCGGTTCAGGCTCGGCGGACACAGCGACTGCCGGTTCCGGCGTGGGCTCGTCGACGGCTTCGGACTCGGGCGCGGCTGCTGTCGCGGCGGCAGGCGCCGACACAGCGCCTGCCTCGAACTCCTCGTCGAACTCCGACGAGGCTTCCGCCGGGATCGGCGTCACCTCGAGCTCCGCGCGCTCCTCGGCCGCGGGTTCGCGTGCCGAGGGTTCGAAGGGCGGCGGCTCGGGGTCGGCTTCCGCGGCCGAGGCCGCTGTGGCCTCCGCGCCTACCGCAGCCAGCTGTGCGCCGGGGTCCACGGCGGGCGGAGCCGAGCGGTCACTCTGTTTGCGCGCTTGCTCGAGGTAATCGAAGAGCGTCGACGCGTCGATGGACGAGGCGGTCTCGTTGCGCTGTTCGGCGCGCGCCTCGGCCCGTTCGTCGGTGTGCTGCGTCATCGGTCAGTCCTTCCCTGCGTGGGGAGTGGTCCGACGGCAGCGCGGGGCAGGCCCGCGCAGGGGGAGCACCGTCCGGGTATTTCGATTGTTCGTGCGTGTAGGTGTGGGGTTTGTCCGTGGTTCATTGCGGCAACACCGCCCTGACGACCTGCGCGACCTTGCGCGCGAGGCCTCTCACGGCTCCGCCACGCGGTCGCCTGGCGGCGGGTCGGAGCATGATCTCCTGCTCGCGCAGCGCCCAGCGCAGCAGCCCCACCGGCGTCGAGTAGGCCGGCTCGTGCAGCACGTCCGACATGCCGGCGAGGTGCCTCGGGCGACCGACGCGCGCCGGCAGCTGGAGGACTTCCTCCGCGAGCACGTCGATGCCGGGCAGCGAGGACGCGCCGCCGGTGAGCACGACGCCGGCGGCCAGCAGCTCCTCAGGCGAGCCGCGCCGGATCTCGGCGCGCACCATCTCCAGCATCTCCTCGGTGCGTGCCTGCAGGACCTCGGCGATCAGCCGCCGCGGTACCTCCTTGTGGCCCTCCGAGCCGAACGCGTCGACCTCGACCGTCTCGTCCTCCTCGACCGTCGAGGGGAGCACGTGGCCGAAGTCCCGCTTCGCCTGCTCGGCGGCGGGCTGCGGGATGCGCAGCGCCATCACGAGGTCGCCCGTCATCTGCGCGCCGCCGACCGGGAGTACGGCGGTGTGCGCCACCGCTCCGTGCACGTAGACGGCGAGGTCCGTCGCGCCGCCCCCGATGTCGATGACGGCGACGCCGTGCTCGAGCTCCTCGGGGTTGACCGCGGCCTGCGTCGAGGCCAGCGAGTCGAGGATGAGCGAGTCGACGCGGACCCCGGCGCCCTCGACGCAACGCAGCAGGTTGTGGATGGCCGAGCTGCCCGCCGTGACGATGTGCGTCTCGACGTCGAGGCGCGAGCCGAACATCCCGCGCGCGTCGACGACGTGGTCCTGGCCGTCGACGACGTAGTAGCGCGGGATGACGTGCAGCACCTCGCGGTTGTTGGGGATGTTCACGATGCGCGCGCTCTCCAGCGCGCGCCCCACGTCGCCGGCGGTGATGGCCTGGCGCGGGTCGGCGATGGCGACGATCCCGCGCGAGTTCATCGAGGAGACGTGCGGGCCCTTGATGGCGATGTGCGCGGAGAGGATGCGGGTGCCCGAGGCGCGCTCGGCGCGCTCGACGGAGGAGGCGATCGCCTCCATCGCGGCGTGGATGTTGTCGACCATGCCGCGCTTGAGCCCCTGCGACGGCCCGACGCCGACGCCGAGGATGCGGATCTCGTGCGCGCTGGCGAGTTCGGCCACGACCGTACAGATCTTGGTCGTACCCACGTCGATAGCCGCGAAGGTCGGGTTCGCCATCAGTGCATCACCAGGTGGCGGCCGAACCGCAGGTCGATCTCGTTCACGTCGCGCTCGTCCTCGGCGAGCTGATTCAGCAGGGCGCCCCAGGCCGCGATCTTGAAGTCGTAGTTGTGGGAGTCCCCGAAGACCGCGTCGGGTCCGCCGACGACGCGCACCACCAGCCCGCGGTCGTCGTGGAACTCGAAGCGTTCGACGGCGACGCCCAGACGCCGTGACCCGGCGTCGGCGACGAGGCGCGCGACGGTCTGCACGGTGTCGCGATCCATCACGGCGCCGGCCTGCGGTGGCAGCGTCCCGGTGGCGTCGAGGATCGTGACGGCGTTGGCGGCCGGTGGGCGTCCGCCCCGCAGAACCAGCCCGTCGGCGTCGATCACGGCGCGCTGCCCGGTGCTCTCCCAGTAGCCCCAGCCCTGGTGCTCGGTCACCTCGATGCGCACGCCGTCGGGCCAGACCCGCTCCACGGTCGCGGCCTTCACCTCCGGCAGCGCCGCGACGATGCGCCGCGCCGCCGCGTTGGTGTCGACGGCGAGCATCGAGCGGCCACCGATGTCGGCGGCGTCGACGACGTCGTGCGGGGTGGCGACCATCGCGCCGGTCACGTCGGCGTTCCGCACGCGCAGCGAGTCGCCCTCGGCGAACACGTAGACGCCGAAGGTCGCACCGGCGGCCGCCGCCATGAGGACCGTCGCGCCGGCGATCCGCCACCACGGCAGCGATCGCAGCGCGCGGCCCGTGCGCCTCCCGGCGCCGGGCAGCCGGCGCGGCGTGCGGCCGACGCGGTAGCGTCGCTCGCCTCGCGCGGTTGCCCGCAGGGCCGGGTGCTTGCGCTCGCCGCGGCCGAGCCACAGCTGCGGGAAGCGGAACCGACGCCCCTCGCGTCGCGCAGCGCCGCGTCGCCTAGGCATAGGAAGCGGCCTCCGCGTGCCGCTCGAGCGCGAAGTCGACGAGCTTCGAGATCAGCGTGGCGTAGTCGACGCCTGCCTCGCCCCACAGCCGCGGGTACATCGAGATCGGCGTGAAGCCCGGCAGCGTGTTGACCTCGATGAGGCGCAGCGTGTCCGGCTCGCGGACCATGAAGTCGACGCGCGCGAGGCCCGCGCAGTCGAGCGCGCGGAAGGCCTGCACCGCGACGTCCTGCACGCGGCTCGCGAGCTCGTCACTCAGGAGTGCCGGGACGATGAGTTCCGTGGTGTCGTCCTTGTACTTGGCGTCGTACGTGTAGAACTCGTCGTGCGGCCGGATCTCGCCGAGGGGTGACGGTTGCGGGTCGGTGTAGCCGAGCACGGCGCACTCGACCTCCGCGCCCTCGATCGCCTCCTCGACCAGCACCTTGCGGTCGTAGCGCGCCGCGTGTGCGAGGGCCGGTCCCAGGTCTTCGCGCGAGACCACCTTGCTCACGCCAATCGAGGAGCCGCCGTTGGCGGGCTTCGTGAAGGACGGGTAGCCGACCGCACGCTCAATGCCCGCCAGCGCCTCGCGCGAGGGCGTATCGCCCGCGAGGTCCGACAGCTCGTCGCCCGCGAGCACGACGTACGTGGGCTGCGGGAGGCCGTGGGCGGCGAACACGGCGCGCATCTGCACCTTGTCCATCCCGACGGCGCTCGCCGCGACGCCTGCCCCGACGTAAGGAATCCCCATCATCTCGAGCAGTCCCTGCAGCGAGCCGTCCTCGCCGGAGCGCCCGTGCACGATCGGGAAGGCGACGTCCATCGCCGCCAGGCGGCCGATGGCGTCCGCGGAGTCGACCAGGCCCGCGTCTTCCTCCCCGCCGAGGTGGTCCGTGTGTCCGGCCTCGACGTGTTGGAGGCGCTGCCGTGTCTCGTCGGGCGTGAGCCACGCGCCTCCGCGGGTGATGCCGAACGGGACGATCTCGAAGCGCTCCGGGTCCGCCTCGCGCATGATCGAGCGCCCCGAGATGACCGAGATCTCATGCTCCGGGCTGCGCCCGCCGAAGATGACCGCCAGCCGGATGCGCTCGCTCACGAGGTGCTCCCCCCGGACGGCCCGCCGCCGAGCAGGCGGTCACGCACGAGCGGCAGCACGGCGTCGATGGGGCCCGCGCCGATGGTGAGGAACACGTCGCCGGGCCTCAGCTCGGCGGCTGCGGCGTCGGCCGCCTCCTCGAACGAGGGGACGTAATGTGCGGCCGGCTCCAGCACCTCGGCGGCGAGCGTCGCCGCGTCGATACCCTGGTCCGGTGTCTCCCGCGCCGCGTAGGTCGGCGCGACGATCAGCGCGTCGAGGCCCTCGAAGCAGCTGCGGAAACCCTCGCGCAGGTACTGGGAGCGCGAGTAGGTGTGGGGCTGGAAGCAGGCGACGATGCGACGCCCCGCGTAGCGCTGTCGCGCGGCGCTGAGCGTCGCGCGGATCTCGGTGGGGTGGTGGGCGTAGTCATCGACGAGCGTGACGCCCGCCGCCTCACCGAAGACCTCGAAGCGGCGGCGGGTGCCGGTGAACTCCGCGAGGGCCTGCGCCGCGCGGTGGAAGTCCACGCCCGCGCGCATCCCCACCGCGAGCGCACCGAGGGCGTTCGTGACGTTGTGACGGCCCGGCACGCGCAACTCGATCTGACCGAGTTCGGCGCCTTCGAGCAGCACCGTCGCGGCGAGGCCGCCGAGCGACCCCGGGCGCACGTTTGTCGCGCGCCACTCGGTGTCCGGCGCGAGGCCGTAGCGCTCGACGCGCACGCCGGCCGCGCGCTGCTGGTCACCCATCTCGGCGGCCCAGGGCGAGTCGGCGCCGACGAAGAGCGTCCCGTCGTCGCGCACGCGCCCCGCGAAGGCCGCGAACGCCGCGCGCAGCCGATCGGGCGCGCCGTAGTAGTCCAGGTGGTCGGGCTCGATGTTGGTGACGAGCGCGAGCTGCGGCTCGTACTCCAGGAACGCCTCGGCGTACTCGTCGGCCTCCACGACGGCGAGGTCGCCGGCGCCGTCGCGCGCGTTGCCGCCGAGGTCGGGAGCGTCGCCGCCGAGCAGCACGAGCGGGTCGAGGCCACCGCGTTCAGTGAGCAGCGCGACCATCGCCGTGGTCGTCGTCTTGCCGTGACTGCCCGCGATCGCGAGCACGCGCCGGTCCAGCAGCAGGCGCTGCACCATCTCGGCGCGCACGATCACTTCGACGCCGCGGCCGCGCGCCGCGACGAGCTCAGGGTTGTCGGCTCGCGCTGCCACGGTGGCGACGACGAGCTCGGCTCGGCCGACGTTGGACGCTGAATGCCCCTCGTAGACCGTCGCGCCACGCTCCTGGAGGCGGCGCGTGTAGTCGGAGGTGGCGAGGTCGGAGCCGGTGACGACGTGCCCGCGTTCGAGCAGGATCTGGCCGATCGCCGAGAGGTGGACGCCGCCGGCCCCGACGAGGTGCACGCGCTTCGGGATCGTTGCGCCGGTCGCGCGTCCTCGTGGCCTGCTGCGCGTCATCATGCCGCCAGCTCCAGCAGCGTGTCGGCGAGATCCAGCGCGGCGTGTGGGCGCGCCAGGTTCGCCATGGCCTCCGCCATCGCCGCTCGCTGCGACTCGTCTGTCAGCAGGCGGGTCACTTCATCCTCGAGGCGCTCGATGTCATCGCCGCCGAGCGTGACGGCGGCGCCCTGGGCCTCGAGGAAGGTGGCGTTCGCGAGCTGGTCGGAGAAGTCGCCGGGGATCACGATCGCCGGGAGCCCGGCGGCGGGCAGCTCGCCGAGCACCGAGGCGCCGGCGCGCGTCACGGCGAGGTCGGAGGCGGCCATCGCCCACGCCATCTCGTCGGTGTACGCGCGGAGCTGGTAGCGCTGCTGGTGCCAGAACGAGAGCTGCTGACGCTCGTGGGCGAGCCACGCCTCCTCGTCGCGCCCGGCGATGTGGATGATCTGCGCCTGGTCCAGCAGCGATCGCAGCGCGTCCGCAATCGCGAGGTTGATGCGGTGTGCGCCCTGGGAACCACCCGTGACGAGCAGCGTCGTTACCGTCGGGTCGAGGTCGAAGCGGCGCGCCCCCTCCTCGCGCTCGGCGTCGGCGAACTGGCGGCGCACGGGGTAGCCGGTCACGGTCGCCTTGTCCGCGGGCAGGTACTCGAGCGAGCCGTGCACGGAGCACGCGACCCTCGTCGCCTGGCGCTGGAGCGCCCGCACGGCCCAGCCGGGGCGGACGTCGGGCAGGAAGAGCAGCAGCGGGATGCCGCGCCGCCGCGCCGCGCGGCCGACTGGCGCGGCAGCGTAGCCGCCCGTGGCGAAGACGGCCTGAGGGGCGTCGCGGTCGAGCCAGCGCAGCGACTGACGGTATCCGAGCGCGAGCTGGATTGCGCCGCGCGCCATGCGCCACGGGGAGCGTGACCGCACCGGCGCCGCGCGCACCTCGCGGTACTCGAAGCCCTCGGCCTCGGCGACCGCGCGCTCGGGCCCGCGGGGCGTGCCGTAGTAGAAGAGCTGGACGTCGGCGCGCTCCCGCAGACGCTCGGCCACCGCCACCGAGGGGTAGGCGTGGCCGCCCGTGCCGCCGCCGGTGAGCACGAACTTCATGGCGGCGCCGCCGTCGCGCGGCGGCTTCCCTTCTGCTCCTCGCGCACGACACCGCGCGAGGGTGGCTCGTTGGCGGGGTCGTCGAGCGCGGCGTAGCGCGAGACCGAGAGCAGCACGCCGATCGCGGTGAGCGTCACCGCCAGCGACGAGCCGCCGTAAGAGAGGAACGGGAGCGTGATGCCGGTGAGCGGGATCGAGCGCGTCACGCCGCCGACGTTGATCAGCACCTGCAGCGCGATCCACATCAGGATGCCGGCAACGAGCAGCGAGCCGAACGGGTCGGCGGCGCGCTGCATGATGCGCAGCCCGCGCCACAGCAGCAGCGCGAAGAGCAGCAGCACGACGGCCACGCCGATGAACCCGAGCTCCTCGCCGATGATGGAGAGGATGCCGTCGGTGTGCGCGGCCGGGACGAAGAAGAACTTCTGCCTCGACACGCCCAGACCGAGGCCCGTCCAGCCGCCCGAACCGAGCGCGACGAGCATCTGCAGCGTCTGGAAGCCGAAGCCCTCGGGGTCGGACTCGGCGGAGGTGAAGGAGAGGATGCGTGTCATCCCGTAGCCCCCGGCGACGACGAACGCAGCGGTGAACCCGACCGCCGTGGCGCCGAGCGCCAGGAGGTGGGTGAGGCGCGCCCCGGAGACGAAGAAGAGCGTGCCCGTGATCGCCGCGATCAGCAGCGCCGTGCCGAGGTCGGGCTCGAGCAGCACGAGCGCCGTCACCAGCCCCACCATCCCGACGAACGGCACGACCCCGAGCACGAGGTCGCGCACCGTCGGACCCTTGGCGGCCAGCCAGGCCGCGAGGTAGACGATGACCGCGAGCTTCGCGAGCTCGCTCGGCTGGCCCGACAGCGGGCCGATCTCGATCCAGCGCGTCGGCCCGCCCTCGGCCGCGCTGACGCCGATGCCCGGCACGAGCGTGCCGGCGAGGCCGGCCAGGGCGAGCAGCATGAGCAGCGGGCTCACGCGCCGCAGCCAGCGGTAGTCGATGAGGCTGGCCGTGATCATCCCGGCGCAGCCGAGGCCGGCCCATATCATCTGGCGCTTGATGTAGAAGTCCGAGTCGCCATGCGCGGCATATCCGAGGGCGTACGAGGCCGAGTAGACCGCGATCAGCCCGATGATGAGCAGCATGAGCACGATCGTGAGCAGCACCCAGTCGGGCCCGTGGCGCTTCGTCGCGGCGGTCGGGCGGGCGTTCACGATGCGCCTCCCGTGACGGCGGCAACCGCCGCGCGGAACGCCGCGCCTCGCTGCTCGAAGTTGCGGTACGCGTCGAACGAGGTGCCGGCCGGCGAGCAGAGCACCACGTCGCCGTCGCGTGCGACCGCGGCCGCCGCCTCGACGGCCGCCGCCACGTCATCGACCACGCGGAGCTCGGGCCGGTCGCCGTCGCGCGCCGCGCGGATGGCCTCGAGGAACGCCGGGCCGGCCTCGCCGAAGCCGATCACCGCGCGGCAGCGCGTGACGGCCTCGCGGGCGAGTTCGCCGAGCGGCAGGTGCTTGTCGCGCCCGCCGAGGAGCAGCACGGCGGGTGCATCGAAGGCGCGCAGTCCGGCCAGCGTGCGCTCGGGCGTCGTGGCGATGGAGTCGTTGACCCACGTCACGCCGCGCGCCTCTGCCACCACCTCGAGGCGGTGGGGCACGCCGCGGAACGCGCTGATAGCACGGGCGGCCGCTTCGTCCTCGACGCCGAGCTGCGCCGCAACGCCGACGGCGGTGACGACGTTGGCGACGTTATGGTCGCCGCGCAGCGGGATCGCCTCGCGGTCGATCACGGCGTGCTCGCGTCCGCCCTCGACGCGCACGACCACGCCGCCGGAGACGGTCGCGCCGTCGCCGGGCAGCGCACGCTCGACGGAGGTGTAGCGGACGAGGCCGGACGCCTCCTCGGAGAAGCCGTGGGCTACCTCGTCGTCGATGTGGAAGACCGCGATGTCGTCGGGTTGCTGGAACTCGAAGATGCGCCGCTTGAGCCCGACGTACGAGGACCACGAGTAGGCGTCGAGGTGGTTGGGGGTGACGTTGGTCACGCATGCGATGTGCGGGCTCTGCTCTACTGATTCGAGCTGCGTGTGCGACAGCTCCAGGACGACGCGGGTCGTGGGCTCGATACGGTCGACGAGGCCGAGCAGGCCGACACCGATGTTGCCGCCGATGACATAATCAGCGTCAGACGCCTCGAGCATCGCGCCGACGAGGGCGGTGGTGGTGGTCTTGCCCGAGGAGCCGGTGATACCGGCGACCGGCGCGGGGCAGACTTCGAGGAAGAGCCGGGTCATCGACGAGATCGGCACGCCAGTGCGGCGCGCGGCGCGCAGTGCGGGCAGGTCCGGCGGCACGCCCTGCGAGGCGAAGACGGTGTCCGCCCCGACCATGTCCTCCTCGCGGTTCGCGCCCAGCGACAACGTCACGTCGAGGTCGGCGATGGCGTCGAGGGCGTCGGTGAGCTGCTCAGCGGGGCGAGCGTCGGAGACGGTGACGTGGGCCCCGCGCGGCGCGAGGAATCGAACGAGGTCGATTCCTTCGATGCCGAGGCCGACGACGGTCACGCGGGTACCCTCGTAGTTATGATCAGGCGCCAACGCGCGTTTATGGTTTCTGTACACGCTTATATCACACCGCCAGTGCCAGTGCGACGCCGACCATCGCGCCGGCGAACGCAAATAGCCATAACCGCAGCACGACCTGCGGCTCGCTCCACCCGATGAGCTCCATGTGGTGATGCAGCGGCGTCATGCGGAAGAAGCGCCGCCCGCCTGTCGTCTGGAAGTACGCGATCTGGATGAGCGTCGAGCCCGCCTCGATGACGAACACGATCCCGATGATCGGCAGCAGCAGCCAGTGACCCGTCATCAGCGCCACCGTCGCCAGCGAGGCGCCCAGCGGCAGTGCGCCCGTGTCGCCCATGAACAGCGAGGCGGGATGGGCGTTGTACCAGAGGAACCCCAGCAGCGCCCCCGTGACCGTGAACGAGAACGTCGCGAGGAACGCCTGCTCCTGCAGGAACGCGATGACCCCGTACGCGGCGAAGGCGACGGCGGCGGTGCCGCCGAGGAGCCCGTCGAGGCCGTCGGTGATCGAGACGGCGCTGGTCGTGGCGATCACGATGAAGACGGCGATCGGGATGTAAAAGAGCCCGAGCTCGTATCCGCCGAGCCACGGGACGTTCACGCTGCGCGCCTCGAGGAGGAAGTAGAGGATCAACGACACGGACAGGGCGAGCCCGAGCATGTACGCGAACTTCAACCGCCAGGTCAGCGCTCGCCAGCCCGGGAAGCGGTCGACCAGCGTCCCCATGTCGTCGAGCGCGCCGACGATGAGTCCGGAGATCACGACGCCGAGCGGGAGCAGGATGCTGAGCCGGTCGAAGAGGTTGGTCGGGATCGTCACGATCGCGACCGCACCGAAGATAAGCAGCCCGCCCATGGTGGGCGTGCCGGCCTTCACGTCGTGCGTCGAGGGGCCGTCCTCGGAGATGGCCTTGCCGATCCGCTGGCCGACGAGCCAGCGCACCACCCAGCCGCCGCCGAGCAGGGCGACCACGAAGGCGGCGCTCCCGGCCAGCAACGCATCGGTCATGGCCCGGCCTCCCCGGCTGCATCGGCGCGCGAGGCGCCCGACGCGCGGGCTGCGAGTTGCGATTCCACGTCGGCCACCACCGTCTCCAGCGCGAGCGCGCGCGAGCCCTTCACCAGCAGCGCGTCACCCGGCCGCAGCGCCGCGAGCAGCGCTCGCGCAGCGGCCTCCTTCGAGTCGACGTGCTCGACCTTCGCCAGCCCGCAGCCTGCCGCTGCCCGCGAGATGCGCGACGCGAGGTCGCCGACCGTGAAGAGCACGTCGGTCACTCCGGCGGCACGCCGCCCCACCTCGTCGTGCGAGGACTCGGCGAGGTCGCCGAGTTCGAGCATGTCGCCGAGCAGCGCGAGCTTGCGCCCGGGCATCTCGGCCAGCAGGTCGAGCGCGGCGAGCGTCGCCGCCGGGGCGGCGGCGGAGAACCTGGGGGACGGGGAGCCGCAGCGGCACGTCGAGCGCATCGAGGGCTGCGCAGC
>MKWU01006730.1_pt1 | contig 11461 bp, 11 predicted proteins | sample 809101 | NCBI WGS metagenome assembly MKWU01 (sample SAMN05860141, study PRJNA318959) | sponge metagenome | host: Aplysina aerophoba | place: Slovenia: Piran, Adriatic Sea, Gulf of Piran | collected 2013-05-07
TTGCGGGTCATCGCGCCCAAGCCTTCTCGTTCCGACTGATCCAGGGTCACCGTATATCGTTTCATGGCTGCCAATCCTCCCATGCAGAATAACATCGGGGGATTTTAGCATCTAATGTACGACATTATATGTATGACATGACACTAGTCATCTTCGCAGGTGCAGGCGTCTCAGTGGGAGAGCCTGCAAATTTGCCAAATTTTTTAGGATTAGTGCAAGCAATCGCTCAAGGTACGGGGCAACAAACGAGCAAAGATGAGCCTTTGGACCGTTTCCTTGGCAAACTTGAGAAAAATGGCGCAGATGTACATGCTCGTGCTAAGGACATATTGACTCAATCCCTCTCAGAATCGACAGCATTACACCGTGATTTGTTGCGACTATACCCACACCCTGAATCAGTCCGCGTCGTCACAACCAATTTTGATCTACTGTTTGAACATGCCGCAATCAGCGAATTTGATTCCAGTCCCGAAGTATTTCGAACACCAGCATTGCCCTTAGGAAACAAATTCAATGGAATAGTGCATTTGCATGGAAGCCTAGATCATCCGGATGACATGATACTTACAGATGCAGATTTTGGAAGTGCGTATTTGATAGACGGCCGGACATCACGCTTTCTCGTTGAGATGTTTCGCTCCTTTACCGTCCTTTTTGCTGGCTACAGCCATGATGATACGGTTATGCATTACTTTGCACGGGCTTTACCAATAAGTGAAACAAAGCGCTTCATACTTACGGACGAACCGGAGAATGAACGTTGGGGGATGCTCGGAATTGAACCCATTGCGTATCAATCGCACTCAGATCTTTATGAATATGTTCACGATTTATCCAGTCATGTAAGACGAGGAATATTAGATTGGAAACGAGAGATTACAGATCTTTTGCAAAAACCACCCTCTCTCAATGAACGTGAAACTGACTTAGTTGAAGAGGCACTTGAGGATGAAGCAAAAATACTTTTTTTCCTGAACACTAAACCTGCGGTTGAGTGGCTTGATTGGTTCGATAGCCGAAACTATTTCGATGACCTTTTCCGTAGCGGAGAATCTGGGGAGTTTGACAAGCGCAATCAACTATTGGCACAGTGGTTGGCGTGGGAATTTGCATGCAGTTACCCTGATGTACTGTTTCAATTAATCGGTAAGCATGGGATAAAAATACATCCATATTTTTGGTTTGAGTTGGGGCGCGCAGTAGGTTCGGAACAAAATGTGCTGCTAGATGGAAAACCTTTGTCACGTTGGGTGTCTCTCTTACTCGCCACCGCCCCTGCGGACTCAAATATAGACGTATTGTCTTGGCTGGGAGAACGTTGCATTAATGCTGATTTGACGAAAGATCTTCTTGAAATTTTTGATGCAATGGCTACAGACTTGTTTGGTCGCATTCCTTTCGGAGGTTGGTCTGGTCCCGAAGAAAGAGGCTGGTACGAAATCAAAGAACTTTGGGAAAAGGGATTGAAACCAAATCTCAATCTTATAGCGGTACCATTGCTAGATTCTGCTACTAAACATTTGGTAACTAGATATCGCCTGCTAAATCTTTGGGAGGATGCAGATCACTACGAATATTCAGAAAGTCTTGGCCGAAGTGCCATTGAGCCTCATGAACAAGACGAATATCCCGAGAGTCTGGACGTAGTAATCGATGTAATACGTGACTGCCTTGAATGGCTCGCATGTAATCAGCCAAGCATGGCGGAAATCTGGTGCGATCGCCTTATAAATACTGACGTACCACTTTTCCACCGTATAGCGATTTACGCGTTATCGGAGCGTATGGATCTTACTCCTGACGAGAAAATTGATTGGTTACTGGATAAGACAGATATACATGAACTTTTAGTACATCATGAAATTTTTCAGACAATGTACCAAGCTTATAAGAGCGCCAGCCCCGAGCATCGTCAAACAGTAATTCAAGCAGTTCTCGCTTATCGTCATCCACATCAGGAAGACAAAGACCAAGCGCGCCAAACCGCTCACCAACACTTTGCTTGGCTACATTGGCTTCACAAAGCCGCTCCCCAATGTGATTTAACCAAAAGAGCCTTGGAAAATGTAAGAAAGCAATATCCCGATTTCCGTGCATCCGAACATCCAGATTTTTTCCACTGGACTGAGACAACTCATGCGGCATTGCGTGATCAAAGCCCATGGTCTGCTAAAGAATTATTGGCTCAACCGGCCGAAGTTTGGAGCCAGGAACTTTTGTCATTCCAAAGAACGAGTTTCGATGGCCCTTCTCGTGAAGGACTTTTGGGCGCTGTACAGGAGGCTGCGTCTCGAAAATTGGATTGGGGATTAGCCTTAGCTAACGAACTGATTTCGCACCAAAAGTGGGAAGCCGATCTTTGGAAAGCGCTGATACATGCTTGGAAAGAAAACAACCTTAATGAAAATGACAGCCTGAAAGTTTTAGGCATGTTGAATGAGACTAAATTGCACCAAGAACATGCCCGTTCAATTGCAGAAATGCTTCGTAAGGTTATAAAGTATGACGAAACATTACGCTCACAAAACTTCCTCCAACGAGCCAATGAGGTAGCAGGAACTCTCTGGAGAAACATCGATCATGAAAAATCATTCGAGAGTATTCGAGATTGGTTTACATTAGCCAGTATCCATCCCGCGGGAATTCTTACCCAATTTTGGCTAGAAAGCTGGGCATCGTGGCGGAAACAGCAGGACCCGATGCCTGACACTTTCAATGATGAATACCGTCTGGCATTTACCGAAATTGTCCGGAATGAGGCAACGACTGGAAAACTGGGTCGATCAGTACTTGCACATCAGTTTTCCTTTTTGTTGAATTCGGATGAGAAATGGGTAAAGGAAAATATGCTGCCTCTGTTTTTGGCGCAGACAGATGTAAGCGAATATCAGGCAATTTGGGATGGTTTCCTATACGGTTCTCTTAGTATTGCTATAGCTGACCTTATGGAAGATGCTTTTCTTCAAGCTGCTACACGGGTAGAGAGTGATTTATCAGAACCAGTCCGCCAGAAAAGATTCATTGAGTCATATACCGTAATGTTGGCATATTTTGTCAAGCAACCTTCTGAAGCATGGATTCCGATGTTATTTCAGCATGGAGGTGAAAAAGCACAGCATAATTTCACCCATGCATTGGGGCTGCGCCTAGGCCGGATGAATGACACACAGAAAAAAGAATGCTGGGACCGTTGGCTAAAAAGCTATTGGGAAAATCGTTTGAGAGGCGTTCCCAAACCCATTGGTAGTAATGAAGTAGTGGAAATGTTGGGCTGGCTGTTAGACTTGGAAGTGGTGTTTCCTGATGCGGTCGACCTAGCTGTGAAGATGCCAAAGCCAATTCAACATAAAGACACACGCATAGTATATCTATTGAACAAAAGTAGCCTCTGGGAAACTTACCCAAGTGAAGTCGCTCGGCTTTTAATCTATTTGGGGAATAGCCAATCTCCTTCTTATATTTGGTATAGAGGAGAAGAATTAATCCAGAAACTTCTTTCGTCTGATCTTTCGGAAGATCTCAAAAGAAAACTAGAAGAACTCATGGCATCGAAAGGTTTGGGGTAATCTGTCCCCTAGCATCTTTTGGGTTGCCTTGAACACAATCGAAAGGGCCCCGAAAACGGGGCCCTTCAAGTACAACAGCACAAACACTGATTACATCATGCCACCCATTCCACCCATGTCGGGTGCGGCATGCGAATGTGGCTCCTCTTCCTTGGGAAGTTCCGCCACCATGGCCTCGGTCGTAATCATCAGGCTGGCCACCGAAGCAGCATTCTGCAATGCCGACCGAGTAACCTTGGCCGGATCCAGGATGCCCATCTCCAGCATGTCCCCGTATTCAGCTGTTGCTGCGTTATAGCCATAGTTCCCTTCGGCCTTGAGCACATCAGCAATAACCACTGATGGCTCGCGGTCGCCGGCATTGGCGACGATCTGGCGCAAGGGCTCGGCCAGTGCATGGTCCAGAATCTCTACACCACGCTGCTGGTCGTTGTTATCGCCCTTGAGCTTATCAAGTGCCGAACGAGCCCGAAGCAGCGCCACTCCACCACCCGGCACGATGCCTTCTTCCACCGCGGCACGGGTTGAATGCAGAGCATCCTCGACGCGCGCTTTCTTTTCCTTCATCTCGACTTCCGTTGCGGCACCCACTTTGATGACGGCCACGCCACCAGCGAGTTTTGCCATGCGCTCCTGCAACTTCTCCTTGTCGTAGTCGGAACTCGTTTCTTCGATCTGCTGGCGGATCTGATCCACACGCGCCTTGATGTCGGCGGCCTGGCCGGCTCCATCAATGATGGTCGTGTTCTCCTTGGACAAGGTCACGCGTTTGGCAGTGCCCAGGTCTTCCAGAGAGGTTTTCTCCAGAGACAGGCCCACTTCCTCGGAAATCACAGTGCCGCCGGTCAGGATAGCGATATCCTGCAACATGGCCTTGCGTCGATCACCGAAACCAGGCGCCTTGACTGCCGCCACCTTGACGATGCCGCGGATCGTGTTGACCACCAGGGTCGCCAAAGCCTCGCCTTCAACACCCTCGGCGATCACGACCAGAGAGCGGCTGGATTTAGCCACCGACTCCAGCAACGGGAGAAGTTCCCGAATGTTGGAGATCTTCTTGTCGTGGAGCAGAATGAACGGATTCTCGAGGTCGGCCGTCATGCTGTCCTGGTTGTTGATGAAATACGGCGAGAGGTAGCCCCGGTCGAACTGCATTCCTTCGACGACTTCCAAGTCGTTTTCAAGCGAAGTGCCTTCCTCAACCGTAATGACGCCTTCCTTGCCGACCTTGTCCATCGCATCGGCGATGGTTTGACCGATATCCGGGTCCGAGTTGGCTGAGATACTGCCGACTTGGGCGATCTCCTTGCTGTCGGTGCACGGGCGCGACAGTTTGTTTAACGCATCGACCACAACAATCACGGCCTTGTCAATGCCACGCTTGAGATCCATCGGGTTCATGCCAGCTGCCACTGCCTTGGCACCTTCGCGTATGATCGCCTGTGCAAGCACGGTAGCAGTAGTCGTTCCGTCACCCGCGACATCCGAAGTCTGCGACGCAACCTCTTTGACCATCTGGGCTCCCATATTCTCGAACTTGTCCTGCAGTTCGATTTCCTTGGCGACCGATACACCATCTTTGGTGACGGTGGGTGCTCCGAACGATTTGTCGAGCACGACATTACGTCCTTTTGGCCCTAGGGTCGATTTCACGGCGTTGGCCAGCAGGTTGACACCCTTGAGCATCCGCTGCCGAGCCTCTTCGCCAAAATTAACCTCTTTTGCTGCCATTTTCAGTTCCTCTTGAGGGTTTCTCTATTAAAAATTTGATGTGAAGTGAAATCCAATGATGGACGAGCGAATCAGTCCTCAATCACGGCCATGATGTCGTCTTCGCGCATCACCACCAGTTCATCGCCATCCAGTTTGCATTCGGTTCCAGAGTACTTGCCAAACAGGACGTTATCGCCAACTTTGACATCCATTGCATGGGTCTCTCCGTTATCAAGAATCTTTCCGGAACCCACAGCGAGTACCTCGCCGCGAATGGGCTTTTCGGCAGCGCTATCCGGAATGACAATGCCTCCGGGACTGGTGCGCTCTTCCTCAAGCCGCTTGATCACGACACGGTCATGTAAGGGTCGAAGTTTCATAGAAAACTCCTAAATTGTATGATTTATCAAAAGTTTGTCCAACATGGCGGCAGTGAGGACTTGCTCTTATCCGCCTCTGTTATCCCTATATATGGGGAGCAATCTCTTATATACAAGAGGGAAACCCGTACAGCGCGGGAATTATAGTAAACGTATGCCAATTCTATAGGCAAGCTTCTGAATGCACAGACATAAACCTTCTCTTCAGCTACCAATACAAATCTGACTTTGCCAGCTTAATTACGGACTCAGATCACAGATCTGCTTCTCCATTCCCACAATATGTTATCTGGTAAAATTTTGTCGGATTTTCCACAATCCTGCCATTATCACACGCCCAGACGGGTTCCAGGTCCAAGACATGGCTGAAGAAATCCTGACGGTCCGGGAAATTGCTGACACACTGAATTTTTCCCAAAAGACAGTCTATCGCCATGCGGTAGAGGCACAGATTCTAGGTTTCAGAATTGGCGGCTCGTGGCGATTCCGATCGACAGATATTGATGGCTGGATTGCAGATGACGTAAGCAAATCTCCTCCTGCGCCCCACAGTGATAATAGCGATAGACGTGAAACGTGCTCGCGTGAATAAGCCACCTCGGAAGATCACAGGAAAAGACCAAGACTTCAAGTGGTTTCACGAAACTGCTTATGGAAAGATTTTTAATGGTGATTCCTATCAGTTTATCCCCAACCTTGACGCGAGATCTGTCGACCTAATCGTCACTAGCCCACCTTTCGGCCTTGTCCGAGAAAAGGAATATGGAAACGTTCCAGCGGATTCGTATATCGACTGGTTCCGGCCTTATGCGACCCAATTTCATAGGTTACTTAAGAAGTCAGGCAGCCTTTGTGTGACGGGCGAAATTTGTGAGCGGCTTCGAAGACGCTGGCTCTGTGTCGAGTTGCAGGAGCCCTATCTGAAAGGCGCTATTGGTCAGTTTAGTGCGTCAGAGGAAGATGCCAACAGTAATAGTTTAAAGAAATCTTCAGCGAAGTCGGGCGGGTCTAAGCTCCAAGAGTATTTTAAGCTTCCTCGAATCGGCCTTCTCTGGGGTAAACGCACTACGGATAGGCTTCCCAAGGACGGAGGGAAGACGCGTCCCGCCTCGGTGAAAAACTCAAAGAAACAGAGTTCTCAGGCTGTATCAAAGTGCCCCTCATGAAGAATTTAGCACTTAAGTTGCTACCGCGTGAATGGCAGTCACACGCGCTTGAAAAGTGGAGACCGAAGCGACACGGAATCATCGAAGTCGTCACTGGAGGAGGGAAAACAGTGTTCGCACAGATGTGTTTACTAGCATTCTTTGAGGAAACGAGGAATGGACAAGCCCTGATCATAGTCCCAACCGTTTCGTTACTTGATCAATGGTGGGTCGCGCTCCAAGAAGAGATCGGAGTATCACCTGATGACATTGGTTTGCTCGGTGGACAAGAGAAATGTGAGGGGAATGAACTGATTATTATTGCGGTGATCAATTCTGCTAGGAGTTTTACTGAAGAATTTTCAAGAGATCGTACTTTATTTTTGATTGTCGATGAGTGTCACCGGGCCGGATCGCCCGCCAATGCCAACGCTCTTTTGGGGAAGTTCGCGGCAACACTTGGCCTTTCTGCTACACCAGAACGTGAATATGATGAAGGCTTTGAGACTTACATCGCACCACGCCTTGGACCAATCATTCACAAATATACTTACGTCGATGCGGCACGTGACGGGGTAATCAGTCCTTTTTCTCTAAATAATGTACGAGTCCATCTGCTTCCCGATGAAGAAGAAGAATACCGCAAATATTCCCGTTTGATTGCGCGGACCCTACGCACCGGATTAAGCGATGATACTGACGAGAAACTTAAGCGTTTACTACAACTACGCGCGGCGATATCTGCCAATGCCACACGCCGCATTCCTGTGGCAGCCAAACTCGTTGAACTTCACAGGGGTGAACGTGCAATCATTTTCCACGAACGGGTTGAGGCAGCAAATCATATTCTTTCGGTACTGAAGGCTAGAGGACACCGGGCGACTATCTACCACACCGAAATTGGTCCCGCCGCACGACGCGATAACCTGAGGCTTTTCCGAAAGGGGTTATTCGATGTGCTGGTCTGCTGCAGAGCTCTCGACGAGGGGATCAACGTACCGGAAGCTAGTGTTGCAGTTGTGGCGAGTTCGACAGCAAGCTACCGCCAGCGAATTCAGAGGCTTGGGAGAATATTGCGAACAGCCAAGGGCAAAGAGGTAGCGTTGATCTATACGATCTTCGCAACGGAAGAAGAACGCAAGCGCCTGAAAAAAGAGGAAGCAGACCTCGAAGGAATCTCTTCCGTTTCATGGCATCGGGGACAGACCGGAACAGATGCCTAGACTCTACCATAAAAGCGAGTGGTTCGACGAAATCTCTCCAAGTGCCTTGGCAGAGGCTGAGTTCGAAGACATTCTCATTCAAAATGCCGATATTATCCGGGCGAACACAGTAATCATTCCGTTCAAGAAGACCGTCTATTCCACGGAAGGGTCAGCACGTGCGGATCTAGCCATGATCTCCACCGATTATCGCCATTGGGTCGTGGTCGAAGTCGAGATGTCACGGCATAGTCTGTACGGTCACGTGATTCCACAAGTCCGCACGCTCCGAGAAGCAAGTTACACCCAGGAATGCGTTGCATATATCCATAGTAAGTGCCCAGATCTCAATAAAGGAAAGTTAGCCGATATGGTGCGCGGCGATCCACCTGATGTCCTTGTCATTGTGAACAAACCGGATACTGAGTGGCAGAGAGAAATGCGACGCTATGGTGCCCATATGATGGTTTTTGAGATTTTTCGTTCGATTCTCAATAAGATGATCTTCGTTATCGATGGGGAACCACCCAGGCTCGCACACCACTTCCTCTCCGAACTCTCATTTGGACTGCTTCCCCGTTGCCTTACACTCAGTACTCCTGCGGCGCTTCCCGTAGAGCCCGGCGTACAGTTTCCAATTCTGATCGAAGAACAGATCACTTACTGGGAACGTTTCCACACCGCCACAGGTGCATACCTGACACCAATTGGCAATCCACCTCTAGACCCCGGAAGAAAGTATGCCCTTATACAATCCGAAAGTGGGGACTATGTGATCCGCCCCCTCACGAAAAATAAGGGGGCTATATACGATGTTGCCCAAAAGTAGACTAAACAATAGAGGGTATTGTATAATTCTCCTACTAGAAAAAGGATATAGCCATGTCGAAGTTAGACCGAGTGAAAATCAGCCTTTTCCAGTTCATGGAGAAGTATCCCGATGAGGATACCGCTCGCCAGCAGTTGGAAGAATGGCGTTGGAACGGGGAGCCTCGATGCCCTCACTGCGATAGCCTTCGGGTCTCCGAAGCCGAGCAGAAGATGCCTTACCGATGCAAGGACTGTCGCAAGCGGTTCAGCATCCGCACTCTTACTGTCATGGCATCCAGCAACCTTCCGTTCCATACATGGCTCGCTGCCATCTACATTGCCTCAACCGGCCTGAAAGGAACAGCCTCTACCAAACTCGCATCCGATCTGGGTACGACCTACAAGACGGCATGGCATCTCTCCCACCGCTTGCGCAAGGCGTGGGAAACGGACGGGGAGATGCTGTCCGGCATGGTCGAAGTAGATGAAACCTACATTGGGGGAAAGGAACGAAACAAGAAGTTGAACGCAGGTCGCGGAGCAGTCGGAAAAACCGCAGTCGTAGGACTTAAGGAGCGTGGTGGCAAGGGTCAAGGCCAAGCCAGTTCGATTCACTGACGCTTGCACCTTGCAGGGTGCCATCCAGCAGAATGTGGAGGTTGGCTCGAAAGTGTATACTGACGACCACCGCGCCTATGCTGGTCTCCGTGATTTCTCGCATGAAACCGTCAAGCATTCTGTCGGCGAATATGTCAAGGGTGAAACCCATACCAACGGGATCGAATCTTTCTGGTCTCTGCTCAAGAGGGGCTATTACGGCACCCACCACTACATGAGCGAGAAACACCTTCACCGCTATGTGTCCGAGTTTGCCAACCGGCACGGGGTGCGGAAACTTGACACCGAGAACCAGATGGAAGCCCTTGCTCGTGACATGGAAGGTAAACGCCTTCTCTACACGGAACTAGTCCAGTGAGCGCACAAGCGGAAGTCGCAGAGATAGGTCAGGCCGTAGTCAAGCGACGCGGACGACGCAAGGGAATCTACGAGGGCGAGGGCTATCGGTTCTATAGCAAGTCCTGTCTCAAGATGCCGCAATGCGCGGACGGCTCAATAGCACTTACCATCACTTCCCCGCCCTACTGGAACGCCATTGACTACGACATTCACACGAAGCATGGCACGGATGCGTGGCACAGAGAGCGGGAATACCAAGCGTTCGGGGAGACCTTTGACGAATACCTGAACAACATCGCCAAAGTCTTCAAGGAAGTCCACCGGGCAACCGTAGATGGCGGGTTCTGCGCCATCGTAGTCGGCACCATCCTTCACAAGCGGAAGCACTACCCCGCACCCATGCTAATCACCGAGCGGATGCTGGGCATTGGCTGGGAGTTCCATCAGGACATCGTATGGAACAAGGTTACAGGCGGCGTGAAGCGGGCTGGCTCATTCATCCAGCACCCGAAACCCGGCTACTACTATCCGAACATTATGACGGAGTACATCCTGATTTTCAGGAAGCCCGGAGAGCCCCGCAGAGGGACGAAACAGGCACTGGATATTGACACCCTGTTTACGCGGGATATTTCAAACAATGTATGGCATATCGCGCCCATCCCGCCGAACCAGATAGAGCACCCTTGCCCGTATCCTGAAGAGTTGGTGCGGCGGTTGGTGGTGCTTTACTCGCAGGAAGGGGATGAGATTTTGGATCCATTTCTAGGGAGCGGGCAAACCGCGCTGGTTGCCCTGCGCGAAGGCCGGCAGTGCGTAGGCTACGACATAGAGGAAAGTTACTTGGAATTGGCCAAGCACCGGATTGCCAACCCGCCCGCCCAAAGAGAGTACAATCTGCTACCGAAGTTTGAGAAAATCGCAGCAACTGGATGACACGCTACAAGCAGGAGCGGCGGGTATTCGACCGCCTAAAGTCGGATTGCACTGTCGAGGCAAAGCAGGAGTACGAACTCGCCATCCATACCCTGCTGGAACGCTACAACACTACCATCTATGAGAACCGCTTTGTGGTGGGCGGCGCAGTCGAGGTGTTTACCTGTGCGTTGCTCCGTGTCGTAGGCATCGACTGCACCCTGTACGGCTCACAGGCAACTGCAGGAGACCTGCTCCTGCCGAATGACAAGAAGTTGTCCATCAAGGGAAGTTTCCGTGGCCTGACTGCTATCAAGTTGCTCAACCAGATGGGCGAGGGAGACCGGGAGTGGGCAACCGCTACCCTGTTCGTGGTTTCCGGTGTCGGGATAATTTTCGGTGCGCCCGACATGGTAGAGACTGACCACGTGAAAGCGACAGGGGATGGCAAGTCCCTGACATCTTCAGGTCTGAAACATCTGGCCGAGAATCCGGCCAATGTGCTAGCGATGGAGATTCCTGATAAACCACCTACTGAAATGGCCGGGTTGAGCCATCGAGCCAGCACTCCCGTTGCCCGTGAAGTCCTATTTGAAACGCAGGCTCAAATCTTGCTGTCCGCGTTCAATGGGCAACATCGTATGTAGTCGTCCCTGAAGTATTCATAACGAGTTGATTTTATTGACTTAAAAGCCGTTTTTTCGTATAATGAATCGCAAGAAAACCCGGCCGTTTGGCCCGATTCCCTGCAAACCATGATGCCGAAAAAG
>MKWU01006731.1_pt1 | contig 11460 bp, 11 predicted proteins | sample 809101 | NCBI WGS metagenome assembly MKWU01 (sample SAMN05860141, study PRJNA318959) | sponge metagenome | host: Aplysina aerophoba | place: Slovenia: Piran, Adriatic Sea, Gulf of Piran | collected 2013-05-07
GCCAGCGGCGCGACGGCGAGCTCGACCTGTTCCAGTGGTACTGCGACGACTGCCACAAGAAGATTTACGAGGAATCGGTTCAACTCACCGACATCGTGGCCCAGCTCCCGCCCATCTTCGAGCGCTTCTGGAGCAACGAGGCCAACCGCAAATGTGACGGCTGCGGGGCGGTCATGGAGCCCGTGAGCTGAGTCGCAGGTCCGACGCACCCGTTTCCGCCTTCTACCGCGGGCTGGCCAACGGCCTGACCCTGGGGCGCTTTGCCGTCCCCTTTCCCTTCATCTACCTGTTGTTCGAAACGCACGGCGGCGCGCCTTCCCCCGTGGGTGCGCTGCTGTTCCTCCTCTACCTGTTGACCGCGTTCTCGGACCTTTTGGACGGGTACTTCGCCCGCAAGGCGGGCCCCGGCAGCGCCCGCTGGGGACGGCTGGACGTACTGGCGGACGTCTGGTTCAACACCTCGGCTCTGTTGGCCGCGGCGTGGCTCGAGCTGGTTGGTTACTGGGTGCCGCTGGGAGTGGCCGCCCTCGCGGCACAGTTTCTCCTCCGAAACCGTGCCTCGCCCTCCGACCGGCGACCGGGGCTCCGGGAGGACCTCCCGGGAAAGGCCGCCGGTGTCGTCTACTACGTACTCGTGGGGGCCGTGGCCCTGGTGGTATGGCTTGATGCGGGCTGGGGGTTTGCCTGGATAGGCTGGGCGGGTGACGCGGCGTTCGTGTACACGGTGCTGGTGTTCATCCGCAAACTACGATGAAGGGCAAACGGGACCGCCTCACGGTTTCCGTAAACGGACGGCACCAGCCAACATCAATACGCCATCCCCTCTTGTCTCAACGGTCCCCCGCGTAGAGCTTCAACGGCATGAGGCAGGCCGCCGAAAGAATAACGCACACCCCCGCCAGCACAAACGCGGAGCCGTAGCCGTAGTGGTCCACCAGATACCCGGCGATGATCGGCGTCGGCAGCACCGCCACCTGGGCGATCACCGTGGTCAAGCCCTGAGACGAGGCCTGGACGTTGGCGCCGGACACGTCCGAGATCACCGCGGTCATCACGTTCATCAGCGTGTAAAAGAAGGTCCCGATGGCGATGATGACAAGGGTCAGGCCCGCCACGGGCGGGGCTACGGCCAGGAGCATGTAGAGCACGCCCAGGACGATCATCGACGGAACCAGCACCGGCTTCCGGCCGTAGCGATCGGACATATAGCCCAGGGGGGTCTGGGAGAAGATCCCTACGACGTGGAGCAGAAAGAAGTAGACCCCCAGCGCGTCCGCCGTAAAACCGAGTTCCGCGACCAGATAGACGGGCAGGAACGTAAGGATCACCACACGCCCCATGGTCAGAAGGCCCCTCGACGCCGAAATGGCCACGAACGAGCCGTGCCCCAGCAACGCCAGAATTTCACGGAAACGCGTGGTGCGGGACGGCACCCTGACGTCCTGTTTGAAGGTGCCGAAGAGACCGCGGAAGACAAGAAAGCCGAAAAGCACTCCGGGTACGATATGCCACCAGAGGACCGCGTCCCAGGCCAACGCGGCCACCAGCGCCCCCTGCGCCACGGGCGACAGGCTGTCGCTTATGGTGGCGCCGGTGCCGTGGACCGCCATCGCGGTGGCTCGGCGTTCCGGGAACTTGGAGGTGAGGGTAGCCGCCGCGGTGGGATGCCACAGCGCGGTACCGAAGCCGATGAGCACACTGGCTGCGAAAGCCACCCAAAAGCCGCTGCGACTGCCGAAGAGCAGATAGGCCACGCCCATCATGACCAGGGAGGACGCCAGGATCACGTCTCGATGCCGGTACAGCGCGTCGCCCAGCATGCCGGCGGGTAGATTGAGAGTACCCTGTCCGAACTGCCGGGCTGCCGCCAGAACTCCGACCTGAACCCCGCTGAGACCGAGACCGGTCGCGACGAACGGCAGTGCCATCGGGAAGAGTTGCTGAAACCAGTGGATCACGATGTGCCCGCCGGTAACGATGCCCAGCAGGCGACGCCGCTCCCGCCCCAGGTCCCGGGCCTCGGCCGCGAAACGCTGGATGTTGGAGCGGATGAACGTGTTGGACCGTGAAGGCGTCAACGACGCGCCTCTCCCAGTGCCGCTATTTCCATGGTTGCCATAGTTCTGGCGGGATAGCATGGGCCGCACGGCGTCTCAAACCTTCAGCTCTCCCGGCCCCCTCGCGAGAACAAATCCGCGTAGACCCGCGGCAGGAAGATCAGGCCGAAGGAGCCGTTGGCCAGCATGAAGGTCAGGTGGGCGGCGAGGCTGTAGGCGAGCAGGTCGGCCTCGGCGGCGTAGCTGCCGAAGAAGAAGATCCAGGCGGCCTGGGAGGTGCCGAGATGGGCCACGGTCACGGGCAGCGCCGCCACCAGGTAGACAATGGGCAGGAACGCCAGCAGCGGCAGCACCGGGATCTCGATGCCGAAGAAAGTCAGCGCCTTGGCGTGGACCAGGAGCGAAAGGAAGAACACCGAGCCCTTGAGGCAGAGGATCGCCAGACCCTGGCGCAACCGGATTCTGCGGAACGTCGACAGCAGCACGTTGCCGCCCACCCTTCGTCCCAACGCCCCGAGCCCGCCGCGGGCAACGCCGACCACGATGATCCAGATCAGCGCCAGCACCGCCGGCAACGCAAAGAAGACCGCCGGCGTCCCGCCGGGAAAGGCCGCGGAGCCCACGGTGGCGAAAAAGATCAGGTTGGTGGCCTCCAGCAGGATGAGCAGGACCACCGTGCTGGTGATCTCCCCCAGGGGCGTCCGGAAGCGCCGGTTGAGGTAAAGCGCCAGCGCGGCCTGGGCGAGCTGCGTGTTGATGATCGATACGATGTAGGTGGAAGCCCGCACCGGCAGCAGCTCCCGGTAGCGAATCGGTCCGTGGAACCAGCGGATCAATGCGTTGAGCACGGCCGAGTCCGCCAGGAAGAAACACAGCGAGAACGAGCCCATGAGCGCGAAGAACGGCAGCAGCCGCGCGCCAGATACCGCCTGCCAGAAAGCGTCGAAGGGAATGCGCCAGAAAATGACGCCGAAAATGACTACCGTGAGCGCCGCCGGGATGAGCCGCGCCCACACGCTCGCTTCCCTGCGCGGGGCCGTGGCTTCATGATCGGCGGGGTCGTTCACGTTGCTTTCCATGGTCATCGGGCCAACAGTCCATCCAGGAGATCATCCACCGGCGTCATTGGAAACGGCAGCAGCCCGCGAATTTCCACCGCGTCTCCCAGGTGCTCGTTAAACAGCGTATCGAAGAGCGTCCGGTTCCAGCCCCACCCCAACCGCTCGCCGACCACCGCCGCTCCCTCCGCCAGCCACCCGGGCACGCCCAGGACCCACGGCCGCCGCCCCATGCGAGCCCCGGCCCGGCCCAGCAACTCGGCGTAGGTCAAGGTTTCGGGACCCACAAGGTCCAGCGTATGGACCGGAACGGTCTTCACCGCCAACGCCCAGCGGACGGCGCCGATCACGTCCGTCAGCACCACCGGCTGGATACGCACCCTGCCGCCCCGCACCAACGGCACCGTCCGCCTCCCGGCCAGATGAAGAAGCGTCCGTGTGGAGGGCGTCTCCGCGCCCAACACCATGGGGACGCGAAAGACCACGGTCTCGAATCCGGCCCGGCGTATGACCGATTCGGCCACGGCCTTGGAACGCAGGTACTCGTTGGGGGAAGCCAGCTCCGCGCCCGGCGCGCTCAGGTACACGAACCTGCGGACGCCGGCCGCCCTGGCGGCCGAGACCACGCTCCGGGTGGTCCCTGCATTGGCCTCGTGAAGCCGCTCTCCGCGCCGCGGCTGAAGCGCCCCGGCCAGATGCACGACGGCTTCGGCGCCCTTCACGGCTTTCGCCAGCGAACCGGCATCGCCGTAGTCAACCTGCAAGACCTCGGCCGGAAGACCGTCGAGGCTGCCGGCCTGGCGTTGTCCGCGCACCAGCGCACGCACACGAAAGGGTTCCGCCGATTTCCCCAGACGCCGGATCAGCGCCTTCCCCAACACTCCGTTGGCTCCGGTGACTACGGTATCGATGACGGCACTCCGCTAGGGAGAGACCCGGCTTGGCGTCTCTCCGCGGGAATCCAGCGCTGGCGGGGAAGTGCTACGGCTGCCGATTGGAGGTTTCGCGCGGATCGGGTACCTCAAGTCAGCATCCGGTGCGTCGGGCCCGTGAGCTTCTCCACCGGCAGCCCGTAGGTGCAGGAACCGGCGCAGGCCTGGGTCGTGCAGGTGAGGCAGGCCGCGGCGCCGTCTCCCAGGGCGGCGTATTCGCTGCGGGCCAGCTTCTCGTCCTGATAGTCCCGGGCGTACATGCGCGTCCGCAGCACGTCGGCGATGGGGACGCCGTACGGACAGGCGCTCTCGCAGTCGTTGCAGGCGTGGCGGCAGTAGGAGGCGCCGTTCATGCGCGCGTATCCCTTGAGCAGCTCGAAGTCGCCGCGGGCGGCGGTGGTCCAGCCCGAGGCCCCCAGGTACTCCCGGAGTCCCGGGGAATCGGTCATGGAGATGATCAGCGCGTGCACGTCGGGATTGGCCAGCACCCAGCGGAACGCCGCCTGGGCATAGGTGGCGCCGTCCTTCTCGAACGGCCGCATGTCGTTGAGGCGCGCGCCCATGAGAGTCTTCATGGCGATGACGCCGACATTCTTCGTTTTCGCCTTCTGGAGCACCCGCGGGAGATCGGGCTGACGCGCGATAAAATCGAAACCCTGGGTGAAACGCTCGTAGAACTTCGGGTCCTGGCCGAAGTTGTAGGCCACCAGAATCACGTCCACCATGTCCCGGTCCAGGGCGTAGTCCAGACACTGGATCAGGCGTCCCGCGTGACCGGAAAGCCCGGAGAAGCGGATCTTGCCCTGTCTCCTGGCATCCTCGACGAACGCGTGCCACTCGGGGTTCTCGAGCCGGCCCACGTCGTTCACCGCGTGGGTGAAGTAGACGTCCACGTAGTCGGTCTGCAACCGCTTCAGGCTGGCCTCCAGGGAACGCATCATCGAGTCCCGGGTCTCGGTGGAGCTCGTGTGGGTCTTGGAGGCGATGAAGACCTTGTCCCGCTTGCCCCGGAGTGCGTTGCCGATGGTGATCTCGGAATCGCCGCCCCGGTAGCTCTCGGCCGTGTCGAAGTAGTTGATGCCGCGGTCCAGTGCCTCCAGGACCAGGTGTTCCTCGCCGGCGTCGAGGCGGCTGGAACCGAACGAGATGTCGGAGATATTGAGTCCGGTGCGACCCAGGGGCACGTAGCGCTTGACCGTGGTGGCCCGGGCCTCCGCCTTCGGCACACCGCCGCCGGTAAAGGGCAGCAGCCCGGCCGCGACCCCTGCCAGGGCGCCCCGCCTAAAAAGCTCGCGCCGGCCCAGCTTCTCACTGTCGTCGGATTTCTTCATGGCGGCTCCTTCGTCCCGGTCGGACTGTCTGTTGGAGTGTCATGGGGCTCTTCGCTTCCGTACAGTACACAAGAAAGAACGCAAAATGTCCAACAGTGTCAGTCGCCCGCCACCCCCACCAGGGAGGTCAGCAAGGGCTCGTCGGCTGCCAGGGCCGCGCTGGGGCCGTCGTAAACGATGCGGCCGCGGTTCATCACCACGGTCCGTTGCGAGAACTCCAGGGCGATGCCGGTATGTTGCTCCACCAGGATGATGGTGAGCCCCTCCTGCGAGCGTAGCGTGTGCATGGCCTCCACCAGTTGCTCGATGATGACCGGCGCCAGCCCCTCGGTGGGCTCGTCCATCAGCAGCACCGCCGGGTTGCCCACCAGTGCCCGGGCGATGGCCAGCATCTGCTGCTCGCCGCCGGAGAGTTGACTGCCCTTGTGGGTGCGGCGCGCCGCCAGTTGCGGGAACAGATCATAGACGCGGTCCAGGGTCCAGCCGCCGGCCCTTTGGGCCACCGCCAGATTTTCGTACACGGTCAGCGATGGAAAGACCTCGCGTTCCTGGGGAACATGCCCGAGGCCGGCGCGCACACGGTCGTAGGTCCTCATGCCGGAGATGTCCCGGCCCGCAAGCTCGATGCGCCCGGAGTGGAGCGTCGTGTAACCCATGACCGTTCCCAGCAACGTGGTCTTGCCCACCCCGTTGCGGCCGATGATGCTCAGCCGCTCGCCCGGGTCGAGGGCCAGGTCGATGTCCTCGAGCACCACGGTTCTGCCGTGACCGGCGTTGACCGCGGCCAGCGCCAGCGCCTTATCGGCTGCCGCGTTCAACGCCTGCCTCCGTGGAGCTCGGCGTTCTCGCCGAGATAGACCTCGCGCACCCTGGGGTCGGCGCCGACCTCCGCGGGGGCGCCCTCGGTGAGAATCGCGCCGGCCACCAGCACCGTCACCCTGCGGGCAAAGCGGAAGACGATGTCCATGTCGTGCTCGATCATCAGCACCGCCATGGATTCCGGCAAGGCTTCCACCGCCTCCAGGAGCACGTGGCTCTCCGCCGACGGCACCCCCGCGGCGGGTTCGTCCAGCAGCAGCACCTTGGGACGGAGGCCCAACGCAATCGCCAGCTCCACCAGCCGCTGCCGCCCGTAAGGGAGTTCCCGCACCAGCCGTTGCGCGTCGCCGTGGAGATTCAGCGACTCGAGCAGCGCCATGCCCTCGGCGATGACGTCGCCGCGGGCATCGGCGCGCCGCCACAGCCTGCCGGACAGGGAACGCCGCTCGCTGATGGCCATGCCGACGTTCTCGATCACGCTCAGGCCCCGGAACAGCGTGTTGATCTGGAAGGTCCGGGCCAGCCCGTGCTTGACCCGGCGGGACTGGGACCAATGGGTGACATCGTGGCCGTCCAGCAAAATGGAGCCGCCGGAGGGCTCCACGGTGCCGGTGACGAGATTGACGAGGGTGGTCTTGCCCGCCCCGTTGGGGCCGATGAGGGCGTGCCGGGCGCCCGGTTGCAATGCCAGCGAGACGCGGTCCGCCACCACCAGGGCGCCGAAGCTCTTGCACAGGCCGCGGACCTCCAGCAGGGGGACATGCTGATCCACTATTCTTGCGTCCTTCGAGATGGCGTCCTTCGACTTCGCTTCGCTACGCTCAGGACGAACGGGGGAATGAACCGCAGGATGAAGGGGGAGTGTTCCCCAACCGTTCGTCCTGAGCGTAGCGAAGCGAAGTCGAAGGACGCCATCTCGCTCGGCAGCCAGGGGTCAATTCCTCCGGCCTCTCGGATGCCTGCTAGCAATGGGGTCAAGGTGAGCGGTGATGTGTGTGTATGGCTCACGAATCCTCCCGCGTCGCCCACGCACGCCAGCGTTCCGCCAGGCCCAGGATGCCCTCGGGGGCGTAAAGGATGGTCGCCACCAGCAGCGCGCCGATGCCGAAGAGCCAGTACTCGGGACTCAACTTGGCGAGCTGGTCCTGCAGGATCATGTACACCGGCGCGCCGATGAACGCGCCGTAGAGGCGCCCGGTGCCGCCGAGGATCAGCATGATCATCACGTCGCCTGAGCGTTCGAAGCTGAGCACGTCCAGCGCCACGAACTCGGTAGTCTGGGCCAGCAGGGCTCCGGCGATGCCGGCCATGACCGCGGCGATGGTATAGGCCCGCAGCATCTGGCGGTACACCGGGCAGCCGACGGCATGCATGCGGCGCTCGTTCTCCCGAATGCCCCGCAGCGACTGGCCGAAGGACGAGTTGACGATGGCGCGGGCGGCGAGGAATACGACGAACAGCACCACCAGGGCGTACACGTACGCGGTCTGGCCGTAGAGGTCGAACTCGAAGAGCCCCAGCACCGGCTGCATCACCACGCCCTGCAAGCCGTCGTCGCCGCCGGTCCAGTGCTCCTGCTCGTTGGCCAGCTCCTGCAGCAGGATGGTGACGGCCAGCGTAAGCATCAAAAGGGTCAGTCCGCGGGTGTAAAGGATGACCGCGCCGCACACGAAGCCCACTACGCCGGCCACCAGACCGGCGATCAGCAGCCCGCTTATGGGCTCGCTCCAGCCCAGATGCGCCGACAGGATGCCGGCGGTGTACGCCCCGGTGCCGAACAGCGCCGCGTGCCCCAGGGACACGATCCCCGCGTAACCCAGGATCAGGTCCAGGGACATGGCGAAGAGCACCATGATGAGGATCTGGGAACCCAGTTGCAGGTAGTCGGGGAACAGGAAGAACCCCAGCGCCCCGGCCAGCCAGGGCAGCAGCTCCGCCGGGCGGATGGCCGCGGTTCGGAGCGGGTTGCGGTACGCCGTTTGTTCCATGTGGACGAAGATCCTTCGCGGTGCGGCGCGGTGCGATGCCTTATCGGGCGTAGAAACCCTGCGGGCGCCACAAGAGCAGCACGATGGTGATCGCGAAGATGAAGAAGGCGCCGAAGGCGGGAAGGTAATATTTTCCCGCCGTGTCGACGATTCCAAGGATCAGGGCGGCCAGGAAGGCGCCCCGCAAACTCCCCAGACCGCCCACCGCCACCACGATGAGGAAGTAGACGAGGTATTCCAGGGCATAGGTGGGGGTCAGTCCGAGGATTTCCGTACCCAGCGCCCCACCCAACGCCGCCAGCGCGCTGCCGAGGGCGAAGGTCAGCGTGAACAGCCGGCGGATGTTGATGCCGACGGTCTCGGCCATGCGCTGGTTGTCCACCGCGGCCCGCACCTTGGCCCCCAGCAGCGTGCGCTCGAACCCGTACCAGAGGCCGATGACGACGGCGAAGCTGATCAGCATGATGAACGTGCGGTAGGTGGGAAAGCGCCGGAAACCTAAATCCACCTGGCCCTTCAGATAGGCCGGGACGTCGAGCTGGACGTTGAGCGGCCCCCAGATGAAGGTGCACACGGCGATGCCCATGAACACCAGGCCGATGGTCAGAAGCACCTGCTGGAGCTCGTCGCCACCGTAGAGGCGGCGGTACAGGGTCCGCTCCAGCACAATGCTGATGAGCGCCACGGCAACGCAGGCCAGCGGCGCGCCCAGGAGGAACGGCGCTCCCCACTCCCGGATGAAGGACACCGCGATATACCCGCCCAGCATGGCGAACATGCCGTGGGCCAGGTTCACGAAGCCCATGAGGCCCATGGTCACGGAGAGCCCCACCGAAATGATGAACAGGATCATTGCGAACGCGAGGCCGTCGAACGCAATGCTGATGAGGGAGTTGATCACGAAGAGCGACTTGCCGATGCTTCGGTCAACCGCCGGCCTCGGAGGCAGCTGGCGGTGTTGTTGAAGGCCCGTTGCCGGCGCGGGCGCGCCGCCCCGTGCCCTGGCGGGGCGGCACCTGCCCTTGGCTGCCGGCCGCGGCTACTTCTTTTTCTGCAGTTGTTTCCAGGGGTCCTTCACCATCTCGAGGGTCTCGACCTCGATGTTGGCCAGCGCCTTCCCCCGCTTCTCGACCTTGCGCAGGTACTGGTTCTGGACGATGTCCCGGGTGTCGGGATCGATCATGATGGGACCGCGCGGGCTGTTGAACTTCCACCCCTTCCACACGGCCAGGGCCTTGTCGGCGTCGATCTTGCCGTCGAGGCGCCGCACCGCCTCGTGGATGGCGGCCATGCCGTCCCAGCCCTGGACGCTGAAGAAGTCCGGGATGCTGTCGGCGCCGTAGGCTTCCTTCCAGGCCTTCACGAAAGCCTTGTTCTCGGCCCGGTCGGCGGCGGCGGAGTAGTGGTGCATGGTGATAACGCCCAGGGGAACCTGCCCCATGTTGGGCAGCTCCGAGTCCTGGGTGATGTCACCCGGGCCGATGAGCTCGATACCGGCCGCCCTCATGCCGAGGTCGTCGTAGGTCTTCATCACGCCGGTGGCCCACTTCCCGGCCGGGATGAATACGTACAGCGCGTCGGGCTTGGCATCCTTGACGGACTGCAGGAACGGCGTGAAGTCCGGGATCTTCGGGAACGGAAACGGTATGTCCGCCACGACCTTGCCGCCCGCCGCGGTAAACGCCGTCGTGAAGGCGGTCTTGCTGTCCTTGCCCGGCGAGTAGTTGGCGTAAGCCACGGCCACGGTGCGGATCTTCATCTTGTCGTAGGCGTGCTTGCCCAACGGGTAGGCCGCCTGCCACATGGTGAACGACACGCGCGCGGTGTAGGGAGACCGGGTCGTGATCGCCGAGGTCCCGGCGTTCATGATGAGGAACGGCACCTTCGCCTTGCGCGTCACGTCCGAGATGGCGAAGGCGTTGTTGGAGTAGACCACCCCCGCGAGGATGTCGATCTTGTCGCGGGTGATGAGCTCGGTAGCCAGACGCTTGGCCACATCGGGCTTGGGCCCGGTGCTGTCCCGCTTGATGATCTCGATCTTGTGGTCCCCGGTCCCCTTCGGGTGCAGTTTCTGGTAGAGTTCGAAGCCCCGGTCCACCTGCTGCCCCAGTTGCGCGTTGGGCCCCGAGTAGGGAAGAATCACGCCCACCTTGACGGTCTCCGCCCATACCGTCCCGGTCACGGTCGCCAAAGCCAGCAAAGCAACGGCCAAAAGCCTGATAGTCTTCATGGTGATACCTCCTCCGAGTTTGGCGCCCTTGGCGCAGATGCGGATCATACCACTCCTGCCGACGACACGGCAACGGCTGCCCGGCGCTCCAAACCTCGTTCGGAGCCGCGCCACGAACAGGAACGGCGTGCCTCCTTCATCATCGCCGGTGCATTTGGCTTTCTTGCCTTAAACGCTATACAGGTTACGTGTGACCCCTTCCAGACAATTGCTACAGGAGAGAACCGCATGGACAACAAAGCCCTTACCGCCGACGCGTTCGTCGAGGACCTCAAGAAGGAGATCGCCGCGTTCCACAAGCTGCGCATCAACCACCCGTTCGTGAAGGCCATATGCGAGGGCACGGCTTCCATGGACCATATCCGCACCTGGGCGGTGCAGGACTACCAGTTCCGCGTCGCGGTTCCGCGCATCGCGCTGCTTCGCTACGTGGCATGCTCGGACCCCGAGTTCGCCCCCAAGCTGTTCGAGGTGGCGGAGGAAGAGACCCGCGGCCTTCTCCCCGGCGCCTCCGGCCATCCCGACATGTTCGTGGAGTTCGCCGAGGCCATCGGACTGACGCGCTCGGACCTGGAGAATCCCCAGTTGCTGCCGGCCACGGCCGCGCACCTGTACTTCGCCGAACTGGTGATCCATACCCATCCGTGGTTCGTGGTGATGGCCGCGCAGATGGGCGCCGAGGGGACCTTCGGACCGGCCGCCGCGGCGCTGGGGAAGGGTTTCATCGAGAGCTATGACATGACCCCCGAATCGGTGCGTTTCTTCACCGTCCACGTGGAGGCCGACGAGGAGCACGGCACCCTGGCGGAGGACATCGCGCGCCGCTATCTCACCTCGCCCAACCTGCAGCAGCAGACGCGGGAGGTCATGTTCCGGCGCATGGAACTGCTCTACGACATCTGGACCATCGAGTGATGCGGGGTCCTTCGATTTCGCTACGCTGACGCTCCGCTACGCTCAGGACGAACGGTTGTGTGGGAGCCTCTCTCTCCGTTCGTCCTGAGCGTAGCGAAGCGCAGTCGAAGGATCTGCCACGATTTGGGCA
>MKWU01006732.1_pt1 | contig 11459 bp, 10 predicted proteins | sample 809101 | NCBI WGS metagenome assembly MKWU01 (sample SAMN05860141, study PRJNA318959) | sponge metagenome | host: Aplysina aerophoba | place: Slovenia: Piran, Adriatic Sea, Gulf of Piran | collected 2013-05-07
AGCGGATGCGGCGACGCGCCATGTCGAGCCAGTTGTGCAGATGCGGATTGTCCGGCATCAGCGCCTTGACCTTCTCGTCGGTCCGGTAGATGTCCTCCGGATCGCCGGAGAGCGCCGCCCAGCGGAACGGCCCGACGCCGCGGCAGAAGAGCGGGCGGATGTAGGCGGGCACGAAGCCCGGAAAGTCGAAGGCGTTGTGGACGCCCATCTCCTGCGCCATCTGGCGGATGTTGTTGCCGTAATCGAGGGTCGGCACGCCCTGCTCCCAGAAGTCGAGCATGGCGCGGACCTGGACGGCCATGGAACGCTTGGCGGCCTGCATCGTGCCGCCGGGATCGCGCTCGCGCCGCTCCTCCCATTCGGCGAGCGACCAGCCGGCCGGCAGATAGCCGTTCAGCGGATCGTGCGCGCTGGTCTGATCGGTCACGACATCGGGCCGCACGCCGCGCCGCACCAGTTCCGGATAGACTTCGGCGGCATTGCCGAGCAGGCCGACCGACACGGCCTCCTTCCGCCCGCAGGCGTCGTCGATCATTGCCAGCGCCTCATCCAGATCGGTCGTCTGCCGGTCGAGATAGCCGGTCTTCAACCGCATCTCGATCCGGCTCGGCTGACACTCGACCGAGAGCAGGGAGGCGCCGGCCATGGTCGCCGCCATCGGTTGCGCGCCGCCCATGCCGCCCAGGCCGCCGGTCAATATCCAGCGGCCCGAAAGGTCGCCGCCGTAATGCTGCCGGCCGACCTCGACGAAGGTCTCGTAAGTACCCTGAACGATGCCCTGGCTGCCGATGTAGATCCATGAGCCGGCCGTCATCTGGCCGAACATCATCAGGCCGGCGCGGTCGAGCTCGTTGAACGTCTCGAGCGTGGCCCAATGGGGCACGATGTTGGAATTGGCGATCAGCACGCGGGGCGCATCGGCATGAGTGCGAAAGACGCCGACCGGCTTGCCCGACTGGACCAGCAGCGTTTCGTCGGCCTCCAGCTCCCGCAACGCCGCGACGATCCGGTCGTAGCTCTCCCAGTTGCGCGCCGCCCGGCCGATGCCGCCATAGACCACCAGCTCCTGCGGTTTCTCGGCGACCTGGGCGTCCAGATTGTTCATCAGCATGCGCATCGGCGCTTCGGTCAGCCAGCTCTTGCAGCTCAACTCGTCGCCGTGAGGCGCGCGGATCTCGCGCGTGTTGTCGAGGCGGATATTCCCGGCCGGCTGCTCGGTCACGACATATCCTCCGCTTTCGGGGATCGCGGCAGACCGGCATCGTGGGCGAAACGGGTCGCCAGGTAGAAGCGGTCGCCCGGATGGGTCAGCCAGGCGCGCGAGGCGACCCGCCCGCCGGACCAGGTGCGCCGGTGCAACAGCAGGCAGGGCTGATGCCGGTCGATGCCGAGCAACGCCTGTTCCACCGGGCCGGGCAGCACGGCCTCGAGCCGGTGTTCGACCTCGCTCAAGGGTGCGGCGTGCATCAGGTATTCGTTCGGGGTCTGCCGCGCGAGATCGACACCGAGATAGTCCGGCGCCGCCGCCGGATTGACCCAGCGGTCCTCCAACTGGAAGGGCGCGCCGTCGAGCCGGTGGACCAGCCGGCTATGGAACAGGTCGGTGCCCCGCTTCGTTTCCAGCTCTTCGGCGACGTCTGCCGGCGGCAAGCTGCGCTCATGCAAGACGACGTCGCAGCCATAGGTGCCGCGGCTGCGGATGACATCGGCGATGTTGCGGATTTCCAGCAGGTCGAGGCGGGTGCGGCGGTCGGCCACGAATGTCCCCTGCCCCTGGACCCGGCGCAGCCAGCCGTCATCCTTGAGCTCGCGCAGGGCACGATGCACGGTCATCCGGCTGGCGCCGGACAGCCGGACCAGTTCGCTCTCCGACGGGATACGATGATCGACCGGCCAGTCCCCGATCAGGATCGAGTGGCGGACATAGTCCTTGACCTGCTGGTAGAGCGGCGTCGAGCCGGCCTCGTCGGAGGGCAGCGTGGGAGCGGAATCGCTCATCCCGCCAACTCCGGGCGGGAATCGACCACGGCCCGGTTCTCGCACGCGGTCTCGCCGCCGCCAAAGCGCACCGAGATGCCGGTCATGGAGAGCCATGCATCCATTACGGTTCCACTCCGCCTGTCCTTTGCCGAAGGCCCGCCGCCGCAGCGTCTTGCCAGCGGCAAACAAGTTATATATACAAGTTTAGCCCAAGTTGTACATACAAGTCAAAGGCCCTGTAGATTGGCATTGGCCGGATCGCGAGGTCGGCGACGACATCCCTTGTGGTCAAGCGCATGAACCTCTACCGCTTCACGCCATACAGCTTCGCGCCGGGAGACGCGCCGCTGCTGATGAGCATTCCTCATGTGGGGACCGCCATCCCGGCGGCAGTGGAAGCGCGGATGACCGAGCGGGCGCTGATGCGGCCGGATACCGACTGGCATCTCGACCGGCTCTACGATTTCGCCAACGAACTCGGCATCCCGACCCTGCAGGCGGTCTGGTCGCGCTATGTCGTGGACCTGAACCGGCCGCCGGACGACGCGCCGCTTTATCCCGGCCGGCCATCGACCGGCCTGCTGCCGCAGCAGGATTTCGCCGGCAATCCGCTCTACCTTCCCGGTGCGGAACCGGACGACGAAGAGCGGGCGGACCGCTTGCGGACTTGCTGGCTGCCTTACCACCAGCGGCTCGAACGGGAGTTGGCAGCGATCCGCCGCAAGCACGGCATCGCCATCCTCTTCGACTGCCATTCAATCCTGTCGGAGGTGCCGCGGCTCTTCGAGGGCAAGCTGCCGGACTTCAACCTGGGCACCGCGCACGGCGCCGCGTGCCATCCCGGCCTGCGGCTGCGGCTGGCCGAGGCCCTGGGCAGCTACGGCGAAGACCGGCTGGCCGTCGACGGCCGCTTCACCGGCGGCTACATCACGCGCCGGTACGGCGACCCGGACAAGGGCACCCACGCCTTTCAGCTCGAACTCTCCATGGCGACCTATTGCGGGGAGCTGCCCCCGTGGAATTACGAGCCGGACAAGGCCGCCGACGTTCGGCCCGCCCTTCGCGCGATGCTGGAGGCGGCGCTCACCTGGGCGCGGGAGCACGCCCAATGAGCCGGCTACGCGCTATCGAAGAGGCCGTTGCCCGCGACGAGCGCGCCCTTCTTCACGACCGCCCGGCACGGGTTGAAGCCGGCAGGATAGGCCAGCTCGCCCGGGCTGCCGATGTCCCACAGGGCAAAGTCGGCCGCCTTGCCCGTTTCCAGCGTTCCGATCCGGTCCTGCAGGCCGAGCGCACGCGCCGCGTTGCGGGTCACCCCGGCCAGCGCCTCCGCAGGCGTCATGCGGAACAGGGTGCAGGCCATGTTCATCGTCAAGAGCAGGGAGGTGACTGGCGAGCTACCGGGATTGCAGTCGGTCGCCACCGCGACGGGGACGCTGTACCGGCGGAGCAGGTCGATCGGCGGCAGTTGCGTCTCGCGGAGGAAATAGAAGGCGCCGGGCAGCACGACCCCCACAGTGCCGGCACGCGCCAGGGCGCGCACGCCGTCCTCGCCGACATATTCCAAGTGATCGGCCGACAGGCCATCGTATTCCGCCACCAGCGCGGCGCCGCCGAGGTCGCTCAGTTGTTCGGCATGCAGCTTGACCGGCAGGCCGTGATCGTGCGCCGCCCGGAAGACCCGCTCCGTCTGTGCGCGCGTAAAGCCGATCGATTCGCAGAAGGCGTCCACGGCGTCGGCCTCGCCGGCCTCGGCAACCGCCGGGACCATCTCGCCACAGACCAGATCGATGTAGCCGTCGGCGTCGCCCGCGTACTCCGGCGGCAAGGCATGGGCGCCGAGGAAGGTCGTCGCGACATCCACCGGCAGATGATCGGGGAGGCGCCGGGCGGCCTGCAGCATCCGACGCTCGGTTGCCGTGTCGAGGCCGTAGCCCGACTTGATCTCGATGGTCGTCACGCCCTCCCGGAGGAGCGAGCGGACGCGCGGCAGGGCGCTCTCGACCAGCGCCTCGACCGAGGCCTGCCGGGTCGCCCGCACGGTGGACACGATGCCGCCGCCGGCCCGGGCAATCTCTTCGTAGGTCGCGCCGTTCAGCCGCTGTTCGAATTCGGCCGCCCGGTTGCCGCCGTAGACGACGTGGGTGTGGCAGTCGATCAACCCCGGCGTGATCCACGAGCGGCCGGCGTCATGAACCGGCACACCCTCGGCCTGCGACCGATCCAGCGCCGCCGTCGGACCGACCCAGGCGATGACCCCACCGGCCACGGCGATCGCCCCGTCCGCCACAGCGCCATACGGGTCTTCGCCGGCCGGCGCCATGGTCGCAATCCGGGCATTGGTCCACAGGCTGTCCCAGGCGCTCATGATCGGGCCTCGCAATCCCTTGCGCTACGGAGTGTCTCGGGAGTGTATTGCTGCGTCATGGAAATTGCTGCCCTGTTCGCCGGGCGCAGAGCGAAGACGCTGCCATGACCGGCACGGCAGCCCGGCTCTGGTGCCCTCTCTGCCTGCTGCCGAGCGGCTGGGCAGAGCGCGTGCTGCTGCAACTGGACGACACGGGAACGATCCGGCGGATCGAACCCGGCGCGCCCGCCGCCGGCCATTCCCGGCTTCCCGGCGTGGTGATCCCCGGCATGCCGAACCTGCACAGCCACGCCTTCCAACGGGCGATGGCCGGGCTCACCGAACGGGGCGGAGGCTCTGCAGGGGCCGATTTCTGGTCGTGGCGCCAGACCATGTACGGCTTCGTGAGCCGCCTGACGCCGGAGCAGGTCGAGGCGATCGCCGCGCACCTCTACGTCGAGATGATGAAGGCCGGCTATACCGGCGTGGCGGAGTTTCACTATCTCCACAACCCGCCGGGAGGCGGGCGCTACGGCGACGTTGCGGAGCTGGCCCGGCGTGTCGCCGCCGGCGCGGCTGCCGCCGGCATCCGCCTGACGGTGTTGCCGGTGCTCTATCGGGAAGGCGGATTTGGCGGGGCTCCGCTCAGCGGCGCCCAGCAGCGCTTTCGGCTGGAGACTGACGAATGGGCCGGAGTGATCGCTGCGCAGGCCGGAGCGTCCCCCACGCAAACCGCAGGCGCGGCTCTGCACAGCCTGCGCGCAGTCTTGCCGGGGGACATCGCGGACGCGCTCGCGGCCTACGATGTAATTTGTCCCGAAGGACCGATTCACATCCACATCGCCGAGCAGGAACGGGAAGTCGCCGAGTGCCTCGCCTGGTCCGGCCGGCGGCCGGTCGAATGGCTGCTCGACAATGCTTCGGTCGACCGTCGCTGGACGCTGGTTCACGCCACCCACATGACCGCCAACGAGAGCCGGCGCGCCGCTGCAACCGGTGCGATCGCCGGCCTGTGCCCGACCACCGAAGCCAATCTCGGCGATGGCGTGTTCGCCCTGCCGGACTGGCTGGCGGAGTGGGGCACGTTCGGCGTCGGCAGCGACAGCAACGTCTCGCTCGATCCGCGCGAGGAGTTGCGCTGGCTGGAATATGCCCAGCGGCTGGTCCTCAGACGCCGGCTGGTGGCGAACAACGCAGCGCCGCCCTGTTCTGACAATGCGGCCACTGTGGAGACATCGCCCCCGTCTCTGGGTGCGGTGCTCTGGCTCGGCGCCGCCGCTGGCGGAGGCCGGGCGCTGGGCCAACGCTCCGGCGCGCTCGCGGAAGGCCAGGCGGCCGACTTCCTCGTCCTCGATCCGGACCACCCGACACTGGCGGCACACCACCCGGACACGTTACTCGACGCCTGGGTCTTCACGAATGCCGGCTCGGCGCTCAGGGAGGTCTGGATCGCCGGGCGCAGAGTCGTTGCGGACGGCCACCATCCCCGTGAGGAAGCGATCCGTGCGCGGTTCCAGACCGCGATGTCCGAATTAACGCAGAGTCTGTGATTCCCGAAGAGTGTTGTTCAGCACATGAGTTGCGCGCCGATTGGCGCGATACGCCATTGAAGTGGCTTGATATTGCTGGATCCGAATCGCACGCGGAATAACAGCCGAAGAGCGCGTTTCGGGGAAGCGTCGCGGATATGAGTCAGAGTTCTCCGCGCAAGTGCCACAGCTCGGGAAACAGCTCGACACTCTGCATCCGGCGCAAATACTGCACGCCGGAGGTGCCGCCGGTGCCGCGAAACCGATCACCCGTTCCACAGTGTTGACATGGTTGAAGCGCCAACGGCGGAAATAGTCTTCGAGATCGACCAGCTTTTTTCCGAGCTCGTAAAGAGCCCAGTATTCGTCGATGTTCTCGTGAACGATCTTCCATTTCGCCCGGATCTCAGGACCACTGCAGACCAACTCCAAATCAGGAGAAATCACAGCAACCTGCAAGCGATCCTACTCCTGACCACTCCGGGTTCTCCTGATCGCAATCGCAATCAGACCAAATACCCATACTTTTCTTTCGTTCTGTTTCGCGCAGATCTGTCTCGCTGTTGATCGGCGTGCAACTTTGACCCCGCAATATCAAGCTACTTCAATAACATATCGAGCCGATCGGCGCGAAGCCCTCGCGCCGAGCAACAGCCCACTCGACCGAGGCGCCGAACTCCGTCCTCTGGTTCTGCACCATGCAGATGCCGAGGCTGAAGATGCCGCGATTCAGCGGCGGGACGTCGGACCCCTCGGCCATCGCGATCGCCATCGGCAGCATCTCCGACATCGGGCCGCCGAAAGGCTCGCAGCCGCACATCTCGATCAGACCGTGCGCCAGCACATGGTCGTCCTGCAGCGCAGTGTCGTCGCCGCCCTCGCGGTCGTGCATGAACCCGGCCGTCCGCGCGGCGGCGGCACGGTAGACGCGCTTCGCTGCCGCGATTTCGTCGCAGACCGTGAGCGCGACGCAGCGCAGCAGCGCCAGGCGCGGATAGCGCGTCAGCACGTCCTCGCTCAGCAGGCGATCGACCGTGCGTAGCGCCTCGAGACCCTCCTCGAGCCACAGCCTCACCCCGCCCGTGCTCTCGGCGAGCCGCCCCAGGAGCTCCGTGCCTCCCGCTTCCGCCGCGTGACGCAACGCCTCGACCGGCCGCCCCCGCCGCGACAGCGCCTCTGCGATCGCGCGTTGCAGCGAGCGGAACCGTTCCGGCGTTTCCTCGAAGCGTCGCTTCTCGCAATGGTCCTTGATGAGCGTGTTGTTAAGCGTCGGGTTTTGACCCCCTAGAGTCGAGCTTTCTCAATATGTTACAGCGCCGATCGGCATTCAAACCCCGCGCCGATGAACAGTCGATGCCGATGATGGTTGCGATGGCTTGTCCGACCCTCTCGGCGGCATGCTCGATGTCGCGGTCGCCGAGATGGGCGTAGCGCAGCGTCATGCTGACGCTGGAATGGCCGAGCAGGCGGGAGACCACCGGCACCGGCACGCCGTTCATCACCGCGTGGCTCGCGCAAGTGTGGCGGAGATCGTGAAGTCGGCAATCCTCGATGCCGGCTTCACGGCGGACCCGATACCAAAGCCCGATGTCATGGCCGCGCGGACGCGACAGGTCGCGCGGCGACGGAAACACGAACGGGCTTTCGCTCCGGGGCTGTTCTTCCAGGACTCGCCTGGCCTGGCTGTTGAGCGGAACTTTCCTAGGCCCGGTCTTGCTGTCGGTCAGTATGAGTGTTCTGCCGTGGACCTCGGCCCAGCGCAGCCGGACGATCTCGCTCTTGCGGCATCCGGTCAGCAACAGGAGCCGGATGATGTCGGCCTGCTGTCTGTCGCCCTTGCCCGTCTGCCTGTCCAGCACCCGGTGAAGCCGCTCGATCTCTTCCCGGGAAAGGAAGCGGGAGAGCGGGGTACGCCGGTTCTTCTTCACGCCGCGCGTCGGGTCGGTTTCGATATAGCCGCATGCAAGCGCGAACTTCATGATCTGGCGGAGCAGCTTGAGTGCGTGGTTTGCGTTGCCAGGCGCGGTCCGGCTGAACGCGTCGAACCATCGCCTGACCTGGACCGGCGCGATGCGGTCGAGCGGCTTCGATCCGAACGCTGGCAATATGCGGCCCTTGAGCAAGGACCGGATGCTCTTTCTCGAGGAAGGCTTGTAGCGCTCGAAATGGGCTTCCTTCCATTCGCCGGAGACGAACTCTTGCAGCGATGGAACGGTGCGCGCGGGAATGGGCACCTCCTCCGGTTCCGGATCCGCCTTCCGGGCATGGCATTCCCGGCGGACCTCGGCGATCGTCTTCGTGGAGACCGGTCCGAGGGAAACCCGCCGCGACCGGCCGCCGCGGTCGAGCAGCAGGACGTAGCTCCGCCCTCCGGTCGGCCGGACCCGGACCCCGAGGCTGGGGACGGCGCTGTCCCAGACCGTGAATTCCCGCTCGCTCGGCCGCAGGCGGGCGATGGCGGCATTGGTGAGACGCAGGCGTTCCCTGCCGGCCATGGATCAGCTCCCCTCCAGAACCGCGCCGACCGTCTCGGCGGCGTCCATCACCATGGCGTCGGCGGGGTGGGCGTATTTGAGCGTCGTCTCCGGGCTGGCGTGGCCGAGCAGCCGCCCGATCGCGCGCACGGTTTCGCCCTCTCTGAGCGCGATGCTGGCATGGGTGTGCCGCAGATCGTGCAGCCGAGCGTCGCTCAGGTCCGCTTCGGCCCGGAGCCTCCACCAGAAGCGGTCGAGCCAAGCGCCATCCCGCGGGCGGTCTCCCCGGCCCGCCGGGAATATCCAGCCTCTGTCTCGCTCAAGCCCGTGGAGAACCCTTCGGGCCGGCCCGGACAGCCAGACCGTCCGGGGCCCGGTCTTGCTGTCGCGGAGGAACAGGTGACCCTCGCGGTAGTCGGACCACCGGAGTGTCAGGATCTCGCTCTTGCGGCACCCCGTCAGCAGAAGCAGTCGGATGACGGCCACCGCGAGAGGTTCGCGATCCGCGTGACGCGACAATGCCGCCCCGAGCCGGCGCATTTCCCTGTCCGTCAAGAAGCGCTCCCGCCCCTTGCGCCGGTATCGTCGGATGCCCCGGCAGGGGTTGGACCCCTCGGGCCGGAAACCCATCGCCTCGGCTTCCTTCATGATGACGGAGAGTACCGGCATGGACCGGTCGGCGGCGACCGGGGTCGCGCGGAGCGCGGCGAACCAGTTTTGGACGTCCCGCCGGCCGATGTCCGCGATCGGGCGCCCCGCGAAATACGGCATGATCTGGTTGCGCAGATACCCCCGGTTCACCTTGAGCGTGCCCGCCTTCCAGAGCCGTTCGTGGCGTTGGAACACGGTCGTCGCGACGTCCTCGAAGAGGCTACCGTCGGGTTGAAGCGTCACATTCTCGCCGCGCCGGATCGCGGCGAACGTCTCGGCTGCGCGGGACCGCGCATCGGCGACGCTCATGGCTCCGGGGTTGCCGACGATCCTCCAGACGCGTTCCCCCCGATGCTGGCAGTGGACGAAGAACCGCTTGCGGCCGGACGGCAGCACGCGGACGCCGAACCCCCTGAGCTTTCGATCGCGGATGTCGTAGGCGGTCTTGCGGGGCGTCAGCGCCCTGACGCGGGCGTCGGTGAGGGTGACATTGGGCATCGGTTCCCTCCCGGTTGCAGTTGCAGCCGGGGAACGGAGGGTTGACGGATCCGTTCTGCATCTGCAAATTGGAAGGAGAAGAAACGACCCTATATCAATATGTTAGAACCGAAGGTGCGCCTTCTGGTGTAAGAGCCGGCGACCGTGCCGGGGCCGCTTTCTACGACGGCCTCTGTGGGCCGCGCCCTTGCATGGGATCGGCCGCGGCGCGGGCGGCCTCACGAAGGCGCTGCAAGAGTCCGAAGCCGGGCGGACGAAAGCCGGCGAAACGTGCGCGCGCGGTCTGGATTCGCATGACGTCGGCGATGCGTCGGTCGAGGAAGCCCCAGGTTGCCTGCGTGTCCTCGGACCCGTCGTTCAGCCAATAGAGCAGGGTGGAGAGGTAGACGCCGGCAAGCAGGGCGCGCTTGGTATAGAAGCCGAAATCGGTGGTCTTGTCGCCGACCGCGAACCAGATCGTGTCCACGGTGCGGTAGAGGGAAGAGAGTGCGTGCGGACCGTTGGCGGGCTGCGCCAGGATGGGCAGCGCCGCGCGGATCGCCTCCCGATGCGCCGCGTTCTGTTCGAGCCGAGTGCGCACGGCATGCGCGATGCGCTCCCGCACCCGCATCGCCGCCAGGTCGCTCTCCTTGAGTGCGTCCTCCATGCGGCGGTCGGCGTAAGCCGCGTGATAGGCAACGAGCGCGATCGGCCCGCCGGGGAAGACGTGGCGCGCCTCTTCGGGGTCGATGTCGAGTTCAACCGCTGCCGCCGCAAGCGCCTTTTCGGACCAGCCGTCGAAGGGGACGTGAGGGAGTGCGGCGACCAGCAGACGGTCGCGGGTCTCGTCCTGAAGCAGCGCCCGCCACACGGCTCAGGCCTCCTCGGCCGCCGCGCGGCCCAGTTCGCTGGTGAAGGTGAGGGTCGAGAGGTCGGTCATCCGCATCGGGTAGAGGATTCCGTCGAGGTGGTCGCACTCGTGCTGCACGACTCGGGCGTGGAAGCCCTGCGCCTCGCATTCGTGCTCCCGGCCTTCGGTATCCGTCCAACGATAGCGGATGTGATAGTGTCGCGGCACCATGCCGGCGAGGCCGGGGAGGGAGAGGCACGCCTCCATGTCCTCCACCATGCTCTCACCGATCGGCTCGATCACGGGGTTCATGAGGACGGTCGGCGACTCGAGCCCCGATTCAGGTGCCGACTCGCTATCCTCGCCGTCCTCGGCCGCATCGCGGCCTGGCGGCACACGGAAGAGCACGAGTCGCAACGGCACGTGCACCTGTGGCGCGGCGAGGCCGGCTCCGTTGGCATCGACCAGCGTGTCGACCATGTTCTCGATCAGGCGCTCGATCGCGGGCGCCGTCGGGTCGGGGACCAGCGCTGCGGGGCGGCTCAGCACGGGGTGGCCCATGCGCGCGATCTTGAGTATCGCCATGCTCTCTATATGGCCTGCGCCGGGCCTGCCGTAAACCGCTTCGCGAGTGTGCCTGGGGGGAGGGCGCAGGTCGTGCCGGGCAGGTGGGCTCTCGTTGTCGAGATTGTGACCCGAAGCGGCGGGGAGAGATACTGGCGGCAGGACTTCAATTTGGTTATGGTGCGCCTCCCCTGCCAAGAGATATCCTGAGGCCATGAACGGACGATTCGCTGCACGGGTTGCTTTCCTCTTCCCGGCCCTCTTGGCTGCCTCGCTGCTCTTCGGCCTCCAGAGCGCGGACGCGCAGGTGAAGCCCGAGCCCTTGGCCGAGAACGCCCAGTGGAGAGCCCACAGCTACATGAGGGACGGCACCAAGGTCTGCTACATGCATGCCAAGCCAGCGAAGTCGAAGGGCAATTACAAGCGGCGCGGCGCGCCCAACATTATGGTGACCCGGCGGCAGGGCAGCAGAACGACCGAGGAGGTCAGCGTGACCTCCGGCTATCCCTATCCTGAAGGGAAGGCCGTGAAGGTGACCATCGACGGGCGTCAGTTCAACTTCGACCTGACCCACGGGGAACATGCCT
>MKWU01006733.1_pt1 | contig 11459 bp, 11 predicted proteins | sample 809101 | NCBI WGS metagenome assembly MKWU01 (sample SAMN05860141, study PRJNA318959) | sponge metagenome | host: Aplysina aerophoba | place: Slovenia: Piran, Adriatic Sea, Gulf of Piran | collected 2013-05-07
TGCAATGTTCGTACTGTGGAAGTCAGCCGATTTCATCAAGTACCTTCCCTACATATTAAAGTATTCCCCTGGTACAGTCGGTGCAGGGTTTCTAGTCCATTCGCATATAGTCTAGCTAGCTAGACAGTCCCATCTAATCGCCACGGCGTTTAAGTGGGACGGTCTAGCTAGCCAGACTAGTTCGCACGTTGCACGATGTAGTCACGCATGTAATTGTATATTTGAATATTGGAGTTTCATGTGCCATACACAATTTGAATTCACATATAGGCTCCTCTGCTCCCATTCTTTAATCACATGAGTGATTCCAGTGTGCAATGTGCGAATAGGACTAGAAATCCTGTATAACTCTAACCGTAGATTGATTAAATGGCAAGAATTGACGATAAATGATAATAGAAGCTAGTAGAAAGCACCCTAATAAAGGATGAGACTTCCCACAACCAGCATAGACTGCTATGACTGTGGGACGCTTAGGGCTGAAAGGAGGGTCTAGCAGCAGTAACAAATAAATCACACCTATTTGACCAATCAGATGCTACTTGCAGGATTCCTGCTAGTATTCATAGTCTACGGGAGCTCAGTCACGGATATATACTATGCCTTGGAATCCTGGAGGGAGCTGTAGAAACAGTCTTTTCTGGAGAAATGGCTGGAGCAAGATGCACTACAGATATCGCATGTGGCAATGTCTTGTCCAATGGGTCTCACAGGAGTGGTTCTGCACATGTACCTGTGGATTGAAAGAGGGCTCGAGCTATTCCTCTGTTCTCTCCATGGCTGCTCTTACATTTCTTTCTGGCTGGAGATAGAGCCACCAAAGGCGGAGAGGGTTGCAGTGGCCTCGAGAGACCACTCATTTGTTTCAAGCTTGAAAAGAACACGTGAAGAAACCTTATCTTGCTAAGTATACGTCTTGGCGTCGACATCATCAGTCGCTTTCTGAACGTTCAACACTGTAAGGTAGCACGTGTGACACAGACTTTCTTCTCCTGCGGCTCTCAGCTGTGTAGCTATCACAAATGCTTCTCGGTTGTGCACCATGTAAAGATACAGGTACACTGAACATGAGCTGATGGGAACAGCTTACAAAGAAAAGCGTACCCTATCAAACTGAGTGACTAGTTGATGTCAGCTAAGTGGGACAGTCTAGCTAACCAGACTAGCTATGACTGGGATTTTTGCACTGTCCCCCAATCTCCAAGAATAGCAGAAGTGTATTACTACAACAATCAGAAGTGATTGAGAGCATGGCAAGGTGCACTTTCACAAACTGGTGGTCACTGATATGCAGGCACCACATCGCTACAGTGTTGGCTAGTGAAGAGGAAGCACAATCTGAAAAGTAGCAACAGGGGCAATGTTGATGGATGGCACAACCACCTGGGGTGGAATTCGCCAAGACGAGCTAAGAAATACAGTACAAGGAAATTTAACAGGAACCTGATAGAGCTTGTACCATGTCCGCTTGTAATCTTGCAGCTTGTCAATGTACATTTGATAGAAGTCAACTACCTCCTCTGTTTCTCATCCAGAGAAGACAGGCACACTCCGTTTGCCTCCAGTGGTTCTCTGAACAGGCGAACTATATGCTCTGCTGCTTTCTTCATCTTGGACTTGTAGTCTTGTTCTTCTTCCTCTTGCTCCTCTGCACTGTCTTGTATCCTGGCAACTTGCCTTTGAGTTGACCAACTGCGGTTATTGAGGAACACTAGAATAGATTGGAGAAGGGCCACGTTTAAGCTTGCCAGCTGTTTCTTAATTCTGTCATTTATCTTCTGGAGATCTACCAGAGCTTGATTAGAGCATATGGAGAGTGTGCTGTCTGAGAAATGGGTGAGAGTAGACCCCTGCTGCACTTTCTGACCGCCCTAAGCATCCTGGCAGGCGAACTCGAGTTGGTGGGAGAAACCCAGGTCCAGAACAGCCATGAAAGCGTAGCCTGCATCTGTGCTTTCATGCCATTACGGACACCAACGTTGACTGAGGCTCCATCAGTGCCACCCCCTACAAAAACGTGCACGTCTTTAGCTTTCGAAACAGTATCTTTGCACCGAGGATCTATGCCAAGTTGTCCCAGTGCATCTCCAAGGCAATTAATCACACGATCAGTGTTGCTCTGGGAAGGATTTAGGATGGCCATATACCGGGTGAATGATATGTACTAGCTCCTGTTGGTCATCAATACTGCCACAATACTGAAATCCTACCAGTTCTTGTGTTTTGTTTCCTGCATCAGTTGACCCATCCATCAGGAAGCTTAAGAAGGGGGTACCCAATAGTTCAACATGGAATCCCTTTCGTTGACCTTCAGCAATGAAGTGAGTGGCACAAATCGCTCATCCTGTAGGAGGAGCCCAAGTTCACTCCCTGACTACACATTATCACTGGCACAAAAATGTATTGATTATGCAGCTCTGTACTCGATGTTGTAGAAAATATCGCAAATTACTACAATATTGCCAAACACTAACTGCAAGAGCCTCAGCAACATGGGCCTAGAAACAGCATTGATGATGTTAGCTCCACTGTCTGTTGTAAAGCAGACCTGCTTGGCTGGCTGCTGTCTCCATGACTCCAGTGTAGTAAACATGCCAGCAGCTGTGTTCACCCTGGTGTGGTCTTCAGAGAGAAACAGTGTTTCTAGGCACCTAGTTTTGAGTTCCCAGTCACTACTGGTAATTAAGGGAGGTGTATAGTCGTACATGGTTTCATCGCTTTACATGACCATGGATCAGTTGTCTCAGAGAAAGGCAGAATTAGATGTGCTGTAAGCAGGGCCGAAATCGACTCCATGGCAGGCCTCGAGCGCCAGCAATGCTGGATATTTGGCAAAAGGAAACTTTCCTTTGCCATTGCGTAGCACACGTCGAAGTTTCTCCTCGTTCGTGCCCGAGTTCCTTCATCTATCGTCGACAAGTAACGGCCAATTGTAGACGACATCGCAGGAGACTCGCCACTAGCCTTCGCATGATATGCACGGCATCCGTGTCATTGCTACCTTATGCATCTCACTAGTAGCATGGTCAAGAATGTTGCTAACCTTTAGATTAGTTGAACTGCTGACCCAGGCCTTAGAAACGTTCTTTAGCGACACAATGTAAGGCTCGTACTTCTTGCATGCGGCACAGGAGAGAGATACCACGTGGACCTTGTCGCGATCGAGCTTGCAACGAAGCCACGAGAGCGTACTATATTGTCGCTTGGCGCTGCCACTTCCGAACGTACTCTTCGTCACTTGCCGCTTCAGGGCCTTCTAGCTGTGAGGATCCTTCTCCCTGGACAATTCCACAGTATACTTTTGACCGGCGGACATTTTTGGCACACCAACAACGAAACGGTCGGACTGAATATTTGTCCGATGACCTACTGTTATAATTGTCTCTGCAATAACACAAACATTCTCTCCTCCCCCACCCCCTTTGTTCATGCAGCACTAGGGCTAAAGCTAACGCACAATGGACCATACAGCTAATACTGGCATGTCGTTTAGTTGTACCATGTGTGTGTTCTCTCTCTTTTTCCCTCAATTCTTGTCTGTCTGTGCTCCAGACAAGGCAAGGGCATTGCTGCTATCCTGTGGTGCTCACAAGCATGTTGCTGAGCTGGTGAGACAGTGGAGCAATGTTGACAGCAGTGTGGAACACAAGCACAACCTGGTCGCTTGTGGATGCATCCTCAATATTTGCGCAGATAATGGTAAATTCATGTACAGTAATTATAACTTATCTGCCTTCTCTGATGTTTGTTGAAATGTTTCCTGTGGTCCTTACAGAAACACTAAGCAAGAACATTAGTGACTTGGGTGTAATTGAGACCCTTGCAGCTCTGTGTAAGGACACTGCGGATGATGGGGTGGTGGATATGGCTCTGAAAGCACTTGCAGCCATCACTGACAGTTGTAAGTAGAGGGCGATGTCTAGATACGTAGCCTTAACACTTGCTGTAGCTCTGCCTACTGCATGTGTTTGTGCACTGTTAGATGCACCAGCTTCCAAGAGTCTCCTGGAGTGTAATGGAGGGGGGATTCTGTCAAAGCTCATCAAATGTCTGCTTGCAAATGAAGATGCGCAGTATGCATCCACTCTTTTGGACCTTGTACACACACTGGTGGAAAATGGTGAGGAAGAGGCAAGGGTGGTGCATGCAGGGATGCTGTAGTCCTCTTGGGGGTAACTGCATGCAACAACATAATCATGCCAACCTTTCCTACTCCATTTGCCCTCTCCCCTGTGTGTATTCTATCCCTTGCATTTCCCTATCCCTACGAGTCCTCCTCATCTCTCCTTTCCTCTGTGGTCAGATGATTGGAAGATAGCCATGTGCCAGAATGGAGGAGGGATCGAGGATATGCTTACACTGAAGGACCATGACTTGAAGACAAAGGCTGCGGATATTCTTGTCCTGTTACTCTCTGAGGGTTAGTGTACCCAATTACTGGATTGGATCTGCTAGATTATAGATGTTGTTCACAGTTCTCACATGTTGTTCTTCTCCTGACCTGTACTATACTAAGGCATTTCTGCTTGAATGATATGTCGCTTGAGTACAGAGATTTGATGTGTAAAGTGTCAGCGTGTACAGTATGTATTCATGGTACAGCTTCACCTACAGTACATACACCAGCACCGCCTGTGTATCACATACCATATAACCGGAATATTTGACGGAGATTTAAATTTGACATGCTATGTATACTAACCGTATAAAACTTATCACATGTAACTGCGAATACAATATCGTCTCAGTTATATATTGCACTTTCAATGAGCGAGTATGGCGTTGCTGAAGTATCTGGAGAGAATGACAAACGCATTAGTGGACGAGCGAGGCTGTAGATCTACATCGCTGACGGGAAACTAAAATTCCAAAGCGCGCGTGATTGAAACAGCTGTGGATTAACAGATAGCAGGTCAGGCTTAGCCGACCTTCCTCATTACCGCGTGCGGAGCCTGGGGAAAGTTGTCTACACCTATGGCCTGACTAACACTCTGATACATTCGCACTAAACGAAGTTATGGTTAGCTACTATCATAACCAGACTGAATGACAGCGTACACGGCCATTGTTGACTCGATGACGTCGCAACTCTTTGAGCTGCAACACGTCAAATTTAAATTCTGCTACTATTAAATAAACCCAGTTTGAAGCCAAACCATCAAATATAAATGCTGTCTTTTTCTGGCTATACGGTAGTGATGGTCTGTGTCTGACTGGCGTAAGTGGTATGCTGCCTTCTGTGCATAGACAAATGCATGCAGCAGCTCTTTGATGGAAGAAGACTCCTGTCCCTAGCCCAAGAATGGCTGGTGGCCCCTTCTGGACCCTCCTCCTACTTGCAGGCAACCGGGGCACTCCTAATTGCCAACATGGCTCGCAATGGTGAGGGCTACAATACATTGCTGCAAGACAACAGTGCTCCATGTGCATGTGTGGATAAGATGCGAATAATATATTGCCTTCTCCCTATGTGCACAAAGATGGGAACTGTAGGGCTCTCGTGGAAGCAGGTGCCGTTGCACAGCTGGTGAACCTCCTCAAAGCTGAACAACCTAGTGAGGTGAGGGAGAAAGTATGCCTATAATGCCGTATGTGCTTTAATTTTCATGGGGTTTATATTTTGCGGATTTCCATTTGACGGATATTCTGTTGTGAAATTCGAAGTTGCTGGACTAAGGGTACTAAGGGGTGTTGAAGTATTCGTGGATATACGAAGTGCTTCCGTCTACTATATCTTGTATTGTTGTACAGTAAGTTGAAGTGCAATTTTGCTGAATTCAATGAATATGTACTACGTGGAGAGCTGCATCCGTGGATTTCATGTCTACAAGGAGGATTGGACACCACATTTTGGAGAAATGCTTGTTTGCACCCGAGAACCATGCTCTCCTTCCGTAGCCACTTCTTCTGTCTTAATCCACAGCCTGTCTATACTTCAGCCTCACCGCCTTCAACTTGCTTGTCAAGGCCTGTTTCTCCTCTGGCTTGTGAGAGAAGTCCTTGTCTGTCTCATTCGCTTCGTCCAGACTGGATGGCATTTGGAGCTTAAATTGAGCCCAAATATCACTGAATTTACGTACAGTGCACAGACTCCCAGTCCCTGTTCTCAGCTGCTTTCTTTACATTGATGAACTTGTGAGTAACCCTCAGTAACAGCTCTACCTCGTCATCCGTCCAAACATTTCACACATCTGTTCCTTAGCATTCTTGCCCTTCACCGTACCATCCTTCGTGTTTGCATTTCAATCCTTCGCTTTTGCAATCCTTTCCTTTGCCTTTGCACTTCTTTTCCCTGTCTAATCCATCTCCGTCGCTGTGTTACTTGTCGCCATCTTGATCGCTCGAAAGTGACTCCTTTGACATTTCCATGCATACGCAGAAATGCTTCCATGTGAACACCCCGAAAACGGAAGCGATATTTGCTCGACAAAAACGTCATTATGCTAAATGTTTCCGTGCAAACGGGGCCTTAACAGTGATTGCATGGCTTTGTTGGAAATGATTAGTCGTAATTAGCTACAGTGATGAGTACCAAGGTGTGTCACCTCTAATCTATGGGTGTATGCAGCCGTTTGGTGCCATCTTGCAGCAGCTTCCCTAATTACAGTCAGTCATTACCTAGGATGTGGGTATGTGTCAAACACTAGTCGTGTGCAATACCTGTCTGTATCGTATACAGTGGTGATTAAAAAGTTGCGACCCATGCTGCACGCGTGTCTATGAAAGTAAAATTGTGCTCGAGTAAAAGCTGTACTCTTGTGAGTAAAAGTGGTAGACGTGTCAGTGCTAACTGGCGAATATTTTGACGGTGTAAATCATATGTGAAGTGTGATCTTATCGTGTCTACATCCATGGATCTCTATATTCTAACGTGTATTGTGGAAGATTGGAGAGAATATCTTCTCCATTGTCCAAAATCTGCATACGGAAGGGTGGACAATAACGCAGAGAACAATGAGAAGGTGTAGGACAGAAAAAGCAAGTGAACCACGCTTTTGATGTGCGTTTCCATTCAGTAGCCCTCAATATCTAGAAAATTTATTTGCTAATTCCGTTGTCTTCTCCTCCTTTGTCCTTGGCTTCTGAATTTTTTACTTTTCCTTCTTGGAGGGACTCAGTTGTGCAAATTGGTCAACTTGGGGTTGTAGCACTTGGCATTAAACCTCACAGTTAATTGTGCTCCTGCAGCGATCTTCTCTAGCCACCCAGTATCATGCTTCACCTGTACAGCACGGTTTGTTTTCCCACCGTCCTTTGAAGTCTAGCCATTAAACAATGATTCTGTTCGGTTTTACAAATATCTCCTTTATTTCAGGCACAACTTCGCATGTTAGACTAAAGATTTTTCATCTGCGTAATAGAATAATGTGTTACCGTTTGAGTACATTCGCACTAGTTTCACCCCACTTTGGTGTGGCTGAGGGCAGATAACACTTGGCATCACAGTGAGTGTGGTATAGTTACGTATATTACATCGCTAACCTTTTGCAGCCATTCTACCAGCGTCTTTTACAGCTATAAAGGTGCTTTTGCAACGCTTCACTTGGTGCTTGCTTCTCTATGAACGCTGAGTGTTCTATGATCAACTTTGAGCGTTGACAGTGACAGACCGACCGACTGCCTTGCAGCGAATCATGTGAGACGCTACACGCATTCGTGATATATGTTACTCATACGAGTATATTACTACTTGCATGAGTACACACGTGTTCTACGCGATTTTCTGAGTTCCTATTTTAATTGGTACACTACATATGCATATACGTAGGCAATGGCTGCAATGGCATTAATTCTGTGTAACATTTATCCACGATTATGTACCATGGTAAGGTACATGTGTGTGGTATTATTGGTGTACTAATGCATGTCCCAAACCACATGTGCCAACACACATGCATTATGTACATACATGCTACGCTTACACACACGCCCTGCAGCATGTTGATCAAACGACATGGTTCCTGTTTTATTACAACATCTTGTTCCTTTTGTGTGGTAGGAAGTAGTTCTTGCCAGCTTGGGGTGCCTCAAGAACCTTGCCATTCCAGGTGTGTTGCCTGTCTTGTCTGTCTGTGTGCATATTATATATATATGGGATGTATAATGTGTGGTCAGCTGTTGTAGAGATCATCAGGATCACTGCTGAATAGATGCTTCCTTGCAGTAGTGAGGAACATTCTACAGACTTGTGTTTTATGTATTTGATAGTGTGTTGGTGGAAGTGAGTTTGACTCTTCAGGAATTATTGGAAATGCCGTAATAGTGTGTCTCTTTCACTGATCTGCTGGTTTGTAAAAGCTTGTTTGTACAGAGTGGGGTAGTCGATTTGTGGGTGAGGCACTGCAGAACAGTGTGCAATTTTCATATTCATTACAAAATGTATCGCAAACCTCATTGTGCCTTACTCAGCAATTGACTACCCTTGTATTGTGTGTTAATCTGTCTACGGTTCAACATCCACTTCTTGTTCGTAGGGGAGAACCGGATGAAGCTCTTTGACGAAGGTGTGGCTGAGGTAACTCTAAAGCTGCTGCATTTGTCCTCACACAAGGCACAGTTCAAGGGACTGGGTACCCTGAGAATCATGGCAAACAAGCAAAGTGAGGACCATGTACACACATGTACAACACTGCCCGTACGGTACGTGGGGAAAAAAAGTTGCCGTCTATGGGCATACGTACGCCCGTAGGTTATTATTATGCATGTGTCTGTAGATTGACTTGACAACAGTGCATTCATTACAATACGCCAACGCATCTGTGCATTGTCTATTTATACGTATGTCTGTGTTCCACCCTACACAAATAAACAGACGCGACTTCAAAGCACTAGACAGTGGTGAAAATGACGACTTCAAAGGTACCTTTGGTAGGGGCGAAATACAGTGCTACGCAAATATGTTCGGCCGTCTCATCTCGTATTGCGCCCTTGTGGCGTGCATGACTGACTTTGCGTGGAGCAGGTTCACGTTTTACCAGCTGACGAAGTTCTACACTGGCAAAGTGTCTTGTCTAACACTGCTCTTTCTCAAAAGTAACCACACATTTGTACATAGCAGTGAATCTCTATCACAGCAGAGGATATTGCGTATACAATTTTTGTGTAAATGTGCAAGTCTTTTATTTTAGTGTTACCACTTCGAGGGGCGCCTCAGTGTCTACAGTACTATTTCAGCTGCATTTGTATAAAAGTATATTCAGACTTGCACTCAAAAGAAGTGCTAATGGCTGTCGCATTCCTCCTTAAAGGAAACTGTTACATTTCGTGCTGAAGGATGAATCTTCGGAGTACCCTGAAGCCACGCACAATCACGTGCTCATACACCGGCCCGAGGAGGAGTGTGTGAGCGTTGTAGCAGTCTATAGCATGCATTAGTATCTTGCTTAGCTAGACCGCCATTTGTTCCGGTCGGAACAAAATGGCAGTCTGGCTATGCGAGCCTCAGCATTCGTAAGCTCCAGAGAAAGCTGAAAGCTGATCACTGGGAATAAAAGCTAAAGAACTCAACGGTATCCACACATACGTACTGCACAAAGTGTAACACATGTACACATGTGCACTCGCCTATGCACTAACTGTGAAGCAGCTCGGTGCTGTGACACTGTACGTACAGACTGATACAGTGCTGCTTTGTTGATACGTACGTACATATCATGGGATTTAATGTGTTGATACGTATGTACACGCAGGTGCCATATGTGACCACATTGGAGGGAACAGGAGGAGTGTGGAGCGAATCTGTGAGTTGTGTGCCTTGGGTAGCCACCTGGAGATGGAGGGCTGCCGACTGCTGGCCGCACTGGTCAAGTACAGCAAGGATGTAGGTGAGGCAGCATTATAGAGACAAGAGACCCTACTGGGTTATTGAGCACTGTAAAGGTGCAGCTGTTGTGTTTGCATCTTTGGTCATGTGCCTGACTGCTTGACTGCTTGTGGATTAGCCGGTGGCCCACCAGTGGTTGATGCTAAGTGTGCTGGCTTTCTGTCAACTGTAGCAACTGTCCTAAATGTGGTAGAGGTGTGTGATGGCAGCAAATGGTTGGTTCAGCTGCTTCAATCAGACCACCCCACCATGATCAATGAGGGCCTTCTGGCTATCAGTGTGGTGTGCAGCCATGTCAAGGTGGGAGGCAGAGTGGGCATAGACAGGCTGCAAGGCACCTCCATGGTGGAGGATGTGCTGATGCTGCTTTCTGGAGCTGAGGAGAATGCCTCACAGGAGATGCTGTACAATGCACTGGCCCTTGTTCTCCACCTGTGTCAGCATGGTGAGTGGGAGGGGAACGGAGACTGAGATACTGTAGAGAGTTGAGAGCGAAAGGAGGGCAGGACATGGGGGGAGTGATGTGGGAGGGAGGAGGAGAATGATTTGAAAGATGGTCCTACAAAGAGGGAAAGTGGAGTACTTTGTAGGCGAGGGTAGAATGAGTGCAAGGAGAGAGAAGCATATTGCTGGCATTCTGAGTGATGTAGAAGCAACTGAATGTACATTGTAGGTGTATGTGTGGTAGTGGTTGGCCACACATAGCCTCCTCCTGTGTGCACCATGTGTAATAGCGATGTCCGCGTCATGATGTACTGTACTTGAGAACGGCAGCTTCTTTGTTGCATGTCATGCAGATGTCTTCAAGGCAGCTATCCAAGGGAACAAAGCCTTTGTCAATGAAACCTTGGCTAAACTCCAAGGTCATGCTACAGATGAAGTTGTGCTGAGAGTAAAGCAGCTTCAGAAAGAGCTAAAAGAAACTGAGGAATGACGTAACCAGTTGGAGTATTGTATGTAAGTGTATAACCACTGCTAACACGGTATCTCATAACGAATTGCAGCAGTCTCCCCACCCACCCTGCAACTGTGCAAAGTACATTAGAATTCTGTGCTCCAGGGCTAAGAGTGTGTGCTAATGGTGGTGCTGACCCTCTGTTAACTGTTGATGGTGATCATCTATCAAATATTAATTTCACATAATTGTTTTTGGTGCTAACAAGGCATGGAGAGATCATGTAATCATGAGCAAGTAGCTTCAAAAAGGATTAAGGGATGATGTAACAGGATTAAGGGATGATGTAACCAGTTGGAGTGCCTCTTCTAAGTTCACACCAGCCAAAGAAGCTTTCAATTCAGTTTGCTAAAAATGGTAGCTATAACCTGCTGAAATTTGTTATGTTACTGTGGCTAGTGTGAACTAAGAAAATCCAGAAAGGGGCTTTCTCTGAACTCTGGCAATTATGCACCTGTTTGTGTGCGGGCATTTACATGCAGCAGTAGCATGAAGAAATGTCTCCATGCAAGTCGGGTTTCAACAATTTCTGCTGTTATCCTCTGATAATCATGCCTTCAGAAAAGGTGCCCTGTGGCAGTGTACTGCCTCTAATACTAGCTGTGTACCAGATCCACTATGCGTGTTTTCATGTGTAACCCTTCACAGAATGAAGAAGAGAGGACTAATCTTCTAGTATTT
>MKWU01006735.1_pt1 | contig 11457 bp, 12 predicted proteins | sample 809101 | NCBI WGS metagenome assembly MKWU01 (sample SAMN05860141, study PRJNA318959) | sponge metagenome | host: Aplysina aerophoba | place: Slovenia: Piran, Adriatic Sea, Gulf of Piran | collected 2013-05-07
CGGCGTCGGCGGCGACGAGGGGGATGATTTCAAAGTTCTCAATTTCCGCGAAGCTCCCCGAGAGGATCACTTCGACTTTCCCGACCTGCGCTACGGAGCAACGTTCGCCGTTTTCGGCAAGGCTTGGCGGACCAATGATTGGAACCGATTTCGTCTTCGCTGCGTCGGCGACTTGCCGGTGATTACCACTTGGATCAACGACGTTAAGATCATGGAAATGGACGCCAGAACGCTGGACACCGAGGGTTACGATGCGGAACTGCTGAAGCGTCGAATTGGCAACAAAGGGCGAATCGGTTTCGAAGTGCACAACAATGGCCTCCGCATGGGGCGTAACCGATGGGCAAAAGGGGCCGTGTCTCGCTGGCGCAACATACGGATCAAGACGCTATGAATATCCGCCTGATCATTATGAATGTCCGCCTAGTCATTCCGGTGCTGTTGGCGCTGGCGACGCCGATCTCCGCCGCCGCGTTTGAACAGTCCCTTCGCCCGTGCCCGAGAGGTGCCGCGTGATGCCGCTAGTACCAATAAGACAGTCGGTTCGAGCGTCTGTGCGGACATCACACTCGAACGTACAGTCGACTTCATATTCCTCGCCGAGCACCCACTCGGCTACAAAGGAACCAAAGAGCGCCTCCGCATTGCAGGCTGGGGTGTGTTCCGGCCGTCTCAGATCGACCATCGTACGGTCGCGGTCGTGAGATGGCCCCACATGCGACACAAGCCTGCAACTTCACCGAATCCAATGAAAATCTTCCATCCAGTACAATCCGCGGTCCTCTGCTTCGTACTCCTGCTGGCGCCTGGCGCAACCCACGGCCAACAGCTCGATCAATACGGCGGTTTCATCGATATCAAGGGCAAACGAACCGGTTTCTTCCACACCGAGAGAATCGACGATCGCTGGTGGCTGGTCACTCCAGACGGGCACGGCTTTTTCGGCATCGGCGTCAGTCATCCGATCACGAGCATGTCGGAGGGCGCCATCACGTTCGCTTACGGCGGCAGCCAGGAAAAATGGATGCGCGACGGCATCCGCAAGATGCGCGAACTGGGTTTCAACTCCGTCTGGTCCGGACCCTACAGCCTTGAGCGCATTCGCCTCGGCAACATCGACGCCGAACTGGCAGACAAGGTCTACCGTGAAGCCGAGATTCCCCACGCGATCCATGTTCCGTTAATCAAGCATCAAGTCGAGCTGAAGCCAGGCGAGAAGCGTCCGATGTCTTCAGCGCCGGATATCGGAGCTATGTCAGCGAGCAGGTCGCCAAACGTGTCGCACCCAATCGCGACAACCCATGGATCCTCGGCTACTACTACGGCTACGGGTCGTTCATGCGTGAAGACCCTTGGATCAACCAGACCCTTTCCTACGAGCCCGGAAGCCCCGGCCGCGAGCGACTGCTCGACGTACTTGAGAAACGCTATCGTGGCGACATCGCGAAGCTGAACACCGTCTACAGAACGAATTTCGCCTCTTTCTCAGATCTGCGCAAGGATGGCTCGCAGACCTATCCGCGCTGGATCTCGGCGGTCAAGGCCGGCCGGCCGCTGCCTGCGCAGGCTGGTTCAAGAGACATCCTGGCTGATGCGGAGGCGCTGCTTGGCGAAATCGTCGAACAACTCCACAGAGTCTCGCACGCCGAGATCCGCAAGCATGACTCGAATCACATGGTGCTGGGGTCCTATGTCAAGCACACGACCTATACGAAAGGGATCTGGAAGCGGCTCGCGCCCTACATCGACGCCCTCGGCCCGCAAGATCTTAGTGACGTAAACCCGATCAAGCCCAGCGTCGAAGCGACGGGGGTACCGGCAATGCTGAGCGATCAGGAATTCGGAAACGTTTATCCACTCGCTCTTCGGGGCGAGACGGGCACTCCCGGCGCCGTGCCGGATCACGTTGATCGCCGAGTCCTATACGACCTACTGGCCGACCGCATCGCTCGCGACCCGGATTTCATTGGCGTGGCTTCTTGCGCTGTGCTCTACGATCAGTCCCATTGGCGGCGACCCTACGACCGCGGTCAGCCAGGCTTTTTCAATATCGACGGCGAGCCGAACCAAAGCCTTGTCGAAACAGTCCGCAACGCGAATCAAAGGATCCTGGATTCGGTTCGCAAACCCCTCGACGAAACCTCGATCGCCGAACTTCACCGTTCCTACGTTGAGACCAAAGCCGCATACCGCCGTGTCATGGAACAGCGGTTTGCCTTGCTGAAGAATGGTGCGGAGGAATAGCCATGGGTTTGACTCAACGACAGTTCCTCAGCTACGCCGCGATTGCGGCGACGGCCACGGCCAAGACCACCCAAGCCCAACCTGACGGCTTCTTCACCCTAGGTCAGCGCGACGACCACTGGTGGCTACTAACACCCGATGGGGAGCCCTTCTTTTCACTTGGACTCAACCATATCGACCCGGCAAGCCTGCGTTATCCCGAGAACATCCACATCTGGCGCGACAAGTACGGCGGCAGTACAGAGCGATGGATCCGCGAGTCCGTGGCTCCCAACCTTAGGAGGTGGGGCTTCAACACTGTCGGTTGGGTCCAAGAAGTGACCGTGCGCAAGTGGAGGCACTCTCGTCCATTCACGAATGACGAGTACCGGGCCCTAGACATGCCCTTTTGCCACTTGCTGCCGTTCACCGAATCGCACCAGTGGGAGCAGCACACGCGTCACTTCGACTTTCGAGGTTCGCAATGGAAGGAATGGGTCGACTACGTCGCGCGCTCGCACTGTGCCGAACTGAGCGGAAGCCGCAATCTCATCGGGTATTTCTATGGGAACATCCGATGCCCTGAGGAGCAACAAGCTTCGGGAAATGCCCTAGGACAGGACCTACGTCGGCCCCCGCACGTCGCCTGCGCCGTGCCTGTCGTGGAGCCTCCAAGACTTGAAACGTCTCCGAACCCGTGCATTGTGGCATACCGCCCGACAGTGCTTCCAACTGCGTGCCGAGCATGCCAGTTCAGAGGAGCATTGGGCCTCAACCAATCAATGCAAGGATAGCCGCTGCGCCGTATCTATGGCAGCGGCGCCGACAAACTCTGAACTCGTTCCCAATCAGTCCGGTTACTGCGCGCTGCGCGCTTTGAATTCAGTAGTATTCACGGCATCGGTTGGACGATGTGCATAGTGCCTCCCTTCGGCGGTCTTTGGCCGACACTGGTCGACTGGATCGATGACGCGGAATTCGTCGCCGATCAAAACGCAGCTTGGAACCGGGTTCCTTGAGACTTGTTGCCGGTCGGATCGAATCTGTTCGCAAAGGAAACCGGTCGTCTGTACGATCCGGTTCACCTGTCAGCACTGAGGCTTCGATTCCGGCGGGCGGTGCGATGTGCGCCGTCATTTCCATGTCCGCGTGCGTTATCGCGACCTTTCATCCGACGCCGAAGCGTCCGCGCGTGTCGAACTCGCTGCCGAGGCTGAGTGGCGGGGGCGGAGGTACGTCCTGGTGTCAGGAATCTCGATCTAGGTTGGCGCCTGACAGTTTCCTGAGAGGGCTTTACATAGGCGCACCATCAGGCATCTGCCGCTAAAGGCACGAACATCGACTGGCTCTGCCATTCCGCGTGAGATCACATCGGTTTTCGATGAAGGCCTGCAACCGACGGGAGTTGCTGCCCAATCTCGGACCCTCACTGACAACATCTTCGTTGATCAGCGGACTTGGGGTATTCTGACCTACTGACCTGAAAAACCCGAGTGTTGCGATTGTTCGTAAAACATATTACGAACATCTTATGAAATTGCCACGAAGTCGTTTTTCGGCCTCGAATGGTCCGCGACGGAACGACGCGGGGGCGCTGCTAGCCTAGAATTCAGAACCGGATCCGGCGGCTATCCCCCGCAGGAACTCAACACTAGGATCGTCAACTCTATGCATCAAGCAAGAGCACCGGAAGCCGCAACCAAGTGCGCTCTATTCGTCGATTTCGACAATGTCTTTCTTTGCCTGAGGACGATTGACTCGGGCTCCGCCGAGACCTTTGCCCGCGACCCGCGCGGATGGCTGGATTGGATGGCCAGGGGGATGCAAGGGGACGAAGATCTCGGGTCTCAGCCGCGACGTCTCCTCATACGCCGTTGCTATCTCAATCCCCGCACGTTTGGCTCCTATCGTCCAAACTTCGTGCACGCAGGGTTCACCGTCGTCGACTGTCCACCCTTAACGATGCAAGGGAAAACGAGCTCTGACGTGTACATGGTTATTGACATGCTGGATGTACTAGCCCAACTGCCGCACATTGAGGAGTTCGTTCTGTTTTCAGCGGATGCGGATTTCACGCCTGTTCTCCACCGAATCCGTGCCCATGATAAGCAGTCACTTGCCTTGACTGTAGGTCCTGTATCGTCGGCGTACACAGCTGCATGCGATCGTGTCATCCATGAAGAGACGTTCATCGAGTTTGCCTTGCAGTCGCGCAACTGGTCGATCAGGCCTGGACGCGAGTCGGCGGCAGCGCCCGCAGATAACGATGAGGGTCTTGGCACCCAGAACGCCGAATTGCGAGCGCGGATTGTTGAGACCGTCAGGGACCTGGTCGCTGACTCCAGCGAACCCATTCCAATGGCGACGGCCGCGCAGGTCGTGCAACAAGAACTGGGTCAGCGGGTCCTCGACACGAAATGGGCGGGGGCCTACAGTTTCAGAAGCGTGCTGGAAGAATCGCCCGACCCTAGTTTTGAAGTACTTGCACTACCTGTTCCAGGGTATCTGCTCGATCCACGGCGCCATATCCGTCCGACCGTGTTCCAGCCCTACCGTCTTGATGGCATCTCTCTCGAGATGAGAGAGTTTGTCCAGCGCGTCAACAGGTTCGCACAAGCACCGATGCTCAAGCCGGCGGACTATGCAGCCGTGTTCAAGGCAATAGTTGGATACGTGGATGCGCATGGCTTCAATCTGACCCAAGCGTCAAAAGCAGTTCGTGACATCCTTGCCGATCGGAACATTCCGCGAAGCGCCATCGCATGCGTCCTGAAGGGAATAGGCTATTCTGGTCACCGATTCGCTCCCGGGGATAGACCATCCGTTCTCGCCGCGGCGTTCAGGGCAAATCTGTCCAAGCAACTCGAACTGGCCGGCGTGGAATTTGGCGACGCGGAGCGGGACATGCTCAACAAGTGGATCCTCGCCGAATCGTCTGAGGACGATTCCGATTAAGGACAGTCATAAAGCAGGGTTTTCGCGTACGGTCCGGATCCGTCCCAGATCCACTGTTAAGGCGATTGTTGCGCTATCAGTTCCGCTGTATACATTCCGAAGAATCTATGATTCGAGCAACTAGCTGTCGAGTTCTCGGGGGTTCGATTCCTACTGGGGCTCGAAAGCCGAGGGTCCTTTTCTACGGCGGCGTTTCTCCCGGGCACTCACTCGTCAACCACTTCCAACCCGTCCCACGCGGGGAGCGCCTTCTCGAGGTCCTCCGGCGGCAGCAGCACCGTTGCTTGGAGAATCGTCTCGATCGTCTCGTCGGGTGCCCGGCCGACTTCTGCGTAATGTTCAGATCGCGATGTAGCGTCAGGAGTCAGGCTGTTGTGCAAGGGCAGATTGGAAGGCTGCTCAAGAGGTGTTTGACGCGCCGACGGTTCCCCTTTGTGAATGCTTACGCAAGAATTTGGTTCCTCTGCCGCTACGGGCGACGCCCTCGAGCGCGTCCGCCAGCACATGGTAGCCTGAAGCCCTTGTTCGGTATCCACGCGATCGCCCGGCAACTGCCCAGTGCTGGCCTCAACAAAGACCAGATCGACGCCGTCGCCGACACCGTCCTCCAAGCAGCGGGAGACGGTCACCACGTAGCCCTGGAAACGTTACGTGCGTAATTGAGTGAAGGGGCCTCTACCGTGCCACGCTGATCCAGGCAGGCGCTATCGTTGGACTCGTCGGCTTTGTGATCGCAGCCCTACGACTCCTCGGCTGGCGGGCGGCGGTTGCACCGTAGCACCCAGACCCCTGAGCGATCGACAAGCTGAGCAAGAGAGCCGTGACCGCCGACTTTCAGCGGCTATTCGCCAATGCCTCCGTGATGTTGCAGGACTACTACGAGTTCCTCGAAGATTACTTTCTTCAAGCGGACGTCGACCCGGGAAACTTGGGTCCCGAAAGCCACCAATTGGAATTGTTCTACACGATGTACAAGTCGCTCAGCGACGACTCTGAGGACTTCGGAGAGGTTCTTGACACCTTGTGTGCGAAGGATTACGAATACACTTCATGCACCGACGATTGCGACCGGATTGAACGGCGGGATGAAATCAGGTACGAAGTGTTGTCGCACCTGCTAGCCGGCCTTGAACGTTGTGGACAGGATCGCTCCGAGATACTGCAAAGCACCAATGCTGGCTATGTCGATGAGGCCCTGTCCGAACACTGTAGCCTGATCGACGACATTGGTCGGGGAGTGGATCCTGATGAAGTCGATATCGAGGCGATGATCGATGAGATCAGAAGCCCCGTCAGCGATCTGGCATCATCTTTGGCATCATCCTCATGGTTTGGCGCATGGGAGAAGAACACGTACGCGATCGATGAATTCGCTGAATGTCTTCGAAAACTCCGAGCCCAGCAAGCCGACGATCTGGCAGTCCTGAAGGATCGCATAGAACTGGAGGTTGTGAACCTCAGAGCGCGTTTTGAGCAGAGGCTGGAAGGACACAAGGGGAACCAAGATGAGTGACAGGGTGTGCTCCGAGCGGACAGAGCGGTTGTCACCCGTTGGCACTCAGCCCGCTCACCTAGCGGCCCGCCTCGGGGCAGTGCGCGCGTTCGCCCGCTACGCCAGCGCTGCCGACCCTCGCCACGAAGTCCCGCCCGAGGTCTGCTCCCCGCCCAGCCTCGCCGCGCAATCCCTTACATCTACAGTGACAACGAGGTCGCCGACCTGATCAAAGCGGCACGGGGGCTGTCCGGAAGCACCGGGCTCCGCCCTCGCACCTACGCCACGCTGCTGGCGCTGCTCGCCGCCAGCGGGATGCGCTCCTCCGAGCCGCTGCGCCTTGACCGGAACGACGTCGATCTCGACCAAGGCGTTCTGACCGTCCGCGAGAGCAAGCTCGGCAAGTCGCGGCTGATGCCCGTTCACGAGTCGACGGCGAAGGCGCTGAAAGCCTACGCCACGCAGCGCGATCAGCGGTGCCCGCAGCCCTGTAGCCCGGCCTTCTTCCTGTCCGAGCGCGGCACCCGGATCGTGCAGAACACCTTGGAGCAGACGTTCGTGCAGCTGTCCCGGCAAGTCGGCTTGCGCAGCCCGTCGGATTCCCGCGGCCCGCGCCTCCACGATCTGCGCCATCGGCATGTCTTCGCTCATGCGACGGCGAAGTGGTGTCATGGGAAGCCTCCTTGGCGGTATTGAATGGGATGCGCTGCCAATGGCAGCGACCCCATGCTTCCGCAACGGAAGCCTCCAGACAAGTCGGCAAGTTCGGGAGGGGGTGGCCCTTGTGAACGGACCTAGTGGCGACAGGAAAACGCGCTACCGATTAGCGACCGATACCGCGTAGCGGTTTAGTCCATCCACTACAGGTTGCGGATTTCGGGGCCGAGGGCCCATAACCGCAGGGTTCCCATAATGTCGGTGAGAGATTAGGGTCGCTCCAACTCTGGATGGCGTCGAGCAGGCGCAGTTGGCAGCGCGTTGCGAGAGGCCTCGAGGGAGGTGCGAGGCACGCTATTCCTCGATCCGAACTCGACCGCGCACGAAGTCCCACTGAAGGTGTCGGTACGGATGACTCTTGTCTTGAGGTCGTTTCGACTTGTGGCACTCGATCCATTCTTCGTACTGGATTCCGGGATTTTCCAGGATGATCTGAAACGCCGCGAACCCATGAGTATCGGGGCGACGGGGATTCTCGGTCACTGTTGGAAACAGCCTTTGCCCCTTCACTTCCTTCCAAAGGGGCAGCACTCCAGTGGACTGAGATTGACGGCGCTTTTCCCTGATCCGAACTTGGTAGTCAGCCGCCTCCGGAAGCGGAATGACCTGCTGGACATCCAGGAAGATGCCTGTTTCGTGCTTGTAGGTCGCGAGCCGGACGCAGCGAATATCAAGGTCCCGCTCGTTCAGCCACATCACAGTTGTGGTGATCTCTTTGGAGAAGCCTTGGCTTACCAGTAGAATCCGGACGTTACGCGCGAATCTCTCTTCATCCGGCTCGGCCCAATTCAGGAAGTGAAGGATTCTCTCTCGCGGGTCCACGTCGACCCTTGTCGGTTCGATGAAGTCACGATAAGCATCGACGGCACTTTCGAAGGTCATCGCAGACACCATCGCCGCGTAGCGCAACGCCTGCAATTCCATATGGCCGCCATCGGAGGTACGCTTCAGTTCGATGACAACGAGGTTCGCATCCCGGTCCAGCCCAAGCAGGTCGATGCGCCTCGAGCTGCTGTCCCACTGGCTATATTCCTCCGAGATCACGAGGGTGTCCGGCGACACGACTTCGATCTGGTGGCGAAGGATGCGCTGAAGATCCTCCGCTTCGCGAAGCCCTTCCTGGGCGAGCGACGTGTCGGCGACTCGGTCGAGAGCGTTGTCCTTGATCTGGTAGAGAGCCATTGATCCTTCCCTTCAGCCAATTGTCCTAACCAATTTGCAGCACCGTATTCTACGACTGACACAATCGAGATGGTTTGCGCGTGCCACATTCATTCCTCGTCCCAGTCCGTGATGCAGGTGCGAGGGCGCAACCGCGAGAGTGGCCGTGACCGCCTCGAGTTGGCCGCGAGGCCATTTGGAGCGTCCAAGAGGGTGGGGACGCCTCTCGGAGACAAACTGGCTCGCTTACAGGCTAGTGCACTTACGGCGCACTGACCTGGTCTTGCAAGACCGCTCCTCCAAAGGGGGCCTCGATTTGCTGTGTCGACGCCCGCAGGGCGGCGTCATAGGCCGCCAGCTCGGCCGGTGTATCCCAAACCGTGGGGTGGTAGAGGGCTCCGCTGGCCACTTGCATTGCCTGCGGTGGGCCCGGCTTTTCGGATACGGGAGGCACCCACTCGTTGTCGCCAAACAGGACCATCTTGTCGCAGACGTCGTCGATGTCCGGCGGCAACGACCCATGCACGGCGATATGTCCGACGACGTATGTCCTGAGATGCTCGGACGCTGCCGGGTAGTCTTCCGGCTGGCTCGCCATTGCGTATGCCAGGTCCCGATGGATGGCTGGGTAAATGCGCCGCTTGTCCTGCTCGGCCGCCATTGCCAAGAAACGATCGGCTTCCGCCAGTTCCTCCTCGTTCCGGGACACCATGCGCTGGGTGCGACCCAGAGCCCACAGCAGCCGGGAATCGTTCGGCCGGTGCTTGCGCGCCTTCTTCAAGAGGCTGATCGCCAGGTCGTGGCGATCGCTGCGCTCGGCCATGAGGCTCCCTGTGTCGCGCATCAAGCCCGAGGTGACGCTGCCGAACCGCAGGGTTCCCGTAGCGAGTCCGCCTCCCGCCCGCGTCTCGTCGATCGTTGCCTTCAAATCCCCTGCTACAAGGGCCCGGACGCTGTCCCGGGGATGCGAGCCGAAGAGCGAGTGCGCGATCTTCGTGTTGAGGCTCCGCTTTCCGAACCGCTCATGCTGCATTTCCCAGAAGCGGGCCGCTTCGTCCGGGTCGAAACCCAGCGCGAGGGCCAATTCGGTGCCGATCAAGTCGGCCTCCTTCTCCTGCTCCTTGCTGTACTGGGAGCGGGCTATGGAATTGACCGCCATCGCGGCGAGCGTGCCGACAGCAGCGCCGGCCGCGGCTACTTGCACTGCTGCCCCGGCACCGCCCTTCTTTCCACCTGACCTGAAAAACCCGAGTGTTGCGATTGTTCGTAAAACATATTACGAACATATTATGAAATTGCCATGAAGTCGTTTTTCGGCCTCGAATGGTCCGCGACGGAACGACGCGGGGGCGCTGCTAGCCTGATTTCCCAACTACAGATTTGGATGTGATTGTTTCGGCTCGTCCAGACCGATGACGAGCTTGAGCGTCTTGTTGCCGAGCCATGGAATGGCGGGGCGATCGTCGCCGAATCCGGCGGCGAGTAGCAGGGGGTTGTGGGCGCGGCGGCCGAGGCGGACCTCGACGCTGTGCTCGTGGATGCGCACGGTGGCGGCGGTGCGCACAAAGCGCTCGAACAGCTGGCGGGCGCGCATGCGCTCGTGGCCGTGGCCGAGGCGGCGGCCCAGCAGGCGGTACAGCGTGCCGGCCATGACGGTGAACTGCAGGTCGGCGTCGATCTTCAGCGGCACGGCGGAGGAGAGCGCGTCCATGTGGAAGAAGTCGATCGACTCGGCGATGGCGTTCTCGATGACCATGCGGCGGGCGTAGCGGTCGACGAGTTCGGCCGGCTTGGTGTCGAGCTGGTTGGTGAGCAGCAGGGTGGGCTTGTCGTGGCCGAGGTCGGTGACGGCGATCTGGCGGATCGGCCGGGGGTAGCCGCGCAGGGCGATGAGGCGGTCGAGAGCGCGCGGGCGGCGGTACTTGCGGCCGATGTTGGCGAGGGTGAGTTGCTGCCAGCCGTCGGTGGCGAGCAGTTCGCGGACGAGGCGCGGGGAGCGGCGGCGGAGGGTCAGGAAGGCGATGCCGCGGGCGTCGAGTTGGGCCAGCACGGCGTAGGTGGTGAGGCGGGAGTCGAAGACGAGTTCGGCGGGGAGTTGGCCTGTGCGTTGGCGGAAGGCGTCGGCGAAGCGCAGCACGGCGGTGTGCTGGTCGGCCTTGCGGACGTTGGCATCGGCGAAACAGAAGATGTCCTCGCGGGCGTCGCGGGCGAGGAAGGTGAGCACGCCGCGTTGGCGGCGGGAGCGCTTGGAGACGAAGTGCTTTTCGAGGAAGGCCTGCTCGCCGGGGTAGGGGACGGTATGGAAGTCGAGGTCGAAGGAGGTGCCGCCGTGGAGGCCGAGGGGGCGGGCGGCGTCGAGCCAGGCGGCGGCGAAGCGCGGCACGTGGCGGGGGTCGATGCGGGCGGAGTACTCCGAGAGCGTGGAGCGCTTGGGGATGGCGTTGAGGCCGGCGAAGAGGGCGGGGCCGGGGTCGAGCACGTCGGGCATGAGGCGGGCGGGGCGGCCGACGCCCCAGAGCTTGAGGGCAAGCACGGAGAGGGCGGCCTGGGGGGCGGGGATGAGCTGGGAGCCGGGCAGGCCGGCGTGAGTGGCGAGCGCGTCGAAGCGCAGCTGGGCGAGGTCGGGCAGGAACAGGAAGAGGCCGCCGAAGGCGGTGCGGAAGGAGCGCGGGGACAGGTCCAGCTCGTGGACGGAGGCGGCGGGGGCCTGCAACGGGCGGGCGGCCTGCTCGAGCTGGTGTTGTATTTCTATTTCTGGGCTAGGTACTTGACTCCACACACTACTATATGTTGTGGTTCAGCGTGGGTGCTTTACTCCACAACACTCTTCCCAGCGGTCTGTTGGACTGGCAAGCCTCCAAGCATCGCCTTGCGCGGGACTGGTGCGGTAGCTACCGCCTGCTGTAGCA
>MKWU01006736.1_pt1 | contig 11456 bp, 8 predicted proteins | sample 809101 | NCBI WGS metagenome assembly MKWU01 (sample SAMN05860141, study PRJNA318959) | sponge metagenome | host: Aplysina aerophoba | place: Slovenia: Piran, Adriatic Sea, Gulf of Piran | collected 2013-05-07
TGGATGGGCGCCGCGGCAGGGCCGGCTGCGCCTGCTCCACGATCCGCGCCGCGACGAGGCGCTCGATCGGGCGCTGGTGACGCTCTTCCCCGGGCCGGCGAGCTACACCGGCGAGGACGTGGTCGAAATCTCGACCCACGGCGGCCACGCGATCCCGGCGATCGTGGTCGAGGCCTGCGTCGCACTCGGAGCCCGCCAGGCGAGTCCCGGCGAGTTCACGCAGCGCGCCTACCTGAACGGCAAGCTGGACCTTACCCAGGCCGAAGCAGTCGCGGACCTGGTCGCGGCGAGGGCCCCGAAGGCCCGCACGGTGGCGCTCCATCAGCTGGAGCGCGGCCTGGGTGACCGCATCGCGGAGCTGCGCGGCCAGGTCATCGGTCTCTCCGCGCTGCTCGTCCAGCACATCGACTTTCCGGACGAGGACGAGGCTCCCGTGCCGCTCGGCAGAATCGCGGCCGAAGCGGCGGACGTCGCCGGCCAGATCGATCTCCTCCTGGCGACTGCCCCCGCGGGAGAGCTGCTGCGGGAGGGGGCGGTGACCGTGCTGGCCGGACGGCCGAATTCGGGTAAGTCCAGTCTGTTCAATGCTTTAGTGGGAATGGAGCGGGCGATCGTCACCGAAGAGCCGGGGACGACGCGGGACGCGATTGAAGCTGTAATATCGTTAGAAGGGTTTCCCTTCCGGCTGGTGGATACCGCAGGACTCAGGAGCGGCGCGGGCCGGGTCGAGCGCATGGGGATCGAGGTCGCCCATCGATACCTGGAAGGCGCGGACCTGGTCCTCTATTGTCATGATGCGGGCGGGGCAATGGGTGGAAGGGACGCGGAGTTCGTGGAGTCGCTCGCCTCGCCTGTGGTCGTCGTCCGGACCAAGTGGGACCTTGCCGCGCGGGGTGAGGTAGCGGGGGGCGGTGAAGTGGCGGTCTCCGTGAAGACCGGCGAAGGCCTTGGAAGGCTCAAGGAAGTGCTGCGGGACCTGGTCTTCCGGGACGTGGTGGAGAGCCGCGAAGAGGTTCCGGTGGTCACGCGGCGCCGACAGGCCGGCCTCTTGCGCGAAGCGGCCGGGGAGATCAAGGCTTTTGGAGAGGCGCTGGCAACGGGGATCCCGGCGGAGGTGGCGTCGGCCCACCTCAAGTCGGCGGAGAGTGCACTGGAAGAGATCCTTGGCGTGATCGCTCCGGATGAAGTTCTGGACCGGGTCTTCCGCGAGTTCTGCATAGGTAAGTGATTTCGTGCGAATAAGTTATGACGTGATCGTCGTGGGGGGCGGCCATGCCGGGGCCGAGGCGGCCGCCGCATCGGCGCGCCTGGGCGCGAGCACGGTTCTGATCACCCCCGATCTGACGCGGATCGCGCAGATGAGCTGCAACCCTGCGATCGGCGGAGTGGCGAAGGGGACGGTGGCGCGGGAGGTGGACGCACTCGGAGGGGTGATGGGCCAGGCCACGGACGCCTCGTCCATCCACTTCCGGATGCTGAACCGGTCGAAGGGGCCGGCGGTGTGGGGGCCGCGTTCGCAGTGCGACCGGGCGCTCTACCCGATCGCCGCGCGGCGGATCCTGGACGGGCTGGAAAACCTGGATCTCTTTCAGGAGATGGTCACCGGGCTGCACTTCGATGGCCGCGTGCGCGGGGTGGAGACGCGCGGCGGCGTCACCTTCGAGGGTGGGGTGGTGGTGGTCACCGCGGGGACCTTTCTCCGGGGGCGCATTCATGTGGGCGGTGCGGCCGCCGTGGGGGCGGGGCGGGCGGGGGGGGGGGCCTCGGGCGGGGTCCGCGAGGGGCCGGGGGGCCCTGGGGTCGCGCTCGCGGAGGCGCTGGAGGGGCGCGGGCTGGAGGTCCGCCGCTTCAAGACGGGCACGCCGCCCCGCATCGATGGCAGATCGGTGGACCTCGAACGCTGTGAGCGCCAGGACGGTGAGGAGGAGCCGTTCCGGTTCTCCTATTACGCGCGCGAGCCCTTCCTGGAGCAGCGAGCGTGCTGGATCACCTGGTCGGGCGCGGCGCTGAAGGACATCGTCACCCGCAATCTGGACCGCAGCGCGCTCTACGGCGGCGAGATCTCGGGAAGGGGGCCCCGCTACTGCCCGTCGATCGAAGACAAGGTCATGCGCTTTCCCGACGCGCCGCGCCACCAGGTCTTTCTCGAACCCGAAGGCCTTGACACCACGGAACTGTACGTCAACGGCCTCTCCACCTCGCTCCCGGCCGATGTCCAGGTCGATTTCCTCCGGTCGATACCGGGCCTGGAAGAGGCGAAGATGACCAAGCCGGGGTACGCGATCGAGTACGACTACTTCCCGCCCGCGCAACTGCATCACACCCTGGAGGTGAAGGCGCTCCCGGGGCTCTACTTCGCGGGGCAGATCAACGGCACCACCGGCTACGAGGAGGCCGCGGGCCAGGGGCTCGTCGCGGGTGTGAATGCGGCGCTGGCGGTGCAGGGGCGGTCACCGTTTGTGGTTGAGCGGGACCAGGGCTATATCGGGGTGCTGATCGACGACCTCGTCACCAAGGGGGTGGACGAGCCCTACCGCCTGTTTACGTCACGCGCGGAGTTCCGCTTGCTGCTGCGGCAGGACAACGCCCCGGGGCGGCTCGGAACGCTGGCCCGCTCGATCGGGCTGCTCACTGCCGGGCAGGAGCGGGCGCTGGAGGAACGCCTGCGCGAAGAGTCCAGGGCGATGGCATGGTTTGGCGACCACACGATCCCCCCGAGCGCGGCAAATCCCGTGCTGGAGGCGGCCGCAACGCCCCCGATCGAGCGCCCGGTGAGAGCCAGGGAGCTGGTGCGGCGGCCCGGGGTCACCGCGCGAGCCCTCCTTGCCACGGCCGAAGACGCTCCAGTGTTCAGCCAGGACGTGCTGGCGACGGTCGAGATCGACACCAAGTACGAAGGGTATGTGCGCCGCGAGCGTGATCGGGCCGAAAAGCTGAGGGCGCAGGCCGAATTCGAGATCCCCGCGGATGCGCCATTCGACGAATTCGCGACGCTCTCCCACGAGGCGCGCCAGAAACTCAGCCGTCTCCGACCCGCGAACCTCGCCCAGGCGAGCAGGATTCCGGGCGTGTCCCCGGCGGACCTCCAGAATCTGGTGATGGAAGTTCGCAAGCGGTCGTGGGTGGGAAGGGCGGAAGCGAGCGCCTGAACGCCGGGTGCGGAGACGCAAGAGTCTCGAACCGGCGCCGGTTTGGCGCACGCTCAGTTTTGCGATTGTTCCACGTGGAACGTTTCCCGAGGATGGAGGGCGCGGAGGCCTTCACATTCACCCGATTGTTCCACGTGGAACGTTCCGGATGGGGTGCCGGAGCGGCACGTCACTTTCACTCCTCCTCTTTTCAGCGCGAGCGATCGTCCCGAACTTGCCCACTTGGAACGCTCCACGATGATCACCAGCGCGAGCCGATCATCAGAATAGCCCACTTGACACGCTCGGCGATGATCAGTCAGCGCGAGCGATCATCAAATTGTTCCACGTGAAACAGTGACGCGGCCGGGGGCTATGCTATATTGCGGGGGTGCCGACTTCGCCACAGTACGACCCCCAAGCCGAAAACGAACCGCTCCCGCAACAGCATCCGACCCCGGGCGTCCATTGACACGCATTATCGCGCTGGCAAACCAGAAAGGTGGCGTTGGAAAAACGACCACGGCGGTCAACCTCGGGGGCGCGCTCGCCCGCGAGGGCAAACAGGTGCTCATCGTCGACATGGACCCGCAGGGCAACGCATCGAGCGGCCTGGGCGTCGTGGATCGCGACAACGTCCCGACAGTCTACGACGTGCTCGTCCGGGGCCTTCCCGCCTTCCGGGCGATCCATCGTCCCGAGGGGTACGCTACCCTCAGCCTCGTCCCGGCGAATCGCGACCTGGTCGGGGCCGAAGTTGAGCTCGTGGGGGTGCAGGATCGGGAAACGCTCCTGCGGGAATCCCTCGCGCCGGTCGCCGAGGACTACCGTTACATCCTGATTGACTGCCCGCCGTCGCTGGGACTCCTCACCCTCAACACACTGGCGGCCGCTGACTCGGTTCTGATCCCGATCCAATGCGAATACTACGCACTTGAGGGTCTGAGCCAACTCCTCAACACAATCCGCCTCGTTCAGCGCGGCCTCAACCCGGGGCTGGAGATCGAAGGCGTCCTGCTGACGATGTTCGATCAGCGCCTGAGCCTGTCGCGCCAGGTTGCAACGGAAGCCAAGCGGTACTTTGGTCGCAGCGTCTTCGAAACCGTCATACCCAGGAACGTCAGCATCGCGGAAGCACCGGGATTCGGTCTGTCGGTAGCGGACTACAGCCCTACATCAATCGGCGCACGACGGTACGCGGCCCTGGCGAGAGAGGTACTGAGCAGGACGGGGCCGCAGGCGCGGGACGGAACCGGACCCCCGCCGCCCCGGAAGCCCACCCCCTAACGCCGGAGTTGAACTGCCATGACCGGTCGTGATCGCCTCGGTCGAGGCCTCGAAGCCCTGTTGGGCGACTATATCCAGGAAGGCGGCGTCCCACAGCGCGGGGAGGCTGCCGGCCCGGCACGGATCGCGACACGCGCCATCGCCCCCAACCCGTACCAGCCCCGGCGCACATTCCGGACCGAGGAGCTGACCGAGCTGGCCGCGTCGATCAAGGCCAACGGCCTCCTCCAGCCGATCGTGGTGCGCCTCACCGCTTCAAGGCGCAGCTATGAGCTGGTGGCGGGGGAACGCAGGCTGCGGGCCGCGCAGCAGCTCGGTTGGACCGACATTCCCGCGCAGGTCCGGGATGTCGACGACCGCTCTCTCCTGGTGCTCGCACTCGTGGAGAACCTGCAGCGCGAGGAACTGGGCCCTCTGGAGGAGTGTGACGGGTACCAGACACTTCGGGATAACTTCGGGTACACCCAGCAGGAAATCGCGGACTCGGTCGGGAAAAGCCGGTCAACGGTTGCCAACGTGATGCGCCTCGCATCCCTCCCCCCGTCGGTTCGCCGCCTCATGGACGAAGGCGCGCTTTCCATGGGACACGGGCGCGCAATCCTGGCGATCGAGGACCCGATCAAGGCGGCCGACCTGGCCCGCGAGGCGGTTGCCGGTGACTGGTCCGTGAGAGAGACCGAGAAGCGGGTGCGGGACCGCCTGAACCCCGGAACGCCCGACGACGACCCCCGGCCCGGCGAGTCCCTGAAGCAGGATCCGGCCGTCGGGGCGCTGGAGGAAGCGTTGGGAGACCACCTGGGGACAAGGGTGAAGATCCAGTGGAAGGGCAAGGGCAAGGGCGCCATCAGGATCCCGTTCCAGGGAGCCCGCGATCTGGAGCGAGTGTTCGCCGCCGTGACCGGACGTGAAGCTGGCGAGGTCGTGGGATGAACTGGCGGGAATGGGGCAAAGGACGGCGGGAGGGACGGTGGCTGGCCATCCGGATCCGCCGCAAGGGCGATGTCGAGCCCCGGCTGGTCTTCCTCACCGCCCGGCGCGTTCTGGCGTATCAGGTGCTGGCCCTGGTTCTCGGGCTGGGGTTGATTGCCATGGTCGTGAGTTGGGGCTCGATTGCACACCGCGCGTCGACCGCCGACGATCTCGAGCGGGAGGTAGCCGCGCTCCGTGCCCGCAGCGACAGCATCGATGTCCTCGTCGGTATGCTCGCGAACCTCGAAGCGAGGCAGGACCGTGTTCGGAGTATGTTCGGTGCGGATGAACCTGTAGACGCCAGACTCTGGCTCCCGCTTCCGGGTGGCACAGGGCGAAGGGTCCGCGGTCCTATCGCCGGTGACACGGTGACATCGCCGACGCTGTGGCCCCTCACCGAAGCTGGATTCGTCACGCAATCGCTACTGGACGGCTCCCAGGGGGACCACCCGGGCGTGGACATCGCCGTCCCGAGCGGGTCCTATATCAGGGCGGCCGGGGGTGGCGAGGTGATCGAAGCTGCGCGAGATCCCGTGTACGGTCTCTTCGTGCTTGTTGACCACGGCAACAACCAGTGGACACGTTACGGGCACGCGTCCTACCTGGCCGTCGAGCGCGGCCAAAGGGTGCGGCAGGGCGAGGTGATCGGCTTGACCGGTTCGACCGGCAGGTCTACCGCACCGCATCTGCATTTTGAGATATTGAGGAATGGAAGACCGATCGACCCGCTCTCGATGGTTTCACCACCCCGGGCCCGGTAGGCAGCCACCCGAAACGCAACACGACACCCAACCAGCAAAGGCAGCAATAACCATGGCGAAGACGCGGAACATGCCACCTCCCACGGAAAACGTCATATCGATCATAGGCGCCGGCATGCAAATCGTGGGCGATTGCGATTCCGCCCACACCATCCGAATCGAAGGTACGGTGGAGGGTACGGTCCGGGCCAAGAAGGGGGTGGTGATCGGCAAGAGCGGGCGCGTGACCGGTGACATCCAGACTGCGGATGCCAAGATCGCGGGGTCGGTCAAGGGAACGCTCATGATCGAATCGCGTCTCGAACTCGAGGCCAGCGCGGTGGTGGACGGTGAAATAAATACCGCGCGCATGAAGCTTGACGAGGGCGCGATCGTGAACGGGACTGTCGCGGTGGGCCGCCAGGACCCCGTTCCCGCAGCCGCGCCGACCGAACGCGCTTCGGAAACGAAGAAGACCGGCAAGAACGGCTCCCTCTTCGGATCCGGCCAGAAGCGCAAGGTCAGCGCGTAGCCGATTGGCCACCCGTCCGGGCGTACCCCTCGCGGAGATCACCCGCTTTCTCGACGACTACCTCGATAGCGAGCAGACGCCGGACTATCCGGGCGCCCTGAACGGCCTGCAGGTCGCAGGCCCCGAGTCGGTGAAGCGGTTCGCGGTGGCGGTGGACGCCAGCGAAGCCGTCATCGAGGGCGTGACCTGGTGGGCCGATCTCCTGATCGTCCACCATGGCCTGTTCTGGGGCGGACTTCGCCCGTTGACCGGCCCGCGGTTCCGTCGCATCAAGGCGCTCATCGAAGGCCGGACGGCGCTGTACAGCTCGCATCTTCCCCTGGACAGGCATCCGGAGGTGGGGAATGCCGCGGTCCTGGCCAGAAGACTGCGCCTGGCGGACCTTGAGCCCTTCGGCGACTACCAGGGAACGCACGTCGGTTGGAGGGGGACGGTGCGCAGGGCCCAGCAGGCGCTCGGGGACTTCCGCGCAGAGCTCGCGGCGGTGCTCGGGCGCGAGGTCACGACCCTCCCCGGAGGTCCCACTGCGGTCCGGTCGGCGGCCATCGTCACCGGCTCCGGGGCGTCCACGCTGGAGGAAGCTGCCGAAGCGGGGGTGGACGTTCTGGTGACCGGCGAGGCGCAGCACCATCACGCGATCGACGCGGCCGAACTGGGGGTCACGGTTCTCTTGGGCGGTCACTACGAAACGGAGACATTCGGGGTCGCAAGGATCGCCGAAATCCTGACGGACCGTTTCGGAATCGAAGGCCGTTTCGTAGACTCGCCTACGGGACAGTAGCATCCCGCGAGGCGTCCCGATGCGCTGTGCCGCTCGATTGCGCGCGGATTGCCCGCCGAGAAACGCGCCACCAGCGCTTGACGCGTCGTAACAACGGATTCCGAGGAAGGAAGACAGAATGAGAAACCGGTTTGCCGAAAGAGGTTCCAAGGCGGGGGCGCGCAGCACAACTCCGGTCGCGGCCACATTGGCCAGGGTCGGGCGCGCGCGGGCCATCTCCGTGCGCTCACCGGCCATCCTGACGCGCATGGCGACGCTCGTCGCGCCCACCGCGGCCACCTGTGCCTCCACGGCGACCAGCCTCGCGCTCTCGGCGGCCATCCTCACGGGGCCCGCGCCGCTGAACGGCCAGGTCCCCACCCCCACCGCCCACTTCGGCTTCGACATCGGCACGGCGGGAAGGCTCGCGAACTGGGACGACCTCACCGCGTACTACGAGGCCCTCGCGCGCACCAGCGACCGCGTCGCCGTCGACACCCTCGGCCCCACCACCATGGGGCGCCCATTCGTCATGCTCACCATCACCAGCCCTGCGAACCACGCGCGGCTGACCGAGCTGCACGCAGTCCAGCGCCGCCTCTCCGACCCCCGCACCATCTCCACCGGCGACGATCTCGAAGCGCTGCTGGACGAGGGCCGCACGGTGGTGATGATCACCCACGCGATCCACTCCACCGAGGTGGGAAGCGCGCAGGCGGCCGCGAAACTCGCCCACCACATGGCCTCGTCGACCGACGAGCGCGTGCAGGAGATCCTCGACAACGTCATCCTCCTGCAGATCCCGTCGCTGAACCCGGACGGCACGCAGTGGGTCAACGACTTCTACAACGAGTACGCCGGCACCGAGTACGACGGACGCTCGCCGCCCTGGCTCTACCACTTCTACGTCGGGCACGACAACAACCGCGACTGGTACACCTTCTACCAGAAGGAGACTCAGCACACGGTGCGGGCGCAGAACGACTGGCATCCGCAGATCGTGCACGACATCCACCAGATGGGGGGCAGCGGCGCCCGCATCTTCTTCCCGCCGTACATCGACCCGATCGAGCCGAACGTGGACCCCGGGCTGGTAAGCGCGGTCAACCAGCTGGGCGCGTACATGGCCGCCGAGCTGACCTCGCAGGGCAAGCGCGGCGTGGTGATCAACGCGATCTACGACGGATTCCACCCCGGGCGCGCCTACATGCACTATCACGGGGGCGCGCGCATCCTGAGCGAAACGGCGTCGGCCCAGCTGGCTACGACGGTGCTCGTGCCGCGCGAGGTGGTGCAGGGCGGGCGGGAGTACGACGCCTCGCAGGCGGCGTGGAATTTCCCCTGGCCGTGGGAAGGGGGGGAGTGGGGCCTTCCGGATATCGTCGAGTACCAGTTCTCGGGCGCGATGGCGCTGCTGGTCAACGCCGCGAAGAACCGGCGTTTCTGGCTCGAGAACTTCTACCGCGTGAACGAGCGGGCGGTCGAGGGCTGGGACAGCTGGCCGGCCGCGTGGGTGATCCCCGCCGGGCAGGAGAACGTGGTCGGGGTGCAGAGCCTTCTCCGCACCCTCACCATGGGCGATGTGGAGGTGAGGCGCGCCGGGGAGGCCTTCGCCGCGGCGGGCGTGACGTACCCGGCCGGGTCGCATGTCGTCCTCATGCGCCAGCCGTACGCCGCCTTCGCGCAGACGTTGCTGACCGTGCAGGAATACCCGGACCTGCGCGAGTACCCGGGCGGTCCGCCGAAGCGTCCGTACGACGTGACCGCGCACACGCTTCCGCTCCTGATGGGCGTGGAGGCGCACGCGCTGGACGCCGCACCCGAGGTGGCGCTGAGCGACCCGATCGAGGACCAGTCGGTCGACTACTCGCTCCCGGACGAGCTGACCGGGCCGGATGCCGCGAGAGTCGGCATGTACAAGGGCTACCAGGAGCCGATGATCGCGGGGTGGACACGGTGGATGCTCGACCAGCACGGCATGCGCTACGACTCGCTGCACGACGCGCGCATCCGGCAGGGCGGGCTTGGCGCCGACTACGACGTGCTGATCTTCCAGAGCCAGTCGGACCGCTCGATCAGCCAGGGCAACGCGCCGGGGTCGCTGCCGGATCGATACACCGGGGGGATCGGAGAGGAGGGCCGTGCGGCGGTCCGCGAATTCGTCGAGTCCGGGGGGCGTCTGATCGTGATGGAGGAGGCGGCGGAGTTCGCGATCGGCCTCTTCGGGCTGGATGTCGCCAACCCCGTCGACGGGCTCGACAACACCGAGTTCTACGTCCCGGGATCGATCCTGCGGGTCGACCTGGAGTCCGATCCCGTCACCGCCGGCTATGATGGTTCCACCGAGGCGTGGTACTGGCGCAGCAGCCGCGGCTTTGCGGTCGGCGACGACCGGGTGGAGGTGCTGGGACGCTACTCGCCGGACGACCCGGTGGTGGCGGGCTGGGTTCTGGGCCGGGAAAGGCTGGCCGGACAAGGGGCGCTGCTGCGCGCCCGGATCGGTCGCGGCGAAGTGATCCTCTTCGGGTTCCAGCCCAACTACCGCGGCCAGAGCATCGTGACCTGGCCGCTCTTCTTCAACGCGATCTCGGGCGGGAGGCTCATCGGATGACGCCCGCAGCGGAAGTGTCCTGCCCGCGGTGCCAGCATCCCGAGAGCGCCACGGCCAACTTCTGCTCGCGCTGCGGAGGGGCAATGCGCGGCCCGCCCTGCCCGGCGTGCGACGCCCCCTCAGAGGCGGGCGACCGATTCTGCATCCAGTGCGGCGAGGCCCTGCAAGCGAAGCGTGCGCCCTTCAGCGCTTCCAACAACCGCGTAGTGGTTGCCGCCGCCGTGCTCTTCGGGCTCGTTCTCGTCGTGGTGGTCGTTTTGCGGGTCGGGGGTGACGGGAGCACCCCGGGCGACGAGGGCTCGCCGTCCGCGCCGGCCGGAGGCGCACCGGGGTCCGCCACACCCCTCGGCCCAACCTCCAGGGTCGACCTCGGGTCCATGACGCCGAGGCAAGCGGCCAACCGTCTCTTCACCCGGGTGATGACCGCCGTAGAAGCCGGCAACCAGCTGGAGGCGGCACAGTTCCTGCCAATGGCCATCGCCGCGTACGACCTGATCCCCGCGCTGTCGCTGGACGACCGCTTCCACCTGTCGCTCCTCCACGCCCAGGGCGGCGACGGCACCGCGGCGCTCCGGGTGGCTGAAGCCGGGCTCGCGGTCAGGCCGACGCACCTGCTCTGCCTCGCCGCGGCCGCGGAAGCCGCAATCCTGCTCGACGATGAAGCGAAGGCCCGCGCCCACTACCAGACGCTCGTGGACGTCTACGAAGAAGAATCACGCGCCGAGCTGGTCGAGTATGGCACGGGCGAAGGGGGCCACGCACCCCTCCTGCCGGTGCTCCGCGGGGAGGCCGCCGAATACCTGGCCAGCGGACGCCAGTGACCCCATGATCCAGGCCCCTCTCGCGCTCGCCACCCTCATCGCCGGGTGCACGGCGCTGGCCTTCTGGCTCGACTACCGCTTCCCCGCGCTGGGGAAGGTCGGCGCGTCGATGATGGCCATCATCTTCGGCGCGATCCTCTCGAACACCGGCCTCGTGCCCGTGGCCTCCCCGGTGTACGACGCCGTGCTGGGCCCGGTCACCTCCGTGTCCATCGCCTGGCTGCTGCTGTCCGTCGACCTGCGCGATCTGGCGAACGCGGGGCCACGCATGATCGGCGCCTTCGGGATCGCGGTGCTGGGCACCATCCTCGGCGCGTTTGTGGCCGCGTTCATCTACGGGACCCGCTTCGGGGACGACACCTGGCGGATCGCCGGCGCCCTGACCGGCACCTACTCCGGCGGCTCGGTCAACTTCGTGTCGGTCGGGCGTGAATTGGGCCTCACCGGGGCGCTGTTCGCGGGCCTGAACGCCGCCGATGCCGTGGTGACGGCTCTCTGGCTCGGCGCGACGCTCATGCTGCCGATCTGGCTCGGGCGATATTACGCGCCGGTGCCGGGGGCCGCGTCGGCGGGAAGCGGCGCGCCGCCGGCCTCGACAGAGGAGCCCG
>MKWU01006737.1_pt1 | contig 11456 bp, 11 predicted proteins | sample 809101 | NCBI WGS metagenome assembly MKWU01 (sample SAMN05860141, study PRJNA318959) | sponge metagenome | host: Aplysina aerophoba | place: Slovenia: Piran, Adriatic Sea, Gulf of Piran | collected 2013-05-07
TGGCCCGGTCGCAGGCGGCGCTGACCTCCGCCGCGGAGGCGGCGGAGCGGGAGACGGCACAGCTCGCGGGTCGGACGTCGAGCGTGCGGCGGGCGATCGAGGCCGGCGGGGTGGAGTCGATCGCCGACGCCGTCGCGGAAGCCAATCGGCTCGTCGACCAGCGGACGTTCTCCTGGACCGAGTTCTTCAACGTGATCGACCGGACGCTCCCGCCCGGCGTGATGTTGACCGCGGTACGGCCGGAGCACGACGAGGACGGCGTGTCGGTCGCGGTCGGCGTCGTCGGCCGTCGGATCGCGGACATAGACGAGTTCATCGACCTCCTCGAGGGGACGGACGTCTTTGCCGACGTGCTGGCGCGCGAGGAGGAGATGCTCGAGGGCGGCATGTACCGCGCCCGGTTGGCCGGTCGCTATCGGCCTGACGGCGCGGACGCAGGGGACGGGAGCGGGCAGGCGCCATGACGTTGCTGCGGAGGGTGCTGGCCGAGAAGCGTCTGCCGGTGCTGATCGTGGCGGGGACGCTGGCGGTGGATGCCGCGCTCTACGCACTGGTGGTCTTCCCCTGGTCCAGGGCCCTAGCCGCAGCGGAGCAGCGCGCCGTTCGGGCCGCGGGTGCGCGCGACGGCGCGCGGCGCGGCCTCGCGGCGGCGGAGGCCGCGCTGGCTGGCACGACGGAGGCGGCGGAGGCCGTCGAGGCCTTCTATCTCGACGTCCTGCCGCTCGATCTGGCTGACGCACGGGCCCGAACCTCACTGCGTCTGGCGGAGCTCGCGGCGCAGCACGGACTCGTCCTGGAGCAGCGCAGCATGGCGCCCGAGCGCGACGAGGCGAGCCGTCTCGGGCGCCTGCGCATGACGATGCGTCTCGAAGGGGAGTACCGCGATCTGCGCCGATTCGTGTACGCCCTGGAGACCGGCGCCGAGTTCATCGTGATCGAGGAGATCGTGCTCCGGGACGGCGACCGCGACGACGAGGCACAGGTGCTCACGATCGGGCTCGCGACGTACTACGGGGCGGAGGGCAGGGCCGGAAGCCCGGGGGGCTGAAAGCGCCCGCCCGGTCGCCGCCCGTGTACTTCGCGAGTCGAACCGGCTGGTGGAGGCGAAGAGATGCGCAGGTGGCTTCGGGCTCGCGGGGGCTACTCCCTGGTGGAGCTGCTCGTCGTCACCGTCATACTGCTGGTGCTGGCCTCGGCCATCGCGCCCCTGAGCCGCGTAACCGTCCAGCGGCAGCGAGAGGTCGAGCTGCGGCGGGCCCTTCGGGAGCTGCGCACGGCGATCGACCGGTACAAGGACGCGGTGGATCTGGGGGTCATCGGAGGCACGGACCTCGACCCCGACAACGCCGGGTATCCGCCCGATCTCGAGGCGCTGGTCTCGGGTGTCGAACCGGTCGACGCGCCGGACGGTCAGCGGCTGCGATTGCTGCGCCGCATCCCAATCGACCCGATGACGCGCAGCACGGACTGGGGCCTGCGCGCCTACGACGACGATCCGGACACGGAGAGCTGGGGGGGCGGCAACGTCTATGACGTCTATACGCGGGCGCGCGGGACGGCGCTCGACGGGACGCGCTACCGGGACTGGTGAGAGCGGCGAAACGATGCCGATTTCTGCGCGCCGCGCGGGTGGCTGGACGCTGATCGAGCTGACGATCGTCATCGCCCTGATCAGCGTGCTGGCGGGCCTGGCGATGGCCGGCTACCGGACGGCCGTCACCCGATCGCGCGAGGCGGTGCTGAAGGAGGATCTCTTTCGGATGCGCGATGCCATCGACCAGTTCTATGCCGACCGTGAAGCGTATCCGGCCGCGCTCGACGAGCTGGTGGTGCACGGGTACGTGCGAGCCATACCGGTCGATCCGTTCACGAGCTCTTCCGCCACCTGGCAGACCGTCCCGGCTCCCGTGGATTCGGCCGATCTCTTGGCCACCGGGATCTACGACGTCAGGAGCGGCTCCGACCGCACCGCGCTCGACGGGTCGCAGTACGCCGAATGGTGAGCACGGGGTGCCGGCCGCACGGCCTGCCCGGCGTCCCTCGCGGCAGCGGCCGTGGCGAGGGGGGCTTCGCGATGGCGGTGCTGCTCGTGAGCCTGTCGCTGCTGGGGCTCCTGATGTCGATGGCGTTGCCGGTGTGGAGCCAGCAGGCGCGGCGCGAGCGGGAGGCCGAGCTGATCTTCCGCGGAGAGCAGTATGCACGAGCGATCGCCCTCTATCAGCGGCGCCGGCCGGGCGCCTTCCCGAGCGACGTCGACACGCTGGTCGAGGAGCGCTACCTGCGCCGCAAGTACGGGGACCCGATGACGGGCGGCGGTGACTTTCGCATCCTACGCCAGTCGGACCGGCCCGCGCCGGGCCTCGGCGGGGGCGTCGGAGGGACTGCCTCCGACCGGCAGACGGACTCGGCGGCCGATCGCCCCGGCGTCTCGTCGAATCGGAGCCGCGGCCGCGCCCGGGACGACGGCGGGAGCGGCCCCGAGGGCGGCATCATCGGCGTGGTCAGCCGGAGCACCGAAGCGTCGCTGCGCACCTACAACGGGCGCCGGCGGTACGACCAATGGGAGTTCACGTACGAGAGTTCGGCCACCGGCGGGGACGCTGGCGACCCGACGCCGCGTTCCGGTGGGCCGGGCCTCGGCGGTCGGCTCGAGGGCGCGGGCTCGACCCTGCGCGGATCGGGCTCCCCGCGCGGCGAGCCGCTCGCACGGGGCGGCTGATGCGAGCGGGGTGAGGATCCATTCCTGCCCGTGCGCCGGTCAGCCCGCGAACGCCAGCATGACGGCATCGTGGAACGCCGGCCGGACCGCGAGGATCCTGTCGTTGGCGCGCGTCGGGTGGACGCGGTTGGTGAGCAGCGCGACGTAGGTCCCCGCCCGCGGGTCCAACCAGAGCGACGTGCCGGTGAATCCGGTGTGGCCGACCGCCTCGGAAGACATGCGCGTACCGCACGAGGAGGTGGGCAGCATCGTGTCCCACCCGAGCGCCCGCGAGCTCCCCGGCACCCGGGACTCGGTGAGGAAGCGGATGAGGGTCGCCGGTGCAGCCACCGGGTCGTCGCCGTGCCCTCCCCGCAGGATGTCGCGGGCGAACGCGCCGACCGCGCGAACGCTGCCGAAGAGGCCGGCGTGCCCGGCGACTCCGCCGAGCGCCCAGGCGTTCTCGTCGTGCACTTCGCCCCGCGCGAGGCGCCCGCGCCAGGCGTCGAATTCCGTCGGTGCGGTCCGGCGGCGCCAGTCGGCGGGTGGCAGGAAACGGAGATCGCCCCAGTCTCTCTCCTCGCCGAGCGCCCGGAACTGGCGGTCCAGCGGACGTCCCCCATTGCTGTCGGCGAGGATGAAGCCGAGCAGCATGAAGCCGAGGTCGCTGTACAGGGCCTGGGTGCGGGGGGGGCACTCCAGCGGAAGCGTGCAGATAGCGTGCTCGAACTCGGCGCGGCCCCGATGATCGCGGTAGAAGGGCAGGTGAGCGGTCAAGCCGGCCGAGTGGGTCAGGAGGTCCTCGATCGTGACGGCGTCGCGGTCGCTTCCGCGCCACGCGGGGAGCCAGCGGCGCACGCGGTCGGCGAGGCCGATCCGCCCCTCGTCGACGGCCCGCATGACCAGCGTCGTGGTGGCGATGACCTTGGTCAGCGATGCGAGATCGAACACCGTGTCGACCGTAGCTTCGTCCCCGATCTCGGGGGCGAGACAGCCGTAGGCAGCCGTCCACACGATGCCGTCGCGCGTTCCCACCTCCGCGGTCGCGGCCGGGAAGGCGCCGTCAGTCACGCCCGCGGACAGGATGTCGCCCGCGCGGGTCAGGTCAGGCATGCGATCCGGGCCGCCCCTGCCGGCCGCGGAGCATCTCTCGCAGGCGCGGCTCCACGTCGCGGCCGAGAGCGGACCGGACGACGTTGTCGGATCGTCGGAGCCGGGCAAGTGCGGCCGGATAGCTGTCTCCGGTGGCGTGCATCACGATCGCCGCCTTGACGTTCCATCGGGCCCCCCGCAGCAGGTCCTCCGGATCGTCGCCCTCGAGCCCGGTTACGATGGCGATGATCCGGCGAGCACGGTCCCGCGCCTTCTCGTTGTTGGCCTTCACGTCGACCATCAGGTTGCCGTAGGTCTTGCCGATGTGCACCATGGAGATGGTGGTCAGCATGTTGAGCACCATCTTGGTGGCCGTCCCCGCCTTGAGGCGGGTCGAGCCGGCAATTACCTCGGGTCCTACGGCGGGGGCGATGACGACGTCGACGAACGTCTGGAGCTCCGTTCCGGGCCAACAGGTCACGAACACGACCTTGGCCCCGCCGCGGCGCGCGCGCGTCAGCGCCCCGCGCACGAAGCGGGTCATCCCGCTGGCGGACACGCCGATGAGGACGTCCCTGCGCGTCGGCCGGAGGCGGGCGACGGCGCGGCTGCCTTCCTCGTAACGGTCTTCCACGCCCTCCTTCGGGTCGAAGAAGGCGGTCCGGCCGCCCGGCATGATCGCCTGCACCTGCTTCGGCGGGGTGCTGAAGGTGGTGATCATCTCCGCGGCCTCGAGCACGCCGAGCCGGCCGCTGGTGCCTGCTCCCACGAGGATCACCCGGCCGCCCCGCCGCAGCGCGCCGGTCAGCAGCTCGACGGCCGTGGCTATCCGCGACCGCTCGCGCTGCACCGCGGCAACGACCTTGCGGTCCTCGCCGAGCATGAGGCCGATCAGATCCTCCGTCGACGCCCGATCCATCGTGAGCGTGGCGGGGTTGATCGCTTCCGTTGGGAGGTCTTTCCATTTCGATGGCGTCGACATGTCCCTTCGGCTCGAATCCCGGTCCCGCACCACGCCTCCGCGGGCCGTTTGACTTGGTTCGAACGCGCAATATATAACTATTCCTAACTGCGTACGTGCGTTTCGGGCCGATCGCCGAGGCAGCGCAGGGCGGTCACCCGTCGCCTGGTCACGATGCGTCGGTCGGCGCGTCCGACCTTGGCCGGAGGCGGGTGCAGTAGCCGGCGCGAGTCGAGCGACTCTCACGGGCCATCATCTGCCGGCGGATGATGGCCCTTTTCTTTGAGATCCGGGATCGGGACACAGGTCTTGCTCAAGGTCGCACTCGTCGGGTTCGGCACGGTCGGGCAGTCGGTGGCGCGCATTCTGTGCACGCGATCCTCCGCCGGGCTGGCGTTGACCCACATCGCGAATCGCCGCGTCGAGCGGAAGCGCGTCGACTGGGTGGCGGCGGACGTGGTCTGGACGGACGACTTCGAGCGGGTCGTGAGCTCCGATGCCGACGTGGTGGTCGAGCTCATCGGCGGCGTCGATCCGGCCGCCGGCTGGATCCGGCGCGCGCTCGAGGCCGGCAAGTCGGTCGTCACCGCGAACAAGCAGGTCATCGCACAGTGTGGGGATGACCTATTGACTCTGGCCCGCGAGCGCCGGCGACACCTGCTGTTCGAGGCCGCGGTGGCCGGAGGGATTCCCGCGATCCGAGGTCTGCGGGAAGGGCTCGCCGGTGACCGCCTCGTCCGGGTCGAGGGCGTTCTGAACGGCACCTGCAACTACATCCTGACGCGCATGGCCGACGCGCAGGTGCCGTTCTCGGCGGGGCTCGCCGAAGCGCAGAGGCTCGGGTACGCCGAGGCGGATCCGAGCGCAGACCTCGATGGCGCGGACGCGCGCGCCAAGCTCGCGATCCTCTCCCTGGTGGGGCTGCGGCGGCGGATCGACGTCGAGGCGGTGCCTCTCGCCTCGATTCGCGCGATCGACCCGATCGATTTCGCATACGCGAGACGGCTGGGATGCACCATTCGGCAGGTGGCGCGCGCGGAGCTGCTCGCGGACGAGGGGCGCGTGCTCGCGTTCGTGCGTCCCGCCCTGGTACCGCTCAACTCCAACCTCGCCCGGATCGAAGGGAACCAGAACGTCGTGGTCGTCGAGGGAGCGTTCGGTGGCGAGGCGTCGTTCTCGGGAGCCGGGGCGGGAGGCGGTCCGACGGCGGTCTCGGTCGTCTCGGACCTGGAAGCGATCGCGAGGGCAGGCGCGGACGGTCACGCAGGATGGCCGGCGGCGCCTGCCGCGGACGGGGTCGAGCGCGAGTTCGAAGCGCCGCACTACGCCCGCTTCATCGTGGCCGATCGGCCCGGGATCATCGCGTCCGTCGCGGAGGTCTTCTCGCGCCACGGCGTCAACGTCGACGCCGTGCTGCAGGAGCCCGGTTGGTCGAAGGCGGAACTGCCGTTCGTCGTCACGCTCGAGCGGTGCAGCTCCGCCGTCGTGAACGAGGCGCTCGCCGAGATCGGGTCGTTCGACTTCCACGTGCGGCGTCCCGTCTGGGTGCCGATCCTGGCCAGCGAGGGCGGCCGCTCATGAGCTACGTAACCGGTCTGCAGTGCTCTGTCTGTCATGCGCCGTTTCCGCCCCGCGCACTGTACGTCTGCGATCAGTGCCTCGGTCCGCTCGAGGTCACCTACGACCGGGACCGCATCCGCCGGACGCTCACGCGCGAGCTCATCGCGTCGCGGCCGCCGAGCCTGTGGCGCTATCGCGAGCTGCTGCCGATCGACGGCGACCCTAGGACCGGCCTCGAATCGGGCTTCACCCCGTTGCTGCGCGCCGATCGACTCGCGGCGGAGCTCGGACTTCGCGAGCTGTGGGTGAAGGACGATTCCGTCAATCACCCGACGCTGTCGTACAAGGACCGAGTGGTTCCGGTCGCGGCGACCCGCGCGGTCGAGCTCGGCTTCCGGGTGTTCGGCTGCGCCTCGACGGGCAACCTGGCGAACAGCGTTTCCGCCCACGCGTCGCGGCTCGGGCTGGCCTCTTATGTCTTCATCCCCCGCTCGCTCGAGCCCGGCAAGATCCGCGCTTCGGCGGTGCTCGGCTCCGAGGTGGTCGCCATCGACGGGACCTACGACGACGTCAACCGCCTCTGCACGCAGGTCGGGGACCGGTACGGCTGGGGATTCGCCAACATCAATCTGCGCAGCTACTACGCCGAAGGGGCCAAGACCTGCGCGTTCGAGATCGTCGAGCAGCTCGGCTGGCGCTTCCCGCGGAACGTCGTCTCGCCGGTCGCCGGCGGGACCCTCCTGCCCCGAATCGGACGCGGCTTCGGCGAGCTGCGGGACGCCGGCCTCGTCGACGGGGAGTTGCCGCGCATCCACGCGGCGCAGGCCGCCGGCTGCGCGCCGGTCATCAATGCGCTCGAAGCAGGCCTCGAGCATCCGGAGCCCGTGCGGCCGGACACCCTTGCCAAGTCGATCGCGATCGGCAATCCGGCGGACGGCTATCACGTGCTCCGGACGGTGCGCGAGACCGGCGGCTCGGGTGCGGCGGCGACGGACGAGGAGATCCTGGACGGCATCCGCCTGCTGGCCCGCACGGAGGGTGTCTTCACGGAGCCGGCGGGCGGGACGACGATTGCGGTCACGCGGAAGCTCGTGCGGGACGGCATCATCGAGGCCGACGAGCCGACGGTGATCTGCATCACCGGCAACGGATACAAGACGTCCGACGCAATCGCCGACACGCTCCCTTCGCCGGCGCAGCTCGGGCGCTCCCTGTCGGAGGTCGATGCGTTCGTGGCGGAACGGGATCGGCGCCACCGGGAGGCGGGCGGCTGAGATGACCACCTCCGGCCTCGGCGTCGAGACGCTTCCCGAGTTCAGCGAGGTCGTCGAAGCCGAGGGGCACCTCGTCGACTCGCAACTGCTGAACGCCATCTTCGACAAGGTCATCGAACGCCGCGCGACGTTCGAGGTGCTGCGGTTCGACATCGGACGCACCAACGACGAGTTCTCCCGGCTGACGTTGCGGGTCGCGGCCCCGGACGGACGCCGCCTGCAGAGGCTGCTCGAGGATCTGGTCCCGCTCGGCTGCCACGTCGTCTCGGCGCAGGAGGTGCTGCTGAAGCCCGCCGACGGAGCGGCGTGCGTGCCGGACGACTTCTACTCGACGACGAATCACCGCACCTACGTGCGCCACGGCGGGCGCTGGGCGGAGGTCGGCCGGCAGCGCATGGATGCGGTGATCGTGGTGACCGCCGAGGGAGCGGTGTGCCGCAAGCTGCGCGATGTCCGACCCGGCGACCAGGTCGTGTGCGGCGTCGAGGGAATCCGCGTCTCCCCGGAGTTCCGCGAGCGCGACCGTCTTGGATTCGCGTTCATGACGAACGACGTGTCGACCGAGCGGCGCGTCGAGGTCAGCGTGCGCAAGGTCCTCGCGATGATGCGCGAGGTGAAGGCGGCGGGAGGTCGGATCGTGTTCGTCGCGGGGCCCGTGGTGGTCCACAGCGGCGGCGGCGAGTACTTCGCCGATCTCATCCGGCGGGGCTTCGTCGATGTGCTGCTGGCCGGCAACGCCCTGGCGGTGCACGACGTCGAGCGCGCCCTGTTCGGCACGTCGCTCGGCATCGATCTCGATGCCGGGGTTGCGGTGGCGGAGGGGCACCGCAACCACATGCGGGCCATCAACGCGATCAACCGCGCCGGCGGGCTCCGCGCCGCCGTGACCGCCGGAGTGATCCGGTCGGGAATCATGTACGAGGCGATCCGCCACGGCGTCGACTTCGTGCTCGCGGGGAGCATCCGGGACGACGGACCGCTGCCGGACACGGAGATGGACCTGCTGGTGGCGCAGGAGCGCTACGCGGCGGCCCTCCAGGACGCCCGTATGGTGGTGATGCTCTCGACCATGCTGCACAGCATCGGGGTCGGGAACATGCTGCCCTCGTCGGTGCGCGTCGTCTGCGTCGACATCAATCCCGCGGTGGTGACGAAGCTGGCGGATCGCGGCTCGTCGCAGACGGCCGGTATCGTCACCGACGTCGGCCTCTTCCTGCACCAGATCAACGTGCAGCTCGGCCGCGAGACGGCCGGCCCGCGGCCCGCGCCGGCCGGAGCGGAGCGATGAGCGCCGGGGACCGCGCCATCGCCGTGCCGAAGTACGGCGGGGGCCCCCCGGGCCCGCCGGGGCGGGCGTGCAGGAGTACGGCGGGACCTCCGTGGCCACGCCGGAGCGGATTCGAGCGATCGCCGATCGCGTCGCGGCGTGCCTGCCGGACAACCCGCGCCTCGTCGTCGTGCTCTCGGCCATGGGGAAGACGACCGACGGTCTCGTGGCGCTTGCCCACGAGGTGGCCGCCCGGCCGCAGGGCCGGGAGATGGACCTGCTCCTGGCTACCGGCGAGCAGGTCTCGGTGTCGCTGCTCGGTCTTGCCCTGCAGGACAAGGGGGTCGCGGCGGTCTCGCTGACCGCCGGCCAGTGCGGGATTCGCACGGACGCCGCCTTCAACATCGCGCGCATCGAATCCATCGACACGCGGCGGATCCTGGGCGAGCTCGACCGGCGGCGGGTGGTGATCATCACCGGCTTCCAGGGCGTGACGGACGAGCACGAGGTGACGACGCTCGGACGGGGAGGGAGCGACATCACCGGCGCCGCGGTCGCCGCCGCTCTCTCGGCGCAGGTCTGCGAGATCTGCACGGACGTCGATGGGGTGTTGTCGGCCGATCCGAACCTCGTTCCCCATGCGCAACGGTGGCGGGCCATCAGCTACGAGGAAGCGATCGAGATGGCCTCGAGCGGCGCGAAGGTGCTGCACCCGCGGGCCGCAGAGGTCTGCATGGCGTACAGCATTCCCATTCACGTGCGATCCAGCTTCCATACGCGCGAAGGGACGTGGATTGTCGGGAGCGAGAACATGGTGATGGAGCAGGCGGCGGTCGTGGGCGTCAGCAGCGACAAGAAGATCGCGAAGGTGACCCTGCTCGATGTGCCCGACCGGCCCGGCATGGCGGCCCACGTGTTCCAGGATCTGGCCGCGGACGACATCAGCGTCCGGCTGATCATTCAGAGTGCCAGCTCGGAGGGGCGGGGGCGGATCACGTTCGTGCTCGACGCCGAGTACGCCGGGGGAGCCGAGAAGCTCGTCGCCCGCTGGAAGGCGGACGGGGTGGCGGCCGAGGGATTGATCGAGCGCGAGGTCGCCAAGATCTCGATCGTCGGGTCGCGGCTCGCCTCGACGCCCGGGCTGGCCGCCCGGATGTTCTCGGTGCTGGCGCGCGAGGGCATCAACATCGACTGCATCAGCTCCTCGGAGATGAAGGTGGCCTGCGTCATCGGGGCCGAGCACGTCGACCGCGCCGTGCGCGCCGTGCACGACGAGTTCTTCCCACCCACCGACGCCGCGGCCCCTTCCGGAACCTGACGGGATGATCGGAAGCCGCCTCGACGTCGGGATTCTCGGTGCGACCGAATCCGTCGGCCAGTCCTTCGTCGCCGCGCTCGTCGACCATCCGTGGTTCGAGCTCGCCTGGGTGGCGGGCGGCGACCCGTTGGCCGGCAGGCGATACGGAGATGCCGTGTCGTGGCGCCTGTCGTCGCCGCAGCCGCCGGCCGTCGCAGGGTTGGAGCTGCAGCGGTGCGAACCGGGAGGCGCGCCTCGCCTGATCTTCTCGGGCCTGGACGTCGCGGTGGCCGGCGACGTGGAGGCAGCCTTCGCGGCGGCGGGGCACGTCGTGGTCAGCAACGCGCGGAACCACCGCATGGAGGACGACGTCCCGTTGCTCGTTCCCGAGATCAACCCGGAGCACCTGGCGCTGCTCGACAGACAGGCGAGAGCCCGCCGCTGGCCCGGCCGCATCGTGACCGGCGCGAACGGCTCGACGGTCGTCCTGGCGATGGCCCTGGCGCCCCTCCGGCGATTCGGCCTCCGCTCCGTGACCGTGTCGACGCTGCAGGCGGTCTCGGGTGCGGGCTATCCGGGTGTGGCGTCGCTCGACATCGTCGGCAACGTCCTGCCGTGGATCCAGGGTGAGGAAGAGCGGCTGGAGTCCGAGACGCGGAAGGTACTGGGTCCGCTCAAGAGGGGCACGGTCGAGCCGCACCCGGTAGCCGTCAGCGCCCAGACGACGCGGGTTCCGGTGGTCCACGGACACACCGCCCTGGTGTCGGTGGCCTTCGAGACGCAACCCTCGCTGGACGACGTGCGCGCCGCGTTCACCGGATTCAGCGGCCGGCCGCAGGCGGAGCGCCTGCCGAGCGCACCCCGGCGTCCGCTGGTCTACCTGGACGAGCCCGGCCGCCCGCAACCGCGTCTCGACCTCGACCTCGAGGGTGGGATGTCCGTACTGATCGGGCACCTCCGTCGATGCCCGGTACTCGACTGCAAGTTCGTGGCCCTCGGCCACGAGACGGTCCGGGGCGCCGCAGGGGGCGCGGTGCTGAACGCGGAACTCCTGAGCGTGGACGGGCTGATGAACGACCGGCGTCCGAAGCGCCGCCCCAGGCGTCGATCCGCCGATTCCTCGTGACGCCCGGGGGGGCTCCGCGCGTCAGTCGTCGTTCGCCGGCCCCGCCGCGGGCGCGTAGTCGACCAGCAGCCGTATCGGCGGGGCGCTGTCGATGCCGAGCAGCGACACGGACGGCGTGTGCTCCGCGGCCGGGGGCAGCAGCGCCGCCACGGTCAACTCGGTGCCCTGCGGCACGTCGATC
>MKWU01006738.1_pt1 | contig 11453 bp, 8 predicted proteins | sample 809101 | NCBI WGS metagenome assembly MKWU01 (sample SAMN05860141, study PRJNA318959) | sponge metagenome | host: Aplysina aerophoba | place: Slovenia: Piran, Adriatic Sea, Gulf of Piran | collected 2013-05-07
AAGGTAAGGACTTCTCAGTCTATCGCTGTCACCCAGTAAGAAGGTTTGCCGCTTTTGACTCTTCGTGATTGTACTTACCTCTCACTGACTGCTATAGTCGCTGATATTGGCAACCGAATGATGTCTTCATACCAGGTGCAAATTTCGGCGCTCGACTGCAACCCGTGGGAAGAACTAAAAGATGAAATAACCTTCCTGGTGAAAGCTCAGTCACTGCCGCATATTTCTTTAAAGCAGCCTTTCTGTGCAAGACTAGTAGCGAGAGAAACACAACGTTTAATGCGAGTCTTCGGCCATGACGGCTAAACACATCATCCGGAATTACGCACAAGCTATTTCATGACGTCTAAACACGTCATCCGGAAATAAAGGGTTAAAGAGTTTGCCTTCTGCCAGTGATGCATTGAGATCATTGATTTGCGGAAATGGGTAGGAGTCTACCTTGGCAACTCTGTTGACTGTAACCTTATAGTCCCCACCAATGCATACAGAGCCACACTTTTGATGACTGGCACACAATGGGAGCAGCCCATTCCGTGAATTCCACGGGCTCGATGACTCCTGATTCGTGCAAGTGATCCAACTCTTGCTCTACTCTCCCACGTAGAACATAGATTCTCTCTGGCCTTTGTATTCTACATCCACAACGACAGATCCAATGACATCAAGGGACTCTCCTGTCTATGTCTTCACACAGACATTAAAGGATTCCAGTTTGGTGCCTCTTCCCTTCCAAATCTTCCTGAAGGTACTCTCACTCATGACCAAGATAAATGCCCCTGTGTCAACCTCCATGACAACTTCAGCCTGATTTAACATCACTGTCACCGGGATAGGTGCTTCCTTGAGTGCTGACATCTGGAAAAGGGCATATGACGTCTCATCCTGCTTGTCCTCAGCAGTCAGTTGATGCGTACATTAGACTGAACCGTGGGAGTGCTTCTTGCCTCCCTGCTTTCTGCTCTGAGTGTTGCCCTTGCTACAACAGGCCCTTACAATGTGGCCTGTTTTGCCACAAGCATGACACACTCCTGCCTTGAAAGGACAATCCCTGGCCAGATGTTGTGTGCCATTGCAACGCTAGCATTTCGGACCAGATGCTGGCTTTCTGTCACCAACCTCGGAGCGCAAGGCCATGACACTTGCTCCAGTCATCTTTAGGCTCTCCTTCTGCCCTGCCTACAACTCTTTCGCATTTTTCTCTGCCAATTCTGAGGCCTGGCACAGCTAAAAGGCTTTCTTGAAAGTGAGGTCTGGCTCTGCTATCAGACACCGCTGAAGTCTTCTGTCTTTGGCCCCACACACCAGTCAATCGTGCAACATCTCCTCGAGGGAAGCCGCGAACTGACAATGCTTAGACAATTTCTGGAGCTCAGTGACAAATTTAGCTGCTGTTTCTCCCTCGCATTGTGCCCGATAGTTAAATGCTAAGCGTTGCACAATCACCGAAGGTGGCGGGCAGTAGTGAGCATTCATCAAATCATTTTGAGGTTAGTTCATTCAATGATGAATTATTCTAGAACCGTCTATCTGTTTCATGAACTGGGATGTGGCTTGTGCAACGGAAAAGATCATTTCATTTTATCTTGCTTTGTTAAAATGGAATGATTACGTTATATTGTTGCATACCATTAGCTTGCTATCAGGTGAATGGTCAACGTCATGTATTTACACAAGCTGACTGTAAACAAAATTACGCAAAAAAAAAACCCACAAATCTATCCAACTGCGTTGACTCAAGGTTCATTGGTATGCTCACTAGGACTGGCAGTGTGTAGCTAGATACACATTGCCGTGAGATTCCGGAAGTCTGATCTTGACCTAGCGCTGATTGTTCTCATGATGTTCGACTGTTCCATAATAAACTGTTGATTTCCATGTGCTCTTGTTTTGCTGCCTGTAAAATGATGTAAAATACTATTCTGCAGTTCCAAGTTAAATCTGTTTTAAGTATGCTGATATTATATGAAAATGTATGTATGGTACATGCCACGTGATACTTTCTGATGAATTTTGCAAAACTTTGTGCAGATTAGGTAATGCTTTCATGCAGATAACCGTAGAATTACTGTACAACATGTGCAGAGCATCTGTTCCCTTTCTGTGCGGAATGAATCTTTGCTGTCTGTGGATTTTATCCTTACCCGCGCTATCTTCGAAGATTCCACAGCTATGTACAGTACCCTAAGACTATTCCACCCTTTTGACTACTCCACGCTTCAACTATTCCCCAGGAATGTAAGGTCCTGTCTCCTATTTCCTTTTAGGTGATGTGAGACTAACCTATTTTGGTCGGTGGACAGGTTTGCAGTACTTCAGTGATTCTGTATTGTTGAAGAATTTTTTTGTGGCTCCAGGTATGTGTGTTTTGCCATAGTATTAGTAGTGCCAGCATGTCCCTGTATTATATAGCTAGGTTGTAGTTGTGTATGCTTGCCTAATTAATAACAGTTTACATATGTGATTTAGTTGATGTTTGTCATTTCTTACTGTGAATTGTATAATGTAATGTATCATCTGATAGGAAGGTGCCCATACTACCATGGACACCATAATTGACAATACATTGTGCAAAAGCAAACATTAGCAATCAAACTGCAGTGACTGATGTGGCTAAGGGTGCTTAAAGCCCTATCTATTATTTCTCTTGCACCGTTAAGCTTGTGAGTGTGTACTTAACTGGTGCATGACCTCTCGCTTAAGTTCCATCATTTCATCTTGATGGAATATGGTGGCCAGCCAGCCTAATGAGACTAGCTCCATTCCTGAAGTCTCCTGATCCCACTTTATTACGATGAGGTGGCTATGTGCTGCCTGGAAGCATACATTCTATGCTGCTCGAAGCACACATACTGTGCTGCTCGAAGCGCACATACTGTGCTGCTTGCATGCACACAGATATACACATTTACATGTGTGAGAATCTGGTAATTGCTGCTCATACATTGTAACAACAGAAGGTGCGGAAGTGGACTTGTGAGATATTGTCTGCACTCAGAAATGGCTTTAGGGTAAGATGAGATATGAGTCCAATGGACTGAAGTTACTTCCAATGGAAGGAACAGTTGAGTTAACGTCAAGCACATTCTCTTCAATGGTAACAACATTACTGTCGAGGCTTTCATAACAACACATTTGAACTCACGAAATATTGTGGAGTAGTGAAAGACTTGTTTGAGTGGTCAGCACCACAGAAGATTAAACGAAGGAGAATTCAGGATGAAGCACAAAGAAACTAAAGTTTCTGAAATAAAATATCTGAGAAAAGGATTGTGAGCTCAAGACTTGTATTAGTACATTTGACTTACTTCACAAAAGGTACAGACAGCAAGGCACAGCTGGTTGTCTGTTAGCTCACAGTGATGTCTGATTGGGAAAAGGATGGTACCTTGGAGGAGATGGAAGACGAGGAGCACATCGAAGAGCCAGTAGACAGCCACATTCGGCAGAGCACCTCACCACCAAGATGCAGCAATTCCATTCTGACAACACACTGCAGTCTAGCAGACTCAGCAGTGCAGTCCCAAAAACCCCTTTCACATGAAACAGAAAATGCGGATCAAATTCGGGTAGAATCCGGATTCAACCCTGTTAACACCTTTCACATGCACAAGGTGACCTCAGATAAAAAAGTGGGCCGAATCTGGATTAAATATGGCAGACTGTGGGGATATATGGCACGCCGATGAGGTGAAAGCATTAGGCGGCGTTCACACTACGGTGGAAATGGCGACGTTATATATATGTAACGTAAAGATACTGTTCACACCCATCACTAGTGAACAAAAGCAAAAATGGCAGCCGTCCAAGGGTTTTGTAATCCTTTGGATCACCCTTTTCTTGCGCTTGCAGTCTTGTGTTGCTGTCCGCGATCGACGAATTCGCCGTCGAAGACTCTCCTACGATGATTTGCACCAGTGCTGCCTACCGCCTACCCAGGAGCCGTGGATCACTGTCTCAATTGCTTTCTTGGTTGTCGCTGTGTTGGTTCTGCCTCCTTTTTAAGATGTGATTCGTTCCCTTCGAGCTACAAGTCGATTTTGGGCTGCACCTCGAGAGGAAAGCTTCTGGGAGGATGTGCGTCTCTTGTGGTGGAACATGGGGAAGATTAATTCTAATTAGGAAGACAACTGCTATTTACAGCATTTCAGAATGTCAAAAGATACGTTCTGGTATCTCTGCCAGACTATGGCAAGTATTTTGAGAAAGCCACTACCCAATTGCGACAACCACTTGTCCCAGCAAAGAGGATTGCCATTGTTATTGCACTGATAGTAGTTTTTAAGAACTGGCAGCACTGTATGCCACTGGCAAGTCAACAGTAGCAACAACAGTTCATGAAGGCGTCACCGTTCTTCGGGAAAGACTTGTTCCTGAGGTAATTCTGTTTCCCACTGGGCAAGAGTTGGATGCCATGCTGTGGTGGAGCCGTGGATGGCACATTCACGGCCATGAAAAAGCCTTCAGATTTTGGGGGATACGGTACATGCCATGAAAAGGTTTACATTTTACGGCTGTCCCGACGCCTGTAGGTTTACCCATGCTCCAGCCTTACGTTTCTGGAGTTACCCCTGTCCGTCCGTCCGTATGCCCGTACGTGCTCCGTACATTCTCACAAGCACACCCGTACGTAGGTAAACTACGGCCAAGATATACGTACATACTGCTAGGCTGCAGGTGACAAAAGTGTTCCAGTTGTGTTCCGCGGTTGCTCCATGAAGTTTAAGTGTTGTTCATTGATCCCGTAGCTTACTTCTTGCCCAGTTCTAGTTGTTGAGAAAGTCGATCGCTCTTCCAGTGCGACACAGAACCCTTTCTTGACCAGTTCCAGTGCTGCTCAGTGCGAGTGTTCATGCTTCAGGGCACAGTGTGTTGTATATTAGTTCAGTCTAGACGACTTCAATGGTATATTCAGACTACGTGAAACAGAGGATCCTCTTTTATCGCCAGTTGGAGAAGAGTTATGGGGATGTCTCTCTCTGTTTGTCCGAGGAAGGACACGAAGCCAGCAAATTGGGAGTCTACAAGTTTCTGAAACAGTACCAGGAAACCGAGACTCTCTCACGCAGACCAGGTAGTGGCCAAGCCTCGAAGATATCCGCAAAAGCGAAGCATATGATCGACCAGCAGATGACAAAGGACAATGAATCGACTGGAATGGAGCTCCAGAAAATCCTCGCAAAAGATGGCATCATAGTCAGTGCAAGGACACCCTTGAGGTGGAGAAACCAGTTAGGGTGGACTTCTAAGGGAACGAGTTACTGTCAGATGATAAGAGATGCAAATAAAGAAAAACGACTGGCATGGGCACGCAAACACAAGGGCTTGAACTTCGAGGATGTAGTATACACAGACGAAAACACAGTGCAGATTGAAACGCACTGGAGGACGTGCTGTTATAAGAAAGGACAAAAACCTCGGTACCAACCCAAGACCAAGTCCACGCATCCTGTGAAAGTTCACGCGTGGGCTGGGATTAGCCATCATGGACGCACTAATTTGTGCATCTTCGAAGGAAAGATGAATGCTCCACTGTTCATCTCCATCCTACGCAAATCACTCGTGCCGTTCATCCGTGCTGTGTACCCCGATGGACATTGCTTCATGCAGGACAATTACCCCAAGCATTGTTCAAAGCTGGCAAAAGCCTACTACAAGGAGAGTGGCATCAACTGGTGGCGCACTCCACCTGTGTCACCCAATCTCAACCCAATCGAGAATCTATGGCACAAGCTAAAGGAATACATCGGCATGAGGTGAAGCCAAGATCGAAGGAGGAGCTGATTCATGGCATTAAGGCTTTCTGGGCAACTGTGACAGTTGCAAAATGCAGAACTCACATTGGACACTTAAAGAAAGTGATTCCGGAAGTCATCAAATGTGATGGTGCTGCAACAGGGTATTAGAAACTGACATATTAAGTGAACCTTTTATTCTGAGCTATACTGCTATATGTACTAATCATTCAGTTTTGTCAACTTCATGCTTGTTGCTGAAGGAGTTTGTTTAGTACAAACATCACTCAAGGCATTTCGGTCCCTTTGCAATTGCTGACATAGCTGCGGTTTATATCGCCCACGCATCAATGCACAGTTTGTTTAGACTAAACAATAGGAAATGGCTACATAAAGTGGTTTTCCCATGCGAGGATCACGGGTGAGGAAGGAGATTCCCAGGTGCATAGACAGACCTTCGCGCTCTGACAGACTGGTTATATCCACAGAGGACGTGGTTCAAACTGTTTGCAGGTCCTGTCTATGACACGTACGTAGCAAATTAGAAGACTGTTGCCGCTCAAGAACTTTCGGACGCGTAATACAGAGAGAGAACACTAGTGGGAAGGGACGCGCACGCTAAGGAAGGCCACAAAATGTCTGGTGTTTGGACAGAATTCACCATCAGTCGATTGTAAGTCTTCTTCAGCAGTTGTCTGTAGTTAGGTGGTGGTGTTTGATGGACAGAGCTGCAGTCACTTGTACGCTGGTCTGTGTTGTGAGGTCGACGATTATGCATTATATACCTATTAAATGATGCATGCTTCGTAGCTGAACAGCTAGCTGTGTGCATGGTTTATACTGAGGGAGTTTGTGTTGGCAACAGATGGATATAGCTTTATTGCTGGTTTAAAGTGACTGTGCGTGTGAGATTGGAGTGTTGGATCATACAGAGTAGTTGGCAATAGCAGAGGTGATCCTTGTACAATCAACTGGGAGGATGGCAGAGATGGTATTTGCTCATTCAGCTGGGAGGATGGCATTGGTGGATCCGAAGTTGGCATCTGCTCATTCAGCTGGGAAGATGACATTGATGAATCTGGAGCTGGCATTTGTTCAATCAGCTGTGAAAACAGCCGTGGTGTGACACTCTCCATAGCAGAGGCATTGCTGTAGGCCTCTAGCAGACGGGAAACTTCCCAGACCATTGACGAGCCTGCATTGCCTCTTGGGATTTCTAACGAATTTTGCCTGCAGTGGACTTGTCAATTAGATTGATGAAGGTAATCCCATCTACTCTACCTCACCAGAAGTTGTGATGACTACTCTCCTCGATTTGTGGAAGATCGCTTGAGCCGTCTAGAGAAGGACTGTCAGCCCGATCCCGTTGTTCTGGCCCTGGTGCTGGGCCAGGGGCCACTGTTAGTAGTAGAGGTCATCAGGGTGTTGTGATCGATGGATAGGCAGGGATGTACCCGTTCGTACAGTTCCTGCGGCGACTTGGGAGGCAATCGGTACACGATATACCTGATTTGTGACAGACAATTCTTACAGCGTCCGCTGCCGTTACAAGGCAACAGGGAGGCATGATGAACTCTCAAATCAGCCAGAGATCGATAGAGGGGACTCACTGGGAATAAGGTCTGCTCACTTCGCGGTTCAATCTCACGAACCAATCACTGATCCTGACACCGCATTAACTGAGGCGGCCATCTTTTTACACCTTTTTCACACCCAGTAGTGGTAGTAGTATTGTAGTGGTGGTGGTATTACGTTTTTACTACTACTACTACTACTTGTTTTCAATATATAGGCACACATGCGCAATGCCTGTTATAAAATAAGATGTGTTTCTGTAGCTATATAATGAGATGGATATAAGTTCATGGAAATGTAGCTATCAATGTGGTGGTAATAGTAGTACATATAGCAGTAGTGGTGGTAGTAGTGGTAGTAATAGGAGGAAGAGGCAGAGTGATCGTGGTAAAGCAGGAGTAGGAGGAGTATTAAAAGTAGTATATAGCTAGTAGGAGTAAGGAGTAGTATGAGTGAGAGTAGGAGTAGGAGTAGCAGCAGCGCACACATACCAATCTTCATGGTGACAGCCTTGAACATTTCCCTGCCAATCCTGACTTGACACCCTTCGCCAACAGCAGCAGGAGGATCGGCAATGCTTGAGAGAGGGATCACACTCATGCTGTCTTCGTCGGGCCAATGCACAAGCGCGTGATCATCTGCGGGGCAGTGCATGGACACAATGATGTTACGTACGTATCTCTGTGTTAAGAAGTGCTCAATTGGCAACCACTTCTATAGCTACCATACGTTGCGTACGCGTGCTAACCTGCTTCTTCTTGTGTGGCCGCTTTCACTGCCAACCGACGACTCATTCTGTCCATTTCGATAAGTCAAAGGAAAGCTCCCTGGCACTTCTCACGAAGACCTTCAAGGTATTGATATGACACCTGCGCATCACACGTCACTTTAAAGTAAGGTACGTTTGGCAGGAATGCATGCGCAGTTAGCACTTCTTTTAGCTACACCCGAACGTACGTACGTACGTAGTTCTTGCTACGCCCGATCGTACATAGTTCTTGCTACGCCCGAACATACGTAGTTCTTGCTACGCCTGAACGTATGTAGTTCTTGCCACGCCCATGGCTTAACCATTATATAGTAAATAAAATAAGGTAAGAAGTATTTCGAGTTAAATAAAACTCATGGGACTGCCGCCCCAACTTGAACTACTTGCTCTAGCTCTCAATTGCTGGTTAGGGTAGTTGCACCAGGACCATGTGATGTCAGTTTATTAGTGCATGCAATCAAACATATATACAAGCACACAGTACCAGCATTGACATATGCAGGTTTGCACAAGTTTGGCACACTGTGCACAATTAAAACATGTCTATTTGTACGTTAACACAGTTTAATAGTTTCACCAACATAATGTGGTCCAAAGTAGCACTATGACTGCATGAGAGATGAGCACATAATGGATTTGTTGTTTCTCATGAGCACTAACATTGGAGTTACATAATGACACATACATAACAATAGTTACATGTGTCCAAATCTTGCTTCCACATAATACACAGCTGGGCAATCAGTTGGTGGTTGTGACAAGCTTGGGTTAAAATCTTGGCTGTTGTTATGGCATCATCCTGGCTGGGTTGGATCATCTTCATCAATGATTGGCGCTGACTGTTCCATGTCGAACATCTCAAGAGCCAATGTATAACATCTTCAACTTCACCGGAGTTACACTCTTTACAGGTCCTCTCTTGTCGTTTCACTCCCCGCCATCTTCCCATCTCCACCTGAAGGGGTGCAGTGCCTCCACGCAACTTAAGAATCATTCTCCTCTCGCTCTTCATCTTTATCGCAGCACATCGCGACTCTTCTCCACATTCCATGATGATGGTCTGCATAGTTGACAACTTCGGTCTCCTCTCCAGTTCTTCTCTCCATTTCTCCTGTACTTTCCTCCATGCTACACTCTCCAGCACATTCTCCCAGTCAAAATCCTGGCAACACCTGGCCATCTTCCTCGTCCACAAACCTTTGCCATGACGTACTGACTCTGTTGCCACCCTCCTCAGCAACCTCTTGTCATACATTGGGCTGGTGAGGACCTTGAACCAAAATATGACACATCTGAGCTTGGCTATTCAAACCACTGGCAGGTCTCCCAGCTCCCACAGCAGGGACACTTGGGTGGCGCGTGCCAACACCAAAAAACAAACGGGCTGCTTTGAGTTGGACCTGCTGTAGAGTTTCCACATTCCTGTTGCACCCCCAGACCTCGGCTCCGTACATCATGGTGGACTCCACTATTGAACTCATTAACCTCTTGAATGTTCCGACTTCTACACCCCCCATCTCCACATTGCACCTTTGGAACCAACCCTCCAGAGCCTTCTTTCCATCCACCCCTTTGTCCTCAACCATATCATCTAAGTCCAAGTGCTCAACGACTGTACATCCAAGATACTTGTAGTTAGTTACGAGTGGCAATTCTTCACCACCTATAGAGTAGCTCATCTTAGATCTTACGGCTCCCTTCTTTCTCATATGCATAATGCCACATTTTGACACATTTATGCCCACTCCCCATTCCTCACACCATTCCACCAAACAGTTCAAACTCTTCCTGAGACTGTCTTCATCATGGGCCAATAGTGCTGTATCGTCAGCAAATAGCAGTCCTGGGATGGTGTCACTGCCACATTGTAAGCCATATACCTTCTTCTTCATGGTGGTCACTACATCGTTGATGTATAGAGAGAACAGAGTAGGAGACAAGACACATCCCTGTCTAAGACCCGTGTTGATGGTGAACGCCTCACTAAGCCTGTCTTCCACTCAGACTCGGCACGAGGACCCCTGTAGAGGGCTCTGAGAAACTTCAAGAATGATCCATTTATTCCCATGTCGTGCAGGCGTGTCCAGAGCTTTTTTCTGTCGACCTTGTCATACGCTTTTGAAAAGTCCAGAAATGCTACTAACATGCCCTCCGGGTTCTTAGCAATCTCTAACTGTCCCAGCAGCACTAACGTTACCGTGACATGAAGCCATACAACAAAATTGCAAAATGAAACAATAATATTATAGGGGCTACCGTACCATATGCGATATCAGCAATGCCCGTACGAGCAACCGTAGATTGATCCGTACTCGTAAATGTCTCACGCTCGTACAACGTTTTAACAACATCAACAACTTTTCTGTGACATGTACCGTACATATTTCTGCTACAAGAAGTTTATAGCCAATATCAAGAGTACATAAGAGGCAAGAGTGTGCAACCACATATCCTAGTGTGTATAACTACGTTTTTCTAAAATGACGTAGTAAAACGTCACGCGTGGGCATGGTAACTACATTAATATTCTTACGTAACAGATGAATACTGATATTCTGATCGGTCCCCCTGATACACATAAGGGGGCTTTGTCTTTACAAGAGCATTGATTGTAGTCGACGTAGCGCTCAAACGCTTCAGTTTTGCCTTGCAATGATGGCTTGAACACCCGCACGGCCCCCTGTCCACTCTACGAGGAGAAGAGCCAGGATGGCAAGTGTAGATTTGGGCCAATCAGGAGCACTGCTACCATCAACAACTCTACAACTCTCTCCTCGGAGTTTCACCATGGCTACACAACACGTATTAAGTTTGATTTCTCTAGCAAAGAGACCGGTGCCTTTAATGTACGTCGTCGTCAGCCAGTGTGAGTAATTGTATTCATGCATTACTTAAGAATAATAATATCGTTACCATGCCCACGCATGACCTTTTACTACGTCATGTCTGCAAAATGTCGTTAACGGTAAGTATACGTGGTTGCACACTCTTGTCTCTTATGTACACCTGCCAATATAGTATTAGCCTGTGTGGATGCCAGAGGAATTTTCACAAGTGACATACACCTAGGTGCATTTCTTGTTCACTTTGATATATACAGTTATTTACTATTATTATTATGATCACACATATATTATGTATTATTACATTATACACCGCATGTGGGACATGTCCAATTGCAGCAATATGGCTTCCGCGCACGCTGATTTTTACCTTCGTATTTTTGCTTGTTTCTCCTGCAAGCTTCGTCGAATCAGAGCAAGACTAGTACCAAACAGAAGAGAAAGAAACCCTCTGTAACCCGACATATGATTTGTGGCAATAATAATTCGCTCTGTCGAGAAATGTCGGCGCAAATGAAGCAAGTAAAATAG